>Ga0187867_10003290_pt1 | contig 13010 bp, 15 predicted proteins | sample June2016WEW_13_1_FD_132976 | JGI IMG/M metagenome (GOLD analysis project Ga0187867, IMG submission 132976) | Peatland microbial communities from SPRUCE experiment site at the Marcell Experimental Forest, Minnesota, USA - June2016WEW_13_10 | ecosystem: Environmental > Terrestrial > Soil >... | reverse complement strand
TCTTTGGCCCCAATGGTGGTCACGACTTCCCGGTCGGGATCTAGCTGCACCCCGAAGCGCCGCAGGTACAGATCCGAGATCGCCTGCCTGAGCTTTGGGATACCGCGGCTCGCCGAGTAACGGTGGTTGCGCGGGTTGTGAACCGCCTCGGCCAGCTTCTCCACAGCGACGTCCGGCGAGGGGATGTCAGGGTTACCAAAGCCGAGGTCGATGACGTCGACGCCGGCGCGGCGCGCCTGCAGCTTCAGCTGGTCGATCTGCGCGAAGACATAGGGAGGAAGACCTTGAATTCTGCGTAGCTCCATCACCCGACGATAGCTCCTAGTCCGCTCGTCCCTGCATCCCCGCGGCACGCAAAGCTTGCTTGACGAGGTCGACCGAGCCCGGCCATCCCCAGATCGCCCAGGTGGCGCCCGCCTCGCTCAGCTCGGTCAGCCGGGCGGCGGCAGAGCGGGCTTCTGCTGGCAACGGACCTGCCCAGCTAGTCGGCCCACGGGTCGCCTCGGCCCGCAGCCGGTCCATATCTGCCTCCCAGAGGTTCACCGTCGCGCCGGCGGCGCGTGCGATATCGATCGTCACAGGCGCGCTCGCTCCCACCCAGCACTCGATGCCCTCGCCGGCGAGCCCGCCGAGGGCGGTTGCCAAGGACGCCCGGCGGTCCACAAGCGAAGGCCAGTCGATCCCGAAGGCTTCGTTCTCCGAAAGGCTCTTCGCGTCCCCGATGCCGAGCCCGGCCACGAGTCGGTGCCCGGACACCTCGTGGAGCGAGACGAGCGACCCGACGACGAGCTGGTCCGGGACAAGGCCGAGGCGCGCCACGAGCGAGCCGATGCGGATACGCCGAGTCACTGCGGCCGCCGCAGCCAGCAACGGGTACATGGACAAGGCAGGCCTCGACTTGTCGGCACCGGGCCAAAGGTGGTCAAAGGCGAAAACTCCGTCGATTCGCGCCTCGTCCGCCTCCTGGGCGACGCCGAGCGCGCCTGACGCGCTCGCCGCGAATGTCGGGAGGGTGATCCCGACCTTCAAGGTCTCAGCCCTCGCAGAGGCGGAGCCCCGGCGGGCTCACGGCGCCGACTCGACCCTCGCCTTCAGGTCCCGGATGGCCGCGTGGATGATGTTGCCCTCTGCCCTGCGCTTGATGAAGCCCGGCAGCGGCACCCGCAGCTCGACAGCCAGCTGGTAGGTGACCTCGGTCCCGCCCTCCGGTGCCGCCGTGAAGCGGTAGATGCCGTCTAGCCGACTCGTGAGGTCTCCGTCTCGCTGCACCCAGCGCAGCTCGGTCGGTGCCTGGGAATAGTCGTAGACGAGGGTGTAGCTCGTGCTTCGTCCGAAAGCACCGGCACGGAACGACACCAGGGACGGCCTTCCCTTGTCGTCGCGCTCGTGGACGTGGACCTCCTTGAGATCGGCAACCCATTCCGGATACCGCTCGATGTCGGCTACGACCTCGAAGCACCGCGCCGGGGAGCCGTCGACGACCATCCGCTCAATGGTCTGCTCGGCCACACGTCCTCCTCTCTGCCCAAACTCTCTCCAGCCTCGCACCTCCTCGGGCGTTCAGCCAGCATTGCCAGGCGGCCATGTCGACACGTCTATGACCGCTTATCACAACACGACCTGGCACGATAGGTGCCCGGACGATATCGGCTAGCAGCTCAGCGGCTCTTTTGCACCAGGGCCTCGTGCAACCTGCGGGCCAGTCGGTCGTAGTCGAACTCGGCGACCGCTCGTCGTCGCGCCTCTTCGCCCAGGCTCTGGCGAAGCTCGGGATCGTCCAGCAACCTCGCCAGGCCCTCCGCGACCGCCCTGGCGTCCTGCGGCCGGTCGACCACGAGCCCGGTCTGGCCGTCGACGACCGCCTCGTCGGAGCCACCGCTTCGCCCGGCGAGCTGAGCGACGCCTGTTGCGGCCGCCTCGAGGAACACGATCCCGAAGCCCTCCTGTTCGAGGCCCAGCCAACGCGAGCGACAGCACATCGCCCAGACGTCCGCCGCACCGTCGAGCAGCGGCAGGTGATCGTCAGAGACCCGGCCGAGGAAACGGACCCGGGCCCCGCTGCGTCTCGCTCTGAGCTCCAGTCGCCTGCGGTCGCGGCCGCCGCCACCAATCGCCAGGGTCAGGTCCGGCCGGTCCGCGCTGAGCGTTCCGATCGCCTCGATGAGCACGTCCATACCCTTGCGGGGAACGAGCCTGCTCACGCTTACGACGAGCCTGCCGTCGGTGGGAAGTCCGAGTCGGTGCCGCACGGCCACCTTCTCCTCCGCACCGAGCGGGTGAAAGCGCTCGTGGTCGACCCCGGGCGGCACGACCACAGTCGGAGGCATGCGAGCTCCGCAGGCCCGTGTCGCCTCGGCCCCTGGGTACCCGCCGGCGGCGATGGCGAGCGACGCTCCCGCCAGCACGGAGCGAAGCAGCTGACGGGACACCGGCAGCCGTCCGGGGACCGCGATCTCGGCACCGTGCAGCACGACCCCGTAGGGGACTTGGAGCATCTTGCCAAGCACTCCGACGGGAAGCGCCGGATCAAGCAGCACGAGCCTTGCATCCTGGGTCTCCGACAACTGGCGCACAGCCCGGGCCAACCTCGGCGTGGGCAGGAGCACCGGAGACGACCAACGCTCGATGCGAAAACTCTGCCGGCGGTCGAAACTGCCGGCGCCCCGGTGCGCGGTCGTGAGGACAGTGAGCTCTTCTGGGGGCAGCCGACGGAACAGCTCGTAAAGGTATGACTGGATGCCACCTACCTTGGGCGGGAAGTCGTTGGTGACGAGCACGTATCCCATGGGTTGATCGGCTCAGTCCCAGAGGGGACCGTGATCGACGAGCCTGAACGGCTCACCCCACGCGACGTCGGAAACGCAACTCGGGCACGAGGCCCGCACGCTGCAGCATCCGAACTGCACGCGCCTCGGCGACGTCGACCACGATCGCCTCACCCGCCGCGGGGCCCAGCAGGAAGGTGACGACACACTCCTCGCATGCCGAGGTCCCAGTGAGCTCACATTCGTCGCAGCTGATGGAAATGCTCTCAGTCGGCATCGCTCCTCCTTCGGGCCCCGTGTCGTGGGCAACGCCGCCTGGCCGTCCGCCTCGCGAGACGGGCGGCCAGTGAGGGACCACAGCGACATGATGCCGGAAGGATGTATCAGGCCCGCCACGCTACCGGCCCACGAGGCCCAGTTGCGGGTACGGTCTCGACCCATGATCTCCGAACGCCTCAATGCGATCTGGCAGCTCCAAATACCAGAGGTCCGAGAGCTCGCGGGCCTGCACCAGTTCGATGGCCAGGTGCAGGATCTTTCCCCTGGCGGGGTCGCGACGATGCTCGCCCAGATCGGCCACGGCGACCGCGAGCCGAACGCACACGACGAGGCCCAGCTCTCCGCGGCCGAAGCCGGGGCGCGCGCCTCGTTCGAAACGGCGGAGCTCCACCGCTGGAACCCGCTCGTCCACCTCTCCAATCTCGATCTTGCCTGCTACGACCGCGAGTACGCCCCGGCCGACGAGCGGGCGGCAGCCAAGGCTGCCCACCTCAGCCTGTGGCCCGAGGCCGTCGACGGCGCCATCGAGTCCCTCGACTCGGTACCGGCCTCAGTTGCCGCTGCTTTGTTGGCGCCCGTGCGCGGCCTCGGCACAAGCATCGAACCGGTCGAGACGGATCCGGCGACGCGTGAGCGTGCCCGGGCCGCCCTCGACAGACTGATCGCCCACCTGGAGACGGCGCGCAGCTCCGGGGCGCCCGAGGTGAGCCTCGGGCGAGACAAGCTCGCCCGCCTGCTGGGCGACCCCGAGGCGATGAGCGTGGATCTCGGACGTCTTGAGGAGATCGCTGACGCCGAAAGAAAAAGGCTCCTCGAGCACTTGAGGCACGAATGTGACCGGTTGCGATCTGGCGTCGCTCCCGCCGAGGTCGTGCAAGACCTGCTCACGGACCATCCCGACGACGAGGGCATCTACGCCTCGGCTCGCATGCTCGTCGACGAGCTCAGTGACTTCACTGCCCAACGCGGACTTCTTCCCGAGCTCGGAGGCACGTGCCTCGTCGGGCCAGCGCCTGCGTCGAGGCGTTACGCCATCGCAATGATCTCGTGGACCGGTCCCTACGAAGCAGAGGCGCCCGCCTGGTTCTATGTGAACCCACCCGACGCGACTTGGGACGAGGACACCAGGCAACGGTGGCGGTCGATGTTCAGCACCACGACGCTGCCGGCCATATGCGCCCACGAGGTGACACCGGGTCACTTCGCCCACGGGCGGATGATTCGGCTCACGGCCCGTGGAGACGTCCGCCGGTCGCTGTACTCCTTCGCCTTCATCGAGGGTTGGGCCCACTACGCCGAGGAGCTCTTGGTGGAACAGGGGTTCCGCAGCGACGATCCCCGCTTTGCGATCGGCGTTTGGATCGCGGCTCTCATCCGGGTGACCCGTCTCGCCTCGGCACTCGGGATCCACGGCGGCACCATGACGCTGCAGGAGGCCACGATTCGGTTTCGTGAGGACGCCTGCATGGCCGAGCCCGGAGCCCGCTCGGAAGCCGCGCGCGCCACGTTCGACCCTACCTACGGCCGCTACACGTGGGGCAAGCTCGAGATCCTGGCGCTACGAGACGAAGCCGTCGCCCGCTGGGGGCCGCGCTTTAGTCTCCGTCGGTTCCACGAGGCTCTACTTGAGCTCGGCGCCCCGGCCCTCGGGACCCTTGGCGACGCCTTCGAGCCGCTTTGAGCACACCCGCCGAGACCGGGCGCGAGCTCCGCTCGCCCCGCGAGAAAGCGGCTACCAGTGGCGATTGACCTGGCGGCCGACCAGACCGCCAATGTTGAAGATCTCCACCAGCCGGATGAGGTGCTTGACGCTGTCCAGTCGGTAGATGACAAGTGCCGTCTCGACCCTTGCCGCCAAGCGCCGGGCAAGGAAGCCGCGGAGCTCGACGCCAGAGGACACGGGGTCGACCAGCATCTGACCGAAGATGAAAGTCCGGACAGCGTGGGCGACATGAGGCTGGAGGTCCTCGAGACCCTTCTTCGTAGGCGCGCTCGCTACGAGGGCCCAGCGGTCATCGCTCGAACGCGGGGTCGCCGGCAAGGGCGCGCTTCCCGGCACCGAACGCACGACGAAATGGGCATCTGGATCCAGGGCTGCCAATTCTTCGCCCATGTAGCTGTTGCCGCTTTGCAACGCGGCCTCGGACTCGAGGATGCGGCGCACCGTCCGCGGCTCAGAGAGCAGGTCGATCGAGTACTCGAGCCCTTCCATGTCCCGCGCGGACAAGATCACCGCCGCCGGGACGCCCGCTCGCTCGACAACTACCCGCTCCTGTGTCGAGAGCACCTGGTCGACCACGGCCTCGAGGGTGTCTCCCTTGCCCGCGAGGACTGCCATTGGCCAAGCGTATCGCTCGCCGCAAAGCCGCAGAGGATCCGTCCCCCTGCTCTCGAGCTATCGGCCGAGGGCGGCGACCCCGCTCTGGTTGAGACGCGCCGCAAAGGAACGTAAGGCAGCACCCCGGTGCGAAAGACGGTGTTTCTCGGCGGGGCTCATCTCGGCGAAGGTCCGCCCGTGTCCACCCTCGGGAACGAACACCGGGTCGTAGCCAAAGCCCCCTACACCGCGTGGGCTGAGAGCAATCGCTCCTTCGATCGCGCCCTCGCCGCCAATCTCGGTGCCGTCAGGAAGCCGGCAGATGACGACGGTGCGAAAGCGCGCCCGCCGGTCGGTCTCGCCTTCAAGACAGGCCAACAGCTTGGCGACATTGTCTGCATATAAGGCGCTCTCGCCTGCAAAACGGGCGGACAGCACGCCCGGCGCCCCTCCGAGTGCCACCACCTCGAGACCAGTGTCGTCGGCGATGGCCGCCTCACCGGTAGCCGCCACGAGGGCGGTCGCCTTGAGGCGAGCGTTGTCCTCGAGCGTCTCCCCCGTTTCCTCGACTACGGCGACGTCGTTTGGGCGAGCGAGGAGCTCGATCAGCCCGCCGAGCTCATCGCCCAAGATGGCGATCAGCTCCGCGGCCTTGTCCGGGTTCGCAGTGGCCACTACCAGACGCATGGATCTGCGGCGCCCTCTCAGATTGTCTCGGCCCGGCCGCGGTCAAGCGGCGCCTTCGCAAGCACCTCTTCTTGAATCTGGAGGATCTCGCCGATCCCGAGCTCGGCCAGTGCGAGCATCTCGTCGAGCTCGCTGCGGGCGAAAGGCGGACCTTCGGCGGTTCCCTGCACCTCGACGAAGCGTCCCGAGGCCGTCATCACCACGTTTAGGTCCACCTCAGCCGCGGAATCCTCCGCGTAGTCAAGGTCGAGCATGCAAACCGCTTCCACGATGCCGACGGATACGGCGGCGCATGCCTCGCGCACAGGATGCTGTCTGAGCACGCCGGAGAGGCAAAGTCTCGTGCAAGCGTCGTGCAACGCCACATACGCGCCCGATATCGAGGCCGTTCTGGTCCCACCGTCAGCCTGCAGTACGTCGCAGTCGATCAGTATCTGCCGTTCGCCGAGCGCCTCGAGATCGATGATGCTGCGCAGGGCGCGTCCGATGAGACGCTGGATCTCATGGGTGCGCCCGGACTGGCGACCTCTTGTCGCCTCCCGGCTCACCCGTTCGGGCGACGAGCCGGGCAGCAAGGAATACTCGGCGGTGACCCAGCCCCGCCCGCTCCCTCGCATCCATCTCGGGACTTCCTCATCGACTGAGGCCGTGCAAAGGACCTTCGTACGACCGTAGACGGAGAGCACCGAGCCGGCGGCGAACTCGGTGAAGTCCCGGACGAACACACAAGGGCGTAGCTCGTCCAAGGCGCGACCGTCGTGGCGTGCGAGTTCAAGGTCATCAGCCTGGGAGTCGGTCATTCCGGCAGGGTAGCGCCCTCCCGAGGTGACCACGGCGTCAGAAATAGATTATGCGCCTCGCCCGTTCCACTACGACGTCGAGTTCGTCGGTCCAAGCCCCCGTGGAGAGGTACTTCCACCCCCCGTCGGAGGAGACGAAGACGACCGTGCCTCGCTCGATCGAGCTGGCGCACTTGACGGCACCAGCCAGAGCCGCGCCGGAGGAGATCCCGGCGAAAACCCCCAGGTCAGCGAGCCGTCGCGTCCACTCGATCGAAGCCCCCGGGCCCACGACGGTCTTGCGGTCGAGCAGGTCAGCACCTTTTTGGTCCAAGAAAATCGGCGGGATGTAGCCGTCATCGAGGTTGCGAAGACCCTCGACGGTCTCCCCTGCCGGTGGCTCGACGGCCCAGACTTGCACCCGCGGGTTGCTCTCTTTGAGAAACCGCCCCGCCCCGAGCAGGGTCCCGCTCGTACCGAGCCCAGCCACGAAGTGAGTTATCTCGGGGCAGTCACGCCAGATCTCCGGCCCAGTGCCCTCGTAGTGCGCCCTCGGGTTGGCGGGATTGCCGTACTGGTAGAGAAAGACCCATTCCGGGTGCTGCGTCGCGAGCTGCTGAGCCATCCGGACGGCGCCGTTTGACCCCTCGCCGGCCGGCGAGTCGATGACCTCGGCGTGCCAGAGCTCGAGCAGCTGGCGCCGCTCGATAGAGACGTTGCCGGGCAGAACGACCTTCAGCTTGTACCCCTTGATGCGGCACACGAGGGCCATTCCGATGCCCGTGTTGCCCGAGGAGGGCTCGATGAGCGTCGCGCCCTGCGACAACAGGCCGCGCTTTTCTGCGTCCTCGATCATGGAAAGAGCGATCCTGTCTTTGACCGAGCCGCCGGGGTTCTGACCCTCGAGCTTGGCAAGAATCTGCACAGAGGGCTTCGGGCTCAACTCGGAGACGTCTACGAGAGGCGTGTTGCCAATCAGGTCGAGGACACTACGCATCACGGGCACAGCTCGGTCAGCCTCAGACGCGCCCTAGGTTCAGCCGCCCGCCACTGCGGGAAGGATCGAGACGATGTCACCCGTTCGCACTTTCGTGTCGAGCTTGTCCATGTAGCGGACGTCGTCGTCGTTCACATAGACGTTGACGAACCTGTGGAGCTGGCCGTCCGCCGTCACGAGCTGGCCCGACATCCCGGGGTACTGCGCCTGCAGAGTCTCGAGCACCTCCCCGATCGTCGCCCCCTCGACTTTGACCGACCTCTGGCCGCCCGCGTGCGGGCGGAGCAGGTTCGGCAAACTCACTTCAGTCACCGTCGCCTCCGGAAAGTTGACTATTTCAGTCAGATACTAATGGACCTCGATCGCTTCCTCGACGATCAGCCCGTCGACGATCCGGTAGGAGCGCACCGAGGCCACCTCGTGGCGCAATGAGACGAGCACGTAATGCCAGGCGGGGTCGGGTGCCTGGACGACGTCGGTCGGCGACGGGTACGGGTCTGTGCGGGTGTGGGAGTGAAAGACCCCGATCACCGCCCGGCCCTCGGCCTCGGCTGCCCTGTCGATGCGCAGGTACTGGGCTGGGTCCACCGTGTAGACCTGCGCCGAGGCGGCGACATTGCGCACGAGGTGCACGGCAGCAACGGTGCTCGTAGCTGGGTCGCCCGTAAGGAGCCCGCAGCCTTCCTCCGGGTAGGCGCCAAGGCATTGCGCGATCATCTCGTCGAGGTGAAACGACGCGAGGTGCAGGCCGAGGTCGCTCATCTGGGCCGCACGGTAGCGTTTCGGAGCATGGTCGCGAGCAAGTCCCACTCAGCCCAACGCGCCGCGCGTGGCTCGAGGGCTCTCGCTGACCCTCACGAGCCCGTCATCCGCTATGTGGCGCGCAACCGCCGTGCCCGTCACGACTACGACATCCTCGAGGTCTTCGAGTGCGGGATCGCTCTCAAAGGCGCCGAGGTGAAGTCCCTCCGACTTGGCCAGGCTTCGCTGCAGGACGCCTATGCCCGGATCGAGGACGGCGAGCTCTGGCTCGTCGGTGCCCATCTGGCGCCCTACGAGTACGCGTCCGGCTTCGGGCGTTTCGAGGCGGTGAGGTCGCGCAAGCTCTTGCTTCACCGCCGCGAGATCGACGAGCTCTCTGGCCGCGTCGCCCAGAAGGCCCTCACGCTCGTGCCCCTCAGCATCTACTTCAAAGACGGCCTAGCCAAAGTCGAGATCGCCCTCGCCCGTGGTCGCCGGCTTTACGACAAGCGCCACGCCATCGCCGAACGAGACGCGAGCCGCGAAGCAGAGCGGGTGATCCGCGAGCACGAGCGCCGGCGCTGAGACCACAGCCAGGCGGTATTCTTGTCGTGAGCGAACAATCACCAAAGGGGGTGACAGGCTTCGACTTCGGTTGTCAAGTTGGGAGAAGCGAGCCGTGGTCTCCGGAGCCACGTTAAAGAGCCGGAAACCAAAACAAACGCCGAGCCTCAGCTCGCGCTTGCTGCCTAAATAGCAGCAACGTCTGCCCGGTCCCAGTCCTGCGGATCGGTTCCAGGCGTCATCTTGCAGGGCTTACCTGAACGGCATCGCCGGCGAGTCGCCAGGGAAATCTAAGTCGGCTGGGGTCCCGCTTTGGCGCCGGTGGCGAGGAGGGACCCGAGACACCACCGCCGGATGCGCTCGGAGAAGTCCCAACAAGATGCCGGGGGACGCGGGTTCGACTCCCGCCACCTCCACCAAAACGTCGTTGTTCGAACCCCGGACCTCTTGAGATCCGGGGTTCGCCGCGAGATCGGCCAGCCACGTGCGGAACTCCTCGTCGTGGAATGCGGCAAAAGGCTGCGCCATCCGGGCGTAGGTGACGGAGCCGTCAAAGTCGATCAGGATCTCCTCGTAGATCGCCTGGTTCATCTGCCTGCGAACCTTCTGGCTGGCTTTGGTGTAGGCCGAGCCGAGATTGCTCGCCAAGGCGAGTGCCCTGTGGAGGTTGCGCTGTAGTTCCTCCCAGTGGATCTCGGAGTTCGCCATCAAGGCGGCAGCCTTGGCCAGCTCGTCGGTGATACGAGCCTGTTCCTCGGCCAGCAGCTCAAGCGGCACTGCGCCGGCGAGATGAGCCTTCAACAGTGAGCGACGCTCAGCCTCCAGGATCTCGATGCGCTTACGTTGTTGCTTGCCCATCTTTAGGGCTTTGCCGTTGCGTTTCTTTGCTGCCTCGATGATGTGGCCGTAGAGGGTGTCGGCGGTGGCCTCGTCGAGTCTGATGGTCTGGTAGTAGCGCTCGATCTGGTCTTCGACGTCCGCAACTGATACATACGGCAGGTGGCAGAGGGTCAGCTTGCCGTGGCGCCCCAAGCAGACGAAGTAGTCGTAGACGCCGCCGTGGCGCCCCTTGTTGCGGCTGAATATCATCCTCGATCCGCATCGCCCGCAGGCGATCGTGCCCTTCAGGTAGTGCTCGTGGCTCTGGGTGCGCTCCCCGGCCGTGTTCTTGGCGGTGAGCTGTGCCTGGACCGCAGCGAAGGTCTCGACCGTGGTGAGCGGCACGTGGGCCCCCTGGTACTCCACGCCTCCCCAGGTAAAGCGGCCGATGTAAAAGGGCTTGCGGAGCAGGCGATGCACGTCGTTGGGACCAAGTGGCCCGGAGGGGCGCTTGGGCGTCCCCTTGGTGCGAAGACCGCGCTCCTCCAGCGCCTCTGCCAGCTGGCGGAGTGTGTAATTCCCGGATGCGTAGGCCTCGAACGCCCAGGTGACCTGGGGTGCTCGTTCAGGATCGACCTCGATCCAGCGCAGCTCGTTGCCTCCGGAGAGATCCTGAACGTTCTTGTAGCCGAGAGGCGCGAGGCCCGGGTAGGCGCCACGCTGGGCCTTCTTTGAGGTGCCCTTGATGATTTCGGTCGAGAGGTTCTGACTGTAGAACTCGGCTATCGAGGACATGATCCCGTGCAGCAGCATGCCGCTCGGTGTCTCGTCGATGTTTTCGGTGACCGAGATCAGCTGCGCGCCGGCCTGGCGGATCGCGAGCGTGATCTCGACGTCGTCGCCCCTGTTCCGAGCGAGCCGGTCCACCTTGTGGACAATGACGTAGTCGGCGTCGCGCTGATCCTGCAGGCGTTGAAGCATCTCTTGCAGCTTCGGCCGGTCGGCCTTCCGGGCCGACTCTCCGGCCTCGACGTATATGTCGAGGACGTCGGCTTCGAGTTGCTCGGCCTTGCGGATACAGGCATCCTTCTGGGCCGCGATCGAAAAGCCCTCGCCATCCCGATCGGTTTTGACCTGCCCGATAGAAGACACCCGCACGTAGATCAGGGCCGTGGCCCGCTGTGCTTTATCGTTCACCTCCTTTCCTATCGTTGTCAGCCGTTTCATCTTTTCCCTCCTTCCGTTGTTGATTCACCTACTTGGTGCCGACCGGCTCTTTCTCGGACTGGCGCGCTCCATTGACCAGCTTGGAGTGGCCGTCCAGTCGTGCCGGATAGAGCCGCACCGAGGGACCGGTCGTGCAAGACCGATCTGACTCAGGCGTACTCCCATGGCAGTTGGGCTCACACCGAACACCTGAGCGAGATCCATGGGATGGCGGGTCCCACTCGCGTGGGCTGCCACCACCCAGGCACGAGGCATGAGCAGACAACCGGCGAAGTAGTCGCACACCCGCTCAATCATCTGGTCCCTTTCCCGTTCCGGGAAAGCGGCATAGAGCAGATCGAGGTCCCGATGATCGAGAATGTGCTTGAACTCGTGGGCCAAGCTGAAGCGCTGTCGGGTGATGGGCTCGGTGGCGTTGATCGCCACCCGCCACTTGCCCTTGGACCAGTGGGAGGCCCCCGAGCTGGGGAACGGCGCCAGGCGCCGGACCTCCATTTTGGGAAGCGCTGTGATGATCCGCTCGGGAACCGCGGGGAGAGTGGTCTCGGTCAGCTCCAAAAGGAGCCAGGCCTGCTGTTCGGCAAGCCGGAGCGCCTCGTGAAACCCGAGTGGGCGAGCTGGCATTACATCCCGGAGCTTCGCGATGACATCAGGCTGCATCGGCATCCTCCGTGTTCGGGGACACAGCAGATTCCTGGTCGCGCTTTGGGAAGACCGTGGCGCCCTCGGGGATCCCGTACTGGTGACGGAGGAACTCGAAGTAGCTCTCGAGCTCACGAATATCTTCCGCACTCAACTGCTCATTACGGCGTAAATACAATCCACCAGCTTCGCCAGCGTTGCTGCGAGCAACGGTGGACTGAAGGGCTAGCTGGCCGAGCTGTCGGTAGATTCGGATCCAGGCCTCCTCTGTTCGAAGGGGCAGGTCAGAGTTCTGTTCTGACCAGAGTCCTGGATCGAGCTCGAATCGCTCTACGTTTGGCATTGTTTCCTTATACATATATACATTGTTCCTTATCAGCCTAGCTATTATAGTAAATAGTGGACAGTTTGTCAAGTCCTATTGATCTGGAACGCTGAACGTCCATTGTTATGCAGGGGTAAGAGGCAGGGGGTGTCTTGAGGTTTCGCGAAGTGCGAAATGGACTCAGGACCCCCCTGCCGTTCTTTACTGCGCCTAGCTCTCGTTCGACGTGTCGTCGCCCTTGGCAGTGCCACGACCCCGACGGGTCGGTGACGTGGTCTGCTTCGAAATACTCTCGTTGCCCAGTAGGGCTTCGATGGCACTTTTGCGGGTGGCGGCCTCGCGTTCGATGTCCGCTAGGACAGCAGCGGCACGGGCCTGCAGCTCGGGGTTGTTGCGCCGCTCGTCGATCCACTGATCGATGGCCTGACGCAGTGCGTCGGTCAAGGTCAGGTCTTCGAGCTTGGCAATCATGCTGAGCTGGGCGTGCAGTTCCTCCTCCAACTTGATGGCGAGCGTCCTCATAAGACGCCCTCCAGGCTGGCGGTGGATCGGATGACATGTTCCATGAACATGACCTCCTCTGTGTGGTGCGACCGGCGATCTCCGGTTGAGATCTCCTCGATAGGTCGCATGTCTCAGACGAGGCTGAGGTGAGGCAGGGGCCGCCTCGCGCTTTCTTGATGCGGTTCCAGGCGAGATCTGCATAGTCGGGGTTGATCTCGATGCCAATCCAGTCCCTGCCGTGTTCCTCGGCGACCAGGCCCACCGTGCCCGCCCCGAAGAACGGGTCAAGGACGATGCCCCGCACGGTCGGAGTCCCGCAACCGCAGGGGATTAGGTCCCCGCTCTGGCGGAGCGTGTTCCAGAG
>Ga0187867_10003287_pt1 | contig 13016 bp, 9 predicted proteins | sample June2016WEW_13_1_FD_132976 | JGI IMG/M metagenome (GOLD analysis project Ga0187867, IMG submission 132976) | Peatland microbial communities from SPRUCE experiment site at the Marcell Experimental Forest, Minnesota, USA - June2016WEW_13_10 | ecosystem: Environmental > Terrestrial > Soil >... | reverse complement strand
TATATCAATTTTCTAAGGAAATTCAGAATTATGAAAACAATTTAGTTCTCCTTAGGAAGAAACAATATATATCAATTTTCTAAGGAAATTCAGAATTATGAAAACAATTTAGTTCTCCTTAGGAAGAAACAATATATATCAATTTCCTAAGGAAATTCAGAATTATGAAAACAATTTAGTTCTCCTTAGGAAGAAACAACATATATCAATTTCCTAAGGAAATTCAGAATTATGAAAATAATTTAGTCCTCCTTAGGAAGAAACAACATATATCAATTTCCTAGGGAAATTCAGAATTATGAAAATAATTTAGTTTTCCTTGGGAAGAAACAACATATATCAATTTCCTAAGGAAATTCAGAGTTATGAAAATAATTTAGTTTTCCTTGGGAAGAAACAGCATATATCAATTTCCTAAGGAAATTTAGAATTATGAAAATAATTTAGTTCTCCTTAGGAAGAAACAACAGATATCAATTTCCTAAGGAAATTTAGAATTATGAAAATAATTTAGTTCTCCTTAGGAAGAAACAACAGATATCAATTTCCCAAGGAAATTTCGAAATTATGAAAATAATTTAGTTCTCCTTAGGAAAAAACAACATGCATCAATTTCCTTAAAATCTTTCTGAAATTAGATAATTATAGCCAAATAAACATTTGTCTACGCCAGAATAAAATAAAACACGTCTAATATAATTAGTTATATAATTAAAAATTAAAAAAATAAGGCCAATGTCCAGAATCTCAAAACTAATCTAGTTAGAAACCACAGAAATGCCTAAATGGTGCAGCTATGATGCTGTTCAGACAGATTTGTAGAAAAGAGATATAAACACAAATTTCTTTAGTAAACTATTTTTTTATGCGGTGATGAAAAAAATAATAGGTTTGAATTGTTGTTCAAACCTTTTTACATTTTATTATGTTGTAGAGTTATTAAATTAATACTATATATAACTAATGATTTAGCAAATTAAAGAGGAGATGAAAATAAATAAATTTCAGTGTTTTACCAAAAAATCCGCTCCTTAGGAAATGGATATTTATGATCACTTCCTAAGGAGATTTTTGAATTAACGTTTTTTCATTATTATAGGTTCAATAAATTTTACTCTTTCATCCAAGAGTAACTCATTCAAAGCTTCATCTGCAGACGCTATTTCGGTTATTATTTTTTGTCTTCCATACCTACCTTTGAACTGTATACCTGTTGATATCAACCCAAATATATCAAGTTCAGACACCAAATCTTTAACTCTTCTTGAGGTTACTGTTCCTAAGGAAATGGCTGTACACATGTCTATGTAAAGTGGGTATAAGTTTGTTACCGTTGGCTCAAGGCGTTTTGCTTTAAGTAAACAGATACAAGCGGCTAGTACTATTTTAGACTGGGTTGGTAGTTGTCGAACGTGCGACCTTACCATGTCATTCTCCACTTTTACGAATGCCTTGCGGACATCCATCTCCTCTATTTTGTTTGCTCCGTTTCCTTCGGCAATTTCTCCAGCAATTCTTAGAATATCTATCGCTCGCCTTGCATCGCCATGTTCCTGAGCAGATAATGCTGCACATAATGGAATTACTACATCGTCTAATGCACCAGATCTAAAAGCAAGTTCAGCTCTCGTCCGAAGTATATCTATCAATTGTTCAGCATTGTATGGTGGTATGGGAATTTCGCAGTTTCCGACTACACTTCGAACGTGCGGTTCCAATTGGGATTTCAGTTTGAAGTCATTTGTTATACAAATTACACTAGGTGTGTAACCTGTGACATCAGATATTGTTCTTACAATACTGTTTATAATGTTTGGTTCCTGTGACTTATCCAGTTCGTCAAAGACGATTATCATCATACCATCGTAATAACGGAAGAGATCACTGAAATAAACCCTATAGTCTGTTGCAGAATGTCCTAAACTACTTGGCATCACTCCAGCTACATCGGGCATTTGCGCGATGATAGTTCGCCACATGTTGTATTCAGATGGTGTCTGCACGCAGTTGACATAAATTGTATGTAGAAGTATTCTTTTTTCTGAAGCAACTTCCAATACGTCCTTTAAAACAAGTTTAGTTAGCATCGTCTTACCTGTACCTGAATGGCCAGAGACAAATATGTTATGGGGTACACAATCTCGAAAAACATCTTTCATATATCCAATGTATTCCTTGATCTGTTCTGTGCGGTGCAGAACATGACTTAGGCGTTCGGGGGTATACGCAGATAATAAAACACGTTTTCTAAGGAAAATAGAATCTTCCAACTCCGATTCTGCTCGGATCATATTTTTGTCCATTAGACCACATCCATATAGAAAAGCATGGTCTTCAAGCTATCAACAAAAAAAAGCAGAAAAACTTTAATATCTAAAATAGCGTATAGTCTATTTATCATTACGAGTTCCTCTTACGGGGATTGGGTCCAGGCTCCACCCTGGACCTTTAAATCTTATCCTTTTCTTATTTAGAAGTTTTATATAGTATATAAACTTTTTATTTTTTTTGTTGGGAAACATACATTGAGTTCCGGGCTCTCGGAGAGGATTTTAGGAATCTGATTACAACAGCTGGTGCCAAATTAGTAGACTTTGTGAGCCGAAGTGCTATATGTCTGCAGCCCGAGAGATGATTTATTGGATATATCCTTGAAAAATTTTCACATCCATGTACATAAATATATAACTATACGAAGGCACTTTATTCCAAAATTTATGCCACATATACAATTACAAGTTGCGATCTATGAACTGTATTAGTGAACAAGATTTAAATTATATACCTATTGTATGTATTTGATATAGTTTTATTAAAAGTAGTCAATATCAAAAGCAATTTGTTGTCATCGCAGGCCTGTGTCTTGAAGAGAAAATAGCATGGAATTAAAAAGAATTTCGCTAAGCTGTTGATTTTCACGAATCATCTGTGATAATATATCATACTATGAATAAAATTAAAGGTCTATCAAAATCCCAAGGATATAGCACTATTTTATACGAATTCTAAATAGCAAAAAATGAGTATAAAAGTTGCTGTCATTCGAGATCCTTGAGAAAGTGCAATTTTTGTAATTCAACCATGGAAGAAAACTTTTCTTCCTTTCTTTTCGGTGATATTCTCAAGGTATTCTTTACGACTTGCTTTGTATCTAGGAGAACTTTCTTAAGGTCAGCCTTTGTGAGATCGACTCTTTCAAAGTCAGGTTCTTGAAGGTTAGTCCTTTCAGGGTTAGCATTGTTAGGTACATCAATTTAAAGATTACCAACCAACGCAATGATTTCCCAAACAACCTCTCTTTCAAGTTAATAAGCGAAAACCAAGCAATATCTCTGGAAACTCTAAAAGTTGAAGTATGGTAAAAAATCCTCTTTTAGCTCAGGTTATTAGTTATACATCGTGGAGTAACTTCATAACTAATATAGAATATAAGGTTCAATGGTTTGAACTATCTAGTAAAATATGCAACATTTGCAATTTTTTATAAAAAAGATTTAAAGTTGAAAATTAGAGAATGGTATTATTCGTCATGCGGAACAAGCCATGATAGAAATTCAAATACCACAATTAATATTAAGAAGTTTGCATTACAAAGTCAGAATCTAGTAGTAATTAAATTCACCTGTGGAATGTAGTTAAATCTCGTGGACTTATGAACAATGATTGAGGGTATGAAACAAGAATCTATTTAGTCTTTAGCTGAGTAATAGTTCACATAAATATGAGCAGGATAAATGGATGAAGATTTTAATGTGAATCCAGCTAATAAGCTTGATGTGGATGAGCAGTCCGTGGAAAACCTTTCTCCTGAACCTCTGTCTCTGGAAGCCATTTTCCACAGGTATGGAATCGAGCGCAGTCATGCGGGCAATGTTGCCAGAAATGCTGTTGAACTTTTTGATATCCTTGATCCTATTCACGGACTGGATCCTGAAATGCGGAAGTTTGTGGAAGTAGCTGCGCTTGTTCATGATACTGGCGTGGCTAAAAATCTTGAAAATCACCACAAAGCAGGAAGAACTATACTCCGCTTGCACCCGCCTGTCGAACTATCAGAAAAGTTATGGCCTGTAGTTGCTTGGACGACTTTTCTGCATAAAAAGAAGATCAGAAAAGAAAAGCTTGAGGAACTTGACAGAAAATCATTCGGAAAAATGGCTAAAGATCTTCAGGATCTTACTCTGAAAGCTGCTTCCATTATCCGACTTGCCGATGCCCTTGATTATAGCAGGATGAAAAGTCGTATCGGAACGGTCAAATTTGGAAGAATGAACGTCATGTTTCAAATAGAAGGACTCGGGTCCGCAATTGATGCGGAACGGATGAACCAAAAAGGAGACTTATGGCATCTTCTTTATACTACCAAATTAGAGTTTCGATCGGTTTGAAAAGATGATAATACTTTAATTTTTAAGTATTAAAAATGCAAGATCAAAGTATTAACTGATATTTATTTATTTGTTTATTGGTGTAATTTCTGGGGCTTAATTTTGTAAGTTATCTGGCTTATTTTTTACTTGGCAGGAATGGAGAATTGTTCTGATGCAGCAAATTTTTTTCTTTATCTGGCCGAGCTGAAAAATCTAAATCCTTGTCTATATAAAAGCAGGTTATTAAAGTGGGATAAGAGCTGTTAAAGGATATTCCTACCCAAAAAAATTGGCAAAAATATTATATCCATTTTAATCTTAACTTTCAGTCTGTAGTGATAAAGACCATTGCTGCCACGACTGTTGTCCATTTATCATCTTTGTCACCTTTTGCAGTCTGACAAATATGGAACGAGTCAAAAATATACCCGCTAGCTTTATATACTTGTTCTCTTTCATGCCAGGCCATTTCAGCATTAAACTCTATACCGAGAGTCGTTGCAAGCATTGTTGCTGCCAGGTCTTCAGCGTACTCTCCCGCAATAATTTCTTCTTCCCCAAAAGAATGATGCTCAGAAATATAGCCGTAATTTCCTTCATTTACTGGAACAGCAGTTCCTATAGCTGAAGCCATCAAACGATGTGGTTCGTTGGTATCGTTCCTTGCGAGTACACAATGGACAATGCCACCAGGTTTTAGCTGCAAAAGTCCCTCTTCTTTGGATATAATTTTGCAATTGGGGGGCAGAATGCTTGAAACACATACAAGGTTGTATTTCTCTATTCCTGCAGATCTCAATGCAAGCTCAAAAGATGCTAGTCTATCCTTATGAACTCCGGTACCTTTTGTCACAAAAGATTTTCTTGGGATCATGTAAATTCCTCAAGTATCTTTATTCATCTGTATGCGATTTATATTTTGCAACAATATCTGAACACATAAATGAAGCATGTCAAAAATGATAAAAGACTTCCTATTATCTTTGGGTTTTGATTGATTGAGATTAAATTCCAGTGAAATTAATGTAGTCATTATGCAATTGAGGTACAAAAACAAGTATTATCTAACACTATAGAGGATTTATATCAGTCCCTAAATTTTGTCATATGCTTATATAAGATATCTCAATTTTCAACGTACTTTTCGATTACATCTAAAATTGTTCGATATATAAGCGTACCTGATCATTCCTCATCACTTACAGTTAGCTATTCAATATATTTTTTGATCTCAGGGCATCCTTTCAAAATCTATCCTGCCGTAATGCCTTTATTCTTCACATAGATTTTGAAAGGAAGTACTTTGGCTCAACATCAACTAAGAGATGGATATGATTGTTACCATTACCAATTGCATAAAAATCAAAACAGTATCTGTCACTAATTTCAAGGCATACGTTTTTTAAAATGTTGATGATTTCTGTATCTTAAAAAAGTTTTTTAAATATTTCACATCAAAAAGTTATTTGATACCTTCTTTTATGGGCATAATCAGTTGAATGTCCCAGTTCCATTTACATTGCAAAAGTAGTTATAAATGTAAATCTGTTAGTTAACAACGGTTCTTAGGGCAGTTTCCATCAAGCAGCTTGCTGCGGGCTATTCGACTGGAATAATGCGGCTTTTCAAACCAAATAGATTAATAAACTAATTTCTCAAAAGTGGCCAGGCAGGCTATATTAAAACCCAAACTATTTCTATAATTGGGTAGTGGGCAATTTTGATTTTAAACTAAGATTAAAAAATGAATCAAAAATTCAGATACAAACTGACCTGATAGTAGAATATTGTATTCTAATTGTAGAATTAGCTAATCTGTACTACTTACAATCTGCCATATTTGTTTTGATAGCTGTGAATACTGAACTTTTGGGTTAATTGTTTTCTGTATAAAAAGGTCTGCACCATTTTCTATTGCCTTGTGCATGATTTTTTCTTTTCCAAATCCAGTAAACAGAATAAAAGGAATGCTAATTTTCTTATTACGTATAGTTCTCAGGAACGTGATGCTATCAATAAAAGGCATATCATAATCCGAAACGATAACATCATAGGAACCTTTCTCCAATTTAGTGAGTGCTTTCTTTGCAGAATTCACAGTATCGGATGTTATTCCGTGAAATACTTCTAGGAAAGTCTTTGACAGCTCAAGAAATAAGGGATCATTATCTACGAGTAGCACTTTCATGAAATTTCCTTCTTAGGTTCTATTTTGAAGCTTCGATTGAGGATTTCTTCATGATCCAGAATTTAGGCTATTTCCTACCTTAGCCTCGAAGACCTATATGGACATATTACAGCTGCTGTCTTTGTGAAATCCTCGAGACCTGATGGTCATCAACGATTGTAGATGTCCGAAAGTTAATTTCGTGAGCTGCATGGAGAAACATGATCAGAGATACTTGCAGCTCGAAGAAGTTCTGCTTGAAGATGTTTGAGAACCACTTATTTATTGTTAGATCTATTGGATTATATTTTTTTTGCATAATTAATATATTGTTCTATTGTAAACTATTTGGTAAATATTCCTTAGAGGATGGGAACAGGAATTAGAAAAGATGGTTCCACCAATTAACAACAAAATATCACGATGTTCATAAAGTATTGGAAACTTTCTTAGGACCATCAGGATACCAATTACTTAGTTTAGCAAAAAGTTAATAAAAAAATGGCAAGAATATAAAATTTATCTGGTTCTATATAAGCTTCAACAAATTTAGCTCACGTGAAGTGCGGTAAAATATAGTAGTTCATTAATTCATAATCAAGAGCCGATCTATTTTTTTAGCGTCATTTGGTACTTTACTAATTAAGCTCAGATAACTAATAAAATTCCCCCCAATTCCTTAATCGAGTTATATAATTTATGGCGATCAACAAATGCTTTTTTAACTTCTCAATCACTTCTTTTCACTTTTTTGGTACTTTCCTGATAACTTGTTTTATCAGATGTATATTTGTCGTATCAGATGTACGTAACACATCTGTCAGATTGATCCAATAAAAAAATTAGCTACTCACTTTTTTTGTATCCTTTCTTTTGTGCTCATTAGAACCTATTAACTTGACACAGCTTTAAACCTCTTTCTTTAATATCATCGAAAAGATCTACCAGGACAAGAAGTCTTAGCTGTCTCTAATCTTGCTCCAAAGATCACGTCAAGATATTTTTTATATATTGGACAGTTGACCGGTTGCTACATTGATTCTTAATTCAATCGCATAAATCCTATAAACTAACTGATCGCAGAATCCTTTCTTTGTAGTAACACTGTAATGAAAAATATTTTATTCTGCTTGAGAGACCGTTCTTATGGATATATCCATATCAATTATTTTTTGATAGATATTACGTTTGTGGACAATAGGCCACCAACCGTATAACAAAGTATTTATCGGCTCCCACATGGCAACCCAGCCTATTATAAGGAGTCCCTCGGAGAAAAGAGATTTCATCAAACTTTCTTCAAAGGTCGAAAGTAGTCTAATTGTAAGAAGACACAAAAAAAGAAAAATAAGAGCTATTAGAAAGTTTGTTCTTCCTTGATAAAGAATTCTTCTTAGCTCGATTTCAGTAAGGAGGTTCTTGTAAGAGAAGTGATTTCGTATCGCTTTTGTGAGATTAACTTCGATTTCTGCACTGACTTCGGCAGGAGGAAGATGTATCATTATTTCAAGAGGTTTTTTCAAGGGAAATTCATCCACAGCATTGTAAATATATTCTTCTGCATCCGGATTCAGCTCTTTTTCATGAAATGGAGCAGGGTCAAATGAATTGCTCAGTTGCTCCAAGCTATCGAGTTCCAGTTCGATAACAAATTTTCCGGCATGCTTCCTATAATGAGCTTCCGTCCCTTCAGGTGAAATTTTTGTTCTCCTGTTTTTATTAATACCTCTTCCCCTCGAATTGATTTAAAATGTGCAATTAATTCGTGAGTTTAATACAATAAAATCTTTTAGGTTTCGTATAAATTTTAAAGGTTAGAGGTACAGTTATCTTTTATAAAAATATTTGTGATAATTATTATTGCATCATCCAAGGCAAAAATGAAGACAAGGAGCCAGTAAAACTAATAAATAGGAGTAGATGGATAAATGAAAATTGTTGCATTCGATAGAAGCTCCATAAAGGATGAAAACACAGCTGTTCTGATAATGTATATTTTTGTCGAGCTTGAAAAGGAAGGAGTGTAAAAAGAAACCCTGTAAATAGGAGATAAGAGCACCTACGGTTTCGCTGCCTGTAGAAAATGTTTTGAAAACAAAGGCGAAAGATTTTTTGTTACTATTTTGTCTCCATATTTTTCCCTTTAATTAGTCAAAAAAGATAACGTTTTAATCTTATCAGAAAAAATTTTTTTAATGAGACGAAAGCACAAATCAATTTCTATCTCAATGATAAAAACTATATTTCAAGGTGATGTATTAATTCCTTTGACGAAAGTACCTGTTGAGGACCGGTATACTTTCATGTTCTCCTTAATATCTCCACCTCATTGTGATATGCTTGTGGTTGCCATAACTCTGAACTAACACTAGCGGATAGAGAATGTAAATGTCATGATTGCAATATAAAACATAATAAATATTATTATTGCTCCAATTAACATTGAAAGTTCTTTCTCATCGATCAAAATCTAATTGGAATCTTACACTGTGGAATGTGGAGAATAAGACATGTTTTGGGAGTTGTTCTCAAAAGAAAAAAAGAATGAACTAAGAAGCCAGTTAGTCTTCAGTTGAGCTGGAATTCCTACAAATACTATAGCAAGATAAATCAAAATGCAATTATAAGATTGAATTAAAATATCAGCTTATTGATGAAAGAAAAAAGAAAGAAATCGCAACATCTTAAAAGAATACATCGTTTTTCACTGCTGATCAAAAAGGATAAACATAAGCAATCATCGTCGTAGTTGATGTTATTTTTAAAATATGTAGAAATCCTTTTAAACAGGAAATCTCCATTCTAACTGAATTATTTTATATATTGGTACTTATTTAATTATAAATTTTTTATTTGCCTATTGAAGTCGGTAAACACTAATTTTCTACTAAGTTGTAAATATAGAACTTACGCACTGAACGTCAAAAATCAAGTACATGGGCATTATAGCCGAAAGTCTGCATTAAACCACTAAGGGTTTAATGCTATTGATTTTTGGTTCAATCGCATAAGTCTTATATTTATTGGGCCGTTATTTGGGTGTTTTCCTACGTTACAGATTAAATTTGACAGTTTTGTCAAATTTACTTTATCTGCCCAAATTTGAGAATACCAATGCATTTTTTTTGTTTATGTATTTATACTTATCTTGGTCTACCAATAATGGTATCCTTTTAGTTTTGTCCGTTTTTGGTGATATTCCCTAAATTTGGTTAGTATTATTAATTATGCCCTAGGTTCATTAATCATGCAGGCGTGGTTCAATAGTTGCGTTATTAAATGTATCCCCTGCAAACTCTCCCTTATTAATTGTGGTTCCTGGATTTTCTCCGCTGTTGTATCTGGTTGATGGATTAGCTCCATTGTTGTAGCTATCTCCTGGATGATCTCCAGTGTTGACTGTGCCTCCGGGTAAATAACCAAAGTTAAATGTGGATCCTGCATAAGGTCCCATATAAACTTTTGTTCCTGGACGAAGTCCACTGTTATATGTATTTCCGGAATTCAGTCCCTTGTTAATTGTGTTCGAAGCCGCTTTTCCTGTGTTAATGGTAGTGCTAGACCCTGCATACGGCCCCTCATTAACTTTGGTTCCTGAAGATAACGGTGCGGGTTTAGTTGCCGGGCCCGGGCCCCCTGGTGCAAATTGCTGTGCGGCTGTCACAGTTATTAAAAAAGATATCACTATTAAAAGGCATATTGTTGCTTTTTTTATGTCAAATAGTTGTTTTTTCGTTCTTATCCTCTCCTTCTTTTGGTCTATTTTGTATATTATTTGGACGGCTATGCTTCTTAAAATATCAAGTGCTAATAATAACACCCATAGAAATATTAGTAGCACATTGGAATTTTTGATCCCCAGTATTTAACATATTAAGTAATTATAGGATATAAATCTATACAGCTTAAATATATATAACCATTTTATGGTATTAATCAACAAATTTGACTATTAATATTTATACTTTAAAATAATCTCAACAAAAAAGCTAACGTTTTCGGATAGCATGAGTTAAATTGTGTTGCACAAGGGAATGCATTGTAATAGATATAAGTAAATCTGAATCAAGATTTCATACTTCGCTTATTAATATATTAATAAAAAAATGATTGACGATTCTTATTTTTCTATCATCTAGTGATTAGGCGTATATATTGCATTAAAATAGATATCTCCACCTTATTTTACGTAGACCGAATTATTGCAAAAATTGACTAATTTGTAAGATATCTGCAGAATGTAGGAAAATAGCAATTTCTTAAGACAAATAATTATTATCCTGTACAAATCTAGAGATTTGAGAAAAATTGAAAAATACACGATTTTTACTAGGGATAACAATTTTGATTTTTTTCCTCATTCATTACATCTTTTTCTTCAGGATAGTTGCTTTACAAGTTAAAATGTTCTTGTTATGATGATATTATTAAAGTTTTAATAAGTCTGATAACTAAATGCAATATAATAAATATTTAAATAAATTAAAAAATATATTTTTTCAGTAGAAAAGTTTACTTTGCAGAATGAAGTATTATACGTTTGTATTATCCATCTGTATTTTTGTAGCTATTTTTCATCATTAATATCGAAATCAAAATGTAGAGGCTGAATATGATACAAGTGACAAATAATAAAGCAAGTAGAGGGCATAAACTCTTAAACATTTTTGGAATTACTATGCTGGTGCTTTTAATCCTGGTAAGTATCGCGGGCGCAAAGCCATATGCTTATATTACGAATGCTGGCAGCAATACTGTCTCTGTAATTGACATAGCTACAAACAAGGTTACGTCTACATTGAATGTTGGGGACTTACCATGTGGAGTTGCAGTAAATCCGGTTGGGAAGAAGGTATATGTGACGAATGCAGGTAGCAATAACGTTTCTATAATTGACACTACCAAAAACAAGGTTACATCCACATTGGATGTAGAATCCGAACCTTTTGGAGTTGCGGTAAGTCCAAATGGAACAAGGGTATATGTGACAAACATTGTTAGCAATACTGTCTCTGTAATTGACACTATGACTAACACTGTGATAGCCACGGTGCCTGTAGGAAGCTATCCTCAAGCAGTTGCGGTAAGTCCAGATGGAACAAGGGTATATGTGACAAATATGGTCAGTAACAGTGTCTCTGTAATTGATACAGCCACAAACACAGTTACGGCTACGGTGAATGTAGAAAATTATCCTAGTGGAATAGTAGTCAACCCGACGGGAACAAAAGTATATGTGACAAACATGGTCAGCAAGGCTTTGTCTGTAATTGACACAGCCACAAACACAGTTACTTCCACGATGACTGTTGGAAGTGGAGCTAATGGAGTTGCAGTCAATGCAGAAGGAACAAAAGCATATATGGCAAACGAATACACTAATAATGTTTCTGTAATTGATATTGTAAATAACAAAGTTATCGCGACGGTGAATGTAGGACTCCAACCTATTGGAGTTGCAATCACCCCGGATGGGACAAAAGTTTGTGTTACAAACAGCGGTAGTAATAGTGTTTCCATAATTGACACAGCAACAAACAAAGTCACTGCTACGGTGAAAGTGGGTGAAAGTCCTATCACACTTGGGCAATTTATAGATTCTCTTTCGACAGAAGCGCCAAATTCTGGCTCGAGTGGTTCCAACGCTAAAGCTTCTTTGAGTAAATATAAACAAAAAAACCATTCCAAACACCACAAAATATGAAAAAGCATCTAGCATAGAGTAGATAAAAAAAGTGTCTAATTATATCACAGTAAAAAATAAATGAGTAATTTATGTGACTTACACAGTCAAAATAAGAAATCAATAGCTCTGAACAAAGAATTGTCGAAAATATATGTTTAAACAATAATGCTATTGAACTTTATTTTGGATTTAAGGTGCGTAAGCACTGATTTTAATTAAAAAAATAAAATATGGTCTAAAGGGGAGTGAGGAGTTATTGATCGAATAGCTCTAGCGAACTCCTCCTTCTTTAGAGGGTATAAACTCGACAGGGGTGGGTAGTTCACTCTACAAATAAAAAGTGTAATTCATTAAAGCAGGAACTATGGCAAAATTCGATGAATTCCTGTATCTCACTATATATTTATAAATTGTATATCCATTCCTCGTGAAGATTAGAAATTTATCAAAATCCTCTCAAATTTCCATGGAATTCGATGATCAAAATATTTGCTTAGTTTAGTTTGACGTGCTCAGAAGTAGCAAGATAGACTGCACTTTCACAGATATTACAACAGTGATCAGCAATCCTTTCAATGTAGCGGATCATGAAGAGTAAATATGTGGCTCTGGAAATTATATTTTTATCTTTCGCCATCATTTCTATCAACTCGACCCAAACTGTATAAAAAAGTTTATCTACTTCATCATCTCTAGCTGCTGTCGCCCTTGCGAGTTCCTGGTCACGCATCTCGAAAGCCTTGAGGGAATTTTCAAGCATATATGCTGCGATATCTGCCATTTTTTTCGAATC
>Ga0187867_10003286_pt1 | contig 13020 bp, 9 predicted proteins | sample June2016WEW_13_1_FD_132976 | JGI IMG/M metagenome (GOLD analysis project Ga0187867, IMG submission 132976) | Peatland microbial communities from SPRUCE experiment site at the Marcell Experimental Forest, Minnesota, USA - June2016WEW_13_10 | ecosystem: Environmental > Terrestrial > Soil >... | reverse complement strand
TAATTCCTTATTTGTTGTATCGCTTCGCGGCTTCGCGTGCAAGATGTGCATGTTTTGGGCAACAGCCCCGCTCCGCAGGATTTTGATCCCTAATCCTCCAAGGTGCCGACTATGATTTCCTGTTCGACCTTCTTGCCCTTGATGAGAGCGGAATATCGCTTGAACATCCAGAGCTCCGGGATTATTTCGGAGACTATTTCCCCGTTATCAATGATTCGGACCACTGAGCTCTCGGAGACAACCACCGCTACCGAGTTGGTCAGTTTCGTGATGGATGCTGCCGCCATGTGCCTGGCGCCAAGGCCGAGCGGCAGGTCAATTCCCTCTGAGGAAGAGTCCACGTAGCGGCAGGCGGAGACAACCGTTCCATCATCTGCAACCACGAAAGCCCCGTCCAATTGAGCAAGCTCTTTGACTGTCTCGCGCATATCGGTGTCGAAGATTCTCTTCACATGATCAGGATGTCCCAGAAGAGGGTCGAGGATCAGATTGCGAGAATGCTTTATGACATTTTCACAGTCCGAGACCACGAACATTGTTCCGATTCTTCTTCCCTCCCTGCCCTCACGGGCAATTTCGACGGCAAGAATGATGACTTCCTTGAGAGTACCGGGATTTATCCCTCTTTTCTCGGAGCATATCTCGCAGAACAGATCCTCCGGCATTTTCATAAAGTACCTATCCATAAACCGCCCTCCTGCAAAGGCAACAGACCGAAAGCAACGAGGTAAGCCGGGAATATTATATTCAGTAAGGGAAAGTAATTGATTATACTACTTCGTTCAGGGCTGCGGCAAACTCGTCGATGAAACTCCCTCAGTCCTGAAGGTCTGGAAAACCCCCTCTTTTCCGTTACTTGGTCCATTTTCATTGAAGTTAATCATTTAAACCCGGAATAGAACATGAAGTCGAGACCCATACTGGTTATCGGAGCGACAGGGTACATTGGGGGGCGGCTCGTTCCACTGTTGCTCGAGTCAGGGTACAGGGTCAGGGTCTTGGGAAGGTCCCTTGCCAAATTGTGTTCCCGGCCATGGGCCTCACACCCGCTTGTCGAACCCATGCAGGGAGATGCGCTCAATCCGGAGGACCTCAGGCGTGCGGTAGAGGGCTGTCGTGCGGCATACTACCTGGTGAATTTCACCGGCCCCGCGCTCCGGGGGGAGGGCTATGAAAAGGCCGAGGCGAGTGCAGCCCTCAATATGGCTGCAGCCTCCGCGGGGTCTTCCCTGGAAAAGATCATTTCCCTCGGATGGCTCGCAAACAGCGCCGGGGGTAAGCCCGGCAGATTTTGGCGGTCCCGGCTGAGGGCGGTAGAAATACTTGGTTCGGGTCCGATCCCACTAACTCACCTGCGGGTTGCAGCAGTCCTGGGATCGGGCAGCGCCTTCTTCGAAACAGTGCGTTACCTGGCCGAACGCCAGCCCGTAATCCTTGCCGCACCGTGGATGCGGGCGCCTATCCAGCCGATTGCCGTCAGAAACGCGCTCGGGTACCTGACGGGCTGTCTGGAAAAAGAGGAAACCACAGGCCGGACTTTCGACATAGGGGGTCCGGAAGTGCTGAGTTTCGAGCGGCTGGTGGAAATTTACGCGGAGATTGCGGGCCTCAGAAGCCGCCTGGTGTTTTCCGCCCCGTTCATATCGCCCGGTCAGAGCGCCCTCTGGTTGCACCTGGTCACCCCCATTCCCGTGAGCGTCGCAGGGCCGATTGCTGAGAGCCTCTCGGATGGCGCCGTCTGCGGGGAGAACAGCATTGAGTCTATTATTGCACAGGAACTGCTCGACAGCCGGGAAGCCATCCGCAGGGCCATCGACAAGACGCAGCATCATCGGGTCGAAGCCTGCTGGACAGATGCAGGAGCACTGGTCCCGCCGGAATGGACCTATTGCGGAGACGAACAGTACGCCGGCGGAACCGTTTTTGAATGCGGCTACAGAATAAGACTCAGGGCCTCTGCAGAAGAAATCTGGGAGCAAATTGTACGTATCGGGGGGATAACGGGCTGGTATTACGGCGAGTCGCTCTGGCAAATGCGGGGCCGGCTCGACAAACTCTTCGGCGGGACCAGCCTGCACAGGGGCCGCAGACACCCGGTCGACCTGCAAATTGGGGACGCCCTGGATTTCTGGCGTGTTCTCGACCTTTCTCCGCCTCTTCGCCTCCTTTTGCTCGCGGAGATGAAGATGCCGGGCGAAGCTGTCCTGGAATTCAAAATCACTCCGCTCGGAGAGGGGGAAATCGAGCTTCAGCAACTGTCGCGCTTTCTGCCCCGGGGCTTTTTGGGGCTGCTTTACTGGTACTCTCTCTATCCCGCCCACCAATGGCTCTTCCGCGGCATGCTGCGCGCTATCGCCCACTCCGTCGGAAAGCCGGTGTTAAAGGGGCCTGAGCGATTCACGCATAAAATTCAGCCTTCGTGCAAAATTTGAATGCCCCCCTCCTACTGCATCGCGAAGGAAGACAAAGAAGGTAGTTCTGTGCCTAACCAGCCCCGGAAGAACAGCGGGAAAGCAGGTGAAAAATTGGACAGTTTGTTGTACTGTCCATATCTTGAAATCACCGCCTCACGGAAAGTGTAGGGAGTGGAAAGCCACAAGCAAGCAGTAAGTGTCTCGATGCCAATAGAAATCCGACTGGAACTTGTTACACTTTGGAAGGCAGATGACTGAGCCGAGTATCTTCAGGCAGATGATCGAACCAAGTATTCTCCTTTGCTTCTGGACGCTTGTGCTCGCTATCATTTTGGTATTCAAACGACCCAAGGGACTTAAAACACACTTTTGGCGATTTGTTCTTGTATATGGACTGAGTTTGTTCGGCGCTATATCGATGGGTGCGCTTAGTCTCGTTATTTCAAATCTATCCCTGCCAAAGAGCGATATGGCCTACAGCTCGACCATTTTGGGAGTTTTGCATGATCCCTTTGCCAGAAATGGCATGTATTTCTTTACTATCCCGATTGGTGTTGCACTTTCTCCATTCTACTTCATATGCACACTTGAAAAGAATCTCTTTCGCTGTGCCGTGTTAATCCACTCAGTCCCAGCACTTGCCGTAGCAGCTATGTCGATAATACACCCGTTTTTTGCTATGATTGGCTCATTGCCTGTTGTCATAGGTTGTTTGGGGTTTTGTAGCAGCACCAAGTTGCCGTTCTTTTCCCCAAGGCGTGATTCGTTAGTCATGTAGGGTGGGCACAGCGTTTCCGTGCCCACAGTTTTTCATTAACCCGTCGCGTGTTGGTGGGCACAATAATGCCGTGCCCACCCTGACTTGAACTCTCGTTGAGGATTGCGGACCAACTGGGCATCTATGCTTATGATGCCTATATTTTGAGATGCTCTGAAAAGTGCCGTGCCCCTTTGGTATCGCTTGATCGCTACCTGGTAGATTGTGCAAAGAGCATGGGCATACGGGTTATGGAGGTATAATGATGGCGGCTGTTTATAACTATTCAAAGGCGCGGCAGAACCTTGCAGCCGTGCTAGAGCAGGCGGCAAGGGAGGGTGAGGTCAGGATAAAACGCAAAGACGGGAAGGTCTTTGTGATCAAGCCGGAATTCGGAAAGGACTCCCCTCTGGATATCGAGGGGGTCGGCCTGAATATTTCGACCGATGAAGTCGTGGCGATAATTCGTGAAGGCCGTGAAGAGAGAACTTACACTCAATAGCTGCATCGGGGCGTGCGCTCAGATTATTCGTTGCGACTGTCATGGAGAATGGAAAACGATTGGCGCGATGGGGCTGTGCTCCATCCAACACCTTTATGCTCACACACCGCAACAAACTTAAACCCGGACCGCCCGCGTCTGTAAGGCTAAAACCCGCACTGACCCGGCACAATGCACCTGGAACGCCTCGGCGCTCGGGTCGTTCCCCAGCGTTGCCCTCCGGGAGGGCAAAGCACGGAAAGATTCAGATCAGATATACTGATTGCTGAGAAAGGATAAAAGAGTCTGTAAAGATGTAAAATCAGATAGATATGAAGAAACAAATAGTAAGGAGCAGGCTCTAGCTAAGACTGTAACTTAACTAGAAAAATTCGGTTTTATTACGTACAGTGTTGTAAGCTGTCCAGTCATGGAAACCCGACGTGTATGGTACACACAATATGTAGAAAATAGAAAGGGAAATACTTACGGTGAATCCCCGCTTTCTTTTTTTGCCGTCGTTGTGTGGCTGGCTCTTCTTTCTGGGTGCACTAAAGAAGACGTCAAGACCGTTTCATGTCATGAATTGGAACAAATATCGACGAGATGGAAAGAACCAAAGGTAGCACTCTGGTCGTATCAAGGCACCCAAAATGGCTATCATTATTTCGATTTTATGGACCTTCCGGGGCTGAAGCAAACTCGATACCGGGTGTCCGAAACAGAAATTCAAATTGCCGAATCGTTTCCCCTTACTTTGGACAAGAAAAGATGGCGTGTGCTCCCTTGGGGGCCAGCGTCAATCGAAGCAAGAAGGAAAGGAATCCCACAAAATGTTTGTGGCTCTGTGCAATTTCTACAATAAAAGCGCATCAAAAATGAATGGTGCTCTTCTTGATTCCTGACTAGTTGTTATTGATTGTCATAATGAGGCTCTTGCGATCTTAGGCCGACGAGACTGGCACGAGATATTTTGGTGCTCCATTCTTTATGGACAATTGAGCGTATCTTGTCCATATTGCGAAAACACCGTTGGGGTCTGGCGCGGGTTTGCGGGCTGGTCGGGACACCTTTAACGGGACAAAACGCCGCGGGAGCCATTTTTTGAAGAACGACGACCGGAAATACCTGACCGCAATGCGGGCTATTTGGGGGCTTTTAAGCGCCTGCTGCGGCGACAATGTTCATGATCAACATAAACAGGTGCCGGCTTTCGGTGACTGAGGGTACAAATCCGAGGCTTCTATAAAACGCTGCGGCAGAACCATACAATATCGGCAACTTGCAGCCATGTAGGGCATGCACAGCGTTTCCGTGCCCACCATTTTTCATTAACCTGTTGCGTGTTGGTGGGCACAATAATGCCGCGCCCACCCTACATGAGTACGCATTTATCCTGCAGAAGATCGCCATAATCTGCGGGTGGCCTTTATGTTTGACATTTTCCACCCTTGTGGCACAAATAGGGCTGCAACTTGCCATGAACAAAATCTCGACCACAAGTTTCTACGTTACGGAAAATAGATGAAGTTACTCAGTTTTCTCTCCATTTTGATGTGCTGGTTTTGCCTCCTCCCGGCGCAAAACAGCTTCGCCTCTTCAAACCACCCGGACCTCTCCTGGACAGAGCGGGTTATCTCCGAAGAGGAACTGCTTGCCCTTGAAAGATCGGATCACTCACTCGATTTGAATACCTGCCGCGAAATACTATCCAGGCTGAATACAAAGGAATCTTTCTACATCCGCGAAGATATCCGGCAGGGCAGAAAACTTAAGGTCCCCAGGGACTTCAATGCGTACAGGGACTGGACCCCGATGCCTGTTCGGCTGCCTGAAAATCTGCTCGCGCCAAAGCTTATCCTGGTGGTTAAGGACCTTGGTTTTATCGGATGGTATGAATCCGGGGTCCTCGTCGGCGACAGCCAGGCCTGTACGGGCATATCAGGTCAGGATACCTTGACCGGCTCCTACCGGGTCGAAGAAAAAGACGCCGGACACACTTCAAGCTCATACCCCAATGACTATGGAACGCGCGCCTGGATGCCTTTTTCTCTGCGCATCTATGAAGCCGTCTGGATTCACGCGGGAAATGTCTTTGGGGCGCACTGCTCGCATGGCTGCGTAACTCTCCCGATCGAAAAGGCGGAAGCACTCTTCGAGTGGGCGGAAGCCGGGATTCCCGTCCTCGTAGTGGAGAAGCTGTGAGCAGTACATGAGCGGGTTTACGCCAGTCCCGTTTGAGAGCAGGTTCTTCCGCCCTCCTTTCTCCTTGCTCAGATGTTTGCCCTCAAGCACGACTCTTGCACCCGGTTTTTTACCGTTCAAATATCCGGAGGCGTGCGCTTATGACAGTCAAGGTCAATCATTTTGGAAAAATGGGCAGGGTAGAAGCAAACCAAACGCCCGCTCAATCTGCTAAATCCACTAAATCCACCTCTGGTAAAGAAGCCGAAAAACCCAGTGTTTTCAAAATTCTTCTGAACGAGTTAAGAGCTAAAGAAAACAACCAGCATGCAGACAGTCTGCGAAACAGGCCCGCGTCTTCGGAGGTGGTCAAACACGATAACCACAGGGCCACGAAAAACCCAAGGTCCGCCCAGGGCCTGAACACTCATAACGTCAACAATCTGGCGGCGTCAGCTCTAATAGCCATGGCGGCCCTTTCATCCGGGCCCAACCGTCTCGGCGGCATGTGCCTGCCGGGGAGCAGAGGGGCCGGTCAGCCTGCCGGGCTTTCAAACGCCGCCGGCGTTGGGGCCTCGACGCAGGAGGTCATAACAAGACTTTGTCAGGGGCAGGAAATTGGCGCCTTGTCCTCTCATTTCGAATCGGGCGAACAAGGTCCCGGGGTGGTCGGCTATGACCCCAACGGTGGGACATCCTACGGGACCTACCAGATTTCCTCCAGGGCAGGTACTATGAAACATTTTATGGATTACCTGTCCGAGCAGGCTCCCGACCTGGCAGGTAAACTGAAAACCGCCGGAGCGGCAAATACCGGCAGCACCTCCGGGAAAATGCCCGATGCCTGGAAAAGTATAACAGCCGCCGACCCCGTCCGTTTTTCGAAACTTCAATACGATTTCATCGAGAAAACCCATTATGTCCCGGCAGTCCAGGAAATTTCGCAACGAACCGGTCTGGACGTCTCTAAAGCCCCAAGGGCACTTCAGGAGGTGCTCTGGAGCACAGCCGTTCAACATGGCCCAAACGGCGCGGCGAAGATCTTCACCAAGGCGATTGGACGCGCACAGGCCAAAAACGGTGGAGTCAAACTGGACCAATTGATCGGCTCCGTTTACGATTTGAGAGCGGGCCAGTTCGGGTCGTCCGGAGGAGAGGTCCAGTCGGCTGTCCGGAACCGTTTCAGGGAAGAGGGGAAACTCGCCCTTGCGATGCTTGCCAACCCGTTCCTCAACGCGGAAGGCGTGAAAGTCTAATCCGGCGAAAGAGGAAAAATTTGCGCGTACTCGAAGAAAAAAATTCCGCTTTAAATCAGGAATAATCTGCCGAGAGAAAATATCCCACCCTAAGTCTTTGATTTAAAAGCATTTCCTGCAGCTCCTTATTTGGTATCAAGTTTGCTCATAAATCAATCCGGAAGCTCATGAAGAATCCATGGGAAGAAACTGTTGAGTTTGGCTTGAACTGTTCCATCAAATTTCCGTGCCCCGCGAGGTGGATGAAATAATGCATTCCGGACAGGTAAACGCATCGCAACTGTTGGCATCCTTTCTTGGAAGCGAAAATGAAAAAATCGGGCAAAGCATAGCTCAGAATGATTTTGCCGGTGAACTTCAAAAGTTCATTCCAGCGCCGGCAAAGGGTGCCACGATATCCGGGGATGTCTCGCAATTACCCGAGGCAAAGCCCCAGAACGTGAGTGCGCCCGGTCCCGGGCAACAGGCCTCATCCGCCAAAACGCAAGCAGCTCCGCAAACAAAACCCTCGGGACCTACCGTGACCAGGCAGAGAAAGAGTGCGACGGATACCAGGACGAAGATAGACTCCATGAAAGCCAAGGCCAAACAGGAGGCAAGCCTCTTCATTGCAAACCCCATAGCCGATACGATACTGGGCGATCTTCAATGCCCGGCGGAAATCAGAAAAGCATGTAACGGCAACCAGAGTCAGGACGGCTCGATTTCAATCAAAGATTTGAAATCTCTCCTGGATACTCAGCCCGCCAATGGTTCCACAGACCGCGCCCAGGTCCCGGCGGAACACGCCCGTGCTCTGGTGGAATCCGTAATGGCAAAGGAGGGCGGCACCAGTCAGCAAAGCTTTGCATCCGGAGGGACCCTCCAGTCATCTATCCAGATCAAGACCGAAGGATCGTACACCCCCGGTGAGTTCAAGGGGCTTCTCGATAAGGTTTTGCAAGTGGCGGCAACGCAACAGAAACAGCTAATCGGCTCGGGGGCACTATCAGGTTCGGCGGAACCGGCTAAAACTTCCGAAGGTCTGAAAACGAGCCAGACAGAGAATCTTACTGCGACAGTTCTTCCCTCATTTATTTCAGAAGATGTTGGGACAGGAAATTTCGAGAAGGTTTCGGTCAAAAATACTTTCGTCTCTCAATCCAAAAGTCCGTCGCCTGAAACTCAAAGCGTAAATGCGGGAGATGTCCGCAAAAACTCAACTGATTCTGTTACAGACGACTTGAAGTACGACGAGCGGCTTATCGCAGCCAAATTTCCCACGCAAAATCGGGACCTCGATGGGGCTGCGCTCGGCATGGAAGCCGGAACAAAAGGCGGTAGCGGCCAGGCTGGACCAACAACAGGTCCAGCCACCGCTTCGCCGGCTGTCCTGCAGGAAGCAGCGCAAATGCCGCTCAAGGGCTTGGACCCGATTCTGGAAAATTTGAACGCCGTGATCATATCTGCGGGCCAGCAGCAGCCGGAAACAAAATCCGCTGCCATCCCGGCGCCCGGCGCTCCTCATGACGGCTCGGTCGCTCAGGCCCAGAACCTGGCTTCCCCTGTAAAGGGGGCTGAAAAACAGGCCGACAGATCCCGAGGACCATCCGGTCCGTGGCGGCTCTCGCAGGATGTAACCAAACAGTCTGAGGCGGCGCAGATAAAGACTGTTGAGGCCGAGAATCCTTCGAGTGAAAGGTCTTTTGATAGCGACCGGAACCTGGCGGGTACCTCTCAAAAAATTCAGGCCAAGCCGCCGGCCCCAGCAACCGGCCAGGAGAAGATGACCGTAGAGTTTCAACAAACCTCGCCAGGCGTGGGGACAGACGGAAAGACGACGCCGAATGAAACCTCGGTCCAGACCGGGGATGGAGCGATTAGGACTGCCGAATCCCTCTCCTCTAAATCGAGTGATTCGATTGAGGGTCTTAAGCAACGGGTGGATTTGTCATCCTCCGTGAAACCGGCCGATGCCGTTCCCAAAAAGGATGCTCAGGCGATTGCCGGCGCAACCGATTCGAAGGAAATCCCGGTAGAGCTTCGACAAACCTCTCAGGGCGTACAGATCGACGGAAAGACGACGCCGAATGAAACCTCAGTCCAGACCGGGGAGAAAGCGATTAGGACTGCCGAATCCCTCTCCTCTAAATCGAGTGATTCGGTTGATGGCTTTGAGCAGCGGGTGGATTTGTCCTCCTCCGTGAAATCGGCCGATGCCGTTCCCAAAAAGGAGGCTCAGGCGATTGCAGCCGAAACCGATTCGAAGGAAATCCCGGTAGAGCTTCGACAAACCTCTCAGGGCGTACAGATCGACGGGAAGACGACACCGAATGAAACCCTGGTCCAGACCGGGGAAAAAGCGATTCCGGCTGCCGAATCCCTATCCTCCAAATCCAGAGATTCCATTGATGGCTTTGAGAAACGGGTGGACTTGTCTTCCTCCGTGAAACCGGCCGATGCCTTTCCACAAAATGGGACTCAGGCGGTTGGCGCCGAAACCGATTCGAAGGAAACTCCTGTAGAACTTCGACAAACCTCTCAGGGCATAGAGATCGCCGGGAAGGCGGTCTCAGCGGTTGCGGGCGAGAAGCCAGCAGATGCCGGCGGAAAAATGGCCGGTCAGCAGCAAGTACTTGACGTGCCGTGGGGATTCGGTTCTCCGACTGAGGATGTCCTCTCACGGACCGATGCATCCGTTTTCGGGGAAGGGTCGGGCCCAGGCACGTCTTTGCATGAGAGCGCACCGGCAACAAGTGGAATGGACGCGCAAAAAGCCGCTGAAACCCAAACTGCCATTTCCGGACAGAATACAGCTATTCTCTCGAAACTGATCGAGAAGCAGTCCGGGAGCAGCGATTCCACCCCGGTGAGCGCGGTTCTTCAGAGTTCGGCCCAGGGCTTTCAGGGAGTGAGTCAGGTAAATGCGGTTCGGATGGATAACCCGGCCGGGAACGGCTTTACCTACTATGATCCCTACCGGTCGGCCGAGCTTGCCCAAAACATGCGCGAGCAGGTCACAGGGGCCGGCGCCCGGCAACTTGTCCTGGAAATGGAACCCGATGAACTCGGAAAGATCAGCATCAAGGTTGGGGCCAAAAAAGATGAAATCTCCGTTGTGGCGCAGACGCAAAGTGTGGACGCAAGAGAGGCCCTTATGAAGCATTCACCTGAGCTTCGCCAGGACCTGAAGGACCAGGGGCTGGTGCTCGACAAATTCACGGTTGACGTGAATGGCGAAAAATCCGGCGGAGGAAACTACCCGGAAGCCAACAAAGCCGCAGATAAAATCAAGCCGCCCTCCAAAACTGCCAGAGTCGGCAGCAGTCAGATTTCCGGCGGAAACGTATACATCAGGAAAACTGACAGCCGGTCGCAAATAAGCATTTTTGCATGAGAATTAACTGGTGAACCACAGATGGATCCGGAAGTTCTGTAGCGTCTCCCAAGTCCCCCCATATTTCGAACAACTCATTCGCCACCCCGGTGGGAAGCCGGAATCCAGTATTTTACATTCTCAAACCGATGATATGACACTGGGTTCCGGCACCTGCCAAACCTGCACCGGACCTGATCCGGGCGCCCCTGTCCGGGGCTCGCCGGAATGGCGTACAAGGTAACCTGCCGGCGTTCAAATACGGTCGAATTTGCGAGACGCTACACTAGAAATCGTTCTCCGGTTTCCGGATTCCGGATAATTGCATCACTTGTGTGACCTTGTTCCACGAGGTATGTTCCACGATCCGCGAAGTGTCTATCCACTCCGCCGCGCTTTTTGTCCTTCAAAATGAAGAAGGCGGCCGAAGCCGCCTTCCTGGTCCTGATTTACCTGGAAACTATCCCGTTACTACCTTATCAGATTCACCACGGTCTGAAGCAGTGTGTTGCCGGTTTCGATTGATTTGGAGTTTGCCTGATAGTCGGCCTGGTAGTTGATCAGGTTGACCATCTGCGCGGTCAGGTCCACGTTTGAACCTTCCAGCGCTCCGGATATTACCGTGCCTGCCTGGCCGGTCCCTGCGACTGCTGGTGTTGTAGGGGCCCCGGCGGCGGGGCTGGGAGTGTAATCATTGTTTCCCTCCCGGACGAGACCGTTGGGATTCGAGAAGGTCGTTACCGCTATTTGGCCGAGGTTCGTTACAACGCCGGCTGCAGTGGTCCCGGTAAGATTTCCAAACTTGTCGACTTGGAAACTGGTGTAGGAGGCTGGGTTCTTAATTACAATAGCCGTCTTTAAATCGGTTTCGAGTACATTGTTACCACTCATATCGGTGAGATTGCCAGTCGAACTGATCTCGAACGATCCATCCCGGGTGTAAGAAATTGCGCCGCTGGTGGGGTCCTGGACGGCAAAGAATCCATTACCCTGGATCATCAAATCCGACCAGTTCCCGGTCTGTACTTCCGAACCGGTCGCGAAATCCGAGTTAATGCCGAGCACTGTAGAACCGACACCCTGGGCCGTAGTGACGCCGTCTGCAGTTGGGAGCATTCCGCTCACAAGATCGCCGAAGTCTACGGTATTAGATTTCCATCCTGTGGTATTCGCATTGGCGATGTTGTCGCTGACGACCGAGAGGGCCGTATTGAAAGTATTCAGACCTGCAAGTGCTGTGTACATCATGTCTGCTGCCATTTGTTTCTCCTTTTCCGGCTGTTGAATAGATGAATCGGATTCTGGTTTTAAACGCCTTTACTGGATTGGGTGTCATGCTGAGCGGAACAAAAGTCCCGCTCAACGGATTTCACTTCGTTCAATTCGTGCTGCTCTTACCGGTCGTGCTGTTCTGACTGGTTACCGCATAGACGTTGGCTACCGGGACCTGGATTCCGTTGGGTCCCGACAGAGTGTAGGTCGGGGGGTTATTGTTAAGGTTGCATGAATAAACCTGCCCGCTGACGCCGGTCTGTACTGTCGTTGAGGTTCCGTCGGAAGCTGTTGCCGTGACAGTGCAGGTGTAGGCGCCGTCTGCCACCGTGTTTCCACTCGAATCGGTGCCCGTCCATGGCACGCTGTAGGTGCCCGCGCTCTGAGAGCCGGGGTTCAAAGTATTGATCGTCGTGCCTTCGGAATTCTGTATGGTCATGGTTACATTGGCAGGCGCCGAGAGCGTGTAGCTGAGTGCTGAGGGGGTGCCTGAACTGACGTTGATCGTGTTCATTTGGGCACTAACCTGCTGGCCGACAAGCGATGCAACCTCCCCATTATTCATGGCCGCTGTATATTGCTGAAGACTGCCCAAAAGGGTCGTAGCCTGGCTAATCTCCTGTACGGTCGTAAACTGCGCGAGCTGGGCGGCCAGTTCGTAAGACTGCATCGGGTTGGTCGGGTCCTGATTCTGCAACTGGGCGAGGAACAGGGTCATGAAAGAGTTCGCGTTCAAGGTGTTCGCGGAGCTAGTGCTGGACGCAGTACCCGGAGCTGTGCTGAGCCCGGAACCGATACCAAAAGGTGACGGAGTGCTGGTGGTCGACGTTGTTGACGATGTTGACATATGATCTCCTCGAAGGATTTGTTCACAGCCATTCGAACTAGGCACGCAATGAATGAGCAATAGTGATACCAGCAGGCTATTTTTTTAAAAGTTCAGGCATTTCACTATGTTATTGTCTGTGTGCTTTCAGTCTGGAATGATAACTCGGGAAATTTTTTCTCCCCGGCCATGCACATTTTTCCGGATGAACACGAATACGAGCCTTCACCACGAAGAACACTAAGAACACGAAGGTAAAAACATGAAACTACCTGGCGGAGCGGCACGGATAACTCATCATCCGGCATCCTCTCCGTTCGTGCTCTCCACCCCGCTGCATTCCCTCTTTTCGGGACACCCTGAAACTATGAAAAGACCCGTAGGGTGGACTAAGCGGAGAGGCTGTGTCGCAATTGTGCGAAGAATGGGCGGTTTTTGGCATTTAGTCGAAGCATATCACAATGTTATATGCTAT
>Ga0187867_10003285_pt1 | contig 13020 bp, 7 predicted proteins | sample June2016WEW_13_1_FD_132976 | JGI IMG/M metagenome (GOLD analysis project Ga0187867, IMG submission 132976) | Peatland microbial communities from SPRUCE experiment site at the Marcell Experimental Forest, Minnesota, USA - June2016WEW_13_10 | ecosystem: Environmental > Terrestrial > Soil >... | reverse complement strand
GGTGCCTGGAGCTTGTCGGCGCCGACCGGGGCGTCGATATGGTGCTGGCGCTGACGACACCGACCGCGGGCAGCAACCTCGTCCCCGAGGTAAGCGCCGCCCGGCTGCCGGTGCCGATCGCCGCAGCGGTGATGGACCAGGCAGAAGTGTCACGGCTGCTGCCGGGCCCAGGCGAGGGCTCCCCTCCTGTCCCCGCCTACGCCTACGCCGAGTCCGCCGTCCGCGCCCTCGGCCACGCCGCGCGCTACGGCACCTGGCGGGCGACCCCGCCGGGACACGTGCCCGACCTGGAGGGCCTGCGCCCGGACCGGGCCAGGGACCTGATCGCCAGCGTTCTCGCCGACCCGCCCCGCGGCGGCTGGCTGGCCCTGGACCCCACCGTGGAACTACTCGGCTGCTACGGCGTGCCGCTGGCCGACAGCATCGGGGTCATCACCGAGGACGCCGCGGTCGCGGCGGCGGCGCGGTTCGGCGGCCCCGTCGCACTCCGGGCGGATGTGCCAGGCCTGCTGCGCACGAGCGACGCCGGCGACGTGCTGACCGGACTGCGCGGCGAGGACGAGGTCCGAGGCGGGTTCGGCTCGCTGAAGAAGATCTTCGGCAGGCGGCTGGCCGGGGTCATCGTCCAGCCGGTGGTCACCGGCGGCGTCGAGGTGATGATCAGCGTGCTGCACGAGGAGGTGGTCGGCCCGCTGGTGCTGTTCGGGCTCGGCGGCGCCGTCGGCGACGGGCTGGCTGACCGCGCCGCCCGGCTCGCTCCCCTCACCGAATCGGACGCCGACGACCTGATCCGGTCGATACGCGCCGCCCCGCGGCTGCTCGGGCGCCGCGGCGATCCGGCCGTCGACCTGGCCGCGCTGGCGGACCTGCTGCTGCGGGTGTCCCGGATGGCCGACGACCTGCCGCAGATCGCCGAGCTCGAGCTGAGTCCGGTGATCGCCCGTCCCGACGGGGTCCAGGCCGTCGACGGCCGGGTCCGCGTCCAGGCCGCTGAGCCCGCCGACGCCCACCTGCGCCGACTGCCAGGACGCACCGGTCGGCGGTGACCGGGGCATGCTGAGCCAGACCCCGCGGTGGGCCCGGCATGTCATGCAGCGAGGCCCTCGATCACGCCGTAGGGGAAGGCAACCGGCTGAATGCTGCCGAGCTTCAGCCCAGCAGATCGCAGGAGTCTGCTGTACTCGTCGCTGGTGCGTTCTCTCCCGCCGGTGATCACGAGCATGTTGATGTCGCTCAGCAGGGTCGGCACGGCGTCGCTGCCGTCCTCGGGGATCAGCCGCTCGATAATCAGCACCCTGCCTGCCCTGGCCATCGATCGGCGGCAGTGGCGCAGGATCTTGGTCGCCCGCGCGTCGTCCCAGTCGTGCAGCACGTTGGCTAGCAGGTAGCAGTCCGCGCGCGGCGGAACCTGCTCGAAGAAGTCCCCCGCCAGCACCTGGCTGCGATCCGCGAGATCGATCGCGCCGAGCAGTTCCGTGGCGCGGGCTGCCACGGTCGGGGTCTCGAGCAGTACTCCGTGCAGGTGGCCGTGCTTTCGCAGGATCGCGGCCAGCAGCGTCCCCTGGCCCCCGCCGACGTCGATGACGGTGCGCATGTCTGAGAAGTCGCAGGCGTCGGCGACGCTAGGGGCGAAGGCCGCGGTTCGCTCGGACATCGCCGCGTCGAAGGTGGCCGCGTTCTCCGGGTGCTCAGCGAGGAAATCAAAGACGCCCATTCCGAAGACAGCGTCAAAGCCCGGCCTGCCCGTCTTGACGGTATCGAGGATGTGCTCGAACGGCCGGACGCCGCCGAGCGCGTCCAGGAAGGTTGCCCACGACCGCATCCCTGCGGGCTCGCCGGAACGCAAGCGGTCGCCCAGCAGCGTCAGGCTGAAGCATCGGGGATACCGTTCGTCGAACACGCCCAGCGCCGCGAGCAGGCGAAGAACACGGTAGAGCGACGGTTCGTGGGTGCGTGTGACCCTGGCCAGCTCCTCCGTGCTCACCGGGCCCTCGGCGAGCAGATCGGCGATCCCCAGCTCCGCCGCGGCATACACCGCGCGCGAGATGTGAATCCCCCAGATCAGTCGCAGCAGCTTCGCCGCATCCGCGGCTTGCGATCCGGTTGACTGAGCGCCGATTGAGCGCCCCGGGGCGCTCGGATTGCTCGTGCTCATGGCCGCCTCCTGGTGAGTTCCTTTGGTCAGGTGAAGCATGACCTCGGGCAATTCCCGCGCGACAACCTGTCGGTTACGGCCGGCTTACCAGTACTTGGCTACGCTCTTCGCAGGACTGCGCCGGCATGTGCCGCGCGTCTGCGGATGAGAGGCGCACAGTGGAATTCCACGTCCTTGGTCCTCTGGAGGTGACATCCGGCGGGCGATTGCTTTCCGTCGGCGGCACCCGGACTCGGGCCGTGCTGGCACTCCTGCTCATTAACGCGAACGCCGTGGTGTCTGCCGGCCGGCTGGCAGAGGAGTTGTGGCCCGGCCGCGCGCCCGGCCGGGCTGCTGCGAACCTGCAGGTGCGCCTCTCGGAACTGCGCAAGGCGCTTCGGTCGGTGGGAGAGGGTGATCGGCTCGCGACTCAGGCCCCGGGCTATGTCCTGCGAGTCACAGCCGACGAGCTGGACGTGCTGCGGTTCCGGCGGCTCGCGGCCAGCGGCCGTGAAGCGCTGGCAGCAGGAGACGCGGCCACCGCCGTCCGGTTCCTCGACGAAGCGCTGGCTCTGTGGCGAGGGCCGGCGCTGGCCGACCTCGGTGATCTTCAGTTCATCACATCGGAGCAGGCGCGGCTCGAGGAGGAGCGCCTTGGAGTCCTGGAGTCGAGGGTGGACGCGCAGCTCATGTGCGGACGCCACCGGGAGGCGATCGCAGAGCTCGGGACGCTGACCACCCGGCATCCGCTGCGCGAGCGGTTCTGGTCCCAGCGCCTGCTGGCGCTGTACCGCACCGGGCGCCAAGCTGATGCGCTGCGCGCATACCGCGAGCTGCGCTCCACCCTCATTGACCAGCTCGGGATCGAGCCCGGGCCCGAATTGCGCGAGCTCGAAGCACAGATCCTGCGCCACGACTCAGCGCTGGAGTACCGGCCCGCCCGGCAGGCGGGTCCCCGTGCACAGCCGCAGACCCGGTACGCCGAGAACGGGGAAATCCACCTCGCCTACCAGGTGCTCGGAGAGGGCGAAAGCGACATCGTGTTCGTGCCGGGGGCGATGAGCCACCTTGATCTGCTGTGGGAAGACCCCGAGACGGCCAGCTTCTTTCGCCGTCTTGCCACGCTCGGCCGGCTGATCCTTTTCGACAAGCGCGACACGGGACTGTCGGACCGGGCGCCGGCCTACTCACCGCTGGAAGAACGCATGGATGATGTGCGCGCCGTGATGCACGCGGCCGACTCAGGCGAAGCGGCGCTGTTCGGCTATTCGGAAGGCGCGCCGATGAGCATCCTGTTCGCGGCCACGTACCCGGAGCGGGTCAGATCACTGATCCTCGGGGCGGCGACCGCCCGCTATCGCTGGGCACCCGATTACCCGTGCGGACGAGGGTCAGATGAGATGCTCGACTCCCTCGAGAAGATCGCCGCACACCAGTGGGGACAAGGCGCGACCATCGACTGGTTCCTTCCGAGCCGCGCGGACTCACCGCTTGCGCGGCAGATGTTCGCGCGCTTTGAGCGGATGGCCGTCAGCCCCAGCGCTTTTCTGCGGATCGTCCGGATGGTCCGCGAGATCGATGTCCGCGCGGTGCTGCCAGCGATTCACGTGCCGACGCTTGTGATACAGCGCCGCAGCGACATCATGACCCCGCCGTGCCATGGACGGTATCTCGCATCCCATATAGCCGGCGCCCGCTATTTCGAGCAGCCAGGGGACCACGCTCTGCGATTCGCCGGAAGTGGGGACATCGACGGGCTGTTCGACGAGATCGAGGGCTTCCTGACCGGTGCGGCGGATCGCCGCGATCCTGATCGCGTGCTCGCCACGATCCTGCTCGCCGAGGTGGCTGACGGCACGGCGCACGCGGGCAAGGCCAGCGACCGCCCCCAGGCTGGCCACCTGGATGCCCGAAGCGCCGCGATCAGCCAGCGAGTGCGCGCTCACCGTGGTCGTCTGCGTGAGAGCACCGCGCGTAGCATCCTCGCCACCTTCGACGCGCCCTGGCAGGCGATCCGGTCCGCGGCAGCCATCCGCGATGACGCTTCCGCACACGGAATCCAGCTGCGTGCCGGCATCCACACCGGGGAAGTGGACATGGTCAGTGACGAGATCAGCGGAATCTCCGTCGACATCGTCCGCCGCGTCACCGCCCACGCGCGGCCCGCCGAGATCCTCGTCTCCCGGACCGTCAAAGACCTGGTCGTCGGCTCCGGGGTCTCGTTCGCCGACCGGGGCTCGCACGAACTGACCGGGACCGCTGACAGATGGCCCGTCTTCGCGGTCACCGGTCTGTAGCGCAAACACTGGCGTCGGCACGCTAGGCCTGGGCGAATGTCGGGGGCGCTGGGGAAGCTCCCACCGGGCATGTGCAGCAAGGTGAGACGAGCAGAATGAGCGGGGAGCTAGAAGATTTTCTTCAGGATCGGGCCGCAGGCTGACGCAGTGGAGGGACCTGATGCCAACAGGCAGCGACCAGACCGGCGATCCGCCAGCAGGCGGCCAGAAGGCCGAGTCGGCTGCCGGCTCCCTGTTCGCTTTGACCGGGTTGGACGCTTGGCACGGCGATCTCGTGGTTTGGCTCGACCGGCTCGGCTGGCTGCGAACTCTCAGCGACCAGCTGACTGCCCTGCTGGGGCCAGTCCGCGAACGGCATCAGGACAACCTTGCCCTTGAGCTCCTGCACGGCGGCCGATGGGTCGGGCACCCGCTGCACCCGGCACTGAGCGACCTGCCCATCGGGCTGTGGACAGGCGTCATGGTGCTGGACGCTATGGACCGCGACCCAGCTCCCCGGCGCGGAATCGACGCCGCGGGCATACTCAGCGCGGCCGGCATCCTGGCCGCGGGCGCTACCGCCCTGACCGGGGTCACCGACTGGACCGTCAGCGACGAGCAGGACCGCCGCATCGGGCTCCTCCACGGCCTCCTCAACACGGTGGCCCTCGGGCTGCAAGGTGCCTCCCTGGGCACCCGGATGGCCGGCCACCGTGGCACCGCGCGCGTTTTGGGTGCGGCCAGCCTCACGGTCACGGGCGCGGCCGGTTACCTCGGCGGTCATCTCGTCTTCACCAAGGGCGTGATGGTCAACCGGGTGGCGTGGGCCACCGGGCCGCGGCGGTGGACCCGCGCGCTGCAGGAGGCCGACCTGCCTGATGACTCGCCGACCGCCGTCGAAGCAGAGGGCCGGCAGGTCATGCTGTACCGTCACGACGGTCGCCTTTACGCCATCGACAACATCTGCAGCCACGCCGGTGGCCTGCTCAGCCGCGGGCCTGTCGCAGACCTGACCGTGACATGCCCCCTGCACGGGTCCCGGTTCTCGCTCGCCGACGGCTGCGTCAGCCGCGGCCCGGCTAACCAGCCGCAACCCGTGCTGCCCACCCGGATCCGCAACGGCTGGATCGAGGTGCGCGGCAGCCTGCCTGCACCCCGGCGCCCCGCAAAAGGAAGGACACAGCCATGACGTTCGTAGTCGTCGCGAACCTCGACGATCTGGAGGTCGGCGACACCATGCTCGTGGAGGACCTGCGCGAACCGATCTGCCTCATCCGCCTCGATGATGAGGACGTCAGGGCGATCCACAACACCTGCACCCACCAGCAGCAACCCCTTCACGAGGGCACCCTGCAGGACGATGACACGCTGGTCTGCGCCTCCCACGCGTCACGCTACGACCTGACCACCGGTGAGGCCGTCGGCGTGTTTGCCTGCGGCCCCATCCCGGTTTACGCATGCAAGATCGAAGACGACGCCATTCTCGTCGACGTTGACCAGCAGCTCAACGACGCGCCCATCCCTCGTCCCCCAGCACCCGGGTCGTTGGGCGCGCGCTAACGCCGGGCAGGCCAGCGATGAGGACGGCCCGCCGGCGCCGTGCGTGGACCCGTGCCGGCCGGTTAGCGCGCGTCTTCCCGGACGGGCATGTGGCGCTCGTCGGGAAGAATGTGATCTCGGTGATGCAGGGCCAGCCCTCGGGCGTAGCGGCGGGCAATGTCGGGCATCAGCGGGCTCGCGCCCACCCCGAAGACTGTGCCCGGATAGTCCAACGGTCCCATGATGGCGCGGATGCGGTCCCAGTCTCCCGGTGCCACCAGTTCGGCGGGCTGCCCGCCGGCGAACCAGCCCATCGGCACCGCCGTACCGGCCGGGACGACGGTATTGACGTAGACCACCGCATTGAACTCGACCTCCGCGCCGGTTTCGATGCGGGCGCCGTTGAACACCATGGCGCCAGTCGCGATCCGGGAGCCGCCTTCGATCACGCAGCCGGTGAGGTGAGCGTGCGGGCCAACGAGTACGTCGTCGCCGACGCGGGTTTCCTGGCCCGGCACGCCCCGGATGACCGCATTTTCCATGACCACACAGTTCCGCCCGATCTCCACCGGGCCGCCCTCGGCGGTGATCACCGCGCCGAACAGCACCCGGCTGTGCGGGCCGACCCTGACCTCGCCGGCCAGCACGGCCGTCGGCGCGATGTAAGCCGACTCTGATACCTGCGGGGTCTTCAACCGGTGCTCCACGAACAGCGCACCACGCCCTACCACTGGCCGGGGAACCGGGTATTCGTCCGCATCCACCTTCATCACCCCCATGAGAGACGCCGAGCGCCCCCAGCGCTTCCGACCGAGGGAGTTGCGCCCGCCGCTGCAGCCCAGTGTCCCCCAGACCGGGCCGGAACGGGCTGTTCCCGGCCTGCTCAGAACTCGTCGTCGAAGCCGACGTCGCCGCTGACGCCGACCTGGTAGGCGGAGACGCGGCGTTCGAAGAAGTTCGACAGTTCCTGGACGTCCTGGAGGTCCATGAACGCGAACGGGTTCGCCGATCCGTAGCGGGGCTCGATGCCCAGCTGCGCGAGGCGCCGGTCGGCGACGTGCTGCAGGTACTGGCGCATATCGGCGGGCGTCATCCCGGGGACGCCCTGCCCGAGGAGGTCCTCGGCGAATTGTGCCTCGCAGTCGACCGCCTCGGCGAGCATCTCCCTGACCTGCCGGATCATGTCCTCATCGAACAGCCCTGGTTCCTCGCGGCGGACGGTGTCGACCACGTCGAACGCGAACGCCATGTGCATGGACTCGTCGCGGAACACCCAGTTGGTGCCTGAGGCCAGCCCGTTGAGCAGGCCCCGGGAGCGCAGGAAGTAGACGTAGGCGAACGCGCCGTAGAAGAACAGTCCCTCGATGCAGGCGGCGAAGCAGATCAGGTTCAGCAGGAACGCCCGCCGGTCCGCGGGCGTGCCCAGCCCGCGCAGCCCGAACACCGAGTCGATCCAGCGGAAGCAGAACTCTGCCTTGCGCTTGATCGACGGGATGTTCTCCACGGCCGCGAACGCCTCCGACCGTTCCTGCTCGTCGGGGACATAGGTGTCGAGCAGGGTCAGGTAGAACTGCACGTGCACCGCCTCCTCGAACAGCTGGCGGGAGAGGTACAGCCGTCCTTCGGGGGAGTTGACGTGCTGGTAGAGGTTGAGGACGAGGTTGTTGGCGACGATGGTGTCGCCGGTGGCGAAGAACGCGACCAGCCGGCTGACCAGGTGGCGCTCCGCGGGTGAGAGCCGGGCCAGGTCGGCCAGGTCGGAGTGCAGGTCGACTTCCTCGACGGCCCAGGTGTTCTTGATCGCGTCCCGGAACCGGTCGTAGAAGTGCGGGTAGCGCATCGGCCGCAGGGTGAGGTCCATCCCCGGGTCGAGCAGCATCGGCTGCCTGGCTGCTGTATCGCTGGCCGTCTGGGCGGTGTCGCTGGTGGTCACTGGGTCGCTGGTGGTCACTGGCACGCCTCGCAGGTCTCGGGGTTTTCCAGGGAGCACGCCAGCGCCGCGGCGTCAGCGGCAGGCGCTGCCGCGGTCACGGTGGCCTGCTGGATCCGGGTGGCAGGCCGGGACCGCAGGTAGTAGGTCGTCTTCAGGCCCGTCTTCCAGGCGTGCAGGTACATCGAGGACAGCTTGCCGATCGTGGGGGCGGCCAGGAACAGGTTCAGTGACTGGCTCTGGTCGATGAACGGCGCGCGGGCCGCGGCCAGGTCGATCAGGGCGCGCTGCGGCAGTTCCCAGGCGGTGCGGAACAGCTCGCGGGCTTCGGCCGGCAGTTCGGTGATGCCCTGCACCGATCCGTCGGCGCGCTTGATCGCGTCGCGGACCTGGGCGTTCCACAGCCCGTGTGCTTTCAGCTCCTGGACCAGTACGCCGTTTACCTGCAGGAACTCACCAGACATGGTTTCCCGCTTGAAGAGGTTGGACACCTGCGGCTCGATGCACTCATAGCATCCGGCGATGGAGGCGATGGTCGCGGTCGGGGCGATCGCGACCAGCAGCGAGTTACGCAGGCCGGTGGCGGCGATCCGCTCGCGCAGCGCGGCCCAGCGCTCCGGCTGGGTGCCGGCGACACCCCACAGGTCGGGCTGCAGCTGGCCGGCCGCGGCCCGGGTCTCGGGAAACGCCGGATGTGCGCCGTGGGCCCCGGCGAGGTCCGCGGACGCCTCCAGGGCCGTCAGGTAAATTTCCTCGGCGATGCGGGTCGACAGCTCGCGTGCGGCGGGGGAGCCGAAGGGCAGCCGCAGCGCGAACAAGACGTCCTGCAAGCCCATCACGCCCAGCCCGATGGGCCGCCACCGCGGGTTGGATGCAGCCGCCTGCTCGCTCGGGTAAAAGCCGAGGTCGATCACCCGGTCCAGGAACGGGACCGCGGTCCGCACCGTCTCACGCAGCTTGTCCCAATCGACGGCGGCCCCGTCGCCGCCGGCGGGGCGGGCCAGGTGCTGGGCGAGGTTGACCGAGCCGAGGTTGCAGACCGCGGTCTCCGCATCGCTGCTCACCTCGATGATCTCGGTGCACAGGTTGGACAGGTGCACCACGTTCCCGCCGGCGCCCGTCTGGTTGCACTTGGCGTTGGACGCGTCCTTGAACGTCATCCAGCCGTTGCCGGTCTGGGCCAGGGTGCGCATCATCCGCCCGTACAGCTCGCGTGCCTTCACCTGGCGGACGACCCGGCCGCCGGCTTCGGCGGCCCGGTAGGCCGCGTCGAATGCCTCGCCCCACAGGTCGGGCAGCTCCGGCACCTCGTCCGGGTCGATCAGTGACCACATCTCGTCGGCCTCGACGCGCCGCATGAACTCATCGGGGATCCAGTTGGCCAGGTTCAGGTTGTGGGTGCGGCGGGCGTCTTCCCCGGTATTGTCGCGCAGCTCGAGGAATTCCTCGATGTCGGGATGCCACGGTTCCAGGTACACGCACGCGGCGCCTTTGCGGCGGCCGCCCTGGTTCACCGCGGCGACGGAGGAATCCAGGGTACGGAGCCACGGCACGATCCCGTTGGACTTCCCGTTCGTCCCCCGGATCAGCGCGCCGCGTGAGCGCACCCGCGACCAGGAGATGCCGATGCCGCCCGCGAACTTGCTCAGCCGCGCCACCTGGGCATAACGCTCGTAGATCGAGCCCAGCTCATCCTGCGGAGAGTCGACCAGGAAGCAGGAGGACATCTGGGAATGCCGGGTGCCGGAGTTGAACAGCGTCGGCGAGCTGGGCAGGTAAGCCAGCGAGGACATCAGCCGGTAGAAGCCGATCGCCTCGCCCGGTGCGGCGGACAGGCCGCAGGCCACGCGGAGCAGGAAGTACTGCGGTGTCTCGATCACCAGCCGCGCAGCCGGGTGACGCAGGAGGTAACGGTCATAGACGGTCCGCAGGCCGAAGTACTCGAACCGCAGATCCGCCGCCGCGTCGACGGCGTCGTCGAGCTTGCGGGCGTTGTCCTTGACGAACCTCGCGGTCTCGTCGCCGATCAGCCCTTCGGCGTGGCCCAGGCCCACGGCCTGGCTGAACGAGGCGATGCCCTGGCCGCGCACTTCCTTGGTGATGTAAGCGGACAGCAGCCGGGCCGCCAGCCGCGAGTACTGCGGCTCCTCACCGGTCATCTCCGCCGCGGTCTGGATCGACAGCCGGTCCAGTTCGGCGGTGGTCGCGCCGTCGTACAGGCCGCTGATCGTCCTGGTCGCCACCCGCAGCGGATCAACATCGTGCAGGCCGCCAGCACACCGCTCCACTGCCCGCACGATCTTGTTCACGTCGACGGGTTCGGTGTCGCCGTTGCGCTTGCGTACCTGCATCCGCCCCTGGCGTGGTGACTGCGCGGTGTCAGCCGGGCTGGTGCCGCCGGGCCGGGGATCGGTGACCGTCATGCGCTCTCCTCGCGAGCTCGGGCCTGGACAGCCCGGGGCAGGCGGGGACCACGACGAGGTGATAGCGATGCCAGCAAGGCACGCACCTGCGCCGTCGGCCGTCCCGCGCGACCTCAGACCACCGCGCGCGGCTGCGCGCGGTGCGCTGGCAGGTCTTCGGACTCGCGGGCCCGGCCCCTGGCCGCCTACTGGCCGTCGCTTCCCAGGCTGATCAGGCCCAGTGCTTGATGACAGCGTTCGTTCCCGCTCACCGCTGCGGGGCAGTCCCGGACTCCCACCGGGTTCCCTCTTGCCTCCACGGTCCTGAAAGGGCCGCGGAACCAGCCGCAGTCGCCACCATATGTAGATCGCCCGGCTAGCCCAAGCACCATATGTCGTGCCGGCGTGTCGGCTGCCGCGCGCCAGGCCCGATGCTCCCGGGTTCCCCGGCCAGGCAGCTCCGGCTGCAACCACGTCTTCTCGTCGCCGTTCCGCTGCCCGCCCGCCGGATTCGGCGCGGGCGGGCTGGCCCGACGGGGGACTTTTGGACCTGTCCTGGCCGGGATAAGGGGTTTACGTTCGGCTCATGTCTTTCAGCCATGGTCCGCATGCCCGGTGGGCGGGTAATTCGCTGCCCGAGTTCGAGCGTGATCTTGCAGACAACTTGTGTTACGAGCGGGGCACGACCGCCGTGTCAGCTAGCGCCCTGGACACGTACTGGACGCTAGCGGTGACCATACGTGACCGGCTGGCAGACCGCCGGGCCAGGACGGCCGAGGCGCATTATGTGGCCAACCCGAAGTTCGTCTATTACCTGTCGGCGGAGTACATGCTGGGACGCCAGCTCTCCCAGAACGCGGTGTACAGCGGGACCGCTGATCTTGCCCGCCAGGCGCTGGCGCGTATCGGCTGGTCCGCCGCTGACATGGAAGCCTTGGATGTGGAGCCGGGACTGGGCACGGGGGGCCTGGGCCGGCTGGCCGCCTGCCTGCTGGACTCGCTGGCCACGCTCGACATACCGGCGGTGGGTTATGGCATCCGGTATGAGTTCGGGATCTTCAAGCAGGTCATCGAGGATGGCTATCAGGTCGAGCGTCCCGACGACTGGACCTTCTACGGCAACCCGTGGGAGTTCCCCGCCCCTGACGACCGCCAGGTGGTGGGCTTTTACGGGCATACCGAGCCGGTCAAGGGGGATCCGGCCGGCCGGCGGCGCTGGGTGCCGGGCGAGACGGTGCTCGGCGAGCCCAGCCACATGCTGGTCCCCGGGTACGGCACCGAGACGGTCAACATCCTCCGGCTGTGGCAGGCCCGGGCCGCCCGGGAGTCGTTCGACCTGGCCCTGTTCAACGAGGGTCACTACGCGGAGGCTGTCGAGTCGCGGATGCGCTCGGAGAACCTGACCAAGGTGCTGTATCCCAGTGACAGCACGCCGGCCGGCCAGGAACTGCGGCTCAAGCAGCAGTACTTCCTGGTCTCCTGCTCACTGCGCGACATCATCCGCCGGTTCCGGTTCCGCAACAGCGACTGGGAGACGTTCCCGGACAAGGTCGCCGTCCAGCTCAACGACACCCATCCGGTGCTGGCCATCCCCGAGCTGATGCGCCTGCTCGTCGACGAGCACGGGCTGAGCTGGGAGCAGGCCTGGCCGATCACCCGCCGCAGCTTCGCCTACACCTGCCACACGCTGCTGCCCGAGGCCCTGGAGACGTGGCCGGCCACCATGTTCGGGCGGTTGCTGCCGCGCCACCTGGAGATCATCCACACCCTCGATAAGTCCCTCCTGCAGGAGGTGCGGACCCGTTACCCGGGTGAGGAGGGGCGCGTCGCCCGGATGTCGCTGATCCAGGAGGTCCCCGAGCGGCGGGTCCGGATGGCCAACCTGGCGGTGGCCGGCAGCTTCGCTGTCAACGGCGTGGCCGGGCTGCAGTCGCGGCTGCTGGCCCAGACCACGCTGCGCGACTTCGCGGACCTGTGGCCGGGGAAGTTCGGCAACCAGACCAACGGCGTCAGCCCGCGCCGGTTCCTGCTGCTGGCCAACCCGCGGCTGTCCGCCCTGATCACCGCCCGGCTGGGAGACCAGCGGTGGCTGACCGACCTGGACCGGCTGGCCGGGCTCGAGGCGTTCGCCGGCGACGAGCAGTTCCGGGCGCAGTGGCGTGAGGTGAAACAGCTGAACAAGGCCGCCCTGGCCGCCCACGCCCGCGCCGCTGCCGGCGTCATCATCGATCCCGGGTCACTGTTCGACGTGATGGCCAAGCGGCTGCACGAGTACAAGCGCCAGCTCCTCAAACTGCTGCATGTGGTCACCCTCTACAACCGGGTCAAGGCCAGCCCGGGCACCACCGTGACGCCCGCCACGGTCATCTTCGCCGCGAAGGCGGCACCCAGTTACCAGCAGGCCAAGCGCATCATCAAGCTGATCAACTCCGTCGCGGCCGTGGTCAACGCCGACCCCGACGTGGCCGGCCGGATCAAGGTCGTGTTCCTGCCCGACTACAACGTCTCGCTCAGCGAGCTCCTGGTGCCCGCCGGCGACATCTCCGAGCAGATCTCGCTGGCCGGCAAGGAAGCCTCCGGCACCGGCAACATGAAACTGGCCCTCAACGGCGCCATCACCGTCGGCACCCTCGACGGGGCCAACATCGAGATCCGCGACCGGGTCGGAGCCGGCAACTTCTTCCTCTTCGGCATGACCGCCGACCAGGCTGCCACCCTGCGGCAGAGCGGCTATTCCCC
>Ga0187867_10003284_pt1 | contig 13025 bp, 10 predicted proteins | sample June2016WEW_13_1_FD_132976 | JGI IMG/M metagenome (GOLD analysis project Ga0187867, IMG submission 132976) | Peatland microbial communities from SPRUCE experiment site at the Marcell Experimental Forest, Minnesota, USA - June2016WEW_13_10 | ecosystem: Environmental > Terrestrial > Soil >... | reverse complement strand
CCAATGACATCCCCAATTACATAGTAGCACATGAATTTTCCGATATTAGGATTATATATGAGATGAGAATCAGAACCGTATGGATCAGCACCATGTGGATCAGAACCATAAGGATCAGAACCATAAGGATCAGAACCATAAGGATCAGAACCATAAGGATCACAACCATAAGCATTTGGTTTATATTCAGATTCTATTGGTGTTCCAATGGGATTTTTCACTCCTGGCGGTACATACCAAATTAGTCCATCATCAGAATAATACAAACATGCATTTTCATATGTACCTTTCGAATATGCATATGGTGTAATAAACATCCACCATTTGTGACCAAATACTCCAGTCTCATTGAAATAGATAGATGGATGATTGAACTGGTTATATCCATATGGATCAGGTATAGATAAGGGTAGACGATTTTGAGTTACATTTAGCATATACATATTTGCATTACCAGAAACGTCATAACTATATGCCACTGTATGTGAAATATTTCCTTTGATGTAATCACTTAGCGTGATACCAGGAGTGGGCATCACAACATCCGAATCATTTGAATTTACCCAAATCATTGATTTGTGTATCCCCTGGCTTTGGAAGGATCCCCCACCAGCTTTGAAGCTTGTGTGCCACCAATCTTCCCCTCTGAGACCACCTACTAGTGCTCCGGAACCAAAAGAAGCATCCGAAAATGTACCCATGTCATGAGTACCCCCTGCTATTGTTTCATTGACCGCCAATTCAATGCCGTTCGTGAATTGTTTATTCAGCACAACATTTGCAGAAGATGTGTTACCAGAGCCTGACAACACCAGATGTCCGTTCTGTACAGCTAATGTTGAGTCATTGCTTCCTTCTTTGTAAGCTGTCCACTTTGACGTATTTAACTTGCCTGAGCTAAAGTTATCGAATGCCCACATAACTGTATCTCCATTGGGAGAATAGCCAGACGTATTGTAAACGTTAAAATGTTGTGTGCTGCCATTCATGTTGATCTTGAGCCACAAATTATGCTGTGGATCTATGTAATACGGTTGTGCAGCAGATTTCAAGGGTGTGGATGTTGCAAGTGCAGTTGTCGATAATAAAATCATGCTGATTAATACAAAGAATGCTTTATACTTCATATTTATCACATTTATTTTTTTATAATTATTTTGATATTTATATTAAATTATGGGTTCAATTTAGAATAGAAGTATTTTTTAATTCAATACATATAAGTATATTTTAATAAGTAGCTATTATCTTAGCTAATTACATCTTAAATATTTATACATTTATGATGAGAAAAATCTCATACAATAATTCTCAATTCATATAATTTAATATTATAATTTTTAGATTTTTATTTCCTTATGATTGTTTATTTACTTGATACCTATATGGTTAAAGTCACGTTTCTGGCAAGTAAAAATTAAAAAGCTATTTTCTCTCAAGTCAATTTCAGAAGTCCTAGAGCTATTAAAATAATTAATACTTATAGAAACAATTTTAAAAGATTCTATTGAAAAATATAAATTGATATATTGTACATAAATGGATATGTAGGGTCCTTCGATGTGCACTGTTGCATCTGCAGAATGCTTAAAATTTATCAAAAAGAAAACTGGCCATATTGATAATTTCGATTAGCCAAAATTTATATAGACGTGAATTGCTTTTAAATTTGTAGTGATTCGCTGCCAACAGAAAAAGTGGAAGAATACCTGACAACGATTTATGATATAGCGGGTAAATACGGTGCTATACGGACTACTGAGATAGCAAAGTGCCTTAAATTATCTACATCAAGCGTTACAGAAGTGATTCGGCATATGGCGGAAAAGGGCCTTGTAGTCTACACATGGTATAAAGGCGCTACCCTAACAAAAACGGGGTTAATTACAGCTACAAAAAATAAACGGGATCATAGTTTATAGAAATATCTCTTATCAACATTCTTCGCATAGATGAAAAAAGCTCACATTGAAGCATGTAAAATGGAGCATGATATTTCTAACGAAACAGAACACTCTTTATGTAAGAGTCTTAATGCTCCAGCTAGGTGTCCACATGGTAGCTATATCAGCTCGTGTACCATGTTAGTAGGCACATGTGATGAATGTGATGGAATTACCAATTTACGAAAACAGAGAACTAATGAGGTTCCGTTGCAAAAATAATATTTTCGCAATTTGACACTATAATTTTCATCTTTATGTGTAATTTTCGCTCGAATGAAAATGTTTAATTTTCCGAATTGTGAAGGTTTTTTCTGATTTTGCAAGAAAGCCATATTTTTTGCAACGGAACCAAAAAAGTTAATCTGCTTTAAAATCATCGAGTTATATTTTAATAAGTTAAGGAATAAATCAAAAAATTTATATATAGTACATATCAACTAACGTCCGTTTGGGTTGGATATAACACAAATAAATAACTATTCAGTCTATCTAAAATCAGTTAGCAGATATCTATTCTAACGTAATGCATATTTTTAATTACTAACTGATGGGAAGATAAAATGGATTATTAACTAACAGTTAACAAATAAACAAACCGAAATTTGCTGCGGATTACATAAAAAAAGTTATTGATCTTGTTTTAACCAGGCTGAATAGTTATTATTTGACATTCAATTTTTACAGTTTTTTCGTCTAAACTATAATGCATAGCACAACTTTCTGAAAATAATAATACATCGTTTTTGTGTGTAAACCTATGCATCAATAGGAGAAATGAAAACAAAAGTTTTATCAGTATAATAGTTGACCATGTATCTTTTTTTGTAGTGGCAGAAAGGATACATAGTAAATCGTATTTTGCCGACCAGGAATTTTGGTACACTGCCGGGCAAATGAATAAGCTCATCACCGAAAAAAAGATCTCAAAAGAGAGAGTTTAGATCTGAAAATTCATCAATTGAATGAATACCACTTTTTTCCTTGACTTTTAAAATAAACTGATTATCGGATCTCTTAAATTATTGCCGATACCGATATATACTGGAAAATATATATCGGATATGTTTAATTATGATAAATACCGATACTAGCTTGATTCAAACAGAACTTCTTGCACGAATAGATGAAAAAATGAAAAGATTCAGCTCTATGCGGCCCATTCCGGCAGATGCTTTAGGAAAGCTGCATAACAAAATGAGATTGGCATATACCTATCACTCCAATGCTATAGAAGGGAACACACTAACATTCCAGGAGACAAAACTTGTTCTCGAAGAAAATCTGACCATTGGCGGAAAATCTCTAAGGGAGCATATCGAAGCAAGCAATAACGCAAAAGCTTTTGACCTAATGGAAGAGCTCGTAAAGAAAAAACGTTCAATAGACCACATTACAATTCAGGAAATCCATGAAATCGTGACCAAAGGCATACTTGATGATGCCGGTAGATACCGTACCAGAAATGTAAGGATAGCCGGCGCAGTAAAGGCTCCTCCAGATTGGTCAAAAATAGTGGAACTGTTGGACGAACTGATTGAGAAGATAGCTGAAAATGAAGGGCATCCAGTTGAAACAACTTCATTTTTGCATCACAGGTTTGTTGAGATTCATCCTTTCAGCGACGGAAACAGCAAAGTAGCTCGGCTCCTAATGAATCTATATTTGATAGCAAGAGATTATCCTCCTGTCGTGCTCAAAAAGGAGGAAAGGGAAAAATATTACAAATCCCTTAAAACTGCAGATGCAGGAAACCTTGCTCCATTTGCTAATTTAATTGCAAAAGCCGTGAACGAAAACCTGACTCTATATCTCTCTATTTCTGGCGGGATAGATGAACTACTACCCCTCAACAGGCTTGCTCCTGCGACTCCTTATTCTCAAGAATATCTCAGCCTGCGGGCCAGACAGGGACTTTTGGATGCGGTAAAAATGTGGAAAACATGGTATAGTTCAAAAAGTGCTGTCGAGCAGTATCTATCCAAGCATGGAAAAAAAGATGTTTGATTTTGATTTTTTTTGCACAAAGTCCTGACTCACAGCAGTATCTATATTGTCTCTCGAAAAATAGATATAATCTGAGTAGGAGCAAGTATCAGATTTTTGGGTGTTTAAACCGAAATTTTTCAATCACCTTTCGAACCAATAAACGAGATCTTTATCATCTATGTGGAAGCTGCAACTTATGTATACAGATTTTCTTATCATAGTATCGTCTGTTTATATAAAATGCGTTCTTTTTATATGAATTCAGGTCATTTTGATTTGGGCTCTGTAGAATCTTCTATAAACCTACAGTCATAAGGTTAATTTGAATTCTAAGATTAAATATTGTAATATTATTTTAAAAGTTTTTGATGATTTGGCTCTCAAGAAATCCTCTTAAATACCAAACTCCATTAACTTGGATGAGTAGTCTTATACGATTTTATTTTGTCATTTTCAGCTACTTGGAACTGGTTAGATATATTTTATAAAGTCATAAATAGTTAATCAAAAGGATTTCTACATAGCCAAATTCTGTAATCAATATTATATTTCTTTTTTGACTATCTAATAGGTCCCATTCCACAGTAGACCTTTAAATGTGTCTAATCGTTGTTCACTAAAAGCTACGTTGGAGACTATATCATGAGAGTATTAATGTATTAATGGACGATTAACAAATAATGACTTGGTAGAAATCTTCTTATTTAGAAATTATCAGCTCTATAGAAAAACTATATAATGCAGTTTTCAGAGACTAAAAATAGATGAGTAATAAGGATATTAGACTCCTTGATTCAAATTAATGGATATTCTTTATTTCAGAGAATTTTTCTACAGAGCCTACAATTTATCATAAGTGTTACTTTCTTGTGTGCAACTTGGTGACTAACTCCAAAAATTATAGAACCATGCAATTGACTGCAATAGCGAAGAGGTTAATAAAATTAGATTATGTTGTGCTGTTGATATGTTATATAATTAACTTATGAGGATTTATCAACTTATGTTACTTTCAGTAAATATTTTACTTTTACGAGTCATTTTTATATTATTTATGACCATGTAATGAAATGTAGAAGTTATAGAGAATTCTTTTACATTTGAACTACATAAATTATATATGATAGTAAACGATGATTAATGATTGATGGTAAAAGATAACTAATGATTAATACTAACGTAAGCAAATTTTTGGATAGACTAATCAATAATTATGCGTTTCATATTATATGTGTATTTTTTGTAGTACTAATAATTATAAAAATTTTCTTATCATCTCGTTTTTGTGGTCCATTCATTTTTCCAGATGAAACTCTGTACAATAGCATTGCCCAAAGTATTGTACACGGTAAGTTATATGGAAAGTTAGGTTCTTTTTCTCCAGGGTATCCATTTTTATTGTCATTAGCATATCATATTTCCAATAACCAAAATATTATTTATCACACAATGTTGGTGATAAGCGCTTTCATATCTAGCACAATCATTTTTCCTTCATTTTTTATTATGGAAAAATACTGTTCAAAGACAGTATCAGTTCTGGGCTCTATTACCGTGTCAACACTGCCATTTTTAACTTTCTATAGCTTTACACTAATGACTGAGACATTATTTATACCCTTATTTTTATTTTCCGTATGGTTTATCCTTAAAAGCTATGAAACTAACAATAAAAAATGGGAATTATTAGCTTCATTGTCAACTGTATATTTATATATTACCAGATCGACTGGATTGGCAATGCTAATTGCATTTGTATTAACATTTATATATTATATTATTTCAAATAGAACTCAGGATCAGATGCTTGTTTTAATAAAACAAAAGTTCATTTTAATGGCTAGTATCATTATATTTTTATTATGTTGGCTTACATATTCAACATATTTCGTGGACATAAATCAACCTTTTAGTGATAAATTAACGAAAACTTATGATTTTGGATCAGCTCATAATATCAAAGGGGTAGTAGGACACGGAATAGATATTTTCGCAAGTATTAAAAATATGTTGACATTTATTAAATTCTTTGCAAATTTAATGAGTTACCTGTTAGTTGGCTCTTCCTTTTTGTTATTCATCATTATTTATTATTTTATCTTGTTACGCATCAATAAAAAACTATTGAAAAATCATACATTATCAATGCCAATTTTCTATGCTTCCATCAGTTCCCTATTATTGATAATCGCTACTATCAGCTTTCTTTTTAAGGATAAAAATACAAACCTGATACTTGGAAGATACATTGAGCCAATCATACCAATAATAATGATCCTCGGAATTATATGTATAAGTAACTTTGATCAAAAAATAATGAACAAGAGAAATATAATTTGTTTTATAGTTAGCTGCATTTCACTTATATTTATTATACCATATATTTTCGCTTGGGATAATATTATTATCAATGTATTCAATGACCTACAAAATAATCCGGCACTATATATATATAATGTATTTTATGGGTATCCTACGTTTAAAGCATTCGCAAGATTTTATGAACCGAGTTCTATAATTCTAACGCAAGCAATTTCATCATCTTTACATCCATCATTGGTTATGTATATATTTTTTTCGGCGACGGTAGCATTAATAACACTATCAATGAAAAAAAAGCATTATATCAGTCTACTATTGATCTTTATTATCACTTCATCCCTGATTTTTTCTACCACATTATACCACATTTCAGTAGCGAAATCAAATGATGAAATGAATAATAATATAGCAAAATTTTTAACAAATAACACAAATAGTAGGACTTTCTATCTCATTGACCAAGCTACCACTCCTACAAATGTAAACATCGAAAAGTACGTGTATGGATTTTGGAATAAAGGAAATATTCGTTATGTCAATGCGGGAAAAATTTCTCTAAAACCCATGGAATTAAACAAAACAACATATCTGATATCTACAAAATCTTTGCCATATAATAAAATAGCTAAAGATGGTAATTTTGCTCTTTACCTAGTAACGAGTGCTTACCTATTAATTAATTAATTAATTAATATCTTAAGAGTTTTAAAATTTAAAACATCTTTTAAAAAATAGTCAATTAAAGTCCAAAGGGTCTATAAAATAATAAATTTGCTGATATTAATAATTTCAATGATGGACAGAACAATCTTTGAAATTGATCTGTACATGGAGTAAATGAGGTTCCGTTGCAAAAAATCCTTTCTAATGATACAATAGAATAAAAAGAAAAACAAAGATAGTGATATGCTATCTAAATCTTTTAAATGGAAGCATTATGAAGGAGAAATAATTCTATTAAATGTAAAATAGTATTTAAAATATGCGTTAAGTTATAGAAATTTAAAGGAAATGATGGCAGAAAGAGGAGTAAAAGACATTTAAGACTAACAAACTATTCGTGGAAAGTTGATGAAACCTATGTCAAAGTAAAAGGTAAATGGAAATATTTTTACCGAGCGGTTGATTCAAATGGAGATACAATTGATTTCATGTTAAGTTCAAAACGAGATAGAAGAGCAGCGAAGAGATTCTTTAAGAAAGCTTTAAGTTCTAATCATAATCAAATTCCAAGAGAGATAACCGTTGGTAGAATCCAGCTTATCCACCTGTTATAGATGAACTGAAAAATGATACAATATTACATGAAAACGTAGGAATTCGACAAATCAAGTATTTGAATTACATTATAGAACAAGATCATAGATCTATAAAGCGAATCGTTAATCCAATGTTAGGTTTTCAGTCTTTTCGATCTGCTAGTAAGACTTTAAAGGGAATTGAAACTATGAATATGGTTAAACAAAGACAAGTAAATAATTTAAATTACTCTGTTCTTAATGAAGTCAAATACATTAATCAAGTGTTTGGTATAGTTTTATAATTTTAGTATATTTTTCTCGGATTTTTTGACTTTTATTTATTATTTATAGATTTACGTGCTTATTCTGCAGTTTTTGCAACGGAACCAATCCTTTTTTGTATTGAAAGAGAAGGAGATGGAATAAACAAAATTTTAATCTATCGTATATGTGCAGGAAACCCAACCACAAACTTCCTGCACATATGTCTATAACGGTTTATTCCACTATCAAATATGATTAAATATATTATATAATTGATAGAATAAATTATTCTGAATAATAATCCAAAAAAAATAGGACAATACTGATTACAATCAGAAATTCCATTATTGCCCTGGAAATTAGTTGACTAACCCCTTTAAATTATCCATGGAGATTACATCTATCAACATGAAGTTAACAATGATAATATATTTAGTGTATAATTAGTGAGATAATCAATCTGATACTTTAAAGCCTATTTTTCCCTAACTGTTTAACTCGTTCTGCTTGCAGACTGAGCAAATTCTGTTTTTCATTGGGAAGATACACCTCTAGATCTATATAATTATTTTTTTCCTAATTTTTCTATTTATGATTGCAGCTTTGGTTAATTAGTTCCAAGTGTTCCATGAACTCTATATGTTCTATGAGTCCCATAAGCTCCAATGGTTCCAGAAGCTCCACGAGTCCGAAATCAACAATGTTTTCTTATTACTGATGGTATTTAGGAAATTCATAGATTTAATCACAAAAACTATGCATATTTAAATACAAAGAAAAGATAGTTGTTTCCTGATATTTTTAAAAAGAAAAAACATAAAAAATTAGATCTGGAAGAAATCCTTTCAAACACCAACTTCAAATTACTCAAAAACACGTACAATACCGATTTATAGTTATTTTTCGGATCGTTTCTGCATAATCGTAGCTAATTAGATGATAAATAATTTATCAATTTATCTATGAATTAAATTATTACATTTTAATAGTGTGTAGACTCCTAAAACAATGAGCACTACACCAGTACCACCTACATATTTCAAATTTTTCTCAGAGAGCCCAATTTCGATATAGGTATCTTTTTTACTGTAGTTAAAGATGTGAACAATAATCCGAACAATAATCCGGCTATCACTAAAATGACACCTATTATTGGCAGTAATGTATTATTATCAGCGGCTGTAGGGACTACTGCTGGCGTATTTGTACCATTGGTTACTACGTTTGATGGAGAAACGATAAATTGGCCTAATGCTTTGGGTCCGTAATTTACAGTCACAGTAGCTATAACTTCATTTGTTGCTGTATCAATTGCATTGACAGTGTTACTCCCCCAGTTTGCCACATATTTCTCACTCTTTTAGGTCTGTTTGTGTATGATACGACGGTACAATACGCAATTATCTGCATGGTTATTTAAAATTAATTCTATGAAAATTTGCTTCTAAACAAAAAATAAGCCCGCATAAGATTTTTCGTAGTCAAAAAACAAAAATATATTATTTATTATTTTTCATTATTTGTGAAGTTATAATGATCTATTACTATTCTTTGATTATTTCTTAATTTGCTCTTGCTCACGAATTCCTTCTTCTGTATAATGTATATGTATCGTTCCTTCTTGATCTATGTAAAAATCCATTTGCAGAATTTGCTGAACTCAGGTACTTTATCAGCTAGGTAAAATATAAAATAGACAGGGGATTACTTTCGCCAACAAATGGCCAGACACTGATTTATTCAACAAATGATATAATTGATTCTTTAAATAATCAAGTTAGATAAACAATGATTATTTGGGATGAATATAAATATAGAATAATCCTATACTTTAAAAATAATAAATACGTTAAAAACTTAGTATAAATTGCGTTCTCATCTGCTTTACATAGCAACAATCTATCCCAAAAAACCCACCTATCCAATACTTCACAAAAGTTTACCCCATAGAATACAGAGATAAAATCATAAAATACAAACTAGTGGTTCCAATATCAAATCTCTTTTATGTCGGATTGGACATTCTGAACTTCAATTATTTTTCAGATGAGAACGTAACTACTCGTGTAAAAGCTACCAACAACCTATAATTTTTACTATTAAACTGTTTTTTTTTGGATTCATTGCTTATATAGATTCTTTTTATTCGCTAAAACAGTACCTATTTTCCGTTTTCATCAAAATTGATTCTTAAATAACCAACAATTTTAGATATAAATCACAAATAAATCCCAGAGAATGATGTTAATGATCGACGTGAACCGTGATAGTGAATCACTAGCAGAAAAGTATGACAAAATAAGCAAATATCAATACATTAATGGGATGGCTTTAGTAGAGAAGTTAATATTTCAACTAGACATAAGGTGTTGGACGTGGACTGTGGAACGGGGCGTCTCACATTAAAACTAGCAAGTAAGTTTGACTATATTACTGGTATTTGATCCTTCTCCCCAAAGAATCGAAGTAGCCCATCGGAAACTCACTAGAATGAATCCTGGGAACATAAAGTTTGAACTGGGAAGCAGCGATGATATCGGCCGCTACGGTGAAGACATATTCGATGTCGTATACATGAACGCAGTTTTTCATTGGATAAAACGATAAAGAAGAAGCTTTAGATAATATCTACCAGGTACTAAAGTCCGGTGGAAAACTCGGTATATGTACCGGTGATAAGGATCATCCGTTCACGGTAAAGATAATCGCAAAAGAAGTACTCAGGAGAGTTGGAATTATTGATGAAGGCGTAGATTTCAGAGCTCCAGTAAATAAAGTAGAACTGGATTCACTGTTAAGAAAATCGGGTTTTAGGGTCATAGAAATAAAGCTAAAAAGAGACATACGATATTTCGAGACCCCTGCTAAATGTCTTGAATACGTCGAAGCGAGTTCCTTTGGGAATTTTATGAGCAACATTCCGGTATCCGTATGTGAAAAAATAAAGGCTGAAATCATGGCAGAGCTGAATAAATACCAGACTCCAAAAGGCATAGAAAGCGTTTATTACGATTTGTTCGCTCTTGCTGAAAAATAACTTGATAATAGTACTAAAAAGCCTTAATCGAGTTATTTATGCTTTATTTTGAGAATAAAAACTTAAATAAATATATTTATTAAAACTGAAGTTTATTTCAGTGTTTTTACCGATATAAGTGCTTATTAGCCAAATTTTTAACCAAACAACTTGATAGCAATCAAAAGAACTGTTAATCACGTTAAATAGAAGCTCAAATACTTTATTTTTTAAAATCTATTTTTATTTAATTTTTTCAATTTTAAAAAGTAACTATTTATTAAAGCCAATTGATTTAAGCACTGTAAATCACAAAAAACACCTTTAGTGATTTTAAAAACAATATTACATATAAAATAATAAATAAAAAATAATGTATTATTATCAACGTAGTCAGATTTGATGCAGTTAGATAATCTTGCATAAGTGTTTTGTAGAGAAATTCTTTAAAATAAAAATAAGGAGATAGAAAGATGTTAAAACAAATGAAAAGGACACTGGGTATTTTGCTAGCAGTTTGTTTTTTAATGTCCGTGACAGCTGCAGCAGTAAGTGCAGGACCCGATGTGGTTAAGGATAAGAAAACAACCATTACAATCCTAAAAGATGTGAAGACCAAAATCTTCAAGCATCACCACGGCAAATTCTCCAAACACCACCACAAAAACTCAATTATGAATGGCAGAAATGGTAAAAAAATACCTATGAAAATAGAAACTAACAAAAATATGCCTATTAAAATCGGAATTGGTAGCAATATACCTCTGAAAACCGGAGCCGATAGTAATATACCCAGAATAGTTGAGCAGGCAAAGATCTGACATATATAATGGAGAACTAAAGCAAAAGAACTGCTTAAAAAAATCAAACAAAAAGCAATGCAAAAAATATTCGTAAAACAAGGAAAAAAATTATTTAGAAAATATTTCAACAAATCTCCATTTTGGACTGAATGCTTATAATATCCATGATAAGCGACTTGCTAAAATCAGAGATTTATTGAAATTCTCCACACTTTAACATGTTATTAATTTGAACACAATGAACGGAGTGAAATAAATGTTGAAACAATCATTTGATAGAATGAAAACGGGACTGGCTATTCTACTGGTCGTCCTTTTTGTAGTATCGTTGACAGCTGTAGCAGCTAGTGCAGAGCGTGGTGACCGTGGTAACCATGGTGATTTTGGCCGTGGTGAACATGGTAGTAGCTGAGGCTGGGGCAACGGACCACTCGCATCGTCATTGGTGACATGGCCAGTACTACGCTAACTGTGACTGGGTATTGAACCCTTATACTAACCAGTGGATATGGACCTGCTAATAGTAATAATAACAAAAACTGCATAAATTAAAAACTGTAACTAAAATGTAGATATGGGTTTTACTGTTCATTTAGTTCTACAACACATTGCATAAAAAAATCAAGAAGGATACTTCATAAAAATAAAAGTAAGTTATATATAAGTAATTCTTTATTTTTTTATTTTAATCGTTAGTGTACCAAAAGTTCTGTGATATATTATTGACTCGGTATCCTTTTTCATTCAACACAAAAAAAATTGCATACATATATCTTATGAACCCCGATCCAAAAATTGAGATTTATTGAATTCTCTATACTTTAGTCTTGTTTTTAGTACTCTGTTCCCTTGTTGCTCGGTTTCCTACCTTATCTGCTTCTTTCTGACAAACATAGGTGCCATTCTTGGTGATCCCGTACAAATGTTCACCTTTGAAATGATAAATGCCTGTGTTAAGATTAAGCCAAACAACAGTATCTGATGGACAATGCTGTTTGGCTAATTGCTCTGTGCTGAATGATTGCAGTCCTTTGTTGCCTGTGCTGCTGGATTGTTATGAGCCTGGTAAGCACCCACTGCCGGAGTTGCCACAGTCACTACACAAAAAACTGCCAGCAAACTAGCCGGTGCTATTTTAATTCTACTTGATGATTGTTTTAACATTCATTTCACTCCTTTTTTATTAAGTTAAATATAATTTTAATCAGATTAGGACTTACGCAGTTAAATTGAAAAACATACTATTGACAAAATTGTAATCGTCCTTTCAGAGCTTGTTTATCTTTACTCATTTATCGACATTAAGACATTTGTATGTGATTTTCAGTTTAACTATATAAGTTCAGAATTATTATTAATAATCAGTAGTATATATTAATTACCGTATATTAATCCCTATTTATATTTTGAAAGTGCCACTTATATTTTTATTTATAGAGTTCAATAT
>Ga0187867_10003283_pt1 | contig 13027 bp, 13 predicted proteins | sample June2016WEW_13_1_FD_132976 | JGI IMG/M metagenome (GOLD analysis project Ga0187867, IMG submission 132976) | Peatland microbial communities from SPRUCE experiment site at the Marcell Experimental Forest, Minnesota, USA - June2016WEW_13_10 | ecosystem: Environmental > Terrestrial > Soil >... | reverse complement strand
GAGCTCGGTATAGTAGCTCTTTTGTTCCTGCAAATCGGCAATCGTGGCGTCGGCCTGCGAGAGCTCTTGCTCCAGGTTGGTTTCCATAATGCTGAGTTGGCTCGTCTTATCCGTGATCTGTGAGTTTTCGGTGGTGATCTCGCTCTGCAGTGTGGTGTTTTCGGATTGGATGTCGCCGGTAGTCGAATCATCGATGGTGGTCAGAGCGTTGGTGGCGTTTTGCATGAAACCGCCGGTGGTTGCGGATCCGAGGAACTGCGTGATGTCCGCGGCGTTCAGCGCGCTGAACGTCGAAGCGCTGAACGTCATTACGCCTGAATCGTCCACCGCCAGCCCCAGGTCGTTGAGATCGGACACCGCACCCGATCCGGACGAATACTGAACCAGGCTCTCCAGTGCGTTCTGCATGGTGTAGATAATGTCCTGCCCGGCTAGCGCTCCCCCGCTTTGCCCCATCTGCTGCTGAACGGCGCTAAAGGTGGAGTTGTAGGCGTCAGCGAAAGTCGAGAGAGCACTCTGCAGCGTGGTGGAGTCCGCGGCGACGGTAATTGTCGCGGGTGTCGAGCTGGCGGCCAGCATGGTGACAGTCAGCCCCGGGGCAAGCGTCACCTGGGGCGAATCGCTAGACAATACCGTGCTGGATCCGTTCACCTGATAGGTGGCTGCGGCGCCCAGCGTAGGTGTGCCCAGCAGGTCGCCGGAGCTATCCGAGAGCTCGACGGGATCGTTGTTCAAAGAAGTGCTGGTGACCACCAGTTGGTAATTGGGGCTGCTGTTGGAACCGAGGTTGACGATCGTGGCCCGCGCGCCCGCCGAGGAGCCGGTGATGGCGCTGGCGAGCCCTTCCAAAGAGCTATCCGTGGGCGTGATGGTGGTGGTTGTGCCGTTCACGGTGAGCGAAAAAGACGTTGCCGAGCTGATGCTTTGGGTGGTGGGATCGGTGACCACAGGGGATCCGGTCCCGCTCATGGCGGTGGAATAAGCGCCCGGCGAATCCACTTGAATCGAATAGGTTCCGGGAAGGGCGGAAGAGGTCGCGGTGGCGCTCGCCTCGGTGGGAGCGGAGGAGGTCGCGGAGTAGCTGCCGGAAGCGGCCGTGCCGACAGCCTGCAAGGCGCTGCTGAGCGAATTGAAACTGGATTCGAGTGAATTTAGCGCACTCTGCTGGTTCGTCTCCGTGTTGACGTTGGCCTGGATCTCCTGTATCGGTAGATCGGCGAGGCTCACCGCTTTGGTCAGCACCTGCTGGAAGGAGCTCGCAAACGTGCTGGAGCCGGTAAACGTCGGCGCCGTGATGGAGCTAGTGGATGAACCCATAGGCAACCTTTATGCAATACGTGGGCCGAACCCTTGCGGGCCCGGCCCACGTCCTTCGCCCTGCGCCGAGATGTCAACTTATTGCAACAGCTTGAGAATTGCCTGCGGCGCTGCGTTGGCCTGCGCCATGGCCGCAACGGAAGCTTGCTGCAACACCTGAGCTTTGGTGAGGTTGGCCGCTTCGGTCGCGACATCGGCATCGCGGATCTGCGATTCCGCCGAGGAGAAGTTGGTCGATTGCGAGGTGGCCAGACCAATGGCGTAATTCAGATCGTTTTCACCGGCGCCCACATTGCCCTGGGCAGTGCCGAGATTCGTGATGGCGGTGTTGATAGCAGTGACGGCGGCCAGAGCATCAGCCGTGCCGGCAGTGCCGGTCGACGCGGAGTCTAGTGCGCCGGCAGTAGCGATAGCGTTCCCTGCCCCGGCGGTCACAGTGAATTGGCCCGAATAGGTGCTCTCGAACTCCAGAAACCCGTTGGCGTCGGTAGTTGCCTGGACGCCGTATGGGTTAAGCTGGGCGTTCAAGCTGGCCAGAGCCTGCTGTCCCGTGATGCCCGCCGAACCGCCGGCCACCGTAGCGGTAACCGTAGCCGTTCCAGCGGAACCAAGGCCGGTAAACGCGAAGGTCTGCGAAGCGTTCTTCAGGACCGCGCCGCCGCCGACCAGGGAGACATTACCAACTGCCGCGCTTCCAAACGCCGTTCCGGTCGATTGCATTGCCCCCAGGACGTCGACTCCGGTGCCGACTCCCAGCGTGTTTGCATCAACTTGACTGAGACCCGTGATCGCGACTTGGGAGTCGGCCTGAGCGTTCGCGCCGCTGCCGCCGCCGATATACACGTTCAGCGTCCCGGCGTTGGAGTGATTGTTGACGCCCAAGCCGATGTTGTCAGCTTCACGGTTGATTTCACCCACCAGCGTCTGGAATTCGGAGTTCACCGTGGCGCGGTTGCCGGCGAAGGTGCCGGAAGCCGATTCGGTAGCCAGTGTCTGCATGCGGTCCAACATGGTGCTGATGTTGGACATGCCGCCGTCGATGATCTGCAGCGTGCTGACGCCGGAGTTAGCATTGATGATGCCCTGCGTCAACTGCGACACGTTAGCGGCGTACTGGTTGGCTACGGCCAGGCCGGCGGGATCGTCGCCGGAGCTGTTAATACGGTAGCCCGAAGTCAACGCTTCGATGGTCTTGGTCTGGAAGTTGTTGTTGACGTTTAGATTCTGCTCGCCAATCATTGACGCATAGTTCGTTTGAATGGAAATCATGATGGAACATCCTGTTGCGATACGTCCTGGACATCATGTCCAGGTCCGGGTTCTCCGTTTCGGATGCCCGAAGTATCAGCTTTCACTGATACATATCGGGAGGGTATCAGGGACGTTCTAATATTTCTTTCACGGGAGGAATAAGTGTGTTTCGTCGACTAACGCAGGGGCGTCCGTCAGTTTCTCGACAGTCGCGCGCAACGCTGGTTGGGGTCTGACTTTGGTCAGTACCTGCTGGAAGGAACTCGCAAACGTGCTCTGCCGCCTAAACGTCGCAACGGCAATGGAACTTGTGGGTGAACCCATAGGTAGCCTTATACAATACGTGGTCCGAACCCTTGCAGGTCGGGCCCGCGCCCTTCGCTTTACGCCGGCGTGTCAGGTTACTGCTGCAAGAGCTTGAGAACTGCCTGCGGGGCTGAGTTGGCCTGCGCCATCGCCGCCACGGAAGCCTGCTCCAGCACCTGAGCTTTGGTCAGGTTGGACGCTTCGGTCGCGACATCGGCATCGCGGATCTGCGATTCCGCCGAGGAGAAGTTGGTCGATTGCGACGTGGCCAGGCCAATGGCGTAATTCAGGTCGTTTTCACCGGCGCCCACAGCGCCCTGCGCAGTGCCCAGATTTGTGATGGCGTTATTGATCGCGGCTACGGCAGCCAGAGCATCCGCGGTGCCGGCGGTACCGGTCGTCGCGGACGTTGTTAGGCCGGCAGCGGCGAGAGCGTTTCCCGCCCCGGCGGTCACAACGAAAGCGCCCGAATAGACGTTCTCGAACTCCAGGAACCCGTTGCTGTCGGTAGTTGCCTGAATGCCGTATGGGTTAAGCTGCGCGTTCAAGCTGGTCAGAATCTGGGCTCCCGTGATACCCGCTGAACCGCCGGCCACTGTGGCAGTAAACGTCCCCGTTCCACCGGGACCAAGGCCGGTAAACGCGAAAGTCTGAGAAGCGTTTTTCAGGAGCACGCCGCTGCCGCTCATGGCGACATTACCAACTGCCGGGCTTGCACCTTGTCCGGTTGATTGCATTGCGCCCAGAACGTCGACACCGGTGCCGACTCCCAGCGTGTTTGAATCGACTTTGACGAGATTCTGGATCTGGACTTGGGAGTCGTTCAGGCCGTTCGCGCCGCTCCCGCCGCCGATATACACGCTCAGCGTCCCGACGTTTGAATTATTGTTGACACCCAAGCCGATATTATCGGCTTCCCGATTTATTTCCGCCTGCAGCGTCTGGAATTCTGAATTCACCGTGGCACGGTTACCGGCAAACGTGCCGGAAGCCGATTCGGAAGCCAGCGACTGCATGCGATCCAACATGGTGCTGATGTTGGACATGCCGCCGTCGATGATCTGTAGCGTGCTCACGCCGGAGTTGGCATTGATGATGCCCTGGGTCAGTTGCGACACGTTGGCGGCGTACTGGTTGGCTACTGCCAAGCCGGCGGGATCGTCGCCGGAGCTATTGATACGATAGCCCGAAGTCAACGCTTCGATGGTCTTGGTCTGGAAGTTGTTGTTGACGTCCAGGTTCTGCTCGCCAATCATTGACGCATAGTTCGTTTGAAATGAAATCATGATTTAGCATCCTTTTTCGTTACGTTCCGGACATCGTGTCCGGGTTCTGATTCTCCGTTTTCCCGGCGGGTCCTAAGTACATTGCTTTGACTATGCATTGGCATCCGTCAATTCTTTGACAGCCGCACTCGCCGCCGGTTGGGGCGTGACCTTGGCTAAGATCGAGGAAATGTCCTGCTGCCTTACGCTGCGCGCGGCGGTGATATTTTCGTCGCGAGTGATCTTGATTTCCATGCGCTGGATGACGACGGAATCGGGAGCCACGATTCCCAGTTTGACGCGAGTGCCGCAGATCTCCAGCACTTGGATTTCGATTGTCTCGCCGAGAAGAAGGCTTTCGCCGGCGCGGCGGCGCATTACTAGCACGCGACCGCCTCCTCTTCCCGGCCCTCGGATCTCAGCGGATGCTGCGCGGAGTGTTGCGTTTGAACCGCCTGAACGCCGATTTTCTGCTTGAGATTGACCACGATGGGGGCAAACAGATTGACGGTCGGATGGGGCCGCTGGTCATCGGCAGCAGACACCGTGACGGCGCAGAGTATGTCCTTCCCAATCTGCGGCTGGCTGCCGGCGGGAAAGCGCAGCGCGGCCAGGTCTTCCTCCGACAGATCTAATTCGTAGTCCCGGTCGGCAGCCAGGACGGGTAGCAGAATGAAGCAGACGTCCCGGCGGGAGAGGCTCTGCATGAACATCAGCGGGTGGGTGCCAGGCAACTCCAGGAACACAAAGGCGTGCTCGGCCTCGAAGCCGGGTATACCAGCGGGGAACTCGAAGACGGCATCGGGCGAATATTCCAGTTCGTCAAAACACTTCGTCTGAACGCGTGGCACGACACGGCTTCTGCAATTTGGACGCCGAACGCGGTACGGGCACGGTGGGTGGCTATTTCTTCTTTGGCTGCGGCGGGGGAGCAGTTTGCGGCGGCGGAACGGCATCCTTCATAATTACTTGCTGATTGAGAATGACGACGTCCACACGGCGGTTATGGGCTCGGCCTTCCTCGGTATCGTTGGAATCCGCTGGTATGGTATCGGCGTAACCTGCGATGGCGAGGCGCGCCCGGGCCACGTTGAAACGGGTGGAGAGCAATTCCAGCATTGCGATGCTGCGCGCTGCGGACAATTCCCAGTTGCTGCGGAAGCGGGCCGTGTGGATGGGGATGGAGTCGGTGTGCCCTTCCAGGCGCACGGTGTTGGGAAGCTTCTGAATGGTTGTGGCGATCTTTTCGATGCTGTCGAAGGTGGCCGGGGCGACCTGATCTTCGCCGGAAGGAAAAAACGTGGCCTGCCGGAGGCTTACTACCAGGCCGCGCGGTTCGAGGTGAATCTCGATTTTGCCATCCTTGATCTCCTGTGAGAGTGCCTGAGTCAGGTATTGCATCGAGGGAACCAACTCGGCGATAACCTCTTGTTGATGGACGATCTTGGGTTCGCTGCCTCCCGGCCCTTTCATCTGGGCATTCCCTTTTCCCACTTCATCGACGGTGCCGCCCAGAATCTCGTGGACAGCCGCGGCGACGCCACCTTTCTCCAATGCCGCTCTGACCGCGTCGGAAATCTGTTGGGCCTTGGCTTTATCGGTTTGTGAGCTGGCGTACATCACCACGAAGAAAGCGAATAGCAGCGTGATGAAGTCGGCGTAGGAAACCAGCCACCGCTCGGCGTTTTCGTGTTCCGGAGGTCTTTTTTTGCGAGGCAAGATCAGCCCTCCGCTACAGCAGCCTGCGAGGCCGCTTTTGGCGCTGGGGCGGGCTTAGCTTTGGGGGCAGGCTGGACCAAATAGGCGTCGAGCCTGGTCCGAATCAGTTTTGGATTTAGTCCTTCAACGATAGCCAGGACCCCCTGCAACATTAACTCCCGAAGTTGCACTTCTCGGCGTAATCGCGCTTTCAGCTTGCCGCCTGCGGGCAGAAAGAAGATGTTGGCCGCGATCAAGCCATAGACCGTCGCCACGAACGCAGACGCGATGCCCCGGCCGACCTCATCAATGTTCGCCAGGTTCTTCATCACCTGCATCAGCCCGAGCACCGCGCCGACGATGCCCATGGTGGGGGAGTATCCGCCGGCCGATTCGAACACCTTGGCCTCGGCCTCGCCTCGCTGTTCTATCAGGTCGAGTTCAAGCTCCATAATGCTGCGGATCTGGTTCATTTCCATGCCATCCACCGCCAAGTTGAGAGCTTTACGCAGAAAGGGATCGCTGATCCTTTCGGCGTCCGCCTCCAGGGAAACGATGCCCTGTTTGCGCGCCTGGGTGGCGTAGCCGACGATTTCGTCGATTGTCTGCGCAACTGGTTGAGCTTTTTCGAAAAAGATTGAGCCGAGTTTCTTGATTGCACCAATCAGGACTTCCAAAGGGGTGGTCAGCATGATGGCGCCAATGGTTCCGCCAATAACAATCATGAAGGCGTTAACCTGCTTGAGTTCTGTAACCCTCCCACCGTCCAGAACCAGCCCGCCCAAAATCCCGCCCAGGCCCACAACGATGCCGCCGATGGACCCCAGATCGGGATGCCGGCTAGCCGTCTTTTTGGGTTGTGGAGTGGCCATTGGAATCAACCTGTGGGACTAGGATAGAATGCCGGAATTGGCGGACGCGCTCTATGATTTCTTCGGTGGACTCCAGCACCATGATCTTCTGACCTGTGGTCATACTGATAACCGTGTCCGGAGTAGCCTCGATTCCCTCGATCAGATCGCAATTCAGGACCACGGGCGTGTGGTTGAGACGAGTGACGTGAATCATGATCTGCTCTCACCCATCACATCGGCGATCAAACCTAGCTTTCGAGAAAGATATCCGGGATGAGGCCGGAAAATACCCTAGAAACCGCGGATGAACCAGCCGAAATGACTGTCAAATGCAGGCATTTGTGCGGCACCACCCATCCCTAGCTGGCCGGTTGGCCGAGAACCTGCTGAAAGCCTGGCTCTCTGCCGACACGGTCAAAATCCAATCGGAGTTGGAGCGTAGTCTCGCGGCTCCGGCGGATGCGCGCGATACAGGTGAGCAGGAGCGCAGGCAACTGCTTCAAACGGTGGCGAATCGGATGAGGAATCGCCCCGATCTGATCGGGTCTGGAGGCCAAACTCCGGAGATGAGCATGTGTGCGCACTTGCTCTTCTCTTTGAGCATCGGTGACAGACTCCGGAACTGAAACCGTGCGCGCATTTGCTCTGGCGCACGGCTCCCCGGACTAAGCGGCGCGAACAGCCACTTACAGAAGTTCGAGTGCGTGGAGATTGTTGTGCCGAATCCTGTCGCAACCGAACTTCGGCTTGCCGTCAATGCGGCACTCTATCGGGACGCGGCGGCACACGGGTTCTACATCGAGGGTGAACAGGTATCCGCCGTTTTCGCCGGATCGCTGCGTAAAGCGCTCCCGGCCAGCGGTTGCGCCGAGACGATTTGGTCGGTAGTAGGCCTCTTCAGGCAAGCGACCAGCGCCGAGGCGAGAACATCGAGGAACTTTTCCTAAATCCCCCGAATCAGACCCTGTCCGTTCGAGAGAAATCCCGCGGTGCAGGTCCCGTATTGGGTGGCTTGCGGCACCGGCCGAGGCCACAGCCTCTTCTCTCCGGCTAAGCCAGATAGCTGAACAGGTTCTTTTGCTGTTGGATCTCAGCTTCGGCGGATATCGCTGCCTGTTCCTGCGTTTGTGCTTGAGTCAACTGCGTGGCGACGGCGGGGATGTTGGCGTCGCGAAGGTTGCTGAGCTCTGCCTGCTCCTGCGTTTGGAATTTCTGGGCGAGATCGGTCGCCGACGTGATGTTATCCTCAGCCTCGCCATAAAACGCGAGCTGCTGGTTCAAGTAGGTGCCCGCCGTTTGGAGCGCGGAGCCTGCCTGAGCGATGGCCGCCTGCTGAGCGCTGCTGCTCAGCGACGTGTTGTTCAAGGCCGTTAAGAGCGAGTTGACGGCCGCGAAGACGTTTCCACTCGCGTTGGATCCATCCGGATTTTGAGCGTCGAATATCTGCTGCGCGGTCTCGGCCACCGGGATAGAGGTGCCCGTCGAGTCCACTATGACGCGAGTGGACGGCGCGGAAAACAACTGCTGCACGCCATCGGGCTGGGAAGCGTCGAGCTGGTACATGGGACCGGTATCTTGATCTCCGCTGAAGATGTAGCGGCCATTAAAGGTCGTCTGGCTGATGCCCACCAGCGTTTGCTGTAAACCGGCCACCTGCTGGGCGAGGGCGGCGCGGTCGGCGGCGGTGGACGTGGAGTTAGCGCCCTGGGTAGCCAGCGTGGCGGCGCTTTGGACGGCCTGGACGGCGCTCTGCACCGCCGAATCCGCCGTCTGCAACTCGCTGGTGACGCTGCCGAGGTTGGACTGGACCTGCTGATTGAGGCCAATATCGGCCTGCGTTTGTAGGATCGAGTCGACCGCCGCCGGATCGTCGGATGGCTCTTGGACAGCGAGTCCCGAACTGACTTCGGCAGTGTCCTGATTGATCTGCTGCTGCGTCAGGTTCAGATCGGCCAAATAGGCCTGGGTTGCTCCGCTAATGTTCAGTATCATTGGCTGTCCTCGCTTACGTCAGCGGCTCAATCATAGCGATAACGGAGTCGGCGATAGTGTTCAAAACCGTCAGCACTTGGGCGGAGGCCTGATAAGCGCTCTGGAACTGGAGCACGTTAGTGGCTTCTTCATTCAGACTCACACCCGAAACCTGGTTGATTAGGGTGGTTGCCTGAGCGACCACCTGCTGCTGACTCGTCTGATTGTCGGTCGCGGTTTGGTTCTCCTGTCCGATATCGCTGGTAATTTGCCCGAAATATTGGGTGAGACTCATTCCTCCCAGTTGTGCCAAGGTCGTGTTCGTCAGCGCCGCAAGCTGATTGGCATTTCCATTCGCGTTTCCGGAGGAGTCGACCGGGGCCAACTGGGAAGCCGTGATGGCCGGGTTGACCTCCAGGGTTGCGGCGGCGTCGGTAGGCGTCGAGCTGTAGGTGAACAGCGCTGTGCCGGCGGCTGCGCCGGTATCTGTCGATACCGTGCCGGATTCGAGTATCCCGTTGACGGTCGTGGCCAGCGCGGTGGCGAACTGGTTGAGCGTGCCCGTTTGCTGCGAATCGCCCAGCATCGAGCCCAGCACGCGATTGGTCGAATCGAGCAAGCCGCCGAGTTGGCCGCTGGTGATCTGAGAAGTGATGTCATTGCCCTGTGAGTCCAGAATCTGGGCCCCCGCCGGCGAGGATGCCGTGCTGATCGCATACTCCTGGCTGCCTTCCACCAGGGGCGAGCCGCCGCCGAGCAGCACCGTAACGGTCCCATCGGGCTGAGTGACGGTGCTGAAATTTGTCAGTTGAGACAGGTTATCCAGGTCGCTGTACAACTGCGCGTCTTCACCCGGGTCGGGAGTGGTCTCGGTCAGGCGCTGCTGGTTGTAGGTCTGAATCTGTGCAGCGATGCTATTGATCTGACTGGCCGTGGAAGCAATGCTTGTGTCTAGCTGTTGCGAGGTCTGGGATAGAGAACTGGCTAACCCTTGAACGGCGGACGCGAGAGTGCCGGCGCTGGCGAGCACGGACTCTTCCGCGGTGGGGTCGTTCGGGGTGACACTCCAGGCGGAGAAGCTTTGAAAGAGCGCGCCCAGGGCGGCTGCGACGCCCGAGTCGCCTGAGGCATCGAAGAAGCTTTGAAGCGTACTCGTAGACTGAGCTTGGGCAGTGTACTGGCCGAGCGTCTGGGTCTGCTGTTCCAATTGCTCCTCGGCGTACGGGTCGCGCGAATTGTCGAGCCCCGCCGATGTGACTCCTCCGGCGAGACCGGTGGCCACGTCAAGAGGCATCGCCTCGAGATTTAGGCTCTGAGCCGCGTATCCGGACGTCGACGAATTGTCGACGTTGTTCTGAATTACGCTAAGCGCCTTCTGGTAAACGCTTAACGCGCTACCGGCTGCACCCATCATCGCGAAAAGACTCGACATCGCCGCTATCCTTGCAATTCGCAGGCCCCGGTGGAAGGGGGCGGAGCAACCGAGTTGCCCTTCGGCGCATAGGTGAGAGACGTCAAACCGAGCCGCATCGAAGCGCCGCGATACAGCGCCGCACAGCCATCGGCAACACGCATTGTGCCGGCGATCTCGCGTTTCAACAATGCGATTTCACGACGAAGCTCCGCGCAATCATCGGGTATCCCATGGCGAACCTCCGCGTCGGCTTGACGCATCTCGGTTACGCTGGTTTCCAGAAGTTGGAAAGCCCGGTGCAGCTCGTTGATGTCCGCCCCTCCGCAGATCTGGGCCGACAGCCGCAGGCTCGCGCGAGCGGCGCGGACGCAATCAGAAGGCCGTCGCCGCATCACCTGTCTTCCTCTATGGGACTCGAGGCAATCGCGCCTGAGATCAGCGCCCGGCTGGTTTGCATCGAATCCACTTGATAATCTCCTCGCGCGTAAAGGGCGGCCAAATGACTGACACGAGCGCCCTGCTGTTCGGCCAGTGCGCCCACCGACGTGGCGACGTTGCCGGAAAAGGAAGAGATCTCAACCTGGTCGCCGCTGCTGCCGGCTACGGAACTGGCGAGCGTGGACGCTCCCGCTCGTGCCGCGTTCTCGGCGGGAGCGGGCGGAGGAGGCGCTGCGGCGGCGATTACGTCATTGTGAATGCGGATGCTCATCGGAGATGCTGAAGACCTCCGAGTAAAAGGCTTGCACAATCAGGGCCATACTGCTAGACGGAAATGGAGAAACAACCAATGTTAACTCCAGTAAGTTAATTTAACCTTCCTAAATACTGGATAGAATCTTAGCAGCGTCACGAGTTCTATTATGACCATGGCGCAAGAATTGTTGCGAATTGAAAACCCCGAAGGTACTACTGCCCAGGCGGATTGGTGTAGCACTCTGGCGGGTTTTGGTGTGACTACGGTTCGCAATCTGTCAGAGGTGCCCCCTGCGCTGTCGAGGCAAGAGTTCGACTGCGTTTTGATCTCCGGAGAGGCACGCGATAGCACCGCGGGGGACGCACTGGAGCTGGTGCACGCGGTGGATCCCCAGCTTCCCGTGATCGTCTGGAACCCCGAAATGTCGGCCACGGAAGCAGTTAGGCTAGTCCGCGCCGGCGCATATTATTGTCTGGGATACCGGGACGGCCTGGATACGCTGCGCGATTGGTTAGAAAGTGCGATGCAAGAAACGTGCGAGCGAAGACGGGCGCTGGATCGAGCGTCAAAATCCGAGCCGTGGTGCAGCCTGTTGGTGGGAGAGAGCCGGCCAATGCAGGCGGTGATTGAGACCATCCGGCTGATCGGCGGTCGCCGCTGCACGGTCCTGATTGGTGGTGAAACGGGTACGGGCAAAGAACTGGCGGCGCGCGCGCTTCACATGGCTGGCCCCCGCTCCGGTCAGCCCTTAGTCGCGGTTAATTGCAGCGCCCTTCCCGAGAACCTACTGGAAACTGAGCTGTTCGGGCACGTCAAAGGCGCGTTCACCGGGGCCATTCAAACCCGAGTGGGACGTTTCGAACGGGCGCATAAGGGCACCATGTTCTTGGACGAGGTCGGCGATATGCCGCCCGAACTGCAAGCTAAGTTACTGAGAGTGCTGCAGGATCGCGAAATTCAGCGTGTGGGGAGTTCGGAAACCATCAAAGTGGATGTGCGGGTGATCGCAGCCACCAACGTAAACCTGTTGGAACGCGTCCGGCAAGGGAGATTTCGCGAGGATCTGTATTACCGGCTGAACGTAGTACCTCTGGAGATGCCGCCGCTGCGGAAGCGCGGGCGAGATATCACCTTACTAACAGAGCACTTTGTCAGTAAGATCTGTCAATCGGAGGATCTCCCTGTCAAAAAAGTGACACCCGAGGTGATGGAGGCGCTATGCAACTGCTCCTGGCCTGGAAACGTGCGGCAACTTGAGAACTCGGTGGAAATGGCCGTGGTGTTGAGCGGCGACAGAGAAGTCCTGTTTGCGAACGACTTCGGCTTGCAGCCCAGTTCCCCCATCAACGTGATCCCGTTTGAGAACCCGGCGATGCCGGTCTCCGCATCGGAAAACGTGGATTTCGAAACGGCCGTAAGCCGTTTCGAGAGAAGCATCCTGGAGAAGGCGCTGCAAAAGACAGCGGGTAATAAGACTGCAGCCGCGGAGCTACTCGGGCTGAAACGGACCACCCTGATTATGAAGCTGCGAAACTTCGGGAACCTGCCTGCAGTATGCATCGCGCAATGATCGCGTTATCACTCGCCTCATCTTCGAAGTGAATGGCCTTGCAGCAGTTATGGGCCTTTTGGTGGTCTTGGAACTGGCCGCGAGCGGCCTGGTACGTTTGGTTTGCCTCGCGCACCAAGCTCCGAAAGCCTTCGATTCCGTCGGGGTCGCCCGTGCGGAAGGCCGCCACAAGCATTAGATGACGCCGGTCGTACTCTTCCAGCGCATCCAGATATCCGCTAAGTAGGGTCTTTCCTTGGTTACACATATTCGATCCCCCCCATTGAGGGTGCCTCCCAACTTTGAGGGTAGTTTCATTATAGCAGAAAAAATCGATTTTGCACTCTTAAATTGTGCCTAACTCGGTCCACTTATCTCTTTTTTTTGTTACGGGACTACGGAACGTAACAGTACATGTTCGGTTACTTGATTGTTTTTGTTAGTGTTATCGAATGAGCTCGTATTAACACAGTTAGGGGGTGGTGCGATGGTCTTATGCGGGATATCCGGAGTTCAAGCAGGCTGAGTCGTCGACTTAGCGGAACCGTCCGCCGCCGGCAGCCCGTGCTCGTCTTTCAACTTCTGGATTTTCACTAGGAGATCGACTTCGTTGCGCGGCAATCGCAGGGCACCGGCTATGGTGGCGGCCGATTCGCCGCGACGCTGCATGCGCAACGCTTGAGCGCGCCGGGTCAGATTCAAGTTCTG
>Ga0187867_10003280_pt1 | contig 13034 bp, 7 predicted proteins | sample June2016WEW_13_1_FD_132976 | JGI IMG/M metagenome (GOLD analysis project Ga0187867, IMG submission 132976) | Peatland microbial communities from SPRUCE experiment site at the Marcell Experimental Forest, Minnesota, USA - June2016WEW_13_10 | ecosystem: Environmental > Terrestrial > Soil >... | reverse complement strand
TCCGGATTGTCTGAGGTCTGATAAAGTCCTTCCCGCCCCGGCGGCGTCATTGCGAACAGCCAAAGTGATCGTGTGCGCAAGATTCTGTAATTTTCTATAAAAAGATCCCCCACACTGACCAGCGGCTAAAGAAGGTGTGGGGGGCGCAGCTTCCCACGGTGAAGTGGCCGTTAGGGCAATATGGCCATTAACTATGATCTCGACGAGCTTCGGTATTCGTCAGTCTACGTGGGAGGAGGCCCAGTGCTTTCTTTGTGATGTCTCCAGCAGTCCCTTGGACGGGCGAACTGTAAAGTGATGTCTCGTCCAAGGGCTGTGAATCCCATAGGAGGACCACCAGGTGCATATCTCCGCTGAAAATGAGAATCAATATCTCTTTAGAAGGAGGTGCCCGTGCTCCCCGGAAAGTACCAGGCCTTTTATCTAAAGATCAAAAATTCAGTTTCACTGGAACGATTAATTACCGACCCTCTCCGGACCATAACCTTTGGCACGGACGCCAGTTTTTACCGTTTGATCCCCAAGATCGTCATCAACGTGGAAAGCGAACAGGAGGTGCAGCGTATCCTGCGGGAAGCCGGTAAACTTCAGTTGCCGATCACCTTCCGGGCAGCGGGCACCAGCCTTTCCGGCCAGGCCATCACTGATTCCATCTTGGTCCGGTTGGGGCCGGGCTGGAACCGCTACCGGGTTTTTGATAATGCCGGCAAGATCCAACTGCAACCGGGAGTCATCGGGGGGCATGCCAACCGCATTCTTGCCGAGTTCGATCGCAAGATCGGCCCTGATCCGGCCTCGATCGACAGCGCCAAGATCGGTGGCATCCTTGCCAATAACGCCAGCGGCATGTGCTGTGGGGTCGAGCAGAACAGCTACCGGACCATTGATTCCATGCGCATCATCCTTGTTGACGGCACCATCGTCGACACCGGCGACGACAAGAGCAGGGCCGCCTTCCGCCGCAGCCATGGCCATCTCCTGGCCGGATTGGCCGGCCTGCGCGACCGGGTGCTGGCGGACGAGATCCTGACAGAAAGGATCCGCTCCAAATTCAAGATCAAGAATACCACCGGCTACAGCCTCAACGCCCTGGTCGATTGCACCGATCCTTTTGATATCATGCAGCACCTGATGATCGGTTCTGAAGGAACCCTGGGATTCATTGCCGAGGCCGTATATCGGACCGTGGTGGAGCATCGCCACAAGGCCAGTGCCCTACTCTTCTACCCCGATATCCGGACCGCCTGCGAGGCGGTTCTCCTGCTGCAGCGGCAACCGGTGGCCGCCGCCGAACTGATCGACCGCGCCGGTCTCGCCTCAGTAGCCGGCAAACCCGGCATTCCCTCGTTTCTGGAGAGGCTGGACCCGGCAGTGACCGCCCTTTTGATTGAAACCAGGGCCGAAACCGCAGAAGAACTGCAGCAGCAGATCGAACGGATCAAGGAGGGCTTGTGCCGGCTTATCACGGTGCGGCCCATCGAATTCACCGCTGTTCCTGAAGAATTCAACCTGTTGTGGAAGATCCGTAAGGGGCTTTTCCCGGCGGTCGGTGCGGTCCGCCGCACCGGAACCACGGTCATTATCGAGGACGTGGCCTTCCCTATCGAGCATCTAGCCAACGCCACTCTCGATCTGCAGGAGCTGCTCCGCCGATACGGCTATAACGAAGCCATCATCTTCGGCCACGCCCTGGCCGGCAATCTCCATTTCGTCTTCACCCAGGATTTCTCCATCCAGGCAGAGGTGGTGCGCTACCGAGACTTCATGGCCGAGGTGGTCCGTCTGGTGCTCGAAAAATATGACGGCTCTCTCAAAGCGGAGCACGGGACCGGCCGCAACATGGCCCCCTTTGTTGAGAAGGAATGGGGCGAAGCGGCCTTCGGCTTGATGCGAACCATCAAGGACCTTTTTGATCCCCGGGGGCTGCTCAATCCGGGCGTGATCCTCAACAGCGATCTCGAGGCCCATATTAAAAATCTCAAACCCCTGCCGCCGGTCCATGAACTGGTCGACAAATGTATTGAATGCGGCTTCTGCGAGCCGATCTGTCCGTCTAAAAACCTGACTTTCACCCCTCGGCAGCGTATCGTCGGGCGACGGGAGATCAGTCGGAGGATGGCCGCCAAAGGTGGGGCCGCAGAGGTGAAACGGTTGCTCAAGAGCTACCGCTATCCCGGCATGGACACCTGCGCCGCCGACGGCCTGTGTGCAACCCCGTGCCCGGTGGCGATCGATACCGGCAAGATGATCAAAGCACTGCGCGAGGAGGCCCATGGCCTGCTGGCCACAGCGGTTGCCGGTTGGGTGGGCGGTCATTTCGGTGGTATCACCCGGACGGCGAGCGGCCTACTCGACACAGTAGACACCCTGCACAAGATCACCAACACGCGGTGCATGGAATTGATTACCCGGGCCGCCCACAAAGCAACGTTCGGAATGGCGCCGCAATGGAACCGGGAGATGCCGGCGGGAGTACCGGCCATCCAGGCCGCCCCGGTCAATGCGTCCCGTCCCTTGCGGGTGGTCTATTTCCCGAGCTGCGCCAGTCGTGCCATGGGTGGACCGCCACGGGGGGAAACCCATCGGCAACCTCTGCCTCAACAGACCCTCTCTCTGCTGCAAAAAGGCGGATATACGGTGATCCTCCCGGATTCTCTTTCGAGTCTTTGCTGCGGACAAGCCTTTGAAAGCAAAGGGTTCAGACAACAGGCCAACCACAAGGCCGACGAATTGAACGAGGCCCTGCTCCGGGCTTCGGGCGACGGTGTGCTCCCCATTCTCTGCGACACCAGCCCGTGCCTGATGCAGATGCGCGCCACTCTGGACAAGCGTCTGCAGCTCTATGAGCCGATAGAATTTGTCCTGCAGTTTCTCAAAGACCGCCTCAGCTTCAATCGCAAGACGGTCAAAATCGCCCTGCATGCCACCTGCAGCACCCGGAAGATGGGGCTTGACGCCAAACTCAAGGAACTCGCCCTGCTCTGCGCCACCGAGGTGGTCATGCCGGAGGATATCTTCTGCTGCGGCTTTGCCGGGGACCGTGGGTTAAATTTTCCGGAGTTGACCCAGTCCGCGCTGCGGGGATTGGAAGAACAGGTCTACGGTTGCGAGGCGGGGTACTCGACCAGCAAGACCTGCGAGATCGGCCTGGCCTTGCACGGCGGCATCCCCTACCGCTCGATTCTCGCCCTGGTGGACGAGGTCACGGCGCCGCTGGTAGAATAAAAAGGTGGTCTGAGAACCGCCGCACTCAACAGCGTGGAACAAACGGTTTCGGGATGCCAATCCTGTAACGTTTGTTCTAATTGGAGAGAGAGGGTGAGAGCATGCGAAGGCCGCAATCCCCGGACCGGCGAAGTGCTCAAAATTCCGGCGTCAAAAGTTGTCAAATTCAAAGCAGGCAAGACTCTCAGCGAAAAAGTCAAATAGCAGAATTTAATCCTTTCTCATCAAGATGATCTGAGTCCGTAAGGCCCGCCAGTCTTCATGAAGTCCATTTGAGAAGTAACCTTTGAGAAACCTTCTTATGATATAAGCGAAACATACATTTTTAAGGGCCCCTGTCTGGAGTAAGCCATGAAACGGACCTACCTGCAACTCCCAATGTGAAAGCCTCCAAGGGGAATTTTAAGGATCCCTTTGGGGGCCCTTTCGCTTTTTACCTCAATAAAACTTTTCTCTAAGTGAAAGTGCGTATTTCCGGATCGTAATTCTACCAGAATTCTTGGGACTTATGAGAGTGGGTGAGTGGACTAATCGCCCCCCCCCATGCGATTAGACGGGACTATGGCTGCTTTAATATCATCGGCGTGGAGGATTCGGTCTTCACACTGAAGGTTCTGAATAATTGGGGGAAATAGGTTGGAAGCATCCAGTGAGAGAAGTTGATGGATGTGAGGAGGCCAGCATGGGAAGATATTTGGCTTACTTGACTGTATCCAACGAAGATCGTGGAGAGGCGCGGGCCGAGCTTGCTGCTCAGGAGGCTACTTGTCGCTCGCATGCTGAACGGAACGAGTCGTCTCTTTTCGCTCTCTTCATTGATGAGGGCGTGGGCGAGCGGTGCGGTTTGGAAAAGCGGCCCGCACTCCTGGAAGCGATCGGACATCTCGACAGGGGCGATACTCTCCTCGTGCCTGCGCGGTATACCTCTGGTGGCGATCCCATTGAGGATGCCTTCATCGAGAGTGCTGTCGTGAGAAAAGACGCCCTTATCATTCCAATGGCAGGTGATGAGACTGAAAAGAAGATGCCGCCCAAAGGTTTGAAGCGTCGGATATTAGACACCTGCGTGGAGTATGAACGCCTGGCAGCAGGAATGAAGACGGAGAAAGCCTTTCGAGCTAAACAGGACAGGGGCGAACTCATTGAGAGGAGAAAACGGCTGTGGCGGAATTCATGGAATTCCCTACTGGAAACGGTAGAGCGGCTGGATTGATGACGGTAGCAGTTCACGCGACATGGGCACATGGACCTGAGAGGTATCTATCAGAATTTTCAAGGAAGTTTCTCGCCGTCGGTCAGGGGAGGACCCTTTTCGTTTGAATTCCTGGGTCTCGGATTTTCCAACGGCATTTTTGTAGGTGACAGGATCGCTGAGTGTTGGTGGACCCAAGACATGCTGGGAGCACTGCGGCAGGTTGGGATAATCCCAGCTATTGAGCATGGGCAGAAACGAATCTGACCTGTGTGACAGGGAGTAGATCATGAAACCTGAGACTCGACACGACTGTTTGACGCAGAATCCTTTTTCACTCGGGGAAGGCACTCCAACCGAAGCGGAATGCAGAGACCTTTGGCTTCGCTTCGGGGTCCCGGATGAGGTCATAGTTCATTCACGAATGGTGGCTGAACTCGCCCGTATCCTTGCCATCTATCTCAGGCGGGCTGGACTGAAGTTTAACATCGATTTGATTATAGCCGGCGGTTATCTTCATGATCTTGTAAAGGGACAGCCCGATCACGCTGGAGCTGCAGTGAGAACGTTGCAACAGATGGGCTATGCTCGCGTATCCGAAATCGTTGCGTCGCACATGCATCCTATAGGACCAGATGAGGCACTCAATGAGGCTGATCTAATTTTTCTCGCCGAACAAGGTATTGAAAAAGACAGATCAGGCGCACTGACTGGGACATGCAAAGCACCACTCAACCTGCGTAAATGTCCGCCTGACAATGTCGAAGAAATCACCTCCGGGGTTAATCGCGTCGGAATTGTCCGAGACAGGGTTGAAAAACTTCTGGGGCTCTCATTGGAAACCATCATTCAAAACCATAGGAGGGGCGTCGTGGCAGTTTCGGTTCAGGGGATCAGGAACGTATATCTCCTGGTGCATGGAGCTGTTGGGTTTAAAACAGATGGCGAATACCTTACAGCACAGGAATTGCCGCTTTGCCCCGAAGGTATTCACCAAGCCCGAGCACTGAGAGAGGAGCTGCAAGATGTACCACTCTCAAACATTTATTCCAGCGATCTGAAGCCTGCCATTGAAACGGCGGCGATTATAGCTGAACCTCATGGGATTGAACCCAAGATACGAGCCGGACTGAGAGAAATCAGCCCTGGAGAGTGGGGTGAATCGACATCCGCAGAAGTCCATCAACTCTACTCAGGGCAATCTGGACACGACATGCTGCATTTCAGACCACTTGGCGGCGAGACCCTTTTCGAATGCACTACCAGGGTTATCCCGGCATTTTACGACATATTAAATTCGACATCTGAAAATATGGCCATTGTTGGGCACCCAGTCGTGAATCGGATCATTCTTTGCCAGGTGTTGGGAGTTCCTCTGGAGAACTTATTCGAACTGGATCAGTGTTACGGCAGGGTTAGCCATATATATTGCGACGGACCCAATATGAGAATCAAGAGTATGAACGGTGACGGCCAGTCGCCTTAAAGGTAAGGGCCACTGGCTTCTTCACGCTCAAAACGACCGTCCTGATAACTCCGGAAGAGATGGATGAAGTGGTGAGAAAGTCCCCATTGTATCGGGCGCCCGGGTTGATGCGCAGATAACAGGCCCGTCCTCTTTGAGGCTATCCTGGCAGGGCGACAGAACTCTTATCGCTTTCATTAAAGGAGGCTGGTTATGAAGGAACTAAGAGCGGAAACAATAATGGTGAAAGCCGTCTTCTTCACAAAAGAAAGCACCGCCGCAAAAGACATTTTACATGTGCTCCTTAGCGCTCAAATCACGGGAATGCCCGTAACGGACAGCGAGGACAATGTAGTGGGTGTGATTACTGAATTCGACCTGCTGAAGGCTTTGCAGAGCGGAAAGGACCTGTGGGATAAAGCAGTCTGGGAATTGATGACCAAAGGGGCAATAACCGCGGATGTGAGTGCGACCGCAAGCGAGATCGTAAACATAATGACGGAGAAAAACATCCACCGATTGCCCATTACGAGAGAGGGAAAGCTGGTTGGAATAGTGGCAAGGCCGGACATCCTGAAAAGTCAGATGAATCCCTAAATATTCGTTCGTTCTATGAACGCTGATGCTCTATGACTGTTTCGCAGTTATCCGGGAACTTAAGGCAGATGCGTTGAGCAATTAGCTGCCCCACTTTTGCCTTCTGTGAAGAAGTTGCTACAGTTCTCCTCCATATTAACCGGTGAGTTTCGGCCAATTTATCAAGATTTGTAGATCAGATTTTGAAGAAGGGCGCCTGCCACGGGATCGATCCCGGCCGGTTCGGGCATTGCAAAATCAGATTCGAAAAAATCCCCCCCCAATCGCGTTAGAAAAGGGAGACTTCAAATCCCCGCCCCCAATCCTGCCAACTTCTCAAAGACCCGGGAGCGTGATAACCACTATTTGGTTTTCAAAGAGCCGGAAGTTGTGAGCAGTGAACAGTGAGCAGTGAACAGTGAGCAGAATCCCTCAATTCCTGAATTCCTCAATCCCTGAATTCCTCAATTCCTCAATTCCTCAATTCGCTTTCCTGCAAATTTGAATCGCATCACAGTCCCCTACCTTTTTGTCTTATTTCAACAGGTTGGCATTTTGCACTGAAGTAATGCTGTAACCTTCTTGAAACCCCGATCTGATAATAGATACCTAACACAAGGCGGAGGCCCGGTCGACCTCCCGCTCAGTTCCGGCCATATGACACTGTGTGCTCTTTTCGGATGCAAAGCAGAAAGGGAATGGTCGCGAAAACCGAGTTATTACCCTGGCCCGGCCCAACACGCTCTAAGATCGGCTTTGAGAGAACATCCTCAGTTGCTCTACGTGCAAAGTCCGGCTAAGCGATTTATTATCTCCCCAGGTACTTCATTTCATCGGGCTCTCACCGTAAACACTGAAACTGTAAGGCGATTGACGCAAAATCTGCAGGGTGTCGAGCAGGGAAATTGGAGGCAGTATGAAAAGATCGATCAGCATAAGATTAATGGTTGCTCTGGGGATTGGCCTTATCCTTACAGGGATGGCGGCCTCATACCAGGAGGTGCAAGCCCAGGCAGGCGTGCAGCGCGTCAAGTTTGCGTCAGGTAACAATTATTTGATTATGGAATTTCTAAACGATGACCTGGTGCACTTTGAACTGTCAGCGCTGGGACCCGGTCCTGACCCTGGCAGCCCGATTTTCAATACGCCCCAGGTTTTTAAGATAGATTATGCAGGGCCGGGCAGCTTTGCTCAATCAGGACCAGGAGGCAATACTTTAGATACGGCAGACATGAACCTGGTGGTCGATCCCAGTACGTTGTGCGTCACCGTGACTGACAAGACCCGGAACCTGGTCTTGACCAAGATCTGCCCCCTGAATCTTGCGCAAGCCTGGAAAGGGCTGACCATCACACCGGGCGCTATGCAGAATGTATATGGCCTCGGGGAGCAGTTCATTCAATGGGGCAATCCCAATGGCGACTGGACCGCCGGCGGGCACCAGCAACGGACACCGGGTGATGATTTCGGGAACCAGAGGGTCGGTTTTGGCGGCGGGGCCGCCGGGAACGCGCAAATTCCGGTCATGTACGCGGTGGGTCCGAACAATGCCAATTATGCCCTGTTTCTCGACCAAGTCTACAAACAAAGCTGGGATTTCAGCGGGAGCTCGTGGAACGTCCAGATGTGGGGCGATCAGATCCGCGGGTACCTGATTATTGGAAAAGATCTGCCGGGTTTGCGCCAGGCCTATATGGATTTGACCGGCCACCCGCCGGTGCCGCCGAAGAAAATGTTTGGGCTGTGGGTATCGCAATATGGCTTTCACCAGTGGGCGGAGATTGACGACAAACTCAGCAAAGGCACGCCAAACCTGCGCGCCGACCAGTTTCCCATAGACGGTTTCGTGATGGACCTTGAGTGGTTTGGCGGGGTCCCCGACACCGGTGCCAACGCGAGCAGGATGGGCAGCCTGACGTGGGACCCGGTAAACTTCCCCAACGCAGCGAGCAAGCTCGCCGACTATCAGAACAACGGCATCGGGATCATGACGATCGAGGAGTCGTATATCGACAAAGGCCTTCCAGAGTTCAATGACCTCCAAGGCCGAGAGTTCCTGGTAAAACAATGCCAGAAGGATTCCAACAATGCGTGCAATCCCACACCGGCCTGTCCCGCCGCTCTCTGCCCCCCTGTCATCCTCAGCAGCAATCCCTGGTGGGGCACAGGCGGCATGATTGACTGGACAAATGACGCGGCCGGCGACTATTGGCACGATCTGAAGCGGCAGCCATTGATCACCGCCGGGGTGATGGGCCATTGGATCGACCTGGGCGAACCGGAGCAGTACGGCGACCAACAGGGAGAGCCGGACTGGACAGTGGGCATACTCTCCGGCAAGCATGCCCATGCCGACTATCACAACCTCTACAACCTCAAGTGGGCCGAGAGCATTGCACGCGGTTACACGCGCAACGGCATCACGCGCCGGCCTTTCATGATGGCGCGCTCCGGTGCAGCCGGCATCCAGCGGTTTGGCGCCAGCATGTGGTCGAACGACATCGGCTCCCAGTTGGGCAACATGGCGACACACGCGAACGCCCAGATGCACATGTCAATGTCCGGCATCGATTACTTCGGAGCGGACATTGGCGGGTTCGTACGCAGTGCACTGAACAGCGACCTGAACGATCTGTACACCCGTTGGTTCGCCAACGGCATGATGTTTGACGTCCCGGGGCGGCCACATACCGACACACATGCGTGCCCATACCCAACTCCGGCTCCGCCCCCGAGTTCCTGCAACGAGACGGCGCCGGACCGGATCGGCGACGTACCGAGCAACCTTGCGAATCTTCGACAGCGTTACGAGCTGAGCCCCTATATGTATTCGCTGGCGTATCGCGCTTACCTCTATGGCGAACCCGTAGTGCCGCCCATGGTCTACTACTACCAGAACGACCAGAACGTCCGTCAAACGGGTGATGAGAAGCTGGTGGGCCGCGATCTCCTGGTCGGAGTCGTCACTAATCCGGGTCCGCCGAATTCCAATCCCGAGACGCAGCGGGCCATGTACCTGCCGGCGGGTGCGTGGATCGACTACCATTCCAACCAGTGGTTCCATAGCACGGGCCAAAGCTTTCTCGCAATGCCGGAGTATATCAACGGAATTTTCCGCCTGCCGGCCTTCGCCCGGGCCGGCGCAATCATCCCGAAGATGTACGTTGACGGTAAAACGATGAATATCCTTGGCATGCGCACGGACGGCTCCGTCCGTAACGAGCTGATCGCCCGGGTATTCGCCTCCATTGTGCCCAGCAGCTTCACACTCTACGAGGATGACGGCCAGACTATCGCCTACCAGAGTAACGCGTACACTACTACTCCCCTATCACAGCAACTCTCCGGCACTTCCACCGCGACAGGCGCCACAACCACTGAGACTGTCATCATCGGTGCCACGCTCGGTACCTATGCAGGTGCGCCATCCAGCAGGAATAATATCGTCGAGCTGGTGGCTGAGAATGCACAGGCCGGCGCCGTCACCCTTAACGGGAAGAGTTTGCCGCAGCTAACCGACCAAGCGTCGTTCGACGGGGCCGGCAGTGGTTGGTTCAACGCGGGGAACAACTTAATCCTGGCCAAGACCGGCAGCCTGGACATTACCAATGACAAGACGCTCGTATTCACGCTGAAGACGGCCGGCAGCGGGCCGGTAGCGGAAATGTTCATTTGCAATAACGGCAACACCACCTGGGGTCAATCAGTGTATGTCGTCGGCAACATCCCCGAGCTCGGGAGCTGGGTGCCTGCTCAGGGGGTAAAACTTAATCCTGACGGTCCCTATCCGGCCTGGACCGGGACAATCTCCATACCGGCGAATACCGCCATCCAATGGAAGTGCATCATGCGTCCCGAAAGCGCTGATAATCCCGTTGTCTGGCAGCCTGGCCCGAATAATGTGTTTAACTCTGCCGCTTCGGGCAGCGGCACGACAACCGGTGACTTCGCCGGTGGGAACGTTGTGACAACGACAGAGCAATTTATCTGTGACAACGGCACCACCACATGGGGTCAGTCGGTATATGTCGCCGGGAGTATTCCCGCCCTCGGGAGCTGGGACCCCAATAGCGCAGTGAAGCTGGACCCAACCAATTACCCACGCTGGACTGGTGCAGTCTCCAACGTGCCGTCGAACACCGCCGTTCAATGGAAATGCATCAAGCAAGGGGCAGGGCCTGTTGTTTGGCAAGCCGATCCAAATAACAGCTTCGTCTCTTCCGGTCCAGGGCAGATTGGTACGGCAAATGGTGCTTTTTAGCAGCTTTTCACGTCCCTCCGGGACACCCTGAAACCACGAAAAGATCGTAGGATGGGTGGAGCGACGAAGCGCAACCCGTCAATTCTTTTCGAAGCGGTAGCTTATGTCCCATTGGGACTTCTCCGCGTTCTTCGACGTCAAAAAACGCGTCTCCGCGTGAAAGACTGTCTTTTCGGAACAGCAATTGCTCTCTAAAGACCTGATCTCACTAATACGATCGCTCATATTCGCAGAGGCATTGGCGTGCTTACCTTTTGGCGGCTGCGCAGGAGCAGTAATCCTGGAGTTCTGAATACTGTGAGGCGGTCGTGATCTTCCTCGTTATTAGTGGTTCGAAATCCAGACACCGTTCACAGCTCAGTAGTTTTTTTCTGCTCCTCGCGTGGCGATAGAACCGAGAGGAATTATTTTCTTTTGTTTTTTTCTGTTCACTGCTCGTGCTCACTGCTCACTGTTCACTGTTCACTGCCTCTTTGCGGTCTCCCTCCAGTTGCCCGATCGAATCAGTTTGTATTACAATTGTCACCTTTCCACCATGAACTCGAATTAAGCAGGCAGTAATACGGATTCATTGAGACAATGGGGTTCCCGCCCATCCGGCTCGAATTTCTTTTGCCGGGGCTTGAGCGCGTGTCCACTTGAACGGGGAGCCGAGAGCGAGGGGCGAAGGGTGATCAGTAGTTTTTTTCTGCTCACTGTTCACTGATTGATGCCCCGCCGGCTGCGTGGGCAATCCGATTGTCCAGGCGATCCAAGATCCAGGAGTGATGAGCAAATGCGACTCGATGAGATTCTCCTGAAAGGGCTTATCCAGTGGTTCCTCAGCTATGTCTCGGGGTTCACCTCACAGGAACCTGAGAAGAACAGAATGTTCAAAACAAAAATAGAGCATACCATGATCGTGTGTCATGAGATCGGTCAACTGGGGCAGGAGATGCATCTTGACCAGGATGGAATCATCCTTGCTCGAATCATGGGACTCTTTCATGATGTCGGCCGCTTCGAGCAGGTGCGGCGCTTTGGCACCTTCATGGATCGATCTTCCCTGGACCATGGCGAACTTGGCGAACAGATAATCCGGGAGAATCAGGTCCTCGACAAACTTGACCGTGAACAGCAGGAACTTGTCTTCAAGGCAGTGCGGTATCACAACCGCAAAGAGCTGCCCCCGGTGGAAAATGAAGCACTTGTCTTCTTTACGAGTCTGCTTCGGGATGCAGATAAACTCGACATTTACCGGGTTGTCTGGGGTAGGCTTGCCGGCGATGAGCAATCCAGCATAGGCGCTCCGAGCCGGGCCGGGTTATGCCATGAAAGCTGTTCGCGAAAGGTACTGCAAAGCCTGGAAAAAGGGAAAATTGTAGATTCCGAAGAAGTGAAAACTGATACTGATTATAGACTGCTGCTTATCAGTTGGGTTTATGACATCAACCACGCACAAACAGCCAGGCGCTTGCAGACACGGGGATATATCACCCGGCTTCAGCAGAGTCTGCCCAGAATCCCACAGATGAACGAAGCTGTGAGCAATGCGTTGGAATTCCTCCGGACAATAGCCGCCAAAGAAAATGGATCGCACGTCCGCAGCCGTGCTAGCTTTAGCAGTGAGCAGTGAGCAGTGAGCAGTGAGCAGTGAGCGGTGAGCAGTGAAACAGTGAGCTGTGAGCAGTGAGCAGCGAATAGTGAATAGTGAATAGTGAATAGTGAATAGTGAGCAGAATCCCTCAATCCCTCAATCCCTCAATTCCTCAATCCCTCAATTCCTCAATCCCTCAATCCCTCAACATAGGTGACCCCTGCAATGCTTATATGCGGGAGGCCCTGGTCCTTCTCGGGCCGAGCGAGTGCAAGAACTCTCCGAAGGTCGTCCGGTGGGATGTCGAGACCCGGTCTTCCGTCGATTTCCGAACTGCTCCCCATCATTTTTCTCCTTCTTCCTTTGAGCCGCTGACGCTGTTTCTCTCCCGAGCCGTAAGACGGTGATTCATGGGGACCGTCACCCCGGGCGATTGAACCTTCGCTATGACTTAAAGGTACGGCCTTGAGACACAGTGTCAACGAAGTGCTTCGCGGTATAGTGCCGGCAATCGGGGAGTTCGGAAAGCTATCGAAAACCGAAAGGCAGAAATTCAAAAAATACCGGGTATCAGGTGCCAACGCACCTTGGCGCAATACTCCGTGTAGCCCGGCAAATTTCGGGAAAGGAACTTTTCCTCATCGAATAACCGCCAGACAAGGCCCAGGATCGTGAGGACGGAGGGGATGAGCCCCCAATAGGAGCCGAGCGCCAAAGACGTCCCGATGAAGTACACCGC
>Ga0187867_10003276_pt1 | contig 13045 bp, 11 predicted proteins | sample June2016WEW_13_1_FD_132976 | JGI IMG/M metagenome (GOLD analysis project Ga0187867, IMG submission 132976) | Peatland microbial communities from SPRUCE experiment site at the Marcell Experimental Forest, Minnesota, USA - June2016WEW_13_10 | ecosystem: Environmental > Terrestrial > Soil >... | reverse complement strand
GATTCCCCGGCCTTCGCAGCTCGACTGGAAAGTGACGCACGTAAGATTCTATAAATAAACATGTTAGGAAGCACATTCCTTATCTAAGGGCCATTCGGGTCAGAACCCATCCTCCATCCGGCATGCCATGCATCCGATTGGCGGTCGGATTCCAGTCGTTGAAATCGCCCGCCACGCTCACCTGCTTGGCGGTAGGCGCCAAGCAGGAAAAGTTCACTTCATGCAGCGTTCGCTCCGCTGAATAGCGATGCGCCGGCTCGACTTGTTCGTATTCAACAAACATGCGCTTCTTCTACTCGCAGATGCCGTGCCAAACTGCATAATGACTGCAAGCACTTGGACATTAGGTGATTTAGAGGAAGCAAACCGACGGATGACACGCGACAAAACTGCGCCGTTTACCAATTCTTGCAATCGAGTTGCGAGTTTATATCACCAGGACACCACTTCAGCGAGGGTGCGCAAATTTGCGCTCCCGATGCCACGAACGCACGGTCAGAACCGGGCACCGGGCGCGGGCAACCACCTGTGCGGCAACACTCCCCAAAAAGAACCGCGAAACCCCACGCCGCCCATGTGTGCCCAGGACGATCAAGTCAACCTCCAACCGCTCCGCCGCCTCCACAATGGCGTCATCCGCAAGTCCTAAAAGTTCCAGCATGTGCGCCTTGATTCCTTCCTTGCGGGCCTCTTGGATGAGCGCGCCGATGTTTGTCTCCGCGTCCGTCCGGCACTGTTTTTCCCATTCCTCGTATGAATCCGCATTCATGAAGCTCAGGCTGGCGGGCGTGACGGAGGAATGCACTATCAGCAACTCCGCATGGTTCTGTCTGGCCAGCTTTAATCCTTGCTCCAAGGCAGGGGTTGAAGCAGCCGTGAAGTCCGTCGCGACCAGTATGCGCCCGTAAACTTGCCCCGGGCCTTGCGCCCGGATGACGGGTTGCGTCTTCAGGTCGTTTTCGCCAATGGGTTTCAGAACTTCCGGCATAATAAACTCCCGTCTTGCTTTCTCGTTTTCACTCGTTTAATCCCGAATGGTAGTAAGGCTCGCCGCACTGGCCGAAAAATTCACCGAGCGTCTTCGCGGCGGCGCTGGTTGGTTTCGCGGTCATCCTGATGGAAGAAACGGACAATGCCGCAGCCCGATTCTCCTCCTGCGGAATGAAATCCAACTGGCCCGTCCCTGCCAAGGCTTGCATCTGCTCGTGTTCTTCCTTCCTGCCTCCAGCCATTTGTTTGGCTTTCAGTGTCTCAATCAGATTGCTCTTCATAAAATCCATTCTCGCATATGTGGTCGGTCTCGCGCCAGTTGATGAGTCTATTCAGCGCACTTTCCATGCCAAGGGAGCGAAAGGGTTGCAATTCGCTGGTGTGGAGCGGCTTGGGATAGTATCCAATCGGAAAAAACTGCCTGCGGGCGTTCGCAAGTTGCAAAATCTCGCCAGCAAGCTGCGATCTTTTGTCATGCTTGATGCGTTGGCGGTCCCGCCGCCAACTCCTTGCAGATCATGCCTCCCGCTAATAATAATCACCGCCCATGCGGGAATGTTTGCGAATGCGACGTCTTCATCTCGCGCTCGCCCCGATCCTCGCGTATGTCGCGGGATTTGGAAAATATGTCGTCCCGCTTCTTGGACTTTCGATGCGGAAGCGATTCCTCCGGATTTGGCCGCAGCCGGTGTGGTGTTTTTGTGAAAACAGGAGTTTCGCTCATAACAACTCAGTTGTCCGTTTTTATTTCGTCGCTTGGGCGTGAGCTTCGACAAACCACAGCCACTTGTCCACGCCCCGGGAAATCTGGGTGAACAGGTCCGCCGTGTCGGCGTCCTCAAGTTTATCCGCCTCGTCAATCGAGAGGCGAACCTCGCGACCGAACGCCGCTAATCCTTTGGAAACGGCCAGCACATGAGCCGCTCCATCCGCCTGCGCGAATGGATACTCATCCAGGCGCGATCGCGCCGCGGCCATGCGAATCGTCCCTTCGGCCACGCCCCCTAGCTGGACCACCCGCTCGGCAAGCTCATCCACGTAGTTAGCAACCGCCTCGTAGATTTCGTCAAAAAGCTTGTGTAATCCAATGAAGTTCGGACCTTTGACGTTCCAATGCGCCTGCTTGAGTTGCGACTGCAAATCAATGGCGTCCGCCAGCCGTTGGTTCAACAGCTCATTGAGTTCCACCCGGACCGGCTTCGGCAGATCGTTCAGCGTTTCATACTGCGTGGGTCCTTCGTTGGTCTTGCTTGCGTTTTTTTTCATTTGTTTTGTCCTTTCATTGGTGATTCTGCGTTGAATGTTTTATGGCCGCCCTTCAAAGCGTGTGTTGGCCCTTTCCGGCAAAGCCTGACGATGTTGCCAGAGGTCAGCCCAGGGGTCAACGGCCTCCAGCCGGCGCGGGATGGTTCTGATGTTGAACTGAGACGGGTCGAGCCGAGGCCCGACCTCGTCCCAGTGCAGCGGAGTCGAAACGGGAGCCCCTGGACGGCACCGAACCGCGTAAGGCGCCACGATGGTCTGCCCAAATGCGTTCCGGAGCCAGTCGCTGAAAACACGATTCCCGCGCTCTGCCTTTCGCATTTCAACGGTGACAATTCTTGGAGCTTGTCTGGCCATCTCCTGGCTGATGTCATGGGCAGCCAGGCGCACTTGCTCCTGACTGGGACCCCGCCGCAACGGGACCAGCACATGCAGACCTCGCCCTCCGGTTGTCTTGGGATAGGAGCGAATTTTGAGTTCTTCCAAAAGCTTGCGCAAAACACCCGCTGCTTTTGCCGCATCGCAAAAGTCTCCAGACGAAGGGTCAAGATCAAACGCCAGCCAATCAGGCTGGTCCAGCGAGCCGGCCTGGCAATTCATCACATGAATCGCCACACAACCCAGGTTGACGAGCGCCAAAGTAGTTTCTTTCGCCCCGCCCACGACGTAATGAACGGTTTTCCCGGCCCTTCCGGCTGAAACCGCGCACGTTGGAATGCCGGGAGGAAGCTCCTTGCCGAAATTCTTCTCAAAAAAGCAACGGGCCGTAATCCCATCTGGACATCGTTCGGCCGTCAGAACGCGCTTGTCCAACCAGGGAAGCATCCGGGGCCCAACCGCTGCGTAGTGCTCAGCGACCTCCAGCTTGGTGATTCGCTCTTCTGGAAACCATATCTTGGTTGGATGGGTAATCGGGATGCCCCCCACGCTGGCCGCTCCCCCGACCTGGCTTCCTGCCTCGGCGACTGTTCGCTCATCTCTCACGTTCCCTCCACTGGCATTCGATTGGATTCTTGTCATCCCGCAGTCCAAGAAAGGCCGGCTGGCGCAATTTGCCCTCTTGAGTCCACTCGGCAAACTTGATCTGCGCAACCAATTTCGGGCGAAGCCACGTCACCCCCCTTTCTCGCGGCGCCGGCTCGAAGGGCGGATTCCGCGCCGCCAATGGCGCCATTTTCCTGGCAAGGTCCGCCAGGACTTCTTCCGAGAAACCAGTCCCCACCTTCCCGGCGAATCGCAGTCGCCGGCCCTCGTACAAGCCGACCAGCAGCGCGCCAAAGTCATGCCGATGCCCTTCCGACGCCGTGTAGCCGCCAATCACGAATTCGGATTCCTTCCGACATTCGATTTTCAGCCAGCTCCTCGACCGTTTGCCAGGTTCGTAGCAGGAACCCTCATCTTTGGCTATGATCCCCTCCCAACCCTTTGCTTGCGCGGCTTTGAAGGCCTCAAAACCGTTGCTTGAAAGACGCCGGGCCGCCAGCAACTGCCCATCATTCTCCGGCACCAGCGTTTCCACCGCTTCGCGGCGCGCGCGAAGCGCCGACTTGAGCATTGCTTTGCCCTTTATTTCCAGGCAATCGAACACGGCGAACACAGGTGTAATCCTATCGTCCAATGCGCGGCGCTGTAGTATTTGGAAGCGGGAGACTCCCTGCGTGTCGAAGGCAACGATTTCCCCGTCCAGCACAAAGTCGCCCCCGGAAAGGCCCGCCAGCGCACCGGCGATTTCAGGAAACTCGGCGGTGGACTCTTTCAGGTTTCGCGAAAAAAGTTTGATGTCTCTTCCCTTCCGATAGGCCAGAGCACGGACCCCGTCGTATTTCTCTTCATTCACCCAGCCGGGGCGGTTAAAAGGCCCGGCAACCAGCGTCGCCAGCATCGGATCAATCAGGCCATTCATTGCATTATGCTTTTCCCTTTCCGGTGCCCCCGGCTGTCATCTTCGTCTCTCGCAATCTCGGAAAGCGTCCGGCCGCTCAGGACGGATCGTGGTTCAACCTTGGTTATAACTTCGCTCGACGCGTAAGCGTCACGATGCTTGATCAGAAGCCAGTCGTTGTTCCGCGTGCGGACGAGCACCCACGAGCCGCGCAGCTTCTGGCCGTGCAGAATGAACTTCAATTCGCCCTTTGCCAGGCTTGCCCCAACATCATCCGAATCCTCGGCAGTATAAGTCCCCCGGTCCCAGACCATCACAGGCCCCGCCCCATATTGGCCTTCGGGAATATTGCCCTCGAAATTCGCGTATTCCAGCGGATGATCCTCCACCGCTACCGCCAATCGCTTGATCGCAGGCTCCAGCGAAGGTCCTTTGGGCACCGCCCACGACTTCAACACGCCGTTGTCCTCAAGCCGGAAATCGTAATGCAGATTCCGACCCTGATGTTTTTGCACAACAAAAATCAGGTCCCGTCTCTTTGGCGGGCTGCGCTTAAGTTGCCCTTGCGCGTCATTTTTCATATTGGCCGGTTTATTCTGCCCTGCTCGCCCTGCGGCGGCAATTCAAGAACTGCCGCCGCCAGGGCATTTTGTATTTTGGGGGAGCGCGGGCGCCATCGCCTGCCGTGTTCGGCGACTCGTTGAAGACAATCATCATCAAGCCTCCGCTACAGTATTTCTTAAACCGCTCTACTCCGCCAAGCTCTCAAACCAATTCACCTTGAGTTGGTTGTCCACCCAGGACACCCCCGACGCGGCCCAGGCAGCCCGTTCCGCCTCATCCTTCTCCGCGTAACTCCGAACTTTGCCCCGCAGCGTCACATTGTTTCCCGATGTCTCCACTTGAATCTTGTTGGCGTCCAAAATGGCATTTCGCTCAAAGGCCGATTTTATGGCCGTTGACACCGCCGCCGGCGCCAGTTTCGGTTTGATCGTGATCTGATTCGTCACCCCTTTGACGCCCGTCAGCCGCATCACCGCATTTTCCGCGGCGGTCTTTTGATACCACCACTCCACCTCGCCATCCAACGTGATCCAACCATCCCGAACCGTTATCCCAACCGTTCCTTCCGGTATCGTCGTGGACCAGTTGAGTTGACGTACCGCGGACGCGGCGATGTCCCCGTCGGTGCGGCGCAGCGAAGTCGGCAGCTTGACTTCCATGTCGTCAGCGATGGCCTTCACCCCGGCAACCCGTTTGGCGGCCCGCACTGCGTCCCATTTCTCGCCGTAGCTGGTGGCGTAGCCATTGAGGGTCACCGCCCCGTCTTTCACCAACACGCCAATGTCCGTCACGTTCACGCTGGGCTCATATTTGAGCTCCGCCAGCACATCCGTCTTTAGTTGTGTGTCACTTTTCTTTGCAATAGTGCTCATATTTGGATTCCTTTCTTTTGTTTGATTCGTTTTTCTTGCTGATTCTCTTCGCCTGATGAGCAATGCTGCTCTTTTCTTCCTCCACCGATCTCGGCAGACAGAAGCAACCACCAGCATCAGTTGATCAGAACAATACGGTTCTCGACATGAGTCACCCCCTCAGCCGACCAGGCAGCCCGTTCGGCTTCTTCCCGTTCGTAAAAACTGCGCACAAGCCCGCGGAGCACCACGTTGCCTCCGTTGGTCTCCACCTGGATCTTCTGGGCATCCAACAAGACATGGCGATCAAAGGCCGCATTGATCGCCCCTTTCACGTTCGCGGAAGCCACTTCCGGTTTGATGACAATCAGGTTGATCACACCTTTGATGCCCGCCAGGTTCCGCACCGCCTCTTCGGCGGCGCTCTTCTGGCGCCACCCCTCCACTGTGCCTTCTAGGCTCAGCCATCCATCCCGGACCGTTATCTTCACTCTGTCCGCCGGAACTGTGCTCATCCACTTCACCGCCTCCAGCGCGGCGGCGGCAATATCGCTGTCCGTGCGGCGGGACCAGTTGGGCAGCTTCACCACCATGTCCTCCGCCAGGCCCCGGACGCCCGCAACGCGCTTGGCCGCATTTGCCGCGGCCAGCTTCCCCGCATAATTGCACACAGAGCCATTGAGGGTTACGATCCCTTCTCTGACTGAGACTCCGATGTCCTGCACTTTGACGCCCGGCTCCAATTCGAGTTCTGCCAGGACATCCTTTTGTAAATCCGCGTCACTTTTCATAACTTAAACCGCTCTGCCGCGCTCTTCCTGAAAATTGCGCACTTTTGGCAAAACTTTCCGAATCCTTTTTCCCAATGACCAATCAGAAATTCTCAATGACAAATTCTCAATTCAGATTCAGCTTTTGGTTGCGGCTTGCCGCGCTGCGACCCTGCCGCGGCGCCTTGCATCCGCCGCGGCAGCGGCCCCCTGCTCATGCCACCTTGACTTCGACGGCCTTGCTTTTGGCCTTCTCGTTCTTCGGCAGATGCACCCTCAACACGCCGTCCTTGAATTCCGCGGCGACTTTCGCGCCGTCAGCGCCCTCGGGCAGCGTGAAGCTCCGAAAAAAGTTGCCGTAAGACCGCTCAACCCGGTGATAGTTCTTCTCCTTCTCCTCCTTCTCGAACTTGCGCTCGCCCGTCACGGCTAGCACCCCGTTCTCGACCGTCACTTTCACGTCCTCCTTTTTCACATCGGGAAGGTCCGCTTTGATGAGCCATTCTTTGTCGTCTTCGCTGATGTCCACCGACGGCGACCACTGAGCCAGTGTCATCAATTCCTGGCCCCCGTTGATCGTCCCGACCGGCGCCAGGCCAAAGAATTTGGCCAGGCGATTCTGCAGGACCTCCATTTCTTTGGATGGATCCCAACGTGCTAATGCGTTCATTTCTTGATCCTTTGCAAATCGGCGGTCTGGTTCACCCAGCCGCGTGCGGCCCGCCCGCCGATCTTTACGGGCTGCAACGGCAAAATCGTTTCCCACCTCCATAAGCCTCTTTTTCTTCGGAGGTTCTCCCGCATCAAAACCAGCGTCTCAAGAATAAGAGGACTTTGATTGTTCATTTTTTGGTAGGGACGCCTCGCCGAGGCGTCCGCTCACTCTCTCCTTACAAGAACCGTGCCAACTCGGCTATGGGCGTCTAACACACTGGCACAGAGCGGGATGAGCAAGGCGAAGTCAATTCCGGCCCATTGCAAAGACCTGCAATCTGCAAGAATTTGCAATCCAATTACCAATCGCTGGAAAATGGATTCCCACCATACATGGTTGGCTCGGACGAAAAAACGAACTTGACCGGACAGCCTGCCATAGCGATGATCGCCCCGTCTCGTGAAACAGAAGCGGGCTGCTGCTCAAGACCAACCCGCCGAGGGATAACGGGAAGAGGCGACGAAATAAAAACCGTCTCCATTTTTTGAAGAGGCCAAAACCTCCCCTAAAAAACTCCTGGAGACCCTTATTTCAGAGCTTCCACATGCCATAAAAAACTTGAGCTTGGGGGCAGGAATCCCCGGGCCGTCAGCAGCTTAAACGTGAACTGGAAATCTCCATTTCACGCTGAACTAGGAGTGCAGCATGAGGAGAATCATATCGGTTTTGTTCGGTTGTGCCATGGCAGTGGCGTTGATCCAGCCGCTGAATGCGGCAGTCTCGTTTTCCGTCACCCCCAGTGCCGTGAGCAACACTTACAACGGTTACATCACCTTGCAAATAGGCGGGCTGACCAACGGGGAGTCGGTGGTGATTCAGAAGTTTCTGGACATCAACGGCAACGGAGTGATTGACCCCAGCGACTGGCTGGTGCAGCAGTTTAATTTGAGCGACGGCGTCCCAGGAATGGTGATCGGCGGGGTGACCAATTTCAATGTTCCCGGCGACACGGACGGCGTGGCCAACGGACAAATCACCGCAGCTGTGAACTTCTACTCCCCAGGAGGCGTGCAGAACATTGCCGGCACGTACTTGTATAAGCTGTCCAGTCCCGTCGCCCATTTCACAGCCATCACAAATAGTTTGATAGTGACAAATCCGCCCTACCCGCAAACCATCAGCGGCAACGTGGTCAGCAACGGCACCAGCGCGCCGGCGCCCAATGCGGTGGTGATTCTCTTTCAGCCGACCCCTCCGGGAGACATCGGGCCGGTCAATGCCCAAGCCGGGGTAGTGGCGAACAATGCGGGAAGCTACACGTTCCAGATGCCACCGGGACTGTATGTGCCCCTGGCCTTGAGCAGTAATTCTGTTTTCAATTATGCGGCTTCGCCGATGCTCACACTTGCCGCCGGCCAGACCATCACCACCAATCTGTCGCTTTCTAATGCCACAGACAACATCTCCGGCAAGGTGGTGGATGCCGGCAATGCCAGCATTGGCCTGCCCGGGGTTCTTGAGCTTGCCAGGGCCGGCAGCGGTCTGTTTGCGTTCTCTTTTACCGACCCCAACGGGAATTTCAACTTGCCGGTCACAGCCGGCGACTGGGTATTGGGCGGACCGGGCTTGGACTGGTTGTTCACGGCTACGTGGGATGGGCCAATGGCAGCAATATTGCCGCAGGCGCCACGGGAGTAACACTGGCTTACCCAAAAGCAACGGCGCTGTTTTATGGCAGCCTGAGAGACAACCTGGGTAATCCACTGCCAGGGCAGTCGGGCGTTGTGGAGCCTGAATCCTTCGACCAAAACAACTTGTATTACACGGAGGACTACACGGATGCCAACGGTAATTATGTCGTGGCCGCGTTGGGCGGGCTGGCCAACGACCCGTGGATCGTGAAACTCGACGCCGACAAGCGTCCGCCGAATTATACGATTTCGATATCTGAGATTGATGTGGAGGGAGGGACCAACCTGGGCCTCGGCCAGGCCGTCCTCCAGAATTTCACCGCCACGCCCATCAATTCGGGGCTGATTCAAAACGGGGGCTTTGAAACTCCAAATTTCGCGGGTTGGACATTGTCTGGAGACACGAGCAATACATTTGAGGACGACGGAACCCAATCTGGCATTGCGTTTTACCCATTGGCTTTCGGAGCAGCCTTGGGAACATCCAGCGCGCTGGGTTATCTTTCCCAAACGGTGCCGACCGCGCCCGGAGAAAATTATTTGCTCTCGTTTTGGTTCGATAATCCTGATGCCGACCCCGGACAGTTTCTGGTGTCCTGGAATGGAATCACCCTCTTTAAATCAATGAATCCTGCAGCCAATGGCTGGACGAACATGCAGTTTGCCGTTTCGGCGACGGGAACCAGCGCGGTTCTTGAATTTGGGTTTGAAAACAACTATGGCAATTTCGGGCTGGATGATGTGAGCGTCTTCCCTGAATTGAGTTGCACGACCAATGCGGACGGTACTCTGACCATCGCCGGTTACAACGGGCTTGGGGGCGCGCTGACGATTCCAGCGGCCATTAACGGGCTGACGGTCAGCGCCATCGGAGACGAGGCGTTTGATGACGCATCCAACCTGACCAGCGTGTTGATTCCCGGAAGCGTCACCAGCATCGGCACCGAAGCCTTCGAGAATTGCTCCGGCTTAACCGGAGTGACAATTCCCTTTAGCGTCACCAGCCTTGGAACGGATGTGTTCCTGGGTTGCTCGAGCCTGGGTGCGATTACGGTGGCCTCGGGGAACCCGGCATATAGCAGCAGCCTCAATGGGGTGCTGTTCAACAAGGCCAAAACGACACTGCTGGAATTTCCGGGCGGCCTGGGTGGAAGCTACACGATCCCCGGAAGCGCCACCAGCATCGGACTCGGAGCGTTCGAGGAGTGTACCAACCTGGGCAGCGTGACCATTCCGGGCAGCGTGACGAGCATCGGAGCCGAGGCCTTCGAGGAGTGCATAGGCCTGACCAACCTCACGATCTCCTTTGGGGTCGCCAGCATCGGCCTCGCCGCATTCGAGGGCTGCTCCAACCTGGCTAATGTCACCATGCCCGACAGTGTGACCAGCCTCGGAGCCGGGGCCTTCGAGGATTGCACAGGTCTGACCAACGCCACCATCTCCTCCGGCTTGAGCAGCGTCGCGCCGGGCGCGTTCCTCGGCTGCGTGAGCCTCAACAGCATCCAAATCCCCGGCAGCGTCACCAGCCTTGGAGAGGATGCGTTTGCTGGCTGTCTCAGCCTGAGCAGCGTGTTTTTCGGGAGCAACGCGCCTGTGGCGGATGGGTCTGTTTTCCTGAATGACACCGTGACGGCCTATTATTTGCCCGGCACTTCTGGCTGGGCTGGCTTCCTGGTCAATACCGGGGTCCCGGTGCAAGACGAGTTCGTTTACCGCGAATATGAAGGCGGCATCCAAATCACCGCCTACTCCGGGCCTGGCGGGGCGGTGGACCTTCCCGGTGCAATTGACGGCCTGCCCGTCACCAGCATAGCCGGGAACGCGTTCTCAGGCACCGCCCTGACGAGTATCACCATTCCCGGCAGCGTCGTGAACATAGGATCCGGGGCTTTCGAGGGTTGCGCCAGCCTGGCAGCGATCACGGTGAATGCGACCAATTTATTTTATACGAGCGTGGGTGGCGTCCTGTTTGACAAGAGCCAAACCATGCTGATTCAATATCCGCCGGCTCTCCTCAGCGGAAGTTACGCCATTCCCGATACTGTTGCCATCATTGGCATCGCTGCGTTCCAATACGCCGGCCTGACCAATGTCACGATTCCCGACAGCGTGACCAGCATCCAGCTTGATGCGTTCCAGGAATGCACCAACCTGGCCGGCGTCACGATCCCAAACAGCGTCACGAGCATCGGAGAGGATGCCTTCCAGGGCTGCACGGCGCTCACCGGCATCATCATTCCCGGCAGTGTCCTGAGCATCGGATCTGAGGCCTTCCAGGGGTGCGCCAGCCTGGCCGCGATCACGGTGGATGCCACCAATTTACTTTATAGCAGCGCGGGTGGCGTCCTGTTTGACAAAACCCAAACCATGCTCATTGAATATCCTCCGGCTGGAATGGGCGCAAGTTACATCGTCCCTGCCACCGTCATCACTATCGCCGACGATGCGTTCCAAGGCTGCGTCAACCTGACCAGCGTTACGATTCCCAGCAGCGTCACCAGCATCGGGTCCGGGGCTTTCGAGGGTTGCGCCAAGCTGGCCACTGTCGCTCTCCCCAGCACTATTGCCAGCATCCCAGACAACGCGTTCCAAGAAACCGCCCTGACCAGCGTGACTGTTCCAAACAGTGTCAGTAGCATAGGATCCCAGGCGTTCTTTGGCTGCGCCGCCCTGACCAATGTCACGATTGCCGCCAGCGTCACCAACATCGGAGTCTATGCGTTTAGCTATTGCGGCACACTGAGCGTGTATTTCGAGGGGAACGCGCCCAGCTATGATTACTCTATTTTCACGACCGGCAAGGGTGGCGCTTCGGCGACAGTTTATTATTTGCCTGCGACCACTGGCTGGAGTTCCTCCTACGACGAGGCTCCTACTTTGAGGTTGGCCGGCATTGCCGTCAACGCCAATCCAAACAACGGCGTTCTTCCGCTCGCGGTGAGCTTCACCTCTGGGAACTTTGACACCGCCGGACACGCCATTACCAATTGGAATTGGAATTTTGGCGATGGCACAACCAGCACCCTTCAGACTCCCCCCCCACACACCTATACCAGCCCCGGGACTTTCGCAGCCTGGCTTATAGAGACCAACAACCACGGCGTCGGGGCCGCCGGAGGAGCGGCGACCATCGGGGTATCCGTGCTGACGGTCGCGTTCACCGCTGATTACGAAACAGGCGGGGACATGGTCCCGATTGCGGTTGATTTCAGCGCAGCGAGCGTTGACAGCGCCGGCAACCGCATCAGCCGTTGGAACTGGAATTTTGGCGATGGCACAACCAGCACCAATCAGTACGCCTCCCACATCTACACCGTCGCGGGCACTTTCCCCGTTGCCCTCCTTGCGACCAACAACCTTGGCAGCACGGTTTACGGAGCAGGCCCTGCATCCATCACAGCGCAAGCCGGTCCGGTGTATTCCGGTCTGGTTCTCAACGGCGGGTTTGAAACGGGAGATTTCACCGGCTGGAATCAGTCGGGCGACACCAGCTATACATTCGTGGACAATGGCTCCCAATCTGACATTCCGCCTTTCTCAGGGAATTTCGACGCGGTTTTGGGAACGTCCGGCTCAATCGGTTTGCTGTCCCAAACCTTGTCCACCACGCCGGGAGCGAACTATTTGCTGTCATTTTGGTTGGCAAATCCTTTTGCCGACCCCGCCGAGTTTATTGTGTCATGGAACGGAAACACGGTTTTCAATGGGATCAACCCTCTGACCCGCGGCTGGACGAACTTGCAGTTTGCCCTTGCAGCCACCGAAACCAACACCGTGCTGCAATTTGTGTTTGAAGACGATTCTGATTATCTCGGTTTGGATGACATCAGCGTCGTGCCGGCGCAACTTGGGCCCCGCATTGCCACCCTGGGTCTGTCCGGCGCCAATCTGGCCCTCAACGGGATCAACGGCCAGTCCGGCGGGACGTATTATGTGCTGACGAGCACCAACGTTGCCCTGCCGTTGAGCCAGTGGACGCCGGTAGCCACCAATGTTCTGGGCGCGGGCGCGAATTTCATCATCACCGTCACCAACGGCTTCACGCCCGGCACTCCGCAACGCTTTTACGTGCTGCAGCTGCAATAAAGGGGGCGTGGTATTGTCATGTTTTTGTTAAGACACGGATGAAAGCAGCGTGGTCCGAAAAAGTTTTAAACCCGTGTGATCCCTGCCATCCGTGGTAAAAGCCACGCCGCCAGCCGCCCCGCTCCGCGCTTGTTTGAGCCTAAAAAACGCCAGTCCACTTTTTTTAAACCCTAGAGCATTTCAATAAATAGTGTAGCCATTTTAGAGAAGTGTGGTATGGTCTGTCCATGCGAACGCTTTCTTTGGATCTCCGTGAGCGAATCCTTGTTTCCTACGACCGTGGCGAGGGCACT
>Ga0187867_10003275_pt1 | contig 13048 bp, 11 predicted proteins | sample June2016WEW_13_1_FD_132976 | JGI IMG/M metagenome (GOLD analysis project Ga0187867, IMG submission 132976) | Peatland microbial communities from SPRUCE experiment site at the Marcell Experimental Forest, Minnesota, USA - June2016WEW_13_10 | ecosystem: Environmental > Terrestrial > Soil >... | reverse complement strand
GCCCAATCGATGTTGCGCGCTTCGTCGAACCGCGCCTTCAGTTCCACCACAGCCGTGACCTGCTTGCCTTTGTTGGCCGCGCGCGCCAGCGCCGCGACAATCGGGCTGTTGCCGCTGGTGCGGTAAAGAATTTGTTTGATGGCCAGGACGTCGGGATCGTCCGCAGCCTGGTCCACCAGACGCACCACCGGCTCGAAACTTTCGTACGGGTGGTGCAGCAGGATGTCGCGACGGCGGATGGCGTCGAACATCGATTCGCCCGGCCCGACCCACGGGGAAGCCTGCGCCGGCCACGGCTGGTAATTCAGGTTCTCGTGCCCGACTCGCCCCGCGATTTCACGCCAGGCCACCAGATCGAGAGGGCCGGGAATCGCGTAGATTTGATCGTCGCTGACCCCGAAAGCGCCCTTCAGAAACGACAGCGAATCCAGGGAGATGTCCCGGCCGACCTCCAGTCGGACGCAGCCGCTGCGCTTGCGGGCATCGAGCACCTCGCGCATCTGGGACAGCAGATCACCCGCCACATCCTCGCGGATGATCAGGTCGGCATTGCGCGTGAGCCGAAACGGCACGCACTCGAAGATCGATTCGCCGGGAAACAGCGTTTCCTTGAACAGCGTAACGACGTCCTCCAGCAGCGTGTAGTCGTAGCCGTCTTGCCGGACGGGCACCGTGATGAACCGGCTGAGACGTTTCGGCAGCGTGACGATGGCGAACCGCGGTTTGCGCGAGCCGGCCTTGAGAGGCTTGAGCCGTATGAGAAGGTCCAGGCCCAGCCCCGTCAAGGAAACGAAATCCGCGGCCGATTTGACGGCACGCGGCGTGAGTATCGGGTAAATCTCGCGGTCGAACAACCGCTCCAGGTACTCGACGTACTCGGCCCCAATCTGGTCCGGCCTCAGTCGCCGAATCCCGGCATCGGCCAGTTTCGGTTCGAGGTCCTGCAAAAAACAGCCGTATTGCTCGGCCACAAGGGCCCGCGCGCGCCGGCTGATCTCGGCCAGTTGCTCGCGCGTCGTCAGGCCGGCGGGATCGAACACGTTCCTGCCTTCGTCGAACAATTGTTGCAGCCCGCCCACCCGCACCATGAAAAACTCGTCGAGATTCGAGCTGGTAATTGAGAGAAACTTCAACCGCTCGAGCAGCGGCACGGCCGCATCGGTGGCTTCCTCCAGCACACGGCGGTTGAACTCCAGCCAGCTCAGCTCGCGGTTAAGAAACAAATCGTGCGCCTTACCCATCCGACACCAGCCCTTGCGTCGGTTCCGCGTTGCGCACCACGGCCTTCATGCCAAATACTTCCTCAAGCAAATTGCCCTTTTCCTTCAGGGCGAACCGCTCCAGAGTCAGATCGGCGCCATCGCTGACGGAGATCACGAATTGGCCCGGCTCACGCGTGAACGTCATGGCTCGCACCTGTTGCATGTGGTCGCGGTCCAGGGCGTCGGCCACGCGCAGGATCGCGGCCATCTTGGCGACCGCGATGCGGCTATCGCGGTCCAGCGATGTGTATTCCTCGTGGTACGGGCGCGGCGTGGCGCGGCGATGGTAGCGGGCCACGAGTGCGATCAGGGAGATGTCTTTTCGCGTCAGCCCAAACAACTCGCTGTTCATGATGATATACATCGAGTGCTTGTGATGGCTGCGGTCGCCGATGAACATTCCCACCTCGTGCAGCAGCGCGGCGATCTTCAGCAGCAACTCAAACCGCTTGTCGAGCCGATGTTCGGGCTGTAATTCGCGAAACAGCCGGACGCTCAGGTCGGCAACCTGTCGGGAATGTTTCTCGTCGAACGAATACTTTTGGCCCAAGGCCAGCGCCGACTGGACCGCCTGTTCGGAAAAACTCTCTGTCCACGTCCCGCCGGCGGCGATTTCCTTCAGCAACCCCTCGCGCAAGCTGGTTTTGGGAACGAGGATCTGCTTCACGTGGAACGCCTGTGCCAGATGGCAGTACACCAGCAGCGCCGGACCAACCGTCTCCGCCTCCTGGTAGGGGATCCGGTACTTGCGGACCAGATCGTCGACGGGCGTGGGAACGAGTTGCTCGGTCAGCGTCGAGAACGTTTTCACGTTGACCGAACTCAACAGCGATTCGGCCCATCGGGGCGACAGCATCGACGCAGCCAGCTGGGCGTCGCCAGAAACCGCCACCATGTACTTCACCTTGTCGACCGGCACATTGCGGTAGAGTTGGTCGACGACGCGGTGAATGTGCTGATCCAAAACCGTGCGCACCCGATCGGCCGGGGCACGGTACGTTTCCAGCGACTCGCGCATGCGCAACGAGCCGAGCCGGTAGGAGTTGGCAAACGTGACGCTGCCCTTTTGGATCAACACCAGTTCCGTGCTGCCGCCGCCAACGTCCACCAGGATCGCGTCGGCGTTTTTCAGCAGGTCGTCCTGCTTGAGCACGTCCTGCACGGCGATATAGGTGAGCCGATTCTCTTCGGTGCCTTCGATGATTTCCACGTTGATCTGCGTCGACATGTAAATCCGGTCCACAAACGCATGGCGGTTCTCGGCCTCGCGCACGGCGCTGGTGGCCACCGCGCGAATTTGATCGTCGCGGGTGATCCCGTACTCGGCCATCACCCGGCGAAAACCCAGCAATACCTTGATGCAATCCTCGATGGTCGAAGCCTGGATGCGCCCGGTACCGAACGTGTCCTTGCCCAGACGAAGCGCTTGCTGGAGTGAATCGAGATTGCGGACCTCGCCATGGGGGCCGATCTCGGCAACGCGCAGCCGGACGGCGCTGGCTCCAATATCGATCACCGCCACCGGACGCGTGCCGGGAGTAACCCGCGTCGTTGTCTCGGGCGGTGGGGTCCTGGTGGTGGTGTCGGACATGATCGAATCTAACTCCGGTAGCGCACGGATTTCGCGGCGAGCGCGGCGGCGCCCATGGCCACCGCATCGTCACCCAGCTTCGCCTTGACTACTTTCAGCGATTTTGTGTACGGACGCAATGCCTGCTTCTGGATCGCCGCCCGCACTTGTCGAACGTACAGTGCCGGCATGGCCTCCACCAGCCCGCCCCCCAGCACAACCATATCGGGAGCAAGAAGATTCACCACGCTGCCGATGGCGATGCCGAGATCCCTGGCGGCATGACTGACAATCTCCTCCACAACATGGTCGCCGGCCTTGATGGCCGAAGCCAGCGCCCCGCTGCGGATGGCGGCGACATCGGTTCCCGCCAGTTCGAGTAGATGCGGGGCTTCGCCGCGGCAGGCGGCTGCGCCCGCTTCGGCAGCGATCGCCAGGCGGCTCGCCACGGTTTCCAGGCAGCCGCGCCGGCCGCAGCCGCACAATCGGCCCTTCGGCTGCATATGAATGTGGCCGATTTCCAGGCACGACCCGATTCGTCCCCGAAATATTCTGCCCTCGTACACCAGGCCACCGCCAACGCCGGTCCCGGGGAACACGCCCAGCAGGCAGCGCACGCCCTGGCCGGCGCCAAACCGGTACTCGCTGTAGGTGCCAGCGTCCGCGTCGTTGGCGACAACCACGGGGCAACCAAAGGCCTCGCTCAGTTCCTTTTTCAGCGGGACGTTGCGCAGACCGAGGTTCGGCGCCCGCATCACGACTCCCCGGTCCAGATCGAGCCAGCCGGGGGCGCCGATGCCAATTGCCCCCAGCCGATTGTGCCCAAGATTCGCCGCCTGCAGGGCTTCCTCGATGGTCTCGACAATGCGGCCCAACACGCCCTTCGATCCTTTGCCGTCCTTGGTCTTCTTGCGGCGGTATGCCACCATGCTGAAGTCCTTGTCGAAGACCGTTGCCATCATCTTGGTCCCGCCAAGGTCGAAGCCCAGCCAGTAATGGCTCTTGGAAATTGACTTCATCCGTTCCCCTTCTGTCGTTAACCGGGCCCGCCCCAAAAGCATTCGGGGCGAGGGCTCCCGTGGCTGTTGCAGGATGAGCGACTCGCTTTGATACCAAGTATCGCGCCGTTCACACCGAAAGACAACCCCTTCCGCGCGAGGGCGCAAGACTCGGCCAACCGAGCAATCTGTTGCTATTTCGGAAAAGTTCCGTTACACAATGGTCACCAGGAGATGTCCATGCTGAAGCGATTGATACCCCGGGAGTATAACTTCTTCGAGTCGTTCGATCAGGCCGCCAAATTCGCGGTCAACGCCGCCCAGCTGTTGCTGAAACTGACCGAAAACTACGCCGATGCCGACCCCATTGCCCGCGAACTCAACGGTGTCGAACACGCCTGCGACGACGTCGCCCATCGCACGATGGAACAATTAAACAAGACCTTTATCACGCCACTGGACCGCGAAGACATTCACGTGATGATCCTTCGCATTGACGATGTGGTGGACCTGACCAACGCCGCCGCCAACCGCATGGCCTACTTTGGCATACAAAAGCCCACGCAGCACGCCATCAATCTTGCCAAACAGGTCGTGCGCGGCAGCGAGAAACTCGCTGACGCCGTCCATGGCATGTACTCCTCCCGGAACTACGAGCAGGTCATGCGCGACTGCATTGCCGTGCATGAAGTCGAAAACGCCGCCGACGACATCTTGCACATCGCGCTGGCCGAGCTGTTCGCCACGGAGAAAAACGCCATCGAGGTCATCAAGTGGAAGGACATTTACGAGACGATGGAAAAAATCACCGACCGGTTGGAGGACGTGGCCAATGTCCTGCAGGGCGTCATCGTCAAGATGAGCTGACCAAACAAGCAGCATCTTCGATAGAACACGGCCCGGACGTATAAGGCCACGCTCTTGTGGCCGCGAGCGCAAACCCGCCAACATCACCACCTCTCTGCCGACCGCCCCGCAACAACCCGACCGAACGGATGAATGTAGCCGCGCGGCCCTCCGAAACGCAGGAACGGCAAACGCAAAGAGACGGTGGCGCCGTGTGGGGGCACACGCACGGCCTGCAACGGGCAGGCTTGCGCTCGTAACGGGGAGACTGTACAAGAAGCCGTGCATTTAGACGTCAAAATGAGCCAGGCGAACGGTCGCGAGCGGAGACCGAATGTCCACCCTGTTCACTGACCTGCGGCACATCATTCAAAACCCGTATGTTGCCCTGATTTTCTTCACGGCGCTCGTATTCGACTTCATCAACGGGTTCCACGATTCGGCCAACTCGATTGCCACAGTGATCGGCACCCGCGTGTTGCGGCCGCTTCAGGCCGTGGTGTGGGCGGCATGGTGGAATTTCCTAGCCGCATGGGCCGGCGGTCTGCATGTGGCCAATGCTGTCGCCACGTGGGTGCACGTTGAATATGTCACGGTCGAGGTCATTTTTGCCGGGTTGCTCGGCGCAATCGTGTGGAATCTCATCACCTGGTACGGCGGGTTGCCGTCAAGTTCGTCCCACGCATTGCTCGGAGGATTCGCTGGCGCCGCTATCGTTCACGCGCGAACCTGGAGCGGCGTGCTGCAAACGGCGAAGGTGATCTCGACGGTGGAGTTCATTGTCATTGCGCCGCTCGTCGGCCTGGCTCTGGGGCTGCTATTCACGTTCATAGTGCTGTGGGCGTTCCGCAAGGTGACGCCGATCAAGATGGACCACGGGTTCCGCATCGTTCAACTCGGATCAGCCGCGGCGTACAGTCTGGGCCATGGCATGAACGACGCGCAGAAGACCATGGGCATCATCGCCGCGCTGTTGTATGCCAGCATTTGGAAAAGCCAGCAGGCCGCGTTTGCGGCCGGCAAAGTGCACTTCCCGTTTTGGATCGTTCTGGTCTGTAATCTGGCCATCGCCCTCGGCACTCTGGCCGGCGGTTGGCGGATTGTGAAAACCTTGAGCATGAAAATCACCAAGCTGCGGCCCTACAATGGCGTTTGCGCCGAACTGGCGGCCGCGGTGTCGCTCTTTTCGTCAACGGCACTGGGTATTCCCGTAAGCACCACACACACGATCACGGGGGCGATTGTCGGCGTGGGCTCGGTCCAGCGATTGTCCGCGGTGCGCTGGGGGGTAGCCCGACGCGTCGTGTGGGCCTGGATCCTGACGATTCCGTGCTCGGCGATCGTAGCCGCGGGGCTCTACTGGCTGCTCATGTTGCCGGCGCGATGGTAAGGCTCAAGGACTCACAGCTTGAAACTATGCGGAAGCAATTCCGACAGCAGATTGATCCGAACCCGCTTCGTGTTCCGTGAATCGACGCAGATGACCACGCAATCACCGAATTCAGACAGTACCTGACGGCAGGCGCCGCACGGGCTCAGCACGGTGCTAGGGCCGGCAACGGCGACAGCCTGGAATTGGCGATGCCCCTCGCTGACGGCCTTTCCCACCGCCACCCGCTCGGCGCAATTGGTCAAGCCGTAACTGGCATTCTCCACATTGACGCCCGTGTAGACCTTGCCGCTCCGGGTCAGCAGGGCCGCGCCCACGCGGAACTTCGAGTAGGGAGCATGGGCGTTGCGCCGCGCGGCCAGCGCGGTGGCGATCAGTTTTCGGTACCTGGCGGCAGCGGAGCTCACAGCGACCCGATAAATTCGGCCAAAAGTTTCGCCAGGCCGCCCTGGGCGATGCGGCCCACTTCCAGCACTTCGTCGTGCGACAGTTTCTTGCTGGAGATGCCTGCCGCCAGGTTGGTGATGCAGGACACGCCGGCCACTTCGATGTTGTGATAGCGCGCGACAATGACCTCGGGCACGGTGCTCATCCCCACGGCATCGGCACCAATCCAAGCGAACGCCTTGATCTCGGCCGGCGTCTCGTAACTCGGCCCCGGCGTTGCCAGATACACGCCGCGCCAGATGTGGACGCCCTGCTTCTCCGCGGCGGCGTCGAGTTTCTCACGCAACCGCGGTGAGTAGGCCTGGCTCATGTCGATGAATTTGATCCCCGCGTCGCCGTTCACGCCGCCCATCAGCGGATTGAACCCCATCTGATTGATGTGGTCTTCGATGACCATGAGATCGCCGGGTTTGTATTGCGGATTGATGCCGCCGGCCGCGTTCGTGACGATCAACACTTTCACCCCGAGCGCGTCGACCACATTAATGGGGTAGGTGATCTCGGCGGGACTGCGCCCCTCGTAGCGGTGGAAGCGTCCGCTGAGCACCATCAGTTTCTTGTCCGCCAACTCGCCGAAGATCATCTGACCGGCATGACCCGCCACCGTCGGCTTCGGGAAATTCGGAATGTCCGCGTACGGGATGACGAGCGGTTTGGCGACGCCTTGCGTGATGCCGCCCAGGCCCGAGCCGACCACCAGCGCCACCTCCGGCTTGAACCCATCCAGCTTTGCATCCAGAAAATCCTTGGTCTCTTTCACATTTACCATCATCGGAATGAATCCCTCACTCAATTTTTTGCACGATCAACGGTAGCCGCGCGGCCACGGGTTTGTCCCCGATCGTGTAGGCCTGTTGCACCATGCGTTCGGCTTCGGCGGCGCGCGTCGCGTCGTTGTAATGCATGACCATCAATGCCTCGCCGCCCTTCACGCTGTCGCCGATCTTCTTTGGCTGCTCGAATCCAACGCCGAAGTCAACCTTGTCCGTCGACACCTTGCGTCCTCCGCCGAGCGCAATCACCGCGTAACCAATCTGGTCGCACTCGATGGACTGCACAAACCCTGACTTCGGCGTGGCGATCGGTCTCGTGTGTTTCGCCGCGGGCAATCGCTTCACGTCATCACACACATGGGCATCGCCGCCCTGGGCGGTGATCAACTCGGCGAATTTCCGCAACGCTTCGCCGCTGGCGAGTTTCTTTTGCAGTATTTGCTTCGCGTCTGCAACATTTTTCGCGACGCCGGCCATGAGCAGCATCTCCGCGGAAAGCCCCAGCGTGACTTCCATCAAATCGTCCGCCCGCGCCGAGCCGTTCATCAACTCGATGCACTCGCGGACTTCCAGCGCGTTGCCGATCTTCTGGCCGAGCGGCTGGTTCATGTCGGTCTGCAGCGCGCAGACTTTCTTGCCATACCGTTTGCCGACCTCGACCATCGCCCGCGCCAGTTCCGCCGACAATTCGCGGGTCCGCATGAACGCGCCGCTGCCCCATTTCACGTCGAGCACAAGGCCGTCCACGTTTTCCGCCAGTTTCTTGCACATGATGCTGGCGACAATCAGCGACAGGCAGGAAACCGTCGCCGTGACATCGCGTAGCGCATACAGCTTCTTGTCCGCGGGGGCGATTTCGGCGGTCTGGCCGATCATGCAACAGCCGACCTTGTCCGTGATCTGCTGAAACTTGTCGAGTGGCAGGTTGACGGTGAATCCGGAAATGCTTTCGAGTTTGTCGAGCGTGCCGCCGGTCGGCCCCAACCCGCGCCCGGAAATCATCGGCACTTTCACGCCACACGCCGCCACGAGTGGCGCAATGATCAACGATGTCTTGTCACCGATGCCGCCCGTGCTGTGTTTGTCGGCGTAGAACAGGCCGGCCTGCCGCTTCCATTCCACGATCTTTCCGCTGGCGATCATCGCGCGGGTCAGCCACATCGTCTCGTCGAAATTCATCCCCTGGAAGCAAATCGCCATCGCCATCGCCGACATCTGATAATCGGGAAGCTCGCCCTTGGTGAAACCGTTGATGAAGAAACGGATTTCCTCTTCGGTCAGCGCGTTTCCGTCACGCTTCTTCTGAATGATTTGGGCTGGTAGGAGCACGCGATTAGCTTTCGGATTGTGATTTCAGATGCAATGTGGCACGGTTCGTTTCGGAAGCCGATTCTAGGACGACTTCGGAAAATGGCAATGGAATTAGGAGTCAAGGATGACAACAACGAATGGTTTGAAGAAGAAGAATAAAGCGGTGTTCCTTTGGATGATGGTATTCTTCATTATTTCGCCGGTGAGTCAGCTTGTTTCCGAACGCTTCCAGCGATCTTCAGTACCTTCAACCCTCTTGGGCTACGTTGTTCCAATTGTGTCTTCATTCATTGGGTTGAGCCTTCTTTTCTATGCTTACAGCCGCGAGTAGTGCCGCAAACTTCTTGTACAACGCCTTTAGTTTATCGAGGTAGTAGTCGATGTTTTCGTCGCGGCGGGCGGGGTTGAATTCACTCGCGAGTTTGCAGTTGTCGTAGACGCTGACGCGTTTGCCGTCGCCGGTGACGTAGTTGGTGATCTGGTCGCCGGGTTGGTAATTGCGGCCTGATTTCAGGGCCAGTTCGTAAGCGGCGCTGCGGTTGCGAGCCGATTTCGCGATCTTCTGCTGATAAACGTCCAACGTATCTTGCAGCGTCTCCGTTTTGGCGAGCATGTCGATGGGAAACAGGCCGCGCTCGATCTTCTGGCAATAATCCTCATAGAGTTGCGGCACCTTCTTCGCTTCGCCCTGGAGCGCGAGCGCGAGCATCTCCTCGAGAAACTGACGCTGGAATTTCTCCAGGCCGCGCGAGCGGAGCGCGGAGCCGGTCACGTGAAGTTTTCCCTCATCGTCCAGCAAGGCGTAGTTTTTCATCTTGTAGCTGAACATCGCGGGGAACTGACCGTCGATCTCGACATCGACGCCTTTGGGCAGCGCTTCCTGCAACTCGCGTTCCAGCGTCTTGGAATCGGATTTGGCTGGCGGGACGAAATACAAGCCGTCGGTGTCGATTTCGATGACGCGAGCGCCGCGTTTCTGCAGCCAATCGAGCATCGTCTTGAGCGTCTCGCGGCCCTTGGCGGTGACTTCCTCGGCAGCGCTGAAATCGCCAAAGTGCGCCTGCGAAAAGCCAAGATAGCCGTAGAACGAGTTGATGAGGATTTTGAAGGTCTGTTGCATCGCGTCGAGGTGCCGGCTTTGCGTGTCGTCCGTCACGGCTCTGGAGTCGGCCTTGGCGCGGAGCCGGAACTGGCGCAGGTCGCGGAGCAGCGGCAGGAAGAGATTCAACTCGTCGCCGCGCGGTTTGATGTCGAACGCCAGCATCAATGATGGATACAGCGATTGCACGTCGCAATGCCACACGTTGCGGACGATGCCTTCGTGAAACACGTCCGTGTAGCCGCCGGCAAACGGGCGCGGTTCGCCGAACTGCGGGATGGTGTGGCGCTGATGCAGGTATTCGCGCAGAAAGAGCGCGTCGATCTTCGTCGCGTTGCCGCGCACGACGATATCCTGATAGCTGTACGGGAAGACCTGGGCCTGGACGAAGTAGCTCGGGCTGAGCAGGTCGCTGATGCGTCGCACGGCCTCCGCACGGGATTCCTTCAGGCCGAAATGCGCAGCGACCTCGGCGAGTGCGAAGCCGTCCAGTTCGCGCGTGGAGACATCGTAGAACACCGCAAGCAGGAATGTGTCGACGACGTGCCGCCCGTGGATTTCGAATTTCGGATACTGGATCGTGCGCTCGGCGATTTGCACCCGCGATTGACGCGAGCGGAGCGCGGAGCCGTCGCGTCCCAGTTTCAATGGAACGCGGGCGGCGCGGGCGCGGGTCGTTAGCTGCGTCAACGCCGCGCGAAAAATATCGTGACCTTCAAGCACGTCGGGGTCGCGCTCACGGATGGTCTCGACAAATCTCTTGAGAATTTGTGCTTCCGTTCCCGTGAGTTCCAGTTGCTTGCCCCGGTGATCGCAAAGCTGCACGGCCTGCAACGTGTTGTCGGCGGCAGTCACGACCGCCACTTGGAGGCGGTTGAGTTGATCGAAGCGCAAGCCCTTGAACGACGTGCGGCCACTCGCCATGAGATACTGTTGCACGGGGTCGTTGACGGCGAAGCACGGGTTGACGCCGAGAAACTTCCGCGCCGCATGAAAATCCGTCCATGACCGGAATCTGGCAAGGAACTTTAAGGCACCTTGACCTTCCAGCGGCACGTACTCGATCTTGCGATCGAAACCCTGCAGGTAAACCTGTTCCGGCAGCCAAAGGAACGGCTGGAATGGCCGGGTCTCGGTCGTCAGCTTGTCGTCCAGTCGGCGGTAAACAGTGATTTCCGAGTCGCCCGTCAGTTCGGCACTGACAATGGACGGCGTGTCGTCGCGCCCGAACAGAAGCCGATTCTCAGCGAAGGGGACCGCGAGCGGTTTCACGACAATACTATAGCAAAAACGGCCTGTTCCGAAAGCCTTCGGAACAGGCCGTGAACGCGAAAATGGACCGGCTATTTCAGCTCAGCCCAGCAAAAGACCAAGCGGTAAACGTTGGTGGCGAAAGTGGTCAGTTGGCGCCACATGCAGCGCAGGGGGCCGAGATGGTCGTGCTCGTCGCCCTGAATCGTGCCACCGGCCTGAATCATGTCGGCTTGGGCGGCCAATCGGCCAAGTTGTTGATCGTTGAGTTGCGAGAGGCGCGCGCGCGCCTGCTGGCTGGTCAGGCCAACGGCCTGTAGTTGACCGGCGACAATCTGCTCGCTCAGCATCGCATCGACCTTCTGGTAGGCGGTGGACGCGCCAGCCGATTCGACGGATTCGCTCGGGGCGGCAAAACCCGAGGACACACTGAGGATGATGACCGTGACGGCAGACAGGCTAGCGAGATGCGCAATCTTCATAATAGTGCCTCCGAATAACTGATAATACAATCGGAGCCGTCGTCAGACAAGGAAATTTTGTTTCGCACATATTATCCCGCGCACCCAAAGCCATCGGACAGGCGGCTAATGGGCGGCGGACGGAGCAGATTTGGGCCCGGCGTGTGGAGTCGGCGGCGGGATTTTTTCGCCCATCGCGTTCAAGAACACGATGGAAGCACGGGCGACTTCAGCGGCACGATGGCCGTGGCAGGGGAGTTCCACGTTGATGAGGCCCGTGTATTTGTTGTCGTTGAGTACGCGAAGGATGGCGACAAAATCCAGTTCGCCTTCGCCGAACATAAGATGCTCGTGTTTGCGGTCGCGGATGTCTTCGATGTGGATGTTGCGGATGAGATTCGCGAACTTGCCATAGACCTGGCGGAACGTCGCGGTCTCGGTGCAAAACACGTGGCCGATGTCCATCGTCAGGCCGAACCGCGCGCTGGTGATGTGCTTCTTGAGGACCTCGAATTTGGCCATGTCGTCGACCAGCATTCCCGGTTCGGGCTCGAAGGCCAGTTGGACACCGCGGCGTTTGGAATGCTCGGCAAGTTGCAGGCAGCCCGTGACCAGCCAGTCCCACGCTTGGTGCTCGGGAACTTCCGCGTCCGTCGCTCCCGACCAGAAGCTGACGCATTCCGCGTGCAGGTCGGCGGCAATGTCCACGGCCCGCCGCAGGAATTCGAGGCGGATCTGCCGGCCCTCGCTGCTGACGAGCGTGGGGTATCGGTCCCGCTGCGGATGGAGCAGATAACGCGCCCCGGTTTCGATCACCACGCGGAGTTGGAGTTTGTCCAGAACTTGACGGAGGCGGTTGAGATCGGCGGGCTCGACGGTGAACGGATTGCAGTGATAGTTGTCCAACGTCAGCGCGACGCCGCGATAGCCGGAGTCGGCGATGATCTCCAGCGCATCTTCGAGTTTGTGTTGGGCAAACCCGTTTGTATTGTAACCGAGACTCAGGTTCATCTCGCCTGTCTCCAACGACGACTCGCCCGGACCGATCAAGCTCGAAAAATAGCGTGAGTCTGGTAGATTTGCCAGAGCAAATGAGCGGTTCACAGCCACGCCGACCCGGAGACGGGGTTCGCATTTTCCAGCGCACGGCAGCCGCGCTTGCCGGCGCGGTGGTGTTGACGATGTTCGTGGCGGCCCTGTACGAGCCGCCGGCCAAGCCCGACGTCGGCCTTCTCCAGAACGACCAACCCGTCAGCGGGCGCGATCCCGCCCGCGCCGTCCTCTATCAGGGCCGCGGCATCCAGTTGGTCAAGGACGGCAAATGGGAGTTGGCATTGGACCAATTTCATCGGGCGGCGGCGTATGACCCGCTCAATATCAGCGTGGTCATCAACATGGCCTACGTGCTGGACAAGTTGGGGCGGTATCAGGAAGCCATCGAGGAATTGAAGGGGGCCGAAAAGATCGATTCTCACAACGCCATGATCTACCTCAACTGGGGTAACTCGCTCATTAACATGAAGAAGTACACAGAAGCTCTGGAGCCGCTTCAGAAGGCGGTCGACCTGGACCCCAGCAATCAACTGGCGTATGCGAACCTCGGCGCGGCGCTCAACGACCTGGGGCGGTACCGGGAGGCT
>Ga0187867_10003271_pt1 | contig 13060 bp, 15 predicted proteins | sample June2016WEW_13_1_FD_132976 | JGI IMG/M metagenome (GOLD analysis project Ga0187867, IMG submission 132976) | Peatland microbial communities from SPRUCE experiment site at the Marcell Experimental Forest, Minnesota, USA - June2016WEW_13_10 | ecosystem: Environmental > Terrestrial > Soil >... | reverse complement strand
GGCGGATCCGCATCCTCGGCGTCACGCTGTACCCCACCGGGGACTGGACCACGCAGCAGGCACGCAACCTGATCATGGACCTAATGGCGAACAGACCGGCAGCCCGAAGTTCCTGATCAGGGACCGCGATGCCAAGTACACCGACGCGTTCGACGCTGTCTTCACTGCGGCCGGCACGCGGATCATCACCACGCCTGTCCAGGCGCCGCGCGCGAATGCGATCTGCAGAAGGTGGATCGCCAGCGCCCGGCGCGAGTGCACTGACCGGATCCTCATCACCGGCCGGCGGCATCTCCACCACACCCTCAGCGAATACGTCGATCACTACAACACCCACCGGCCGCACCGGGCCCTCCGCCAGCGACCACCCGACGGCAGGATCTCCGTCGTGTCGGCCGACGACAACATCCGCGTCCGACGACGCGACAGGCTGGGCGGTCTCCTCCACGAGTATTCGCAGGTCGCGTGCAGTGACGACATTGTCGGCACCCACAAGGTCAGGGGTCCCGCGGGCTGACCGTCCTTGTTCGCGGCTCAGCTTGCATCGAGCTCTTCCACGGCGGTCCGGCCGGCGTCGGCCGCGCGGCGCAGGAAGCCGACGATGAGCTCAAGTTCGTCGTCCTCATAGCCCGCGCAGATCCGCGCCATTGCCGCGTTCATCCCGGACGCGAGGCGGAGCACCTCCGCGCGCCGGCTGCGCACCGGCTCGACGACGACGCCGCGGCGGTCGGAAGGGTCGCGGTCGCGCGTGATCCAGCCGCCGCGTTCGAGCCGGTCGATGATGCCGGTCATGGTGGCGGGGTGGAGGCCGGCGCGTCGTGCCAGTGTGCTCGGGCTGAGCGGGCCATAACGGTCGATGAGGTCAAGGCACTCCAGGTCGGTGCCCTTGAGGTCGAGGTGCCCGCCGATGCGGTGGCTGAGCAGGGACAGGTGAATGCTCAGGTCGCGCAGCGACTCCCTGACCGCGTGGTTCAGCTGTCCCCGGTGCGCCGCGCCCGGGCCGTCAGGTAGTGTCGTCATCATATGATATGCTCTCAATATTATACGGATTACAGAAATAATGTACCACGTAAACCGACCGGCGGAGCACCCGCCGACACCAACACCCACGCCGACAGCAGCCAGCTGAACGCCGCCCCGCCCGTGACGTCATGACCCCAACCCTCCGCAGATCACAAGGAGTCCCGATGACCACCGATGACACCCGCCGACGTCCCGTCCAGGGCAAGGTGGACTTCACCCTCATGTACGCCGTGCACGACGCCTTCCACCGCGACCTGCGTTACCTCACCGCCGCCGTCGAGGCGGGCCAGACCGCAGATCCCGTCGTGCGCGCCGGCTGGGCGACCTTCAAAAACCAGCTGCACGTCCACCACACCGCCGAAGACACCTCGCTGTGGCCGCCGCTGCGGCAGAAGGTCACCCGGCCGGACCAGATGGCGGTGCTGGATGCGATGGAAGCCGAGCACGCCCGCATCGACCCGCTGCTCGCCCTGGTCGACACCTCCCTCGCCGCCTCCGGTCGTGCTGGCCTGGCGGACAATGCCACCGCCCTGGCCGGGACGCTCGCCGCCCACATGAAACATGAGGAAGACCAGGCACTGCCCCTCGTCGAGGAGCACCTGGGACCAGCGGGCTGGGCCGCGTTCCGGAAGGCGACCGGGAAGATCCAGGGCCTGCGGGGAGGCGCCGAATTCTTCCCCTGGATGCTCGACGGTGCCTCAGCCGACACCAGCAAGCGAGTGCTCAGCACGCTCCCGCCGCCCGCCCGGCTCCTCTACCGGACGGTATGGCGCCCACGCTATGCCCGCACCCCCCGCTGGAACACCACCACAACCCGAACCATCACAGAAAGGCCAGGACCATGAAACTCACCATCTTCGGCGCAACAGGCGGTACCGGAACATGCCTCACCACGCAGGCGCTCGCAGCCGGCCATTCGGTCACAGCAGTCGTCCGCGACCCGGCCCGCCTGGCCGTCCCCGCCCATCCGCGGCTGGAGGTCGTCACCGCCGACGTCCTGGACCCAGCCTCGATCACCCCGGCCGTGGACGGCGCGGACGCCGTACTGACCGCCGTGGCCCCGCCAGGTACCGGCCCGTCCACGCTCCGCCAGGACAGCACCCGCAGCATCATCCAGGCCATGCAGAAAACCGGCGCCCGCCGGCTACTCGCGGTCAGCGGCTCCGTCGTCGCCGATCAAGGCGAAAGCCCTTACCTGCGCTACCTGCTCAAGCCCCTGGTCCGGCGCACGTTCCTCCGCCACGTGTGCGCCGACTTCCGCGGCGCCGAGGACGAGATCCACGCCAGCGACCTGGACTGGACGATCTTCCGCCCGCCCTCGCTCACCGGCAAACCCGCCAGGGGAACCTACCGCACCGCGACCGACCGCAACCTGCCCCACTGCTTCAGCATCTCCCGCGCCGACCTCGCCGCCTGCATGCTCACGCTGCTCGACGACCCGGCCACCGCGCACAGGCACGTCTGCATCGCCGACTGACATCTGCAATCGTGACCGCCCGACTGTTCCCCACCGCACACAGGACAGACGTCACCCTCGCCCTGCCTGCCAGGCCTTTCCTCGGGCTTGATGACATAGGCACGGTAGCCGTCCGGGAGCCAACCTTGATCTCGGCTACCACGCGGCTCTGTGCATTCCCGCTTCTGCGCCACGGTCGGAGGCAGGGCATCGACGACCGTGACCGCGCCAGCCTTGCCGCGCCGCTTCGCGGCAGGCTTTGCCCGGATCCGCGCGTCGGCCGCGGCATCGGCCAAGAGCCCGCCAAGGTGGCGGCGTAGTTATGCATGGACGACACCGCGAGACGCGAGGCGGCCCACTTCGCGGTAATGCAGTCGGGCATTTGCCCTGCTCGCTGAGCTCGCCGAACGGCCACCAGCAGCGTTGCCGGGCAGCACGAGCGCGTCCATCAGCGCTGTGCGTGCTGGTCATCACAGCGAGGCGGAAACAACCCATGGAGCTGGAGGCTCGGAAATGTATCACCGCTTTGTCAAGTCAAAGGTCCATAGCACATTCGCGCAGATCACCGCCGGAAACTGGGAACCGATGGTCAAGGCGATGGCGCCGAGGTTCAGCTATCACTTCTATGGAGACAGCGCGCTGTCCGGGGAGCGCCACACCACTGAGGCCGTTCGGCGGTGGTGGGAGCGGAGCTTTAGGCTGATGCCGAGCGCTACTTTTGACGTCCTCGACATTGTCGTCTCCGGGAGTCCGCGGAACACCTCCATCGCGACCGCCGTCGCCGTGCACGCCACACTCGCGGACGGTTCGTCGTATGAGAATATTTTTAACCAGTTCATGCACATGAAATGGGGTCGCGTCACCGAGATCCGCACGCTGGAGAACACCGAGGTCCTGCAACGGGCGATGGACCGGCTAGCTGCCGGGGACTATGAAGAGGCACATGCGGCCCCAATCACAGACGAACCCGCGACGTGGCCATCTCACAAATAAGATGCCTAATTACGGCAAGTACGTCAAGCGCCCCGGGCGGAACCCGAAGCTGCACGGCAGGAAATCCGCCTCGAAGACCGGCTCGAGCACGATCTTCACCGCGGCCTGCACGATCCGGTCGCGAACCGGAGGAATCGACAACCGCCGCTGCTCTGTCGTTCCCGGCTTGGGGATAAGCACCCGCCGGGCAGGCAGCGGACGGTACCGGCCCTCCCTCAGCTCGCTGGCCAGCTCGCCGAGCAGCCGGGTAACCCCGTACTCCTCGACCTGGCCCAGGGTGACCTTGTCGATGCCCGGAGCGCCGTTGTTACTGCGCACCGCGACCCACGCGCGCCACAGAACGTCACTGCGGCAGACCTTGTCATACAGCGCGTGGAACCTTCGCCCGGGATCGGCCTTGGCCGCCCGGTACAGCGCATGCTGCAAGGCACGGACCGGATCCAGGCAAACCCCGGACCCTGAGACGGCGGGACTAGCCCTGCGGGCACTCACCGGGCCCCTCCTGACAGACGCTGCGCACCGACGAAGCAGCGGCCCTTCCCTCTCCGCAGGTTGTGTTGTCCTGCGGGTCACAGGTACTACGACCGCCTCCGACGCCCACCCGGCCAGCAATCCACTTCCCGGGGTCACCGGTTATAGGACGCCACGCTCCGGCAGCAACATCCGCAGGCCACCGGGCCGGGGAAGGCCTCCCCAGTTCCCGCCATCACCACCGTCGCTCCCCCTTACAGGGCTCTTGACGCTGGGCTCCGATCCGGCTGCTGGGCGCACGAAAGATCAGGGCTAGCAGCACGTTCTGCCTTGCCGGACAGCAGCCAGCGCACCTAATACGGACAATTCTGGTTGAGTGCCGGGTGCAAGTAGTGCGCGTGAGACGTGACCTCATCCCATAGCGTGGCGCCCTCCCTGACTTCCGACCAGAGATCGCCACGCTGCGGATACCTCTCGCAGACTCTCTGGGTCGTCACATCGGCGTCCGGGTAACGGACGATTCGGCGCGTCCCGCTGGTCAGCATCGTGATCCACCCGTTGTCCTCCGACAGGACGTAGCCGACCTGTGCGTCCTTGGGGACAGTGTGGGCAGGGAGGGTGCCGGGCCGGAAGTGCACAACCTCGTGCGGCACCCATACCGTATAAAGGTTCAATATCACGGCCACCGCCGCGACGGACGTGAACATCGCGTAGACCAGCCTGGCGGCCAGGTTATGGACACCTCGCGCCTGAAGGATTCCGATCACTAGGCCGATTAGCATGGCAAGCGCCAGGTAAGCCCACGGGGTGAAAAAGGCGGCTAGCACAAACGCGCCCAGCGTCACCATGAGCAGCTGCCCGGGGAGGTCCGGCGGCTCCGGCCCCAGGATGCGCGATGCCCTACCGACTCTGACGATGCGCCATGCCCTGCCGACTCTAACAAGGAGGGGCCAGGTCATTCGGCTGACGGTATATGCCAGCATCGCTGCGGCCAGGATGGGCAGGCTGGAGAGCAGGCCAGCGGTCACGACGGTGACCAGCCCTGCGTACTGCAGGATCCCCAGGGCTGTGGCGATGTCGCCCCTGGCGAGAACGTATCCCTTGAGGACGACGAACCCCGCCGCTAGCAAGATGCCGGCAAATGCGTTGGCCCTATACCAGCCGATGATCGTGGGGATGGGTTGCAGAGCATCGTGCCACGGCTTGCGCTCGCTGTCGGGCAGCTCCGCCTTGACCTGGCGCACCAGCCGCCGCAGTGCGCCAGCCGCATCTGGGTGCTCCTCCAGCAGGTCCCCCAGCCGCGTCTGCCAGACCGCCTCCAGATCGGCGCGGGCCTGCTTCAGCTCTTGCCCCGACGCAGCCTGGAGCTGGTCGCGTGTCTCGTCCAGCCGCTGCTCCGCCAGCAGCTCCCGCTTCTCGTCGCCGCGGCCAAACAGCCCAGCGACCCCGCGCTTCGCCGTCTCCCACTCATCCGCTGACGCATCATCCGTTGACGCGGCGGCAACCACCGTCCGGCTAGCCAAGGCTGTCAGATCCGACGGCATCTCGCCCCCTCCCGGCCATTGCCGCGGCACCCAACCATTGCACGCGGCCGCCCGTTCTGCACCTACGTGCAATGTCTAACTACTTCGACCTGAAAAAGGCCCCGAACTGAGGGGCTGGTCGTGGCGGTCGGCTGGATAGCGCCAGGTGGGCTCGGTGCGGGGCTTGTTAGCCGGCCAGGGCCCCGATCTTGATCAGGTTGTGGGCGAATACCCCGTGACAGCACCAGGCTGCGGCTCCGGTGCCCAATGCCTCGTGCCCGTCCGCCTTATATCGCGCGACCCACCGGTGTCGCCACGTGATCAGGATGACAGTTCAACCGTGAAGCCGGGCGTGACAGCGCCGTAAATGTTGATGACTTGGACGGTGCCGCTGATGGAGGGCCCCCCCGCGGGGACCAAGCCTGGCGGGACTTCCGCCTTCAGGTTGCCCGCAACAAGATCGGATACGACGGCAGCGGATGACGGTATTCCGTTGAAGGTGACGCCAACTGTGGCACCTGCTGGCGGCGGCACCGCCGGGTCTGCGGTCAGGCCAGACCCGGTTATGACAGCCTGCGTGCCTGACCGAAGAATGGACGGGAATACGCCGGTTATCTTCGGCTGGGTGCGGGTCGCGGCCTTCTTGCCGACATACAATGCTGCCGAGACACTGGTTAGGCCCAACAGCGTGGCAGGGATGACCGGAAGGCCTAGGGGGCTGGGCCGCACGAACTCGGCGACAAAGTAAACCGCTGTCACCAGGTTGAATATCACATACTGAAAATCGCCAATATCAGTAGTGCCATCGTCGGCGCTGAAGATCTGCGCGACCCGGGCCATCGCCTTATTGGGTATATTGCCTTTCGCAGGGGGGGCGGAGCTCTTGGACACCGTACCTGAGTCATTCTTGCTCTGGGTGATGGCTTTAGCCGCAACCGCCGCGGAAGCAGGGATGCCGAGCAGCACAAGATAGCCACCCGACAAACCATTCACTATGAAATTGTGCCATCCGATCTGCAGCAGCCCGACTTGGTCCTTCATGTTGCCGCACGTCTTGATGGCATTAGTGACCTGGTGGGCGCTCGCTAGCGAACCGACACAACCGTGGACTGTTATGAGCTCGCCGGCAATGAGCATGCTCACCAGCGCCCAGCCGACCAGCAGCGTCCACATGAATATGAACGTCTTAGACGTCGACGTGCGATTGTCCTGACCGAGGATCACGCTCGTCAGGAAACTTGCTTTCCCTATACGCGCAATACCTTCGACGAGTAAAAGCAGCACTAAGACTACGCCGCCGCCGATCAGGAACGCATCAAGAATTGTTAACACTAGGAGCCTCCCCCGTATGCCCCTCAGTAGCTGTGAATCACACTAATTTACCACATTTTTACGGATTGCACAAGGTTCATCGTGGCTAGGATCCTGATCTGCCATGGCCCTTGTTCTGTCGCTGTTCTGTGAGAGCCGGGAAGGCGATGAAAGTTGATAATCAGTAGTTCTCAACGATCAGCGTGTGGAACTCGAATACACGATCGTGGAGGTAACCTGCTTTATCTTGTAGCGGTGAAGCTGTCAGGCGGCGATCTGGTCCTCGTTCGTGAGTCCACCGAGTACTTGTTTCCGGCGGATCCGGTGCTCAGCGAGGTTGATCTGCGGCGGCGGGGCGTGAGTTTGAGCCGGTGCGAGTTGGCCGAGGGCACGGTGCGGCCGGGCTGCGTTGTAGTTGCGCAGGTATTCGGTGAGCACCTGGCGCAGGTGGTGCTCATTGACGATCAGCGACGATCGAAAAGCTCGCGGCGCAGGGTACCGATCACCCGTTCGCGGCAGGTTGCGGCCCTGCTGCGCGGTCCACGCGCCGTCTGGATGGGCTGCGACGCCGAGGATATGGACGCGCCGGGTCGCGACCTCCATGGCGAACAGGACGTACAGTCGTCGGAGGAAGGTCGTGTCGACGTGGAAAAAGTCGCAGGCTAGCAGGCCATCGGCTTGAGTGCGGAGGAACGTGCGCCAGGAGGTGTCCAGAGCGCGGGGAGCAGGCCGGGGTGCCTGGCGCGCATGGTGCGCCTCACGGTCGCTGCGCTGACGTGGTGGCCGAGGCGTGAGTTCGCCGTGCACCCGGCGGTATCCCCAGGCGGGGTTTTCCCGTGCGAGCCGCAGCACCAGGTCCTGGATTTCCTGGCTGGTCTTCGGACCTGGGTGAGGCTTAGCCGTGGCCCGGGCTGGCCGGCGGGAAGCCAGATCTTCCGGCAGGCCCGGTCCCGTCGGCGGGGGCAGCCTCAGGTGTGGTGGTGGCAACGGGTACGCCAGGAACCCCACTTGTGGGTGCCGAAAACCTGCGCCACCTGGGCAGATGCTCGCGGGACGCCGTCGGCTCGGTCACGCGGACAGTGCCTGGAGGGCGGGCTGGTTCGAGCTGGCGTGCGATGATCTTCGGCTTGCAGGCTTGAAGCTGATCTTCCTCATCGTCACCCGGGCCGTGTCGGTGCTGGGCCTGTCGCGGCGGGAGGCGTGCTGGAAGGACGCCGAGATCCTGATGCTGCGCCGTCAGTTCGCTGTTGCCCTGCGCGAGCAGCCGAGGGCTCATTCGAGGTTGACGTGGCCAGACCGGGCGTGGCTGGCGTTGCTCGCCGGGACACTGCCGGCCGGGCGCTTGGCCAGGTTGCGGCTGATCGTGACTCCAGCAACGATCTTGCGCTGGCACCGGGACATTGTCCGCCGCCGGTGGGCACGGTTGTCCCGCCGGGGACGTTCCGGCCGGCCCCGGTGTGCCGCACTGTGCGGTCGGTGGTGCACCGGCTGGCGCAGGAGAATGAATCATGGGGGTACCGGCGGATCCACGGTGAGCTTGCCGGGCTTGGCATCATTGTGGCGCCGTCGACGGTGTGGCAGATCCTCAAGAACGCCGGGATCGACCGGGCGCCCCGCCGGGACGGCCTGGCTGGGCGGAGTTCCTGCGGTCGCAGGCGCAGGCGATCCTGGCGCTGGACTTCTTCACCGCTGACCTGCTCAATGGCACGAAGGCATACGTCCTTGCGGTGACCGGGCACGGCAACCGGCGCGTCCGGGTCCTGGGCGCCACAGAGCACCCGGTCTGGTCCTGGGTCATCCAGCAGGCCCGGAACCTGCTCATGGACCTGGAGGATGCCGGGACACGGGCGAAATTTGTCCTGCATGACCGGGACGCCAGCTTCACGCAGGCGTCCGGTGCCGTGTTCCAGGCGGCCGGGATCCGGGTCATCCGCTCCGCCGTCCAGGCACCGCGAATGAATTCGATCATGGAGCGGTGGATTGGCAGCTGCCGGCGTGAGCTGCTGGACCGGACCCTGATCTGGAACCAGCGCCACCTGATAATGGTGCTGCGGGAGTACGAGGACTCCTGCAACTCCCACCGGCCGCACCGCGCCCTGGACCAGGCCGCGCCACTGCGGCCCCTGCCAGATGGCGCCACCGACCTGGATCATTTCCGGGTCCGGCGGCACGACCGCGCAGGTGGCGTCATCCACCAATATCGCCTGGTGGCATAGGTTTTCGGCACCCACAGGGTGTCCCGCTGGATTTTCCCGGCAGCGTTCAAGCCCAGCCTGCCGGGCTCGGCGGCGTAGCCGGGCGCGGTGCAGAACACGCGCCCGCTTGAGCCGTGCGGTTGGCCGCGGGCCACCGGTGACGCTCATGTCTGACCTCGCGCCCTCGCCTGCGGGCCGCCGGGGTACACGCCAGGTCCGTCGCAGGTATACGCCAGATCCGGGTATAAGCGGTGATCTTCTCCGGTCAGGCCGGATGAACCATCACAACGGTGGGGCAAGCGGTGCGGTGAACCGCTTGCTCCGGCCTGATTCCGTCCGCCATATGTCCGTAACCACTGCTACGCGGCGGCTCACAGGGGCACATCATGAAACACAGCGGGACAAGACAGAGAAGGCCCGCGAGACCGGGAACCCCCAGCTCACGGGCCGTTTCCGCAGGTGGTGGCAGGTGCTGGGTTCGAACCAGCGTAGGCTAAGCCGACGGTTTTACAGTGAGCCGATCCCGGCCCGCCGGTATAGCCGCTGACCTGCTGTTTCTCCATTTCCCGCCGGGTGAATACCGCGTTCTGTCCGTGTGGCGTCCGCAGTCCCGCAGTGTGCCTGGCCAGCGCGACGCAGGTTCTGGATCATGTCCCATCAAGTCCAGCTGAGTCCAGCTGCATCCAATTCTCCCATTGTCACCCTCCAGATGTAGACCGCCGGCCAGCCCGGCCATCCCGGAGACAGCGTCGTGCCGCTGCTAGTCAGCCTCGGCTCGCCGCCCGGGATCGACGTAGTCAAGGCCTGGTCCTGGCCATATCCCGGCTCCGGGCTATCGTGGCGGGTCAGAGAGGAGCCCGGATGACATCGACGTCAGAGCCTGCGCACCTCAACAACCATCACCGCAACACGCTGCGCCAGATCTTCCAGCATCCAGTGAGCCACAACATCGAGTGGCATGCCGTGGTCTCTTTGCTGGAGGCGATCGGCTCGGTCGTGGAGCACCACGATGGCATGGTTGCCGTTACTGCCGGGTCTGAGACCGAATTCTTCGACGTCCCCCCGCATAAGGACATCGACACCCAAACGGTTGCCGACCTGCGCCGGATGCTGAGCAGTGCCGGCTACGGACCCGATGCTGAGGAAGCCGGAGCCAAGGGTCAGGAAGACTGACAGCAGCACCCGCGCGCCGGCGGCGCTCGCTTGCCGCCTCCGCGTTCGTTACCCAGGTATCCGCAACCGCCTGGCCGCCCTGATCGCGCTGGACGGCTGCGGGAGTACTGTGACACGTGATGCACATCCGGCCGGTACGAAGGAGTGCCCGGTCATGGCGGTCAAGGTCTATCTGGGCTATGCCCAGGCAGCACACGGCGAGATGACCTACGAAGAAGCGGACGCGTTCCACGTCACCGCTGGCGGCTTCTTGCTCATTCAACATCAGCACTCGGGAGAACAGAAGGATCTGGCGGTGTTCGCGCCCGGCGCGTGGCTCCACGCGGAAGTCGTGCGGGAGCCGGCGCCAGGTTCGCGGTGACCTGCCCGGGTCCGCATGGCTGCATCGGCGGCAAAGCGGTTGGGCCAGGAAATTCGACCCGCTCTCGCCATCGAAACCGCGCCGGACAAGAACCTAATGAAGGAAGCTGCATCCCGCAGTGTATTGGTAGTGTGGCGCGACACCGACGAGACCTGGAAGAACACACCGTGGCCCTGAAACGCGGCCGCGTGGTGGCCGATTTCCCCTGGTGGAGTGAGCTTTCGCTAGCGGCCGGGGACCGGCGCCCCGCCAACGGCCAGCAGGCACCGGTCTGCGGCCGGTTCTCCCGGGTTTCCATCGACCCGGCCCGCGGCGCCGCGACCGTGACTACATCGGTGACCAGCCCAGCGAGTTCCCGCGCATCGACGACCGGCCGGCGGCACCGGTACCTGACCGTGGGCGCAGTCTCTGGCCAGCACGACCTCGCCCGGGGCGAGCATGACCGCTTGCTCCGCTGGGACATGGCCGCCGGCCACAGCCAGGCCTGGGATACCGACGCGTCGATCGGCGAGGTGAACTTCGTGTCCCGCGGCGATGCGGCCGAAGAACTCGACGGCTGCTACATGACCCTGGCCAGGCCCGTCCTTGACGACCGCTCGTGCTTGTACATCCGGGACGCTCCGGACTTTCCCTGCCCGCCCATGGCCAAAGTCGCGATCCCGGCCACGGTCCCCAACGGCCTGCACGCCAACTAGTTCCCGCGCCACCGATAACTGGCCGGCACCCGGCCGTCGGCGATCAACCTTTGATGTCGCCTATGTGGGTGCCTGGTTCGGCCACCTGTCCAGAGCCATTCGCCGCCGGCCCGGGGAGGCTGGCGGTGGTCTCGGCGGATGCGGGGTCGGCGAGCTCGACGCGGTTCCTGCCTTGCCGTTTGGCGAGGTAGAGCGCCGCGTCGGCGAGCCATTCCAGCCGGTCGAGGGTGGTTGCGTGGTCGGGGAAGCCGACGACGCCGACGGAAGTCGTGACCGACACGTCGCTGCCCGGAAGGGAGATCCCGGCCACCGCCGCACGGATACGCTCGGCGATCTCGAGCGCTGCGGGAATCTCGGTGTCGGGGAGGAGGACCGCGAACTCCTCCCCGCCGTTGCGGCCGGCGAAGTCCCGGGCCCGTAGCACGCTGCGGAGCACCGCGCCGACGTTAGCGAGGACCTGGTCTCCCACGGGATGGCCCCGCTGGTCGTTGATCTGCTTGAAGTTATCGAGGTCGAGGAGAAGCAGCGCCAGCGGCGACACGGTCGTGGAGGCCAGCGCGAACAGCCGCTTCATCGCGTCCGTAACCGCCCGTTTGTTGGGCAGCCCCGTCAGGCCGTCGGTCGCGGCGCGGATCTCCGCGACGGCCAGGTTCCGGAGATTCGCCAGGACGGGTGCCGCCTGCCCGACGGACTCGCGGATCCGCTGTTCCTCGCCCTCGGAGCAGGGGGCCGCGCGGTTGAGCAGGACCGAGCCGATCACCTCACCCCCGACCGTGAGCGGAACACACGACGAGGCGCCGGGGCACGGGGCGCACACGGGGCACGCCAGCAGGGCCGGCCGCTGCCCGTTCTGCCGGTGGGTCCTGCCTGACCGTACCGCCAGGCAGGAGCGGGGCTCCGCGCCGCGCAGGGTCTCCGCGAGCGGCGAGCCGCCCGGCAACGGCGTGACCGCCTCCAGCCGGTCCGCGCTGTTGTTGCGGTTGAGCACCACCGCGGTGGTCGCGGTGAGCGTGCGTTCGAGGTGACGCTGAAGCAGCAGGTGCGCCTCGTCCTCATCGCCGGCGATCTGCAGGGTGTCGGCGAACTCTGCCTGATCCTGGCCAGGCTCCAGGTTCCGGCGGATGCGGCGGATCCCCGCCAGCAGAAGGACAACGCCGATCACGATCCCCAGGCCGGCGGCACCGATGATGAACCCCGTGGCCAGCGCCGCGCCCGCGGACGCCACCATCTGGTCACTGTGCCCGTCGCGCTGCTCCGTGAGGAACAGCCCGCCCAGATGAGCGCTGACCGGCTGGTAGGCAGCCGCCAGCCGGGACGCGAGCATCGCTGCCGGATAGGCGGTCACATCCGCCGAGCTGAGAAGATCACGGACAGCGGTCCACTGCCGGGCGAACCGCTCGATGCCGGCACGCTCGGCCGGGGGATCATGGGCATGGAGCCGCTCGAGCTCGGCGAGCCGCAAGTCCGCCGCCGGAAGAAGGCGGGTGTAGAGCGCGCTGAGCGTCCGCGACCGCTCCCCGGTCCCGGACGCAAGGAACGCCTGTTCGCCAGCGGCATAGGCCCTGTCCATGTCTTGGCCGACCTGGCCCGTGACCGTCGATGTGGTCAGCTCATCGCTCGCGATTTCATGCCCCAGCCTCGTAGCCGAGCGAGTGCCCAGGATCCCGATGGCCGCAACAGCCGCCACAACGAGGACAAGCCCGGCACACAAAGCCACGAGTGAGCTCGCCGCGGCCTTCGCCAGCATCCGCACTCACCGTCACATACCCGTCACACAAAGTATCAAGCGTTTCAGGGCACAGCGAGCCGGGAATCACGCCATATCGCCCCGTTAGTGAATACCCCCCGCTCCAGGCTTC
>Ga0187867_10003270_pt1 | contig 13062 bp, 15 predicted proteins | sample June2016WEW_13_1_FD_132976 | JGI IMG/M metagenome (GOLD analysis project Ga0187867, IMG submission 132976) | Peatland microbial communities from SPRUCE experiment site at the Marcell Experimental Forest, Minnesota, USA - June2016WEW_13_10 | ecosystem: Environmental > Terrestrial > Soil >... | reverse complement strand
GTTGAAATAGCTCGGACTCATGGGCGAGGTGATTCCCATGAGTTCGAGCAACACCGCTCAACCAGCCGGAGAGCAGGCAGAGCCTCAAGAGCTTGCCCTCCCCGAGATCATCAAGCAATACAAGGGCAAGTGGGTCGCCATCAGCGTCACAGGCAGGGACAAGAACTTCCAGCCGACCAAAGGGAAAGTTGTCGCTGACGACCTAGATCGGTACTTGCTGCGGATGAAGCTCAAGAAGTTCCAAGACATCTGCATCTTCTTTGCCGGTGAGCCGCCATATCCTCTCCTCCTGTAGTCTCGACTTCCTCGCCAGTGGGCGAACACCCTTTCGGGAAGTTCCCGACCGTGTTCGTGCGGATCAGGGGGAGGAACAGCATCGTGAGGGAGTTCAACGCTTTGCTCGACCCAGGAGTGGAGTACTGCATCATCCCGAAAGTCGATGCCTATGCCCTCGGCTACCCCGAAGCTGCAAATGATGATCCGATATCTCCGGCTAACAACACGTTAACCTTCACAAGCTACAATGGCTATGGAAAGGCGGCCTTGATTGAGATGGGACACGTGGAACTAGGAACTCTGTCATTCGAGAAGGTCGATTTCCTCGCCATGGACATACCGGCAGTGACGGGGTTCGATGTGGTGCTCGGATGGAGCCTCCTGCAGTTCATGAAGGTTGAGTTAGACTACTCTCTAGGCCAGCTCAGGATCGAGGACGTAAGGAAGAGAGTGGAAGCATGAGGTTCGCACTCAAAGACCCGATGCTGGTCACCATCCGCGTGGAGGGGCGGTACGGCGCAGTTCGGGAGCTGAGCGCGGTTATCGATTTCAACTCACCCTACTGCACCGTCCTCAGCCAGGACGCGATTGACCTGGGCTACCCAGAGGGGGGCAACAAACACAGCGAGCGGGAGAGGACCCATCCTGAGGAGACACCACGGTTCACCAGCATGAGGGGAATAGACAGGGGTATTCAGGTGAAGCTGCACAAGGTCTCCGTCGGAGGCCTCGTGGCGAAGAATGTAGACGCGGTCGTGCTGGAGCTCGAACATCCGCGGCACATCACGTTCGACTTCGTGCTGGGCCGGTCCTTCTTGAAGCACTTCAAGCTTACAGTCGATGTCAAGGCAGGCTACGTCTCCCTGACTTGAGCCTGTTCGAGACCCGACGACGCTCAGTGGAAAGTGGTTCTCGGTTACACTGGGCGCCGAAGAGGAGGTCTCGCAGCCAGTGGGGAATTCAAAGCGAAGTCCTATCCCGAATAGATTGGGGATGGCTTTTTATATGAAGCTTGGGAATGCGGAATCGGAAATATCGGAGTGCTTTGTAGCTTTGAAACTAACAGTCGCCCACCGGGGTGGAGTCGGCGTACCGCGCTTCGCCAACTTGGTGGCGGCCTACAACGCATCGCCGTCTTCTTCAAGGCTGCATCCTGCACTCAGCGCAGTAGATGGCGGTGAGACGCCCAGCGGTACTTCCGAGTCTTCTCCTTACGGTTTGTGTCTCAGGGCGGTTCTCGGCAGATCGGGTAGAGTGAATACCCCGCTTCCTACCCTGTCGGCAGAAAGGAGGCAATTCCAATGAAAGAAGTTACGATCGAGGCGGTTGACCACCTAGACCACTGGGCGACCACCATCGTCAACAAGTCCAACGCCATCATCAAGATGGTGGACTGCAGGCCATTCGGCAGGAAGGGGATGATAGAGCTCATCGAAGTCACCAGCCACGCGTCTGTGAAGGACGTGCTCCGCTCGATAAGCGCTGAACCTAACATCATCTACACCAGTTTCAGCGTCTTCGACAAGCACAGGGCTTCTGGCATCATAGTCACCAAGGTTTCCCCCGTTTGCAAGGCCGTGTCCTCGATGATGGGCTTCTGTACGAACTGCGCCATGGTGGCCAAAGGGGGATTCGACTCGACGATGAAGTGGCATGTGGTCTTCCCCGGAAAGACCTCCGTGAAGAGCTTCTTGGCAGAGCTCAAGCGCGAGGGAATCCAAGCCAACGTGACAGAGGTCGGCAAGCAGATGGGTAGCCGATCGTTGACCCTGAAACAGGAACGGGCTGTAGGACTCGCCGTGGAGCAAGGCTACTTCCGCTTCCCAAGGGAGACCAGCCTGAAGGCGCTCTCGTCGGAGCTGGGGATCTCGCCGTCGACCCTGGACGAGGTGCTCAGACGAGCAGAAGGCAAGATAGTCGCGGACCACGTCGGGAAGCCGCGCCGCGCCCCACGACACTAGCCAAGTTCCACGCCTCCATCAAGCGCCACGGGCCTGCACAGGGCGTCCGAGGTCAGGATCAAGGCGCCGCAGGCCGCTATCCTTCTCCTCCGGTCCCGACGGCGTGAGCGTGTCCTTCTCTATTCAGCCGCCGCTCTGAGCATCGTCGCCGCCCGAACAATAGATGCCAGTTTCTGGGTGGCGATCTCAGGCGTGTTGAGCGGTCTCTGGGCAAACGTTCCGAAGCCGCAGTCGGGATTGAGAAACAGCCGCTCTGGGGGCACGTATCGGAGCGCCTCCCGCGCCCTCGCCAAGATCTGTTCCGGCGGTTCGATCTCCGGTGTGCGAGGATTGACGACCCCCAAGCCAAGCTCCCTGCCCTCGAGAAGTTCGGCGACGGCTTCTAGGGCGCCCGCCCGCGGAGTGGCGAACTCGAGGACGAATTGCTGCACTTTCATCCGCTTCAGGTATGGCACGAGGGGAGAGTAGGAACCCTTCAGCAGCACATCCTCGTTCTGGCTCCAGTTTCCGCGGCATATGTGCAGGCCGACTCTGACCCCTTCCAATCCGTCCACGACCCGGTTGATTAGCGACGTGGCAAACTCCAGCTCCTCAGCGGGGTCATGGCGGGCTGCGAGGGCGGCGCACATGAACGTCCGGGTCTGCCCCTGGGTGAAGACTAGTTCGGTGAGGACCGGCTCGTCGAACTGTATGAAATCGACACCGGCGTCACGAAGGGCGAAGACCTCCTCCCTGAGGACACGAACGACGTCCTCGCCGAGGTCCTCCTTAAAGGGATAGACTGCACGAGAGACCTCCTTGACCCACATGGCCCGAGTCAGCAGGTACGGCCCCGGGAGCGGGACCTTGATCGGACGCTTCGTATGCTTCCTCAGGAACGCGTACTCGTCCAGCGCCAAGGGTTCTCGCCGAGTGACCTTGCCGACGCACGTGGCAGTCTTCATGGCGAAGGCAGGGACGTCGAGGGTCTGCAGGATTCGCTCGAACCTGGCTTTGTCCTCGACCACTTCGAGCATCTCGGCCAGGGTCATGAGCCGCACCCCGCCCATTTTCTCGGCGACAAACGAGTAGAAGTTGTCGCGTCGCTGCTCCCCGTCTGTCACCAGGTCTATGCCTGCCTCCTCCTGGGCGTGAAGCGACTCAACCACGGCCGCGTCGGCCACGGCGCTGAACGCCTCCGCCGAGAGCCTACCCGCATGCCTCTGCCTGAGGGCTCTTAGGACCTCTGGTGGCCGCGGCCAGCTGCCCACCATCGTGACAGGGAAGAGCGTGTTCTTGTTTGTCATCAGCCAGAGGGCTCTTCGAAGAAGCCCTGCTCTTTAACCGCCTCGGTCAGAGCAGAGTAACCGCTCGTTCGTCCGGGCAGCCAGGCCTTCAGGCCCTCAAGGTCCATCATCTCTCGATGTGACGGGTTCGCATATGTCATGGAGAACAGCGTCGTCGTCCATGGCCGCTCCTCTTCCCGGGGAAAGGTCTCAAGGACGCTGAAGTTGCAGTGGTCGAACGGATCCGTTGTCCCGAGAGAGGTCAGAACGGACGCGTCGGCCACGCCATCAGACTGCCAGCGAGCCCAGTTGAGATCCAGGATGGTGCACGCGTCGCTCTCGCCTCGCTGCACGCTTCGGAGCGCCTCGAGCTCGCCCCCCACGTGGTCGCCGTGCTTGCCTACCATGAGATCGAAACGACGGACTTTGAAGTCTCTGTCTGCCCTCAACCCCCTCTGCTGAAGAGTGTGGAGCGGCAGCAGGTGAGACTGTGGCGAATCCCTGGCGCCAGTGGCCAGGGTCTTCCCGCGCAGGTCCTCCAGCCGAGTGAAGCCGCTGCTCTTGCGTGCGACGAAGTGGGTCTTCCTGTCGCGGTCCGTGTTCCGCATCGCGATGGCCCGAGCCGCGCCGTCCGTGCGCCTGACGACGTCGACCCATGCGAGTGGCGAGTTCCAGGCGACCTGTATGTGACCTGCAACCAGCGCGTCGGTCATCAGTTCATAGGTGTTGTAGAAGACGCAGTCCATCGGATAGCCCTGGTCGGCGAAGAAGCCCTTGATGATCTCCCAGATGGTCACGACCTTCGGGTCATAGACCACAGCCCCCACTAGGACGCGCGGCTTCGTGGGAACAGGACCTCGAGTCTAGAAGAGCTGCATCCCAGTGAGTGCCCTGCCGATGAACTCCTGGAGGACGTCCGAAGTGGGCGCCATGACGTAACCAGCCCGCGCGTCCCGGAAGTTGCGCTCGAGGCTCAGGTGCCTGCTGAACGCCGCGCCGCCGCAAGCCTTCATACCCAGATCGGTCACTAGGAGCGCGGCATCAGCCCCGACGGCCTTCGACTCGAGAACCATGAGTGTGGTCTGAGGCCCTGGTTGCTCGACCGAGTCGAGGACGGAGCCGAGGTGGGCGCGGGCGGTGTCCGTCGCTATGCGCATCTGTGCTAGGCGAGCGCGGAGGGTGGGAAGGTCCGACAGAGGTGCGTTGTTCATGTCCGAGAAGCGTCTCGAAGTGAGATGGGTCGTCGTCGCGGCCACGGCGGCCTCGGCGATTCCGACCGAGATTGCTTCGTTGCCGAGGTTGAACCACGGGAGGACCACGCCAAGCATCGTCGGGAATCCCTCGCTCTTCTTGCAGAGCGCACGGCTCGCGGGGATGCTGGTGTTCTCCAGAACCATGGGGTTGCTGGCGTTGCCGCGCATGCCGAGACCGTTCCAGGCTCCCGCGACCCGCACGCCGCTGTCGCCCTTCAGGACGAGATAGAGCATCGTGTCAGTCGGGCCCGTGCCTCCGGCCGTCCGCGTCGAGACGACGTATCCGTCCGCTTCGCCGGCAGACGTCACCCAGGACTTCTGGGCGTTCAGAACGACCTCTCCGTCCTTATCCGTCGCCTGGCTGGCCGGCGCCCAAAAGTGGCTGCGCGAGCCCTGTTCGCTCCAGGCCAGCGTGCTCAGATGCTTGCCCGCGACAATCTTCGGGAAGTACTCCTCGCCCGTCTGGGGGAACCCGACGTAGCATGCGCATCCGCAAAGGTGCATCTTGTAGACCATGGCGAGCGATGCGTCGCGCTGCGCTATCTCGTCGAGAACCGCGCTCGCGACACGCAACCCCTGGCCCATGCCTCCCTTCTCCTTCGGGATGTTCAGCCCGAGGAATCCTGAGCGGCCGAGTGCGTCGATACCCTCACGCGGAAAACGTCCCTTTGCATCCACGTCTGCGGCGTGCGGGGCTATCTCTTCGTCTGCGACCTTGCGGGCGCGCTCAACAACGGCTGCTTGCTCGACGTTAAGTCTGTAGATCGACATTACTGCTGCGGTGCCGCCTGCCATGTAATTAAATGTGATTACCTCTTCCGAAGCGCCCTCTCTCGACCTTCCCGACTAGCCGCCGAGCCGACCGAGGTCACGACCGGTGATTGGAAGCGCCCCTCAGAGAGTCTCCTGCCTAGCGCTGTTGCTCTGTCTCGATTGAGCTCACGGCGTCAGCTGCATGGCTAGGGTAAGAGGGACCGAATGCCCGAGGGTATTGACGAGGGGCGACGTGGCCAGGGTGGCGCTCCAAATCTCCTGCAACGAGGCCTCGTCCGCGTCGGCTCCAACATACAGAGTGGCCTCTATGGACCCGAAGCCGGCACTGCCTTCAGCTCCGATGACCCCGAGGAACACCATTGGGTTTTCGAGGCGACCGGAGACCACCAGCTCCGTCGCGTCGATCTGGACGCCACGCTTCGCTGCCTGCTTCTGGAACCCGCTTACTAGGTCCCCTCCCAGCGCTCCCAGCAGATACTCGACGGCGCTCGGGTTAGGATCTTCGTCTGTGAAGCTCGCCTGTCTTCCCACGGAGAAGACGTGTTTGCCGGAGTATACCCTTGCTTCCTGGTCGGTTAACCCTCTGACACGGAGTGACCAAGCATGACCCGTCGAATCGCCCGCTTCATCTGATCTCTTCACCAACTTTGATTTCCGCTCCGATACGCCGGAATCGTATATATTAGCGAACGCCGCGAGGACCCTCTTACTCGCCGCACCCTTCATGAGTGATTCAGCCCTCCGTGCTCCTCCAACCCCGCAACGGCGGCATACTCGTTCCTCGATGGGGTTCGAATGCTTATAAAATGAGGAAGCCCAGTGGTCGCCGATACAGATGGCAAAGAGTGTAAAGTGTGGCTACTGCGGCGGCATCATAGCCTACGATGCATACTCCGAGACAATAGGTGGAAAGAAGTACACGTTCCATGCCAAACAGTGCGCGGTCGCGTTCAAGGCGCGCAAGTGCGGATACTGCGGAGGGGCTATCGTCTACGAGCCCTATGTCGAGACCATAGGAAAGAAGGAAATGACCTTCCACGCGAAAGCCTGCGCCGACGCCTACAAGAAGAAACCTCTACAAGTCGCCTAGAGGCCGGATTCGGTCAAGACAGACGAACTCCCAAGCTACCTTTGGGACAGGGCGCGCTCGCTACCTGCCTCTACTGTGGGCGCTGAATCAGCGCGCCGCGGGATTTCCCAGCGCATATCTCGGTCATCGGTTCTCGACTCCTCGAACTGGTGCCGGAAACCCTCGTCGAAGGCATCAAAGAACCGGGGGATTGTCAAAAGATGCTTCCAGCAGCGCTGAAACAAGGGGCGCTGCTAGCGTCCGCCGGTCGGGGAACTGGTCCCCGTTGATGGAATCGTCGCCGTTTAGGCGGTCGGAGCGTTGAGGACTACCACTACGCCAGTGTGGCTTGGGTGGTAGGAGCAGTAGTATGGGAAGGTTCCGGCCTGTGTGAACGTGTAGGTGTAGGACTGTCCGGTCGCCAGATCGCCTGAGGCGAACCCAGGTAGCCCGGTTGCGGTCAGTATGTCGTGAACCAAGACGTCTTGGTTGGTCCAGACGACGGTGTTGTTGACCCCGATCACGACGGTGATGACCTGCGGAGTGAACTGAGCGAATGGGTAGCCCCCGTCATTGGGAATCTCCACATGCACTGCGTTCGCAGCAGTCGTGGCAGTAGTCGTGTTCGTGGAGGTCGCCGGAGCGACACCGAAGTTTGTGAACGTCTCGAGACTGGATGCGACCGTCGACTTGGAGGAGGCAGGCGGATAAGCGTACAGGTAGCCGCTGGCGGCTACAAAGATCAGAACTATGACGACCACCGCGACGACTGTGCCGCTGATTGCGTGCATTCTAGAGTCGGTAGGGTTTCTCGACGATTTCAATCTAAGATATCACTCTGTAATTTTGGTCAGCCGTCCCGTATATATATATTCGAATGCCCGTATACGTTCGGGTGCCCGCCCGGATGGTGTCGCGACAAGACATGCCCTCCCGAGCTTCGTTCTAGCCGTCTAGACCTACGCTGTTAGAATCCCCGTTAACACCGTCACTCTTAATACAGGCGAGTTTGGCACTTTTCTTCCGGTTGTCACAATGTCGCTTTCGGACGCGGAACGCAAGCGGAAGGTTCCCCGTCGGCAATTCCTGAAGTGGACGGGGACACTGGCAGTTGCCGGAGCCACCGGCATAGGACTGGGCTACGCCGCACGCATTCTCGGTAAACCAGCCGACGGCTCTGCCTCGACCAATCCTGCTTCGACGACGTCTGCGCCAACAACCACCGCCGTGACCGATTCCAGCGCCTCGACGTCGGTCGCTACTGTGACGGTGACGACCACGCAGACGAACAGCGCGTCTCCGTCGGGCACCATCACCGCCTCAGCGCTCGCGACCCAGGTGCCCGCTAGCACCTTCTCGATATTCTGGATGACCGACACTCAGTTCCTCTCGGAGTCGAACCCGGCGCTGTACAGGATGATGACGAAGTGGATCGTGGACAACTGGAGCGCCTACAACGGGAAGCTGGTCGTTCACACCGGCGATATCGTGGAGACGGGAGCGACCGCTGTGGAGTGGCAGAACGCCAACGAGGCCATGTCGGTTCTCTCGAAGAACAAGATCCCCTACTCCTGGTGCGCCGGAAACCACGACGACCTCGTGGGAGGCGAGACCGAGTCGGGCTGGATGGGAAACGTCTGGGCACCGGCCTTCGATCCCAACACCATGAAGCCGAAGGTGAACTCTCTTGGCTACACCAGCTGGGCGAGCGACTTCCACGACGGGATGAACACTGCGGTCACCTTCTCCGCCAACGGATGGAACTTCCTCGTGATCAACGTCGAGTTCAACGGCGATTCCACAGTGGTGGACTGGGTCGGAAGCCTCCTTGACGACCCCCTGTACGCCAACTGCAAGGTCATAATCGCGCCGCACGCGTACATGGACGCGTTCGGGGACATCAACGACCCGAGGTGGGGGCCCACGCTCTCGGACTTTGTGAAAGGGCTGCAGGCGGTGATGGACGCGCACTCCTCAAACGTCTTCCTGACCCTTAACGGCCACTTCGCCACTGACCAAGGCTACAACACGGCTACTCCGATAAACAACAGGAACCAGCTGATGTTCGACCGGCAGGACTGCACCGACGACCCGAGCTCTCCGGCGGGGCGCGGGATTGACGTCTCGGATTCGACCACCCCCGATTCGGACAAGGTGGGAGGCTCAACGCTCATGATCCTCACCTTCGACACAGAGAACAACCAGATCAGCACGAAGACGTACGACATCTATGCGGGCAAGTGGAGGGTCAACGCCTTCGAACAGTACACGATTCCGATGTTCTCAGGTCAGCAGGTGGCCCCTGTCCACAGCGTGCCGGGGCCTTTCATCACGCAGCCTTAGTTGGCCGACCCACGCACAGGATTCAGCTTAGGGAGAGAGACCCGTTTTTCACACTTACCGCAAGTCCAAAGTTCTTCAGAAAGGTCCGGCCTAGGATCTTTTCGAACGGGAACGTCAGCGGGATGTCGAGGTCGAGCACGATGGTCCCAACCTCCTTCGCGACGAGGCTCCCGATGTCCTGGAAGAACATCACGTAAGAGGGGGAATGAAGGCCACGAGCGACCTAAGCACCCGGACGTCGCCGTTCGACCCCTTCGCCTGATAGAAGATGAGCATTGGCTCTTTCAGTGCGAACCTCCTTGTGGGATGGCCACCCTTTCCAATCTAAGTGAACCGGAGGCGAAGTCCAAGTCAAGGTGCATGAATCGGAGGAGGCTTCGCCCCAGTATCATGTCGAAGCCCGTGGTCTGCAGGGGGTCGAACGCGAGGAACTCGACGTCGCCTTCAGACATGCTGCCGATGTCCACCCGGACTATCTTGATGACTGTGCCTCTTCCGTACCCCATGTAGCTCGCGAACGTGACGGTGTTTGGGATGGGGACACGGGCATCCGCGCCGGCAGCCTCGGGGTAGCCCAACCTGTAGGCATCGACCTTGGGAATCACGCAGAACTCGGCTGTCGGGACGATTAGGGCCTGATACTCCCTTACCGCGCCGTTCCTTCCTGTAAGCCGGCAGAAGACAGTGGGGAATCTCTGGAACTTCTGCTCCACCGCCGAGAGGGGTGGCATCACAGGAGCAGACGATATGACGACTCACCAGCGTAGAAGAAGCAGATCTCGTCGTACTTCGCCGTCTTCTCCCTCAGCCTGTAGCGGTCGACATCGTCGGCCACGACCCGGCCCTTGACGGGCTGCGCGTTCCTGTCCCGCTCGGTGACCACTATCGCCACCCATCTGTCCTTGTATCTCTCGGAGATCTTCGGGAGTGGGAGGTCCTCTGCCTGGACCGCTCCCCCTGCACCTGTCGAGCTCATGGCGTTGACTTGGTACAGTTGGCTTATGAACTGTTGGAGAGGGCGCGCAGCGCCTTCTTCACTGCGCCCTGGACTGTGTAGACGCGGAAGGCGTTCCCGGTTCCTTCGGTGAGAGGGGTTGCAAGCGCAGCGATGTGAAGTGAAAAGGGGGCTCTCCCCAACTGGTTCGGGGATTTGGACAAATAGTACACATGCTTGCTAGAACCAAGCGAAATGGCTTGCCAGACAAGGCAGTAAAGGCAAAAGTCGTTAAAGCAAGATTAGATACCAAAAAGGCTGCTCGTAGGACGGCGGCGGACAAGCGCAACATCAAAGCAGGTCCCCTCCAAGAAGTTCTAGACACGAAGATAAGCAAGCGCACCTTCCTGAAGGGCACGATTGCTGCCGGCGCCGTCGTTGGAGTATCCGCCCTGGCTGCGAAGAGTCCCATCGGTCCCCTACAAGCGGCTTCGTCATACCCGGGAGTGCAGATAGCGAGCTCCGTCGTACTTCCAACTTCAGCGCCTTCGGTGGACCCATTTGCTCCGCAGAATGTGTCGCTCAACGTCAACGGCACAGACTACAGCGTTTCCATCGAGCCAAGGGCCATGCTAGCCAACGTGCTCAGGGACAACCTCGGGCTGATAGGTACGAAGATGGGGTGCAACCGGATGTCGTGCGGGGCTTGTACCGTCCTGATTGATGGCTTGGCACACGAAGCATGCCAGTTCCCCGCATATCGCGCGGTCGGTCACACCATACTGACTGTCGAGGGAGGGGTTCCAGCACAAGCACCCAGTTCGAAGGTGGCTTCAGACCCTGTCATCGTAGCTCTGCAGAACGCCTGGGTGGCGAATGACGGGGGTCAGTGCGCCTTCTGCGGTCCGGGAATGATAATGGCAGCAGCACAACTCCTGAAGACGAACACGAACCCGACGGTCGACGAGATCAAGGCAACCCTTTCGGGCAACCTTTGCCGTTGCGGAAACTACCTCAACATTATCGCGTCCGTTCAGGCTGCAGCTACTACCCTTGGAGGGAATTGAGATGACATACACATTACTCGGCAAACCCAGCATCACGAGAAGGAGCCTGATGGAAAGGATCACGGGGACGAATCACTACACAGAGGACATCTCCGCGTCAGATCTCGGCGCGAGCACCATGGTGTACATGGGGCTCGTGACTTGCCCCTATCCAAGAGCCACGGTCAAGAGCATCGACGTGAGCAAGGCCGAGGCCGCTGGCTATGTGACCCTTACCGGCTTCGACCTCCCCGCGTACAATTATGCAAACCCCGGCCGTCCCTACATACCTATCGCCAGCGATACGGTCCTGTTCTCAGGCCAGCCAGTGGTGGCCGTCGCGGCCAATTCGCCTGAAGAGGTCGTAGACGCCCAGGACCTTGTGGTCGTCGACTACGAACCCCTGACTCCTGTCTTCGACCCAGAGGAGGCACTCGCTCCGGGCGCCCCACAGCTCTTCGAAGGAGGGAACAGCCTGATTGGTCCCACGCCTATGACGACCAAGTTCGGTGATCCGGACACGGCCCTCTCACAGGCTGACACCGTGATCTCGCTGCGCTTCGACTACCCAGTCATTACACACTTCGAACTCGAGCCCGACGGATGCGTCGCCTACTGGACGAACGGAACCCTGAACACCTGGCAGAAGACGAGCTACGTCTGGGGTGACCTCTACGGCCTCGCGGCGTACTTCGGCATACCAATGTCTGACGTGGTCTGCCGCGGCGGCCTCGGTGGCACCACCAATTCGATGGCAGGCGGAATGTTCGGCAACAGCATGCAGGGCGACATGCTCATCGTCGCAGCTACCTTGTCGAAGAAGGTGGGGGCCCCGGTCAAGTGGATTGCCACCCGCTACGAGAACGCACGAGTAACTTCCAACCGCTTCCCGATAAGGGGGTACGTCAGCCTCGGCGCCAAGGCGGGGGTCCTGACAGCGCTAAAGGTCAACCTCTACTTCAATATGGGCGCCCGCGGCGGAGCCGTCGCGGACGGTCCGGACGACCTGTACAACCTCTACGTCATCCCCAACGTCGAGGTCAACAGTTACTTCGCCAGCACCAACTCCTACGGCATAGGGGCGTACATGAGAGACGTGGGAGAGAGCCAGTGCCACTTCATGCTGGAGAGCACCATCGACATGATGGCCCAGAAGCTAAACGTCGACCCAACCCAGTTCAGGCTGAACAACATGAGGACGGGTGGTCCGAACGCCGTCGACCCATCAGATGGCATCCCATACTCGCAGCTCAACCAACCTCAGACCTTCAACGCTGGTCTGAGCGCCTTCAACTGGAGCTCGCAGTGGAAGGGATGGGGCGTCCCCAGTTCTGTAAGCGGAACGAAGCGCCGCGGCGTCGGTGTCGCTCTAATGAACGGCAACAAGGGCGCCGCATTCGGTCCTTCGTCCGGCCAGATTCAGGTCAACCCTGATGGCAGCGTAGTGGTCTTCCACTGCACCGGCGACCACGGGGGCGGCAGCACAACCAGCGTCCCAATCCAAGCAGCTCAAGCACTCGGCCTATCCTCGCTAGACAACGTGTCATTGGTCTCCGCGGACACCAGTCTCACGACCGACGGCGGAGTCACGGCAGGCAGCCAGATGACCCAGTGTGGAGGCTTCGCCATGATAGCCGCTGCCCTCGACCTCGGCAACCAGTGGTTCCCGGTCGTCGCCGCAAAGCTGGCGCCCGGAACCAAGGCGTCCAACCTCGCCTTCGGTGGCGGTGTTGGCGCTGGGATCACAGGTCTCGGTGCGAGCATCTCCAGCCAGCCGGGAGGAATGATCTACGACACGACCAACCCCACGAACCAGATGTCATGGAAGGCAGCCGCGGCCCTTCTCCCAGGACCGATAACCGGTCATGGGAACGGGAACCCACTCATCAATTTCGGTCTCACGCACCGTGAGGTTGGTGCCAAGTTCGCCGAGGTGGAGGTCGACACGGAGACAGGCGACGTGAGAGTGGTGAACGCCGTGAGCGCGCTCGACCTGGGCCGCGTCAACTGGGCCAAAGGTGCCCAATCCCAGATGGAGGGAGGCTTCATCGGTCTAGGACAGGGAGAAGTCTTCTTCGAGGAGCACCTCTTGGACCCGACCACCGGCTTCAACTACTCCGGCAGAACAATCAACTCGAACT
>Ga0187867_10003269_pt1 | contig 13065 bp, 12 predicted proteins | sample June2016WEW_13_1_FD_132976 | JGI IMG/M metagenome (GOLD analysis project Ga0187867, IMG submission 132976) | Peatland microbial communities from SPRUCE experiment site at the Marcell Experimental Forest, Minnesota, USA - June2016WEW_13_10 | ecosystem: Environmental > Terrestrial > Soil >... | reverse complement strand
TGCGAAACACGCTCATCGAGATCTCTCGCGCCCCGATCAAGACCACGGGCAGCCAGCCCACCTCCCCGATGGCCGCCAGCGACGCCAGCACGCCGAGCACGACGCACTTGTCAGCAAGCGGGTCAAGGAAAGCTCCTGAGCGCGTCGTGCCGTAGCGCCTCGCGATCACGCCGTCGAAGAAGTCCGAGGAGGAACAGACGAACCAAAGGGCGACCAGGAGCCAGCTAGACGGCCCGGTAGCGATGACGAGCGCCACCATGACAGGCGTGGCGAGCAACCTGGCGAGGGTGAGCCCGTTGGCCGGCGTCAATAGTGCCGACGGGCCGAATATCGTGTCGCCGTCGCTCATCGCGCGAAGCCGTCCACGAGCTCGGCCACCGGCACCGCTTCGAGGTCGGGACCGCTCGCCCCGACGAGTCGGACCTCTCCTAGCCAGCCGGTCGGGATGGAACGCTCCAGACGCACGACGCCGTCGATCTGTGGTGCCTCCCGGTACGACCGGGCGTGACCGGGCCGGTCGACCAGCACCTCGCAACTGGTTCCGACCAGCTCCCCTCGTCGGCGAGCCGTTATCGCTTCTTGCAGCTGCGAGCATTCCTGCAGGCGTTCCAGGGCGAGCGAGGCAGGAACCTGCTCGCCGAGACCCCCCGCCAGCGTGCCCTCCTCGCGCGAGAACTTGAAAAACCCTGCCCAGTCGAGCTCCGCCTCCTCGATGAACCTGAGCAGCTCGTCGTGGTCCTCCTCAGTTTCGCCCGGGTAGCCGAGGATGAACGACGAGCGCAACGCGGCTCCGGGCTCGAGGCGACGGATCCGTCGGATCCGCTCTAAGAAGCGGCCGGCGTCTCCCCAACGGCGCATCTTGCGCAGCAAAGCCCCGGAGGCGTGTTGCAGGGACAGATCGAAGTAGGCGACTCCCGTGGCCAAGATGGCCTCGACAAGGCGGTCGTTGAGCGAGGAGGGGTAAAGGTACAACAAGCGCACGCGCTCGGCCCTCTGCGATGCTTGTTCGATGAGCTCGACAATGCCCGGGCTCTGGCTCCTGTGCTCGCTGGCGGCGTTGGCGCGGTCGCGGCCGTAAGAGGCGAGGTCCTGGGCGATGAGAACGATCTCACGTGCCTTGAGGGCCTCGATCTCTTGGAGGATCGACGTGAGCGGCCTCGAGCGTTGCTTTCCCCGAAACGACGGGATGGCGCAGAACCCGCACCGCCTGTCACAACCCTCCGCGACCTTGACATAGGCCCACGGGGCGCCCGAAGCCGGGCGCGGCAGCTCCAACAGGTCGAAGCTCGGCAAGGGGCTTTCGGACTCGGGACCGGCCGTGCCCACCCGCACGACGCGCCGCGAGGTCTTCATCTCGACGGGCACTCCGAATCCCGCCACCAGGTCGACTTCGCCCAGCGCAGCCGCCAGCTCTTCGCCAGAGCGCTCGGCCAGACATCCGGTGACCACGAGCCGGGAACCCTTTTTGCGCAAGCCGTCGAGCTCGAGGATGGTCTCGATCGACTCTTCCCGGGCGGCGTCAATAAAAGCGCAGGTGTTCACGATGACGAGATCAGCCTCGTGTGGCCTCCGCGCCGCCTTGTAGCCGCCTGCGCTCAGGTGACCGATGAGCTTGTCCGAGTCGACTTCATTCTTCGGGCAGCCGAGCGTCGTGACCCAGTAGCGCTCGCTCACTGTCGAATCGTACCCAATACGAGCCGTCGACTCTCCGGTGCGCGGTTCAGAGCCGGTCGAGCATCTCTCGACGCTTTAGCTCGTACTCGGCGTCAGTGATGACACCGTGGCGGTGCAGCTCGGCCAGCTCGCTCATCTGCTGGGCAACGCTCGGGCCGGCCGGTGCCGGTGGAGCGGCCACGGCTGACGGCGCCGAGGGCGCATCTTCGAAGGCCGCCGCCGGTGGTGCCGGCGCCCGCGGAGTCGGATCTGTTGTCGGTTGGGACACCTCACCGGCCGGCGCCGTGAATGTCGGTGGCGGGAGAAGTGGACCCACCGGGTAGCCGGCGGGGCCCTGGGCCACGACCCGGTTGATGAGGGACTGGACCTCGGCCGGCCTGCTTATGTCGGGAAAGGGGTCCTGGCCGTGCCGTCCGGCCGACTCCACCGTCAAACTGCCGGCTCTGACGACCCGTTCGACGACGGTCTGGTGGTAGGTGACGTCCTGCACGCGACCGATCGGGATCTCCCTGCCAGTTCTTCGCACCACTCCTGTCCGGTACACGATGCGCTGAGAGGTGACGACAAAGGTCGTCGTGCGCCAGCCGACATAGCGGCCAGCGAAGTACACAAGCACGCACAGCGCGCAAGCGAGCAGGACCAGTCCCGTGTACGCGGGGGCGCTCCCCCAGAGCACGACCACAGCGACACAGCCGGCAAGCACGAGGAGGGTGAACACCGAGGGCCAGAACAGATACGACCAGTTCGGCCTCGAGTCGAGGTAAACCTCCTCGCCGGGCGCCAGCAGCTTGCTCGGGAAGCTCACCGCACCCGTCCAGGCACAGCTCGCCTGCTCATCCGAGCTTGCTCGCGATCGAGCCCGCGATCCTCAGCACCGACCCGTCCGAGCCCGCCGAGGAGAACACCGCCGCGGGCCGTGCCGTCGCCTCGGCCAGCATTTCGACGAGCAGGGTTGTAAAGGACAGGCCGGGATCGATCCACAAGTAGTGGGAGAGCGAGCCTGGGATCGTGTTGACCTCGTTTATGAACACGTCCTCCCCGTCGGAGAGGAAGTCAAAGCGGGCCACGCCACGCAGGTCAACGATTGAGGCGATCTCGCGGGCGAGCGCCCTGATGCGGTCCTCGAGGGCTGGGTCGATCTTGGCAGGCAGCTCACGAGGGGCAGAAGTCATGCCCTCGGCACCGACGTACTTGTCTTCGTAGCCGAGGATCTCTCCCCCGCCCCGGGTCCTGATCGGCCTTTCGATCCCAGACAGCTGGAGCTCTGGCCAGCTTCGAGCGGCAAGTTGCAGATCGAACATCTCCTCGTGGTAGGGCTCGAGCACGGCGCCGCGGCGCAGGTGAGAGTTGGCCTCGAGGCGCGCACGAGCGGTTTCGAAGTCGGCGACTACCTCGATGCCGATGGAAGAACCTCCAAAACGCGGCTTCAAGATGTAAGGCGGAGGGAAGCCCGGCTCGTCGCTGTCCTCGCTCAGGGGCACCCGGGCGAGCGCCGGCAAGCCGGCGTAGATCACGAGGGCCGCGAAGGCGAGCTTGTCCATGCCGAGCGCGGCACCCACCGCCGTCGGCCCGGTGTAGGGAAGACCCGTCAGATCCAAGGCGCCCTGCAGGCTTCCGTCCTCGCCCGGTCCGCCGTGACAGCAGTTGAGCACGGCGTCGAGCTCGAGTCGGTCCTCTCTTGCCCGCAATCCGCTCCCGGGCCTGACGAAGCCGCCTCCGGGACCGCTTATGAACCGCAGACGCACGGCGTTGGAGGGGACCCCCTCGACGAAGGCAGCCGCCTCGGTCGCGGCAGGAACCTCGTACCAGTCTCCCGATTTAGACCAGTACAAGGAACGCACACTGCCTACGCCGGGCGCGCGCTCAAGCGCGTGCACCGCCTGCAGTCCTGTGAGGATGGAGACGTCGTGCTCGGGCGACGGACCGCCGTATGTCACCGCCACGCGAGCCGGCAGGCCGCCCTCGCGCACCTCGCCCATGCGCCTTGTGCCGAATGCTCCCCGGTCATCAAAACGCCGTCGCGCGTTGCCGATCATTGTGAGGCCACTTTATGGCCTTGCCACCCACCAGGCACGTCTAAGCCAGCAGAGAAGCCCAGGGTCGTGCCGCAGCCCGGTCTGCCGTGCTGGGCGAGGTCAGGGGAAATGATCGGGAAGATCGTTCTCGAACAACACCGCGTCGCCGGGACCGAGGTGCTCACGCACCCACGCGACCGCCTCTTCCCGTCTGCGGACGAGCTCTAGCGCCGGCCCAGTCCCAGCCGCCCCGCAACCTTTCACGAGGGCCGCCCGGTTCGTTCTGCCCACGACTACGACATCGGTGGCGACCCTCCTGGCCGCCTCGGCAAAAGCGGCGTTCTCCGCCGACTGGGACTTGCCGAGTTCCACCATCCCTGGCGTTACGACCACCCGGCGTCCGCCGGGCGCTTCGGAGCCGAGCACCTCGAGGGCGTGACGCGCCCCGGCCGGGTTGGCGTTGAATGTGTCGTCGAGCACGAGATACCCGCCATCGGCCCGGTAAGGCTGCAGTCGGTTGGGCACGCTTGGCAAGGTGGCCAGGCGCCGCGCCACCACATCCGATGCGATGCCAAGCTCGAGCGCCACCGCGGCTGCGCACGCTGCGTTCGTCCTTATAGGCGTGGGTGATCCTGGTTCTACGAGGGCGGTGCCCGAAGCACGTCCGGAGATCTTGAGCTCGAGGCCTTCGAAGTGGGCCAAGACCGCAACGTCGGCCGTCGCGTCGCTTCCCGAGGCACGGACCACTTTCTTTGTGCCCTCGAGTCGCTTCGCAAGGCCCGCAAGGCGGGTGTCATCGACGTTGAGGACGACCACGCGGGCCCCCGAGGTGATCTCCGCCTTCGCCTCGAGCGTCCGCTCGAGGGTGCCGAAGCGCTCCAGGTGAGCCGGCCCGATGGAGGTGATGACTACGACCTCGGGCTGAAGCCAGCTGCAAAGCGCCGCTATCTCGCCAGGGCCGTAGGCACCCATTTCGGCGATGAGGACATCGGTGCCGGGGGTCAGTTGCTCGTTGACTGTTCGTGTTAGCCCGGCGCGGTTGTTGAAGCTTCGGGGACTCGCCACAACGTTGCGATCTCCACCGAGGAGATAGGCGATGTAGTTCTTCGTCGTCGTCTTTCCATAAGACCCCGTGATACCCACCACCAGGGGTCGGACTCGCCCGAGCAACCGCTCCGCCTGCTGCACGTAACGCTGCGCCAGTACGTCTTCCAAGGGTCGAAGGGCCGCGAGAGCCGCGTCGATGAACAAAGGGCCCAAGAGCGCGCTGACGGCACCGGCCACGACAGCACCCGACAGGCCGCCCACGACAGCCGAAAGAGCGATGGCAGCTCCCTGGAGCAATGCTGTGAGAAGGGCGACCAGCGACATCCTGCGCGTCCAGGCGAGGCCCGAGGTCCGCCCGCGTATGCCAAGGCCCAAAGGCGCGAAGCTCGCCACAGCCGCTGCACCAATGGCGATCACGGGGACGAACGCGCTGAGCCCGGCACATGCCAAGGCGGCGAGGCCGAGAGCAGCATCGAGGGGCGTGCTTACCCACCAACGCCAAGCGAAGCGGACAGCCGCTCCTGGCAGGTAATGCTCGCGCTGGGCCACGCGAAGCCAGCGCAAGTCGCCAGAAACGATGGCGAGAACGGATGCGCCGAGCGCGACGGCGCTGAGCGCGGTCACAATCCTGGCGTGTCCTTGGACGACTGTCGGCGGATCAAGGCTTCAGCCGTCCGATCGCGGCGCGCAGCTCGCCCGGCACGGTGAGCGGGGTCAGGTGGCCCGCCCCGGCGCAGACGACAAGGTGAGCTTGTGGCAGTGCTGTTTCTACCTTCCTCGCGACCGAAATGGGGGCGGCGGTGTCGTCGTCGCCCCACACGAGCTCCACCGGGCACCGCAGCCCGCCGAGGACGTCGGCATAGTCCTCGGCGAGAATGCGCACGAGGACATCGCGCATCACACCGGAGGCGGCTCTGTAATCCTCCGACCCGTAGCGCTGGCGCATCGTCTCGAGGCGCGCCTTGGAGACCAATCCGCGCGCCGCCAGCCCACGCGCCACCCTGAAGCGAAGCAAGGGCCTCGAGCGGGCGCCGGGGGGCCTGTACAAAGGCACTCCGCTCAACACAAGGCCGGCGACCTTGTCCGGGTGGTTCGCGGCCAGATGCACGGCAATGCGACCCCCGAAAGAGTGGCCGAGCACGACCACGCGCGCCTCCATCTCATCGAGCACGGCGGATACGGCTTGTGCGTACTCCGGCGACCCCCAGGCAGTCTCCGGCGCCGGCGCCCCGCCGAATCCGGGCAGGTCTAAAGCGACGGCGTCGAGCCCGCCGGAAGCCAGCACGGCGTCGAAGTCACGATGGTCCCGCCGCCAGCCGTGCAGGGCGAGAACCCACGGCGCCGCGGTGCCGTAGCGCTGTCCGAACAAACGCGAGCCGGCAAAGGAAGTGAGCACCTGAAGAAACCTAACGCGTCGGCCTTGGAGCCAAGCTGACCATGGCTCCGCCCCGGTGGCTGAGCACGCCAGAGCTCCTCAGCTCCGAGCCCAAAGCACCCGGCCGCTACGGTCTGTCCATGGAGTCGGGCGCGCTTCGATCGAGCGACATCGCCGGCCGCCTGTTGGCCGGATGCGACCCGCAACAGCGTGAGGCGATCACGACCGAGGCGCAACCCTTGTGCGTCTTGGCGGCAGCCGGCTCGGGCAAGACCCGCGTGCTCACGCGTCGCATCGCCTGGCGAGTGAACGAGGGCACCGCCTCCGCACCGTACGTGCTCGCCCTCACCTTTACCCGCAAGGCCGCTTCTGAGCTTCGGGCGCGGCTATGCAACCTCGGGCTCCCCGAGCCCGCAACGGCCGGGACCTTCCACGCCATCGCGCTCGGCGAGCTGCGACGCCTGGCAGCCGAACGTGGGCGGGCGGCACCTGTCGTGATCGCCTCCAAGGCGCGACTGCTCGCCACGGCGGCAGGCCCAGAGGCCGGCCGCGACCGCGCCCTACTCGCAGAGCTCGCCTTCGAGATCGAATGGGCACAGGCCCAGTGCCTCACGGCTCGGGACTACTTCAGGGCGGTGAGCACCTCCGGACGCTCCAGCCAGTGCGAGCCGGCGCTTGTCGCAGAGGTCTGGCGGCGCTATGAGCGGGAGAAGCAGCGCCGTGGCGTGCTCGATTTTGACGACTTGTTGCTCCGCTGCGCGAACGAGCTACGCACCGACGCGGATTTCGCCGCTTCAGCCAGGTGGCGCTTCCGCCACCTGTTCGTCGACGAGTACCAAGACGTCAACCCCGCCCAGGTCAGGCTCCTCGAGTCCTGGCTCGGCAACAACGACGATCTCTGCGTCGTCGGCGATCCCGACCAGGCGATCTATGCCTGGAACGGGAGCGACCCGCGGGCGCTCGTCGAGTTTCCTCAGCGCCATCCAGGCTCGCAGGTCATTCGCCTGGCCATGAACTACCGCTCCTGCGAGGCCGTATTGGCGGTTGCTTCCTCGGTGCTCAAAGCCGAGCACGCCATGGAGATCTCCCGTTCGCCCGAGCACCCCTCTGCGCCGGGGACCGACGGGTTCGCGGCGCCCACCTCCGCCTTTCACGGCCCGGGCGGGCGCCCGGAGCCGGTCGTGGCGTACGAGACCGATGTGGACGAGGCGCGTGGTGTCGCGGCGTGCCTGAGACACGCTCGCAGCCCAGGCGCACCGTGGTCGAGCCTCGCCATCTTGGCCCGAACCAACGCCCAATTGGTCCTGTTCGAGCGCGAGCTGCAAGCCGCCGGCATTCCATTTCGCAGCGGAGGCGGTCGTGCCTTTTTCGCCCGACCCACGATCCGGCGGGCTCTCGATCGCTTGGCACGCCAGTCGGACGCGTCCGGGTTGCGTGCCTGGGTCGACGACCTCAGCGGGGAGGGTCCCGAGCTGGTTCTCGACGCTGATGACGAGGCCGATCTCCTCCAAGCTCCGCCCGGCGACGACGACGGCGGGCTACCCGGGCCGGACGCCGATCTCGCCGAGCTCACCAATCTTGCCCGCGAGTATCTCGGTCGTGACACGAGCCCGAGCCCAGACGGGTTCGTCTCCTGGCTCGAGGCGAGCCTGCGCTCGGATCCACCCCGCCAGAGCGGGGACGCGGTCGACCTCGTGACTTTCCACCGTGCAAAAGGCCTCGAGTGGCGAATCGTCTTCGTGACCGGGCTCGAAGACGGCCTCGTCCCCATAGCCCATGCCCGAAGCGCCCTTGCCCTCGCCGAGGAGCAGCGGCTGCTCTATGTCGCCTGTACCCGGGCGATGGACGACCTGCGTTGCTCCTGGGCGCGCGAGAGGTCTTTCGGGGGCCGTCGGTCGAGCCGCAAGCCCTCGCCGTACCTGGCGGCGATCGAGGCCACTCACAGAGATCTCGTCCGCTTGAGCGAGGTGACACCGGAGCGTTTCGAGGCCTCCCAACGCCAAGTGCGGATGCTCCTCGCAGGCCGGGACCCGTCACGGCGCGACCAATGAGCGGCCATCGACCGGATCGTGCCCCCGGATCGCTCGTCCGAGTACCATTACGGGCGCACTAGCATTTTCCCGTCCGAAAGGGTCACGCTGCCACGGTGGCTGCAGAACGGCACGTAATGGGCTTTTCCGTAAAGAGACAAGACGCCAGGCAAGTGCGTGAAGATTGGCCTGGGAGGAGAGTGGCTGATGCCTAACGGCGACAGTGGCGCGTCTGACCTGGAAGCACGCAACCACTACCTGAGCATCATCGATGATGCTTGGGAGGTCTATCGCGAGGCCGTCGAGGTCGCATGGTCAGCTTACGAGGAAGACCTGAAGCCGGTGCGCTCGGTATACGAGCAGGCGCAATCGACCGCGGAAGAAGCCCACGGCAACGCGATCGATGCCGCCTGGGCTGACTACAAGCAGGCTGTTGCCAACGCACCCACGACGATGCGTCGCGACATCGTCGCCCAGGCCCGTGCCACCTACAACGAGCTGGCAGCCCAGATCCGCAAGACCTACAACGAGAGCATGGCCATCGCCCGGGATGACTACCTCCGGTCCGTGGACGATACGAGAGCCGCCTACCGGGCAGCCGTCGACGGCGAACTCGATTCTCACCGTGATGCAGTCCGTGCCGCATGGAGCAGCTACCTGCAAGCAGTGGACTCCAGCCTGCTCGTCGACGACTGAGTTCTCCCAGGGTGCGGCCGGCTTGTGCCGCTGCTAGATTTCCCCTGCTTAATCGACTCAAGACATCGACTCACTAGTAGAACGGGCTTTCGCCCCCGGCGGTAGCCCCTGGCGGACTGGACGCGTTCATGCACATTTCAGCCAGAATCGAGTACGCGCTGCGGGCACTTTGCACCTTGGCCGCCCGCGACGGCGAGCCTCTTACCGCGGAGGAGCTCGCCGAGTCTCAAGGGCTTCCCGTGCGCTTCCTACGTGCCATTTTGAACGACCTGCGCCGGGTTGGAATCGTCACGAGCCAACGCGGCAACGAAGGTGGCTACAAGCTCGCCCGCCCCGCCACAGAGATCACCATCGGAGATGTGTTCCGCCGTCTGGAGGGGCCGCTGGCCGAAGTCCGCGGAATGCGCCCTGAATCGGCCAGTTACGAGGATGCAGCCGTCCATCTTCAAAAGGTGTGGGTGGCGGTTCGCGCCTGCCTTCGCGGTGTGCTCGACGAGGTAACCCTCGACCAGGTGGTGTCGGGCAAGCTCCCGAGCCAAATCGTCCGGCTCGTGACGCGCCCTGGGGCGTGGGAGCCGCACTGACATCGGGTTCGCGCCAGCGAGCCGGGGTTTGACCCGTCGCCTCTCAGATCTCGCTACGGGGCCCCGTGACGACCCAGCGGCCGTCTACCGCGTAAGGCTCAGTTGGAAAGCCAAGGGCGAGAAGAAGCGGCCCGAGCGCCTCGTTCAAGATGTCTACCGACTCGCTTTCGCGCAAAGGTGCCGGCTCGCCCGGCACAGGCAGGTCCCGCAGCTGCCAGCGCACAACGACGCCTCCGTGTCCCCCGAGGTCCACTGCCACGGTCGACAGGTAGCAGCCGGCAGTCGAGCCCCCTGGCGCCTGCGCGCCCGCACCGAGGCCCATCTCCTCTATGGCCGTCAAGAGGTCGCCGCGTATCTCCTCGACCCCGGGCAGTTCCTCGCCACCGGCATCTGAAGCGGCCGGATCGAACTCGAGGTCGAACTCGAAGTCCTCGAGCCTCTCGTCCCCTGTCTCGTCGCTCATCGGTGCCTGACCATTCCGTGCCCTCGTTCGTCACGTCTTCCGGCCACGCCGCTTTCGCGGCGCCCAACGCCCGTCTTTAGGACAGGCCTATCACTGATGCTACGTGGCTGGGCCCGGTTCGCCGCGGATTATCGCCCCAGCCGCCAGGCACGATGATGCCAGGAACCCGCCGCCGCCCCTCGAAGACGCCTCGGTTGCTTGCACACTCCCGCAATCAGGCCCGAGCTGGGCAAGTGAGGAGGCAATCCGAGCTTGCTTGCGAACCGGGGTCGTATAGGCGCGGGCCAAAGCGATCACCGAGAGGAAGCTCTCGAGCGCGCCGGATCACCTCAAGGCGTCCTCGGTGTTCGCTCCGCCCACCGGCTCGCGCTCCCTGCCTTGTGCATGGGGCATGCTCACGGGCTTGGGGCTCGCGCAGCCGCCCGGGCATAGACCTCGCAAAGTCCGCCGGAGAACACGCTCAGTTTCGCCTGCCGAAGGTCCGCCATCTGGTCGAGTAGCACCTCGAGCTCAGCCTTGCTCAAACCACCGGAATGATCGAATTTGGAAAGATCCTTGTAGGAGAAGGCGGATGGATCGCAGGTCATGTGTTCGAGCGCGACGTAGTACGCCCTCTTGCTCGTCGACACCTTGGCCTCTTTCAAGTCGAAGCCGATGGCCACGACAGAAAGCCCGACGGCGAGCAAGCACGGCAGGGCGAACCAGCCCGCAGTCCTGCGCCGGCGTGCTGCCTGGCGGTCATCACTCATGCGGACAGCCACCAGCCGCGTGATGATCAGGTAGATCCCGATCACCACCGGAACAGTCAGAACCACATATCTCGAAGACAGGGCCGAGTCGATTCCGATCTGGAGACGACTGACCCCGGTTGCGACCGCCGCCATAACTCCAAAGGCGATCAAACCCACACCGACGTGCACCGACCGGTCGTCCCTGAGTCTGCGGTCGAAGTACCAGACTCCCAATAGAACCCCCGCTACCACCACCTCGACGATCCCGATCGACCGAGCAAGCGGGAGCTCCTTAACACCACCTCCAACGATCCCGTTTCCAAGACATATGAGGGCGAACTCCCCTACTTCGCCCAGATGGTGCAACGGGTGGCCCGAACCCGCCGGCGAGCTGCCGAGGAAATAGACGATGAGAAAGACGACGCTCACGGCCGTGAACACGAGCTTTTCGCGCAGGCGAGAACGTGAAAGGGGGAGCCAGAGTATTAGCGCGCAGGCGATCCACGAAAGAGTGCCTGACTCGCCCGTGAACGAGGCGATGGCGCAAGCGACGACGGCTAACGCGAGCAATCGGATGCTGTTGTTGCCGCCAGATCGGAGTTGCTCGATGAGCAGTATGGCGATGAAGGCGAGGGCCACTGCAGCCAGGTTCATGAGGTTCCACTCGTCGAGAAGGTTCTGCCAGTTGTCCCAGCAGAATATGACCAGTGCCACCGGATAGGCCGCCGTCAAGACGACGAGAAGCCGTGCGCGCGGCAGAGCGAAGCGAAAGGCACAAATGGCGCAAGCCGTCTCGATCATGCCGACCGGGACAGAGAGCAACTTGACGAGCTGAACATTGAGGGCGAAGAATTTCCCGTCGAGCAGAAGTCCAAGTCGCTCGAGCACCGGTCGACCGGCGCCATAGAAGCTGAAGATCTCTCCCCAAGGGATATGCCCGGTCCTGGTGAAATTCGCGATCACGGGCACGAAGTACCAGGTGTCGGAGATCGGTATGTTCGCGCTCGATTTGATAATGAACCGCGCCTCCAGGACGGGAAGTACCAGGTAAGCGGCGATGACAACAACGAGAGCTAAGCGCGGGGCCCAGACGTGGCCAAACCGCTGGTCACTTGGGGAGCTCATGCGCTTGCTGAAAGTAGCAGACCAGACAGGTCGCTGGCCTCTTGCGGGGCGGGCCCCACGAGCGGACAGAGCCCCTCGCCAACTGGCTCCTCGACACGCGGCGCGGCCGAGCCCTACCAGCGGGAGGCTGTCACCGGCAACTTAAGAGGCGAGGACCTCAGCGGCGGGCGCCAGCGTCCCCGGCGAGCCGGCGCGAGCCGGCGACGAGCAAGTCGACCTCGGCGGGGGTGTTGTACATGGCCAGCGAAGGACGTACGGCCGCCTCCAAACGTTAGCGGCCCAGGATCGGCTGGGCGCATTGATGACCGGCGCGTACGGCGATCTCCTCCTGGTGGATCGCCGAAACGACCTCCTCCGGTCGGTAACCGTGGAACACGAAGGTGAGCACGCTTGCCTTCTCGGGAGCCGTGCCGATCATGCGCAGGCCGGGAACATATCGGATCTCGGCCATTGCGTAGACGACCAGCTCGTGCTCGTAGCACTCGATGGCACCTCGGCCGAGCCGCTGAGGTACTCGAGCGCCGTGCCGAGCCCGACGGCGTCGGCGATGTTGCCCGTTCCAGCTTCGAACCTTGCGGGGGGGCGCTGGTTGACGGTCCGTTCCAGGGTGACGTCGGAGATCATGTTCCCACCGCCCTGCCAAGGCGGCATCTCCTCGAGGAGTTCGGTCTTGCGTAGAGGGCGCCGATGCCAGTCGGGGCGAAGATCTTGTGTGTGGGCGACAGCCTGCGCCCTGTCGACACCTTGGCACCAACGCGGTGGGCCGCCTCGATGATCTCTTTGACCGAAGCAATTGTCCCGAGCACGTTCGAGACGTGGGTCATTGAGACCAAGCGAGTCCGCTCGTTCAACAGCTCGCCGTACGAGCGCGTCAGGCGTGAGCGCGCGCGAGAAGTAGAGCGATATCAGGTACGAAGCGATGGCGTTGCGGGTTATGCCCATGAAGCGCTCGGACAGACCCGGCGACTGCTCACCGGTCAGGCCGGGCTGGTACAGACCGATCCTGACGCCTCTCTCCGACGCGAAGCAGGATGACGTTGGACTCACCATGGTTTGATCGGGACCGTGTCTGACGGGACGGTGGGGATGCAACGTCAGGTGATGAACTGCGGGCCTTGGATGCTCACCGTGGTGGGCGGGACGCCACGGCGGGTGCACTCCCTGCTAGGCCGCGATGGCAAGCGGATGGGCGACGAAGAAGGCCGGCTCTTTCCAGACCTTGGTGATCAGCTGGTCAAAGTCGTCCGGCGTGGGCGGTCTGGTGAGGGTGGAGATGCACTGACCGGGGTCGGTGACGGCGAGCAGAACGAATCGGCATCATTATT
>Ga0187867_10003266_pt1 | contig 13071 bp, 13 predicted proteins | sample June2016WEW_13_1_FD_132976 | JGI IMG/M metagenome (GOLD analysis project Ga0187867, IMG submission 132976) | Peatland microbial communities from SPRUCE experiment site at the Marcell Experimental Forest, Minnesota, USA - June2016WEW_13_10 | ecosystem: Environmental > Terrestrial > Soil >... | reverse complement strand
TTTCGGTGGGAGAAGTGCGCACGTCATTCATTCCCGGAACCTCGATATTCAATAGCATAGGTGGATTTAGGTTCCCACCCCGGTCCGGGGAGCTGCCGTTTGCCGAAACGCACGAAAGATTTGCGCCGTTAAATCAGTGCGCTACCATCGTCCCGGCATCGCACTGGACAATAAGATACTGAACCATGAGATCATGACAAGTGAATGAACCCAGGCCGCCAAGCCCAAACATCACCAAAATCCAGAATACGCCGGCGAGCGTGTCGTCATGATCCGCCGCGTCATGAAATCATGCTCTGGCCATGCCGCCCCCCCGTACTGGGATCAGCGTCAGGCTGTGGATCGGCGTGCCGTCTTGCGTTTCCTCGTTGCCGCCGCTTTCTTCGCGGATGCGGAACGAGCGGCCGCCGGACGTGACGCCGCGTACGCGCCGCCAATTTGTCCTCCTTTATGCGCCGCCGGATGACCGGTTCGCTTGCCCTGGCCGCTGCCACCGCTTCGCTTACCGCCGCCGTCGTCCTTGTTCACCGTCGCCCAGGCGCGGCGTTCGGCCTCTTGCTCTGGAACACCGCGTTCCTCGTAGCTTTCGGCAATATGATCCGCCTTGCGTTCCTGCTTGTCGGTGTATTTCGATTTGTCTCCGCGTGGCATTGGCTCGTCCTTTCGTTTCATGTCACCCGAACAGGTTGTTAACCACCCACGCGCTGGTTAGGTTGCATCCAAAGCCTGCTGCTACTTAGCCAGGCGTGCCGGTCGTCAGATATGTCGCAATGGCGTCAATCGATCAGGATCCCGGGCCCCCTCTGGCGTCACCGCTGATGTCGGACGCGAACCAGCCGTGCAACGCGAACCGCTGCAACCGCCCGTCGTTCCGGTCCGCGTCGGCAAGATTTTTCGGCGTGACCGCGACGGCAGCAACGCGCTGGAACCCACCGCGCAGACCTTCACTTTAAAGAGTCACGTTGTAAAGACTCACTTTTTGTACTGGGCGAGGTCCCGACCATGGGCGAGCCTGATATCGCTTCCGCAAGCAATTTTGCACCGTTCTGCTTTGAACACCGCGTCCTGGGCCAACCGCATTGAGCGATGTTCCGCTCGCCGCCTCCCTCGCCGCGCTGCGGCGCGAGGAGGCCGCGTGCCAGCGTTGCAGCCTATATCGCCACGCAACGCAGGTCGTCCCCGGCGAAGGCCCGCTCCGCGCCAGGCTCATGCTCATCGGCGAGCAACCGGGCGACCGTGAAGACCTCGCCGGCAAGCCGTTCGTTGGACCAGTTGGCCGGGTCCTTTCGCGCGCAATGCAGGAGGCGGCCGTTCCGCGCCACGAGGTCTTCGTCACCAATGCAGTAAAGCATTTCAGGTTCGAGCAGGGGGGCAAACGCCGCATACATCAACGGCCCGCCGTCAGCGAGATCGAGGCCTGCCGCTGGTGGCTGGATCGTGAACTGGCCCTCATCAAACCGGCCGTCATATTGGCGTTGGGTACCACCGCAGCACGCGCTGTGCTTGGCCGCACGATCGCAATCCACCAGGCGCGCGACCGTACCGAAATGCTCGCTGACGGCACGCTCGTGCGGGTAACGATTCGTCCATCTGCATTGTTGCGGCGGCAAACGGAAGCGGAGATTGACGCCGAATATCAAAGATTCGTCGGCGACCTCCGCATGGCGGGCGCGCTCGTTGGCTACGGTGCTACGGCCAAGGTCTCAGCGCTTTCAGGCATGCGAGCCGGAACCATCGGCGGTGGCCCAGACTTTATAGCGAGGCGAGCGAGGATCCCGGCACGCGGCAATGCCGCGGCGCCTGATCCGGCTTGGCAATGGCGCGCAACGCGCCTGGTACCACGCCGAGACCGCAATGGCTTCTGGTTGGAGGCAATCATTCCCGACGATCCGCGCCACGCCATCGGCACAGACACGCGGCCCGCCCCCCGGACGCCACGGGAGCGGCCGCACGATTTCCTGATGCTCGCCGACGACGATGATGACCGTGGTCAGCGCGAGCGCGATGCGGGCTCGCGGCCCGATCCAGACGCCAAAAGACGAACCACGCGGCGATTGATCGGCTTCGCGATTCTCGGTGCGTTGTTATTGGTGGCGGGGATCGGCTTCGGTATCTACTGGTGGACCGTGCTGCGTTTCTACGCTTCCACCGACGACGCTTACACCCAGGCCGACGCCGTCATCATTGCGCCGCAGGTCAGCGGATACGTCACGGGGTTGCTTGTCACCGACAACCAGCGAGTCCACGCCGGCGAAACATTGCTTCAAATCGACCCGCGGCCGTATCAGGCGACGCTCGATCAAAGCATCGCCAACCAGGAGAAAGATCAGGCCAACCTGGCGAACGCGCAGACCAATTTCAGCCGCGATGCGGCGGTCATCAAAGACAACCTCGCGATCAGCCGGCAGCAGTACGATACCGACAACGCCACCGTCGCCGCCGATAAAGCCCTGGTCGATGGCGACAAGGCGCAGGTCGAAACCGCCCGGCTGAACCTCGGCTACGCGACCATCGTCTCGCCGGTCGATGGCGCCGTGGGCGATCGCTCGGTGCAGTTCGGCGGGTTTGTTCAACCGGGCGAGGGATTGATGACGATCGTGCCGATGGGGCGCGCGATCTACGTTGTCGCCAATTTCAAAGAGACCCAGATCGAACAGATGTTCCGCGGCGAGCAAGCCGATCTCAGCATCGACAGCTTTCCCGGTGTCCACTTCACCGGGACCGTGGCCAGCCTGGCGCCCGGTAGCGGCGCAGAGTTCGCCCTGCTGCCACCCGAGAACGCGACCGGGAACTTCACCAAGATCGTGCAGCGCGTTCCGGTCAAGATCCTGATCGACAATCCGCCGCCGGACCGGCTTGACCAGTTGCGGCCCGGTCTCTCCGTCGAGGTAAGCGTCGACAGCCGCACCGCGCCACCCAAAGATCAGCGGCAAACGCTCGTCCCGTTGGCGGTGGCAAAAACCCCGCCGCCACCCTGATGGCAACCCGCGACGAGCGCGTCAGCGCGCGTAACTGGATCGCCGTGTTTGGCGCCATTCTGGGCGCCTTCATGGCGGTGCTGGACATCCAGATCACCAACGCCTCGCTGCCGAATATCCAGGGCGGAATCGGCGCCTCACTCGATGAAGGAACCTGGATTTCGACCGCCTACCTTGTGGCCGAGATTATCACCATTCCGCTGACCGGATGGCTGTCCGACGTTGTCTCGATGCGTCGGTATCTGGTCATCAATTGCGTGCTGTTCCTGGGTTTCTCGGTGCTGTGCGGGTTGTCCAACAGTCTCGGCATGATGATCGTCTGCCGGGCCGGTCAGGGCTTTACCGGCGGCGTGTTCATCCCGACGGCGATGACGATCGTGCTGCGTTGTCTGCCACAATCGAAGCAGCCGATCGGGCTCGCCATGTTCGGCGTCACTGCGACGTTTGCGCCGGCGATCGGACCAACCATCGGCGGCTGGCTGACCGATACCTGGTCGTGGCATTGGGTCTTCTACGTGAACCTGCTGCCGGGCGCGCTGCTGATCGCCGCTGTGAGCTACGGTCTCGATCCCGAGCCGCCGAAGCTCGATAAATTATGGGAGGGAGACTGGTTCGGGATCGTCTGCATGGCCATTGGCCTCGGCTCGCTGATCACCATGCTCGAAGAAGGCGAGCGCAAGGATTGGTTCGGCAACCCACTGATCCGCGATACCGCCATTCTGGCGGCGATCTTCATCCCGGCGTTTCTGGTCCGCGAATGGATGTGCCGCCGGCCTTTCATCAACCTTCGCCTGTTGAAGCAGCCAGGGTTCGCCAGCGCCTCGGCGATCGGGCTGTTCATGGGTCTCGCGTTGTACGGCACGGTTTATGTGATGCCGGTCTACCTCGATCAGATCCAGGGTTACGACGCTCTGCAAATCGGTGAGGTCGTGATGTGGATGGGCCTGCCGCAACTGCTGATCTTCCCGCTGGTGCCCTTGACCATGCGGCATATCGATACACGGCTGATCGTCGGCTTTGGCTTCGCGTTGTTTGCGGTCAGCTGCTTCATGAATTCGTTTCTGACGCATGATTGGGCGATCCAGCAATTGCGCTGGTCGCAGTTGGTGCGCGCCGCCGGACAGCCGTTCATCATCGTGCCGCTGTCGAGCCTCGCCGCCGGGTCGCAGCCGCCGTCCGAACAGGCCGGCGCTTCGGCAATCTTCAACGTGATGCGCAATCTCGGTGGATCCGTCGGGATCGCGGCGCTGTCGACCTTTATCACGTTCCGCGAGCAATATCATTTCTCGATCATCGGTGACTGGCTGACGCAAAATAGCCAACGTACTGCTGCAATGATCAGGGACGTCAGCCGGGCACTGGGTTCTGTGACGCCTGCTCAGAGCCTGCAGACGCATGCACGGGCAGTGGCAGAGGTCGCCGCGGTGGTACGCCGCGAGGCGTTCGTGATGGCCTATTCGGATTGCTTCTTCGTGATGGGCATCGCGCTGGTGCTGTGCATTTTCGCGCTGCCAATCATTCGCCGGCAGCAGACGCCGACGATGGCGCACTGAGCCACGCCTCCCTGATGTTCATTGTGGACCTGCTGATGGGACCGCGCGTTTCCAATCGAGAGCCGGAACGCCGCAAACCTGGCGCGCTGCAGGTCGTCCCGTCGATGGGAATGGACCGCCTGAGTTCCTCCGTTCTCGCGGTACTCGCAGCAGCGGGTTCCGACGAACTCAGCTCCGTACCCTGGCGCCTCTTATCGCAGGATCCGAACGCGGACCGGCAAACCTCTGACGGGTGCCGAACGGGAGATTGACGTTGCTGGATCATTCCGCGGCAGTTCTCATTCTCCAGGTCACGTTGCTCGTGGTGGTCGGCCGCGCCCTGGGCGAGGTGCTGCGGCGTGCCGGTCAACCTGCCGTCATCGGTTCGCTGCTTTCTGGGCTGTTGCTTGGTCCGTCGTTGTTCGGCTGGCTGGCACCGCAATGGTTCCACATCGTGTTTCCCGACGACCCGGATATCAAAGGCCTGATCAAGGGAATCGCCGAGATCGGCGTGATGATGCTGCTGCTGCTGACCGGCATGGAGGTCGATCTGAGACTCGTCCGCAAGGTGGGTGGACCGGCCGCCGCGGTCGCGGCCATGGGCGTGCTCGTGCCGTTCGTCTTTGGCTTCGGTCTGGGTGAACTGTTGCCTGACAGTCTGCTGCCCGACCCGGCGCGGCGGACGGTTGCGGCGCTGTTCCTCAGTACCGCCCTGGCGATTTCGTCGATCAAGATCGTTGCCGCCACAGTGACGGAAATGAACTTGCTACGGCGCGATATCGGCCAGATCGTCGTCGCATCGGCGATTTTGGAAGATACCGCCGGCTGGATCATCGTCTCGCTGGTATTGGGCTTTGCGGGTTCCGGAGGGATTTCGTTGCGAGCAGTCGCCTGGACCCTGGGCAGCACGCTTGGCTTCCTTGCGTTGAGTTATTCGATCGGCCGCCCGCTGGTGGTTCGCCTGATTCGCCTGGTGAACGATCATGCCGAGAGCGACTTCATGGTCGCCACCGCCGTGCTGGCGATCATGCTGTTGCTGGCCTTGGTCACCTTGTCGCTCGGCATCAGCCCGGTACTGGGCGCGTTCACCGCGGGTGTCCTGGTCGGTGAATCGCCCATACTTGTCGGCAGGATCAGGGACCAGTTGCAAGGTTTCGTGACCGCATTCCTGGCGCCGATCTTCTTCGGCGTCTCCGGGCTGGGTGCCGACCTGACCATCCTGCGGAATCCGACCTTATTGTTGCTGACCGGCGCTTTGGTGCTGGTTGGTAGCATCGGCAAGTTCACCGGCGCGGCGCTCGGCGCCGTGATGAGCCGGCGGCACTGGCGAGATGCCATCGCCCTCGGCTGCGCAATGAACGCCCGCGGCAGCACGGAAGTCATCGTCGCCAGCATCGGATTATCGAGCGGCGTGCTGTCACAGGACATCTACACCATGATCGTCGCGATGGCGGTACTGACCACGATGGCCATGCCTCCGACATTGAAACGGGCTTTGTCGCGATTGCCGCTCGGCCAGGAGGAAGCCGCGCGACTGCGCAAGGAGGCAATCGACGCCGGCGGCCTGGTCAGCCGTTTCGAGCGCGTGCTGGTCGCGGCGGATGACAGCCCGAACGGTTCGTACGCAACGGCACTCGCTGGCTTCCTTGCGGGCCAGCGCGAACTGCCGATCACCGTGCTGAGCCTGGGCGCGGACGATCCGACATCGCCGCAAGATGCCGCGCGGCTTGCGGATGCGGTCAGACAAAGCGCCCTCGTCTCCGCCAACGTCACCGAGGCCGGCAAGGAGCGCGGCGGCAAGGGCCGTGTCGAGGTCATCGCGCGAGCGAGTTCGGATTCCGGCGCCGAGATCGTCGCCGCCGAGTCGAAAAAAGGTTTCGATCTGCTGGTCATCGGTCTGGCCGGAATGCATGACGAGCGCACCGGCGAGTTCACCGAACGTGTCAACGAACTGGCTGCCGGATTTGACGGTCCGATCGCGCTGACGATCGCCGCCGGGGATCATCATGCCAATCACGCGCGGCACGCCAGGATGTTGATTCCGGTTAGCGGTACCGAGAGCTCGCGCCGAGGTGCGGAACTGGCGTTCGCGATCGTGCCGCCCGCGCGCACGCGCTGCGTCGCCGTTCACGTTGTGGAACAAACGCCGGCGATCGGCAGCGCCGCCAACACGGTAGAGGCGGTGCGCCACGATATCGCTACGTTGGGCGAACGGCACGGCTTCCATGTCACGACACAGGCCCGCCACGACACGAAGCCGGCGGATGCGATCCTGCGGGCCGCCGCCTCGATCCGGGCCGATCTGCTGGTGATCGGTGCCGAACGCCGCATTGGCGACGTGTTGTCACCTGGCAAGACGGTCAGCGCGCTGGTGCAAGCCTGGCGTGGCGACATGGTCATCCTCGCCAGCCAGCGCATGACCGCCTGACACGGATCGCGCTCCGGAGCGTAACATCCGGAGCGCGACAATCGGATCAAAATGATCCCGATGGGTCAGGTGACGTTTTGGTAGGTGGAAGCGTTGTTGGACACCGCGCACGTCACCAACGAGAACCGCAGGCCAAGACGATGCACAAAAGGAATCGCATCAGGTCGGCGATCAAACCAAACATCATCCCCGTGACGAGCACACGGGGATGATGCGGAGTGCGAATCGGTTATCTGCGGATCGCCTGACCTGGCCTGATGGCCTGATCTATCAGGTCGCGGCTTCTGGCGTCAGATTGCGTAGCAGCTCAGCAAGGTCGTCGGCGTGCTCTTCCTCCTCGGCCTGGATTTCCTCCAGAATGCGCCGGGTCGTCGAGTCGAACGGTGCGAACCACGTGGCCATTTCACGATAGCTGTCGATGGCGATACGCTCCGCAACGAGATCCTCGGTCAGCATTTCGATAATGTCATCGTGCTCATCGTATTCGGTATGGCTTCGCGACATCAGACCGTCGGGTGAGAAATTCGGCGCGCCGCCCAACTGCACGATACGTTCGGCCAGCCGGTCGGCGTGCACGCGCTCCTCATCCCGGTGTTGCAGGAATTCCGCCTTCAGCGACGCGGAATGAATGCCCTGGACCGTGAAATAGTGCCGTTGATAACGCAGGACGCAGATCAGTTCCGTCGCCAGCGCCTCATTCAGGAGCGCGCAGGCCACCTCTACGTTGCCGTTGTAGCTGGCGGTGATCGCGCCTTGCATCATATGCTCGCGGGCGCGATTCCGACGCTCCGTCATGTCCGCCAGAAACGGCTTCTCTGCGTTGGTTCCGCTGCTCATGAGGCTGTGCCCTCCTTGGGATTGTTTCGTTCAGTGAAGAACTACGAAGCCGGTCTCGGCCGGCATTACACGAATTAAAAGTGGCTTACCGGGAGCGTTTTGGTCGCGGCATAATCAGGTTTCCCGACGACGGAAAGGCAACGGAGACGTCGGAGAAGAGTTCCATCATCTGAGCAGATACATGGACCCCCCCGACTGGTATTGGACTACGTCACGAACGCCACCGCTGAGGCCGTAACCGTTGGATTACGCAACCTGCCGCGACGCCCTGCTCCGGAACGTTGCGTTATGGATGTTCGTCCCGCAGACTACCACCATAGGCTGCCGCTGCACTTGCAATGAACGCGCCGATCAGCATCGACAAAGCAGTGAAGATCGAAACCGCTGACGCCGACTTCCGCGCTGCATCCGCAACTTCCCGTGCTTTGGTTTCAGCCGCTTTTTCCTGAGCGATCACGTCGTCGACGCGCTTCTGTGCGTCATCGTGGGACAGTCCGGTACGGGCTGCCACCTGATCGACCAGATAGGCTTTGTCGGCGTCGGACACGCCACCGTTCGCCATGCCGCGGGCCAGAATGCGGGTCGTTTCCATTTGCGTTTGTTGGTCTGACGCAGCGAGTTCCGGCTTTTCCCCGCGATACAACATATCCACATCATAGGCGCGCGCGGCCGCCTGAGCTGATCCGGACACTGCCGTGCCGGCAGCCCGTGTGGCGGTTCCAACGGCTGAGGACACCGCTGAAGCCATGACAAATGCACCGAACAGCGCCGCTACCGCCCAGGTAAGAAAGCCGTGTGCGGTGTCGCGGAAGAACACCTCGTGGGTATGAACGTTCACCCATTTCGTGCGCAAGCGGCCGGTGACGAAGCCGCCAATACCCGATGAAAGCCACTGCACGACAATCAACCAGATGCCACCGACGAGCGAAAACGTGGCCGCCGTTGCGCCGGCGTTGGGCCATGGCGAAATTGCCGCGAAGCCAAGACCGAGGCCGAGCAAGACAAGCACGATGGTAATGGATGCATCCGCAGCAGCGCCACCCAGGATGGCTTGCCAGGAGACTGCCGACACGCTTGCTTCAGTGGCTATGCCTGGCGCCTCATAAGGATTACCAGGGACGACTGCTTGCGAGGTCAGCATTTCAATGCCATACCAGCGCGAGCAAAATGATCACCGGGATCGGCACGCCCAAAAGCCACAACAAAATTCCGCGACCCATTTCTACCTCCCGCAAAAAGTATCAACGCTGTCAAACAACGGATAAGGGCTGTTCCGGTTCCGCAGCTTAATACGTTTTGAATATTTTACAATCGGCAATCGGGGCGATGCCAGGATGACGCTGCGACGCAGCACACTTTAAACGATCGGACCGCCGGGTTTACCCGGCGGTCCGTGATTCAATGTCTAGCTCTTGCTGTAGTTGAAGGCCGGCTGCGTCTTCAACGATTCCTTGGTGGCACCTTTCAGTACCACGCGATTGTCGCTGTCACGCTGCGTGTTGCCGAAGGTCAGATCGGAGTACGGAACCTCGACGTACTTCGTGCCCATGCCGAGGAACCCGCCGACCGAGAGCACGGCCTTCATCGAGCCGTCCTTGCCAATCAAAAGATCGTCGATCGACCCGACTTTCTCGTCGTGGTCGTTGTAGACCGAGGAGCCGATGATCTTGCTCGCACGGGCATCGCCCATCTGCGTCATCACCGGATTGCGGTCGTTCGGGTTGGTGCTGGTGACATCGCCGGTTCGGCCGGTTGCCGGGGCCGTCACGGTGCTGTGCGTGGCGGCGGATTGCGCCATCGCCGGAGCCGTCGCAAATGCGGCCGCCAACATCAGCGCGCCAGGTATAAGGCTGTGTTTCATTCAGTCCTCCATGTTTAAGACCATCGCTTTCAACGACGGGACACAGAAACCAACTCGGTTATCGAGTGGCGGTTCCAGACCGACCGAACTCAATTGGTCGCCCCCGGTTAACGCCAGTGGGAAACGCCAGTGGGAAACGCCAGTGGGAAATGCCAATTGGAAACTCGTGTCCGGCTCAACGGCGGCAGCCGCATTCATGGCCGCAAACCCGACTTCGCGCCTGCGGAAGTTGCCATGCCTCACCCTCCCGTTGTTCGTCGTGATGTTGAAAATTATCCACGTGACCACTCTGTTCAGGGGCCGACACTGGGTCGCGATGGCCCTCGGGATGCAACCGCCGCAACGCGCTGTATGCCGGAGAGACCATTCCCACACTGGCGACGCCCATAGCGACGCCGGCGACAAACCGGGACCGCATGGAAATACCCTCCATTTAGGAGAACCGCCTTACTGGCTCCCGCACTTCGGTAAATGCTCAAACACGGTGATTCGGCCCGGCCAATTTGGCCGCTTCCGTCTGGTATGATTTCTTTTTCTCCGCAGCGCGGGAAGTTGGAACCTTCGCTTCGGTGTGGACGTTCTCTTACCGGACTGTCATTACATGAGGAATGGTTCCATGCGATTTTCCCTGTTGCTACCGGCGGCTTTGCTGGCTCTCTCGGGTTGTGTTGCGGTTACCCGTTCACCCGAACCGGCGTCCACAACGATCGTTGCTCCTGCACCCACTTATGCCGCCCCGGTCACCTCGGATACCACCACGACAACGACAAAACGCTGGGGCGATTAATCGCCTGATGCCAGGACGGGCTATCGCAACTCGCGGCGTTCTTGTGACCGGTGCTCCTCGATGACTTCCGGTTCCTGGTGATCGAGTAGCGATAGCTCGGGACGCGCCTTTGCATCAGACCGTAGCAACTTGTCCAACTGCGCATGGACGGCCTGGGTATCGCGATGTTCGGTACGCTGGATGATGAGTGTCATTCCTGTAACCAGGTTGCAAAGGTCGCTATCGCCTGCCAGTTCAGGCTGGACGGGCTCAGCACAAACCACGCGACAAAATAACAGAATATGATGACGAAGGCCGCAGGATTCGAGGCAAAGACGCCGAGCCTCGTTAACGCCCTTCTGACATAGTCGATCACGTCGATCGCTTCCCCATCAATTTACTCTCGAGATGCAACACCAGGCAAGCGATGCAGTTGCCCGCCTGCGCAATGGGATTTCGAATGGGTCGCGCCCCCGGATGAAAAATCGGCAATCAACGGCAAGCAAATTGTGGCTTGCGTGCAACACGGTAGGCGAAACATAAATTCGTGGGGATCGAAGTCGAGGCCGGGCAGTTCTGCGTTCTGAACGGCGGCGCTCCGCTGCATTTCAACATGGAGATCACAAATGAAGCTGCGAAGTGCTCTGATGGCCGCGACCATCCTTGGCTTACCCATGGCGGCGGCTCACGCCCAGGCGATTGACGGCCCCTATATCGCCGGCGGCGCGGGCATCAATTTTCTGCAAAACCAGAATCCACACCTTAGCGTTCCCGGGCGCTCGATCTCCGGGAGTTCGCAAAGCGGCATCGGTCCTACGGTTGATCTGAGTGGCGGCTGGGGCTTTGGCAACGGGCTGCGTGCCGAGGTCGAGGGCGATTTTATTCGAAACTCGACAACGACCCCGAACGGCGGCGACCTTAAATCCGGCGTGATGGCAAACGTCCTTTATGATTTCGTGGGTCTCGTGCCTTATGTGCAGCCGTATGTCGGTATTGGCGCAGGCTATCAGTGGGCGACCGAGCAGAACCCGCACGGCGTGGGTCCAGGTTTCACTTACGGCGGGCGAAGCGGTACACGTGGCGCTTTCGCCTATCAGGCCATCCTGGGCATGGCCTACCCGATCGACTCGGTTCCGGGGCTGGCATTAACCGCCGAATACCGCTTTATGGGTCTGGAGGGTAGTCGTTCTTATGGTGCCCTGGTTACCCCGACAGTTGGGCCTGCGGTTTATGGCGAAATAACCCCGAGGACAGACTACAATCACAGCATTCTGATCGGCCTGCGTTACACGTTTGGCGTCGCTCCGCCGCCGGCGCCGGAGGCGGCTCCGACACCTGTCGCGGAAGTGGGTGCGAAGACGTTCCTGGTGTTTTTCGACTGGGACAGAGCTGACCTGACAGCCCGCGGCGCCGGTATCGTGCACGACGCCGCCGCTTATTCTCAGGCCAACCGCTACACCCGGATCGACGTCAACGGGAATACCGACACATCAGGCACACCAGCGTACAATCAGGGCCTGTCGGAACGTCGTGCCCGCACGGTTGCCGGCGAACTTGTCCGGGATGGTGTGCCGCAGAGCGCAATCGATATGCATGCCTACGGCGACACCCATCTGCTGGTGCCGACCGGCCCGGGGGTGCGGGAGCCGCAAAATCGCCGGGTGGAAATCGTATATCATTGATGCTGCATGGGAAACAGTCGTTTAGCTGCTGTTGCGTTAGCTCCGCTTCATGGTCAAGGTCTGATTACCATAGTCCGATGACCTGATTTGCCGAGGAACCAATGGCCCTGGTCAAAACGTCGACGTTCGCCGCCGGAGCAACAAGGTCTTCGGCGGCGAAACGGGCCGTCCCGCCGGTCGCCGCTGACACTTCTCCGGCCCGTACCCGGCCTCGTCAGTCCGTCGCGACACGCCACGCCCAGGCCTCGCGGAGCGAGTTGGTGCGGCCACCGAGCAACTGGCGAGCGGTCTGACTGAGGCTTCTGCCGCGGCAGAAGAACTGCGCCGCGCGATGGAACAGATCGCCACCGGCGGCGATGAGGCAGCCGGTGCCTCGCAGGAACAACTGGCGGCGATCAAGAACATCACGGTTAACCTGGCGACCGCCCGCGATCATGCGGAAGTATGCCGTCGGCGTACCGAGGTGGTTCAGTCCTTGCTGATCGACACCTCGACGCAAATTACTGCGTCAGTGCGCGTCATCGAGCGCAACGCGGCGCGGCAGGAGACGGACTGTCGCTGGAGGACATCCTCGCACTTGAACACGAGGTGTTGGCCGAAATCGGCAATATCATCCTGAACGCCTGTATTGCGACGGTGGCCAATTTATTGCAGCGCAGCCTGACGATGTCGCTGCCGGAGATTGTCCGTGGCACCAGCGATGGCCGGTTCGACCTGAGTGTGTCGCTGGCCGAGGATGTCGTGCTGTTCGTGCACACCAATTTCAGCCTCAAAGGCCGTCAGGTCGTGGGCTATGTCGCCATGATCATGGATTTCGCGTCGTTGGGGTCGCTTAAGCAATTGGTCGCCGATGTCATTCGTCGTATGGCGGGATAATCGCCGCCGGCTGATCGGTCATGACCCGGTTGCCCGCCCGCCTCGTTCGAGTCAACGACCCGAACGAGGCAAGCGTGAGCGAGTGGCCTAACTCTTGGCCGCCACTTTGTC
>Ga0187867_10003264_pt1 | contig 13085 bp, 8 predicted proteins | sample June2016WEW_13_1_FD_132976 | JGI IMG/M metagenome (GOLD analysis project Ga0187867, IMG submission 132976) | Peatland microbial communities from SPRUCE experiment site at the Marcell Experimental Forest, Minnesota, USA - June2016WEW_13_10 | ecosystem: Environmental > Terrestrial > Soil >... | reverse complement strand
GCTGCTGAAGTACGGCGTCGACCCGTCCGTGCCATACGGTTTGTTCGTTGGGCGCATCACGCGCCAGAAGGGAGTGGTGCAGCTGGGGGACGCGGTGAGGCATCTGCCCGCCGGGACGCAGGTGGTGCTCTGCGCAGGCGCGCCCGACACGCCGGAGATCGAGGAGGAGATGCGCGTGCATGTGAAGGCCGCGCGCGCTGCGGGGGGAAATGTCATCTGGATCGAGAAGATGGTCAGCAAGCCCGAGGCCATCGAACTCTATTCCAACTGCCGCGTCTTCTGCTGTCCGTCGGTCTATGAGCCCTTCGGGATCATCAACCTCGAAGCGATGGCCTGCGGCGCGCCGGTGGTGGCCAGCGCGGTGGGGGGGATTCCGGAGGTGGTGGTGGATGGAGTGACCGGGCGGCTGGTGCCGTTCGACGCCGACCCGGTCACTGGTTTTCCACTCGATGCCGACCGCTTCGCCCGCGACCTGGCCGCGCGCATCGCCGAGCTGATGGCCGACCCATCCCTCTGCGCGCAGATGGGCGCAGCCGGCCGCAAGCGCGTCGAAGAGACCTTTGCTTGGCAGGCAATCGCCGCGCAGACGGTGGAGCTGTATCGGGGTCTGCTCAAACGGGGAACAGGCAACAGGAAACAGGCAACAACGGGCAGAGAGTAGGGAACTGGAAAGTTGGAGCGATGTTTGTGGATGAAAAAGCCCACATCTCAGACGTTAGAGATGTGGGCCACCTCCTTTTGGGGTTTACCAGAAGCAGATTCCTCCGCATCGCTGCGGAATGACAAACAACAGGGCTGAATGACACTGAAGCGAATCGCTGACAATTACTGCAGGTTGGCCTGCGGAATCTGCGTCGGGTCTTCCTGCCTCTGCATGGGCGTTGGCGGCAGGTAGAACTTGTCGAACGGGTCTGGCTTGGCGGGGTCGAAGTCAGGCACCGCGGGATCGAGAAAAGCGGCGATGCCCATCTTGTTCTCGCGGATGCCCTTGACGATGCAGCGCGCCAGCTCGTACGCGCCGTAGCTGTTGAAGTGGGTGTTGTCGGCGTATTCCCTGGTCTGTCCGGGGAGGCTGTTGGCGGGGAAGTACATGAAGGCGTGCTTGCTGCCCTCGTCGCCCAGGGCATTGAACAGGACCTCGCTCATGGCGGTCAGGTCGATCAGCGCAACCTTGTTGTCGGCTGCCACCTGGCGCGCGGCCGCGGGATAATCGCCCAGCGAGTTGGTGATATGGCCGCTGGCGTCGAAGCTTCTGCGGTGCTGCGCGGTGACGATGACGGGGATGGCCCCCTTGGCGCGCACCTGGGTGACGAAGCTGGTCAGGATCTCCTTGTAGCGGTCCAGAGGCACGGCGCCGGGCTTCTGGTCGTTGTGGTTGAACTGCATGAAGAAATAGTCGCCCGGCTTGATGACGGACATGATCTTGGGGAAGCGCAGCTCGCCCTGGAAGGAGGCGGAGGTCTCGCCGGACTCAGCGTTGTTGGCGATGACCACGCCGGGGCGGAAGAAGCGCGGTAGCTGCTGGCCCCAGGAGGCCCAGGGATCGGTGTCCTGATCGACCATGGTGGAGTCGCCGGCGAGATAAACGACGGTATCGACATGGGAGCCGGTGAGAGGCGTGATGGAGAAGGCGTGGAAGCTGGGGTTGGCGCCGTTGAACTCGAGGGTGAGCTTATTGTCCCAGTTGAGATTGCCGAACTCGCGCTGCTTGAGGCGGACGCGATTGGGTGTGCCGTCGGGATTGAGAAACTCAGGGACGCGAACGTTGACATCAAAGGCTTTTTGCAGGTTGTCATGCGCCTTGACGGCAACTTTTTCCAGCATCAGGCGGCGCGCCTCGGCGCGCACGGTGACGACCGTGTCCGCGGAACCGCCGAACAGGATTTGAACGCGGTAGTTGCCCTCGGGGACCGGGATGGAGAAGAAGAATGGTTTGTCCGACGAGCAGGTCCCGTTCTCCACCTTCGGGGCGGTCTTAAGGTCCCAGCCGGCCGAGCTCTCGGAGTACAAGGTGTTGGCGAAGAGGGAGGTTGCGCCCATCTTCGCCGGGCCGCAGGCGAAGGACACGGTCCCCTTGAGTGCCGGCGGGACCGGAAACGTGGGTTGTACCGGGGCCGGACGCCGCGGTGCGGCTGGCGCTGCCGGCCCGGCTGGTGCTCCCGGTGGCGTTGTTTGGACTGCCGGCGCGGCTGGTGCTGCCGGTGCTGCGGGCGTGGCTGCTGGTGGCGCTGTCTGGGCGTGGACCATTGAAAGCGTGAGGATGAGGGCTAAGGCGAGCAGAGAGCCGGGCAAGCTGCGCATGAGGTTTCCTTATGGTGTGGAGTGAATCTGTTTCAACCGGGTGAATCGTAGCACCTGTTGTGCAGCGTGGTCGAGTGGACGCACGTCGCGCAGTCGCGCGTCTACTTGCTGGCGGCGCAGGCGCAGTCGCTGAAGCTGCGTGCGGAGTCGTGGTCCAGCGAGCAGGCGTACTGCGGCCACGCGAACTGGATTGCCCGCGAGATGTCGCCGGGGAAGTAGTTGCGCAGGGTTGCCTGGCTGGCCGGGGATTTGGCTGCGGGGTCCGCCTGGAAGCTTCCAATCAGCTGTATCAGGGCCAGCGCGTCGAAGGCCCGCTTGTGGTAGGTCGTCGAGTAGGTGTACTCCGGTACCCATTTGGCGGCGACGCCGGTGAGATTTGAGGCCATGAAGACGGTGTAGTCGACCAGGGTCGCGCTCGCCGGGTCGATTGAGGCCAGCGTGAACGTCGGCCGGTTGCCGTTGATTGGCGTAATGGACGCGACAATCTTGACCGGGACGCCAGGGGCGTTTTGCGCGTGCGCGTTCAAGGCGCGGGGCTCCGGCGCAAGCAGGCGCATCTCGTCGGCGTGAGTATGGCCGAAGATTGCCAGCCGGACCACGTCGGCGTTGCGCGCCAGCAGCTCGGCGAGTGATTCGTTGGCGAGAAACATCTGCGGCCTGGCCCCGGCGCAGACGTTGGCGGAGTTGCGCGCGGTGGCGTAGAGATTGACGCCGGGAGGGATGTGGCCCATGACCCAGACGCGCTCGCCGTGCTCGCGTGCGGCGTCGAGCTGCTCGGCGAGCCATGCCAGTTGCGCGGAGGCGGGCGCAGTGTTGGGCTGGCCCGAACAGGTTGCGTACTTGCCGGAGAAGAATAGGTCGTCGAGAACCAGCAGCCGCGTGTGCGGTACGGCGGCCAGTGGCACGTTGTAGGATCCGCCGCCGGCGAAGTCTCGCAGCACAGCGGCGCGGTCGACTGCGGAGAGATCGGCTGGCAGCGCTTCTGCGACAACCTGGGCTACCAGCGCGAGGAACGCGTCGTGCGTTGCGTCCAGTTGGTAGTCGCCGCAGCCGGAGTCATTGTTGCCCATCGCAATGTAGAGCGGAACGCCGGGCAGCGCCGCGCGCAGGGTCGCAACGATGGTGCGGACTGTCTTTACGGTAAAGGCGAGATAGTCCTCGTGGGTGGCGGCGGGGAGCAGCGTCTGAAACTTGCAGTCGAAGGAGTGGGCGAGCAGGTCGCCGCTGAGCGTGATGAACCTGGCGCGCGCGGCGTCGGCGTGGATGGCGCGCAGGCTGGACTGCCACAGGACATAGTTGGTATCGAGGCCGCGCGTGGGGCAGGCCTCTTGCAGCGCGGCAAACTCCTTCGCCTGCGTGGGCGAGTTGGGCGCGGAGAGGATCGCGGGCCATTCGGCGGCGGACGCGGCGTTCAGCCTGGCGGCCTTCGCCGGGTCGGCGAAGGGGTCGAGGTGAATGTCGGAGAGGAAGAGTGCAGGAATCTTCGCGGGCGCAGCGGCTGCGGCTTTGCCCGGGGCAGGCGACTGAGCGATGAGAACAACCTGCGCGGTCAGAGTGCAGGCGGCGAGCAGGCTGAGCAGGCTGCGGCGGAGGGTTTGCATGGGGATGGGTTGCCTATTCCTTGTCGGGTTGTAGGAGCGATTCGTAGGCTTCGATCTGGGCCAGCGTGAAGGCGTGCATGTCGGCCCCGGCCTGCCATGCGCGGGTCCACTGGACGATCCACTCGATCGCGGTTTCCAGGCGCAGGCGCGGAGTCCATCCCAGGTCGGCGCGCGCGCGGCTGGCATCCAGCTTCAGGGTGCCCGCCTCGTGGACGCCGGGGACGGGATCGAGAATCCACTTTGCTCCGTTGCCCCAGAAGAGGGTCATGACTTCGGCGATCCACGCAACCGTCCGCGCGTCGTCGTCCGATGGCGCGAAGTTGTACGCCGTCGCGTACCGCGCGGCCTGATCGCGCCTGGGCACAAGAAGTTGCTCGGCCAGGCGGATGTAGCCGTGCAGCGGCTCCAGGACGTGCTGCCAGGGGCGGATGGCCTGCGGGCAACGGATGCGCACCGGCTCACCGGCCAGAAATCCGCGGACCAGGTCGGGAATGAGCCGGTCAGTCGACCAGTCGCCTCCGCCGATCACGTTGCCGGCGCGCGCAGTGGCCAGCGCTACGCCGTGTTCGGCGAGCTTTGCGACCGGGAAGAACGACTGGCGATAAGCCGCAGCCACCAGCTCCGCGCATGCCTTCGAGCTGGAGTAGGGATCATATCCGCCCAGCGGGTCGCTCTCGCGGTAGCCCCAGATCCACTCCTTGTTCTCATAGCACTTGTCTGTGGTGATAACCACTACGGAGCGCACCGTCGGCGTGCGGCGGATTGCATCCAGAACGCGCGCGGCGCCGATTACATTGGTCTCGTAGGTAAGGATTGGGTCGTCATACGAGAGCCTCACCAACGGCTGCGCGGCGAGGTGGAAGACGACCTCGGGCGCAAACGACTGCATTGCCGATTCCAGCGCGGCCGCGTCGCGGATGTCGCCGCGAATGTCGTCGACGATTGCGCCGACGCGGGCCACGGTGAAGAGGTTGGGATCGGTCGACGGCTCAAGCGAGTAGCCGCGGACCTCGGCCCCGAGCTTGGCCAGCCACAGCGCGAGCCATCCGCCCTTGAATCCGGTGTGGCCGGTGAGGAAGACTTTTTTGCCGTGCCAGGAGAATGCGGGCTTGTCGGTCATTTAGACAGGATAAACGAAAAAGCTTAACACCGATTTACACCGGCAAGCACCGATAGAAAACAGCAACGGTAAAAAACAAGGACGAGTCGTCTTCCTATTCATCTGCATGAATCACAATTGCAATTTGCGGTTCAATAATCTGGTCTTTGTCGTTAATCTGCTTTTGTCCTTTGTCTTTAACCCGTACTTGTACTTGATCGGTGCTTGTCGGTGTAAATCGGTGTTAAGCCTTTGTGTGCCCTCTGCTAGAACCGGACCTCCTCGCGCGCGATCTCCCGCCGGTCTTCCGCCAGAATGGTTGCCCGCTCCAGCACGTGGGCTAGTTCGCGCACATTGCCGGGCCAATCGTGCTGCAACAGCCGCGCCGCCGCGTCGGCCGAGAGCCGCTTCACCGGCATCTCCTCGCCCATCTTGCCCAGCAGATGCGCCGCCAGCGGCAGCACGTCTTCCATACGCTCGCGCAGCGCGGGCACCGCGACCGGAAAGACCGCCAGGCGGTGATAGAGGTCCAGGCGGAATGCGTGCTCGTCGACGCGCTGCTGCAGCGGCTCGTGGGTGGCCGCAACTACCCGCACATCCACGCGCACCAGCTCGTTGTCGCCCACGCGTTGCAGCTCGCCCGACTCCAGGAAGCGCAGCATTTTGGCCTGCAAGCCCAGCGGCATCTCGCCGATCTCGTCGAGAAACAGGGTCCCTCCGTGGGCCTCTTCAATCCTGCCGGTGCGCGACTGCACCGCGCCGGTGAATGCGCCGCGTGTGTGCCCGAAGAGCTCAGCCTCCAGCAGGGACTCGGGGATGGCCGCGCAGTTCAGCACTACGAACGGCTTGCCGGAGCGCGTGCTCAACTGATGCACCGCGCGGGCGACCAACTCCTTGCCCGTGCCCGTCTCTCCCTCGATCAGCACCGTCGACGAGTGCAGCGCAACCAGCCGAATCAGCCGCGCCAGCTCCAACATCAAAGAACTTCCGCCCACCATCTCCGGCAGCGGCAGCGGGCGCGGCCACAGTTCCAGCCTCTCCTCGTCGAGGAGGCACACCTGCATCGGCCGTTTCGCAGCAACCAATGCGGGGCCGACCGTCTTGTGTCCAACCATTGCGGGCCGAATGGAAGTCGGGCCAGACGTCTGTAGTCCAGCCTCTTCCGACTTAACCACTTCCTGCTTGGCCGTTCCCAGCGCGTCCTCTTTCATCCCGGTTGTGCGCCAACTCGTCTCGATCCACGCCGCGTTACGCGACCGAAGCAACGCCGCCACGTCCTCGGCGGCAGCCGCACGCCTGTCCCATGGGGCCAGCCGGTCCGCGGCGGAGATCTGTGGCACTGCTACCGGTGACAGCGCCCACGCCGCGCTCTCGCCTGCGCCGCGTGAGCGATGGGAGTCCTCCAGCGCCTGGCGCAAGGCATGCAGCAGCTCGTTTCTGCGAGGGCTGCGCGCTCCCGCCTCGTCCACGATTCCATCCATCCGCAGCAGCTCCATCACCGGATGCCGGGTGCGCATCTCTGAGGCAAACTCATCCACCTCCAGATCTGGCAGAACGCTGTCCAGCACCATCGCCTCCGCGCCCTCGGCCTCCAGCAGTGCAATCGCCTCCGCGCCGCCTGCCGCCTCACGCACCTGCCAGCGCATCGCCGTCAGTTCCTGCGTCAGACGCGCCCGCAGGTCCGCATCCGCGCTGGCCAGCAACACTGTCCTCACCGCTGCCTTGTTTCCGATATTTTCTCTGCCCAGTCCGTACCCCATATAACTTTCCAGTCAGCTACCGCTCTCTGTTCCGATCCATCAGGAATCTCTGGTTGCTCAGCCAAATTCGCCGTAGTCAATTCACCGTAGTCTCCGCCTCCGCTCGCCCTCAATCCTGCCTCCGCTCGCCCGCGATCGAACGAAAGCAAGAATTCGAGGAAGGAGGAGTTTGAAGGAGAAGGATGCCGCGCTCTCTTTGGGCGCGCGCAGCGTCTAGGCGTACGCGGGCCTGTGTACAGGGCACGACTGGCCGGTCGGCCGCGCCACGGGATTGCGATTCAGGCCTCCCAGTCTGTATCCCATTCCGCGCACCGTCTCGATCAACTCCGCTTGTGCATCATGGGCTTTTCCTCCAGCCAGCTTGCGCCGCAGGTAGTTGATGTACACATCCACTACATTCGTGCACGACTCCGCCGGCATCTGCCAAGCCTCGGTCAGCAGTTGGCCGCGCGAGACGCACTCGCCGCGATGCAGCATGAGAAACTCCAGTAGCGCAAACTCCTTCGCCGTCAACTCGATCGTCCGCCCCGCGCGAGCCACCGTGTGCTCGATGCGGCGCAACTCCAGGTCGCCATGGCGAAGCACCGAATCGGCAAACTGCTCGCGCCGCCGCCGCAGCGCCCTGCAGCGCGCCGTCAGCTCATGGAAGCTGAACGGCTTCAGCAGGCAATCGTCCGCGCCCATATCCAGGCACTGCACCTGCACATGAGGGTCGCTGCGCCCCGTCAGCACCAGCACCGATGCGTCGTCATGCCGCGCACGCATCTCGGCCAGCACCTCCATGCCATCCATCTTGGGCAGACACAGGTCCAGCAGCACCAGCTCCGGATGGTTCGCTGCGGCATGTGCCAGCGCAGCCTCTCCGTCCTCCACCCACTCCACCCGGTGCCCCTCCAGTTCCATTCCCGTCTTTAGGAATGCACCCAGAGAACGATCGTCTTCCACAACCAGAACTCGCATTGAAATCCCCCCAAGCTCAGTCCAGCAATCCACACTCACCAGACCCAGGGCTGTAAGATGGTTCTCTGCGACCGTCCAATAACCATCCAGATCGGTCTGATGTGTAGAATCCACCTTGCGGGACGACTTTTCCACAGATTGATGCAACATTAATGGTGCCAATCTAGTGTCCAGTCCCGAAAAGGGAAATCGAAAAGCAAAATAATTTCCAATGTGCAAAATTGAACATAACTCTGCCCCCTGAATTTGCTTGGACTTAGCGAGAGCATCAGGGATTCTGTGCAGCACCGCCGCATGCAGAGACAGCAATGGCCTCGGCAGATCTTCCCAGCGCGATTGCACTGAGGATTCTCTGCGAGGCCATTGCGCCAACCGCCTTACGATTGCTCGCAGTCTATGGATAGCGGTAGAGCGTGACGCGCACGATGTTATTGGGACGCAGCACCAGGATCTCTCCCTGTGCGTCGTCGTCGCCGGCGATCTGGCGTGTGACCACCCACTTGCCGTCGACGAACTTGCCGTCCTGCACATCTCCCAGTCCCACGTTGGCGGGGCCGGGTGTGGTGGGGGCAAAGTCCACGCGCATTCCGCCGCCGCCGAAGTAGTACTCGTCTGGGCCGGTTGAGATCAGCACCGCCGCGGCCTCCGGCGGGCCCTCATTGGGGTTGACCACACCGGCGCCCGGCGGCGGCGGCGAACCCGCCACCTGCCCACGCGTCTGCGGCGGAAGCCGCGTATTGCGTCCCGTGTAGGTGAAGGTCAGGGTGTAATTGCCCAGCTTAATGCTCTTGGGCGCGTCGCCCTGGCTCATGCGCACCGCGGTCACGGCGTCCGTGCCCTGGCGCGCCAGAATCATCGGCGCAAGCTGCTCCAGCATGCTGTAGGTTCCTGCCAGGTCCGCGCCAATCGGCCGGTTGCCGTCGATACCAAACGGCGAGAAGCCGATGGTGTTGTACTTGCCCACGGCAACGATTGCATTGGCCGGGGTGGTGCTGGTCTCGGGAATGAACAGCGGGTTGCCGTTGCGCGTGAAGCGTTCGCACACCTCGTCGAAGTACTCGAGATACAGGTCGGGCGCAAGGATGTCCACATCCGGCGCACCGGCCCGCCATACGTCGTGCACCTGGGGCAGCGGCCCGCCGCTGGGATAGGTCCCAGGCCACGCATGATTGGGCTGCTGCAGCCATGCGTTGACGAACATGGGAATGTTATAGGCGGCCTTGCCGGTCGACACCACCTTCTCGAGATAGAGAGCATAGTTCCACGCCATGAAGATCTCGTCCGACGGCCAGTGCAGGCTCTGCCAGCTATTGCTGTGTTCCAGCGCGCTCATAGGCGGGCTGGTGGTCTGGACGGGGATCTCCACGCTGGCCGGTTTGCCCGGCCCGAAGACCTCCTCCCATGTGCCGGACTTCTTGTATCCATTGGCCGCCCACACATCGCGGAACTCCGGGATCAGCGAGTCCTTGTGCGTCTCCAGGTACTGCATCAGCTTGGCCGGAACCGGCCCGGCGAAGGCGCGGTTGGCCGCTGGCGAGCGGTCGCGCGTATCGCGCAGAACGCCCACCTCGTTCTCCACCTGGACCATCAACACGGTGTGCTGCGTGCCGTCCACCTCGGCGACGTGCTTCATCAGCGCGCCGAAGGCCTTGGCGTCGGCGTCGCGCGTGGCGTCGCCGAAGGTGCTCAGCAGCTCCAGCGGGCCGGAGATGGAGACGGTCTTGCCGTCGTTAATCTGAATGCGCGGGAATCGTTGATAGTCCTTCTTCACCCAGTACGGCGCAAAGCTCGACGTGCCGTTCTTCCAGCTCGCGAACCAGATCAGAATCACATGCATGTGGTTCTCGCGCGCCTTGGCGATTACGCCATCCAACTGCACATAGTTGTACTGGCCCTCCACCGGCTCGAACTGCGCCCACGTCACACCGATCAGCGCCGTGTTCAGGTTTCCGGCCACAAGCTTCGGCCAGATGGTGTCCATGTTCTCCAGGCTGGTGGCGGCGTTATTGCTCAGCTCGCCGGCCATCGCCAGGTACGGCTTGCCATCCACAATTAACTGCGTCGCGTTGCCCTGCCGCTGCAGGTGGGGAGCGCCTGCGGCCTGAGTTGTGCCAGCGGCGTTCTGCGCCGCGCCGGCCACGGTCAGGGAGGCAACAAACAGGAGTACACCAAACACGGACGTCCATCTTTCACGCATACATGCCACCTTCTGTCGGTTCCTTGGAATTGGTTCTATCGATTCTGGGTGTTGATTGGGCCGGGTCGCCAAACAGCGTTTCCTGCCGCGAGCCATTCTACCCCCGAACCGTCCGCAGGCAAATAAAGCGGGATGCAATCCTGTTGGAAGGCCAGCGAATCCGCCCGGGCGACCGTCTTCACCGCTCCACTGCAAACTCCAAGTGCGAGGGGTACTTTGCTGAGCCGTAGATGGTCATCGTCTCGGTTTTGTACGCGCTCTTGGGCGCGCTCATGATGTTGGGCACAAAGGTCTGCGGGTTGCGGTCGTAGAGCGGAAACCAGCTCGACTGCACCTCCACCATGATCCTGTGGCCCTTCAAAAATGTGTGGTCCACGCCGTGCAGGCTCCAGCGGAATTCATTGACCGCACCGGGAACGAGCGGCGCCGCTTGCTCGAAGCTCCTGAGATAGCGGCCACGGAAGATCTCCTCCGCGACCATCAGCTGATAGCCGGGATTTGATGCTGCGTCGTCGGGATAGACGTCGATCAGCTTGACGATCCAGTCCGCATCGCTTCCCGAGGTTGCGGCAAAGAGGTCGGCTGTCACCTCGCCGGTGACGGTCACATCGTGGTCGAGCGCGGGCAGGGTGAAGCTGGCCACGTCCTTGCGCGCGGTGACAAAGCTCTGGTCCTCGACCAGCCATGTGTACCACCTCGAGCCTCTTGCGTAGGTGGATTGGATCGGCTGATGGCGGTAGGGAACCGGGTCCGCTGGGTCCGAGAGATAGGACGCCGCGACTGCGTCCAGATTGGGCGCGGGAGCGGTAAAGCTTAGCTGCTTGCCCGGTTCCAAATAGAGTTTAGTCGGCCCGAAGCCAGCTACTGGAGGCCACACAGGGTACCGCTCCCACTGATTCACGCCGCTGCGAAAGCTAGCCGTATCGGCGAGGTCGAATCCCGGCCTGTCCTTCAGGAACTTCTCAAAGAACGGCGCCTCGAACCTCTTGCGAAACTCTGTCCCGGTCGGCTCTCCGAAGTTCAGTCTGCCAAACTCCGATCCAAGCTGGCGCGCCGCGCCTTGCCATCCGCCGTGGTTCCACGGGCCCAGCACAAGGAAGACCTGGTCGCCGTGCTTCTGCAGCGCGGCGTACTCGGCCTGCGTGCCCCACATGTCCTCCTGGTCCCAATAGCCGCCGACTTCGAGCGTGGGAACTTCGACTTTGGCCAGCTTGTCTTGGACTGCCATGTCACGCCAGAACTTTGTGTACGCAGGCTGGGTTAGGAAGGCATTCACCGTAGGCAGATCGCTCATCTTAGGAACTGTTGCGACCGCGCCGGCGAAGTTGCCGTGGAGCAGGAAAAAGTCGTACATGTCCTGTTTCAGGTCTACGCGCGCGTCGGTCTTCTGCGCCTCCATCTGCTGCACATAGTCGAATCCGTAGCTCTGGCGGAAGGCGCCGTTGTGGAAGAAGTCGTCGCCCATCCAGACGTCGGTCATTGGGGCCTGGGGCGAGATTGCCTTGACCGCGGGATGCGCGTCGATGCCGGCCATGATGGCCAGAAATCCATCGTAGGAGAGGCCGAAGACGCCCACGCGGCCATTGTTGCCGGGGACATTCTTCAGCAGCCAGTCGATGGTGTCGCGGGTGTCGGTGGTCTCGTCCACATCGTTCTTGCTGTTGTGGGGCACGATGGGCCGGTTCATCACGAAGCTGCCCTCGGATTTGTAGCGCCCGCGAATGTCCTCATAGACGAAGATGTAGCCGCTGGCGGCCAGCTCGGGCTTGTCGCGGTTGACACTCTCGGAGTCGAAGTCGTCCACGCCGTAGGGCGTGCGGGCAAGCAGAAAGGGAAGGCCTGCGGGAGGCGCATCATGCAGATCGGCGGGGCGCAGAATCACCGCGTGCAGGCGCACTCCGTCGCGCATGGGCAGCATCGCCTCCTGGCGCGTGTACTCGCGAGGCAGAGTGGTCCGCGACGCCGTCGTCTGCGCAGGCCCCGCGCTTGCAGGCAATACAGGCTGCTGCGAGCACAGAGGCCGGCCGGCAAGACTCAGCACCAACAGAGCAGCCGAGAGTGTGGACAGCAGAGCAGAGGAGAGACGACGGACGCAACAACGCAGCAGCGCGCTCCCACACGAGAGATTGACTGGGAGAGCGCTCTTCGAACACGCGTGCATCGGACTCATCGGAATACGGCTCACCTGGATCGAACTGGTGCGGAACACTACGCCGGCATCTTTGCCGGGCTGGCAGCGTTCTGGAAGCCGACCTTCTTGTGCGCGCCGTCGCAGAATGGCTTGTTCTCACTGGCGCCGCAGCGGCACAGGAAGGCAGCAGGCTTGCCGGCAAGGTCCCATTGCTTGCCGTTGGCGTCGCATAACTCGATCGCTCCCTCGACCTGCAGCGGGCCATTGGGGCGAACGGTAATCTTTACAGGCTCAGACATGGATGGAGACACTCCTCGATCGGATTGGCCGGAGACCGGCAAGCCTCAGCATACAGCAGAGAGCGACTTACATCAGATGGATCGCGTCCACGTCCACGATGAGATTGCGGCGTGGGACGGCGTTAGCTTCCACGTAGGCGAGCAGAGCCCGCAGCGCGCGGCCGAGTGCATCGCGCCGCTCGGCCTTCAGCACAAAGTGGAAGCGGTAGATGCGCTTCAGCCGCGCAATGGGCGCGACGGCGGGACCGAGTACGCGCACTTTATCCAGGTTCGCAGACTCGAACCAGCGGCCCAGCGTGGCGGCCCATGCGGAAGCCTCCTCAAGCGTCTCGCCCTGGACGATGACGTTGGCAAGCGCGCTGGATGGCGGGTAGTGCATCCAGCGGCGGAACTGCATCTCCCGCGCCACAAAGCCGGCGTAGTCGTGCGCGGCAGCGCACTGGATGGCGTAGTGCTCGGGATGATACGTCTGCACCAGCACGCGGCCGGGAAGCTCTCCGCGGCCGGCGCGGCCGGAGACCTGCGTCAGCAGTTGGAAGACGCGCTCGGCAGCGCGGAAGTCTGGCAGGCCGAGCGCGGAGTCCGCGCCCACTACGCCCACCAGCGTGACACCGTGAACGTCGTGGCCCTTGGCGATCATCTGCGTGCCGACCAGCAGATTGATCTCGCCTGCGTAGAAACGCGTCAGCAGGCGCTCCATGTCGCCGCGCCCGCGCACGGTGTCGCGGTCCATGCGC
>Ga0187867_10003261_pt1 | contig 13096 bp, 12 predicted proteins | sample June2016WEW_13_1_FD_132976 | JGI IMG/M metagenome (GOLD analysis project Ga0187867, IMG submission 132976) | Peatland microbial communities from SPRUCE experiment site at the Marcell Experimental Forest, Minnesota, USA - June2016WEW_13_10 | ecosystem: Environmental > Terrestrial > Soil >... | reverse complement strand
TGCGTGGTGCATGTCAGCGATTTGCAGCGTCAGATCCGCGTCGAGCAACGGCAATCCCTATTAACAAGTGCCTTGGACGTCCGAATGCGTAAAAAACAATTACCAACATCGTGAGGTACTACCTAAAATTCGAATTTCGAGTTTCGAATTTGATTCGTCATTCGAATTTCGAATTTTCCACTCTCACTGTCCCTACGGCAGCGGGAATTCCTCATCCCGCAGCGGAATCTGCACGTATCGGCCCGGATCGCCCTCGTTCAGCGCATTGACGATCCCGTCGACGTTGCCCAGATCGACCGAGCGGTGTTCGCCGGTCTCCGTGTCGTAAACCGTGCGGTATCCGATGATGACCTCGTCGAAATCCGCGTTGCTGCGTTCGCGGATCAGTTCGTTGTGCTGGACGGATGCCAGGTAGTCGTCAAAAGCGTCCTGCTTTTCCTTCTGCGACTGCTCGAATGCCTGGAAGCGGGCGTTGGAAGCGGCGATATTCTGCTGGGAGTGCTGGGCAATGACCGCGTCGTTCAGCTTCCAGGATTTGGAGATGTCCAGCATGATCGGCAGGTTCGTGTCGAACGTGGCGTCGGGGCCGCTGACGCTGCAAGCGAAGACTCCCCAAATCCCGTTGCCGACGGGGTAACATTCCAGTTGTGCCCAGGCGCGGAAACCCGTGCTTTGGCCGTTGTGGGATTGCGTGGTCCGGTAGTAAAGGCGGGCAGCCTGGCCGTTGGGAAATTGGGGTTGCATGGGGCTGCTTTGGAGGATTTGATCGAGCCTGATGGCCGGTCCGCCGCGCGCCTGCGACAGCAGGCTGAGTTGCGGCGTGAGATTTTTCAGGGCTTCGGTCGGGCCGGTGTATGGTGCAATAAGCATTCGCATCGCAGGCGGCAACTGGCCGCTCGCGATGAGTTGGTTCTGCGTGGACGCGAACATGGAATCAGGGGTGGCAATTTCCAGGTCGATGCCCAGGCCCACCGTTTGCTGGGCGGGCCCTTCGAGGAAGACCGAGCCGATGTTGCTCGCGCTGGTGATCTTCCAGTGGGGCGGAACGCCGATGGTGCCCGCGCCATCGCCGAAGGTCTGGGTCTGCATCTGCAAGTCCAGCGGAAGCGCGGCCGTCAACTTCGCCCAATCGGCGTTCGGAGCGTCGGCGCGAGCGTAGATGATGGTGATGGCCGCGCCTTTGTCGCCGATGCCGCACATGATGATGCCCTTGACGGGTTGGCCCCTGAGAAGGCCGCCGAACGTCGCGCCGCCGCGGCGCTGTTGCTGGGCGTCGGCAAAAGCGCCCAGGGCGGTTGGCTTGGAATCAAGGATGCGGGTCATGTCGCGCAGCGCTGCGATGATCGCGTCCCGCGGCGTCGTGGCATCGGTCTTTTGCGCAAAGATCGTCCGGCCGGAATCGACGTTAGCCAGAACGGTGTAGCCGATGGAAGCCGGATCGACGTCCCCGACGCCGGTGGGCTGGAATTGGCGTGGGGGTTGGGCTGGCGGCATGATCCCTCCGGCCGGGGTTGGGTTCGCTCGACTCGGAGGAACCGCGGCGAAGGGATTGGATGGCGCCGAGGGCGCCTGGGGCGCCGGCGGCACCTGGGCCGCCGCGGGCGGGGCAGCGGGGGCGGCGACAACGCCGCCGGCATCCTCGCCGTTGGCATGCGCGCGGATCGCGAAGATTCCCCCGACGATCAAAAGCACTGCGATTGAACTGGCCGCTCCGAATATAAAATACCTGATGCCCATTTCCGACTCCGTTCTGATGGAAAGATCGTAACGCGGCGGGAAAAGTCAAACAACGGGGGGGCGAGCTTTCAAAGCGGCTTGCCCTTGCGCCGGGGGCGCGAACGGGTCAGCAGGAGTTTGTCTCGCAGTGTTGCTGGATAGAGGGACAGCGCGCGGTCCAACAACGCCGCCAACTCGGTCCGCGCCGCATAGCGCGGGTTAAACTCATACTCGCGCGTATTGCCGACGGCCCGGCTGACCAGGACGCCTGCCGCCTCCAGCTTCTCCATGGCGTTTTGCACCGGGAACAGCGGCGCATCGAAGAAGCGGGCGATCTCCCGCGCATAACCGCGCCCTCGGCCAGCGAGGTAAATGAGCGCCCGTTCCTTGTTGACTGAGCCAAGTAGATTCGCAAGCATAAAGATCGACCTAAGACTTATATCATGCGACCTATAATATATGTCACATGATCCAAGGCAAAAATCAAGATTCGAACCCGGCATCGCCCAACCGGCGGTCGATCTCCGACAGAACCCGGCGCTCATCGGGAATATCGTTGGCAGAAAAAGTGACGCTGAATCGCACGTATGCCCCGGCGTCGTCCCAGGGAACAGTGCTGATCAGCTTTTCGGTGATGAGCCATTGGCTGAAATTCTCGGCTCGTTCGAACGTCACGCGCCTGCCGTCCTTGCCGATCGCGCCGCGGGGAGATTTCACGTAGAGGAAGAACGATCCCCTGGGTTTTTTCGCGGTCAGACCGCGACGATTCAGGACGGCGACCAGGCCATCCATGCGGCGGGAATATTTGGCGGCGACCGCCCCGGTGATCTCGGGGTGATCCAGCGCGTAGGCGCAGGCTTCCTGGATGGCCAGGAATTGGCCGGAATCGGTGTTGTCTTTGACATCCGCGTAGGCGCGGACCAGCAGCGGGTTGCCCGCGACGAAGCCCAGCCGCCAGCCGGTCATGTTGAAGCTCTTGCTCATGGAATGCAGTTCAATGCCCACGTCGATCGCCCCGGGCGTGGCCAGGAAGGAAAGCGGTTTGCCTTCGAACACGAGCGCGGCATACGCGGCGTCGTGGATGACGACCAGACGATGTTGTTTGGCGAATTCCACGACGGAGGCGAAGAATTCAGGGCTCGCCGATGCGCCGGTGGGATTATTGGGATAATTGATGACCAGCGATTTGGCCCGCCGCAGAGTTTCCGCGGGGATGGAATTCAAATCGGGGAGAAAATTATTTTTTTCCAGCAGGGGCAGGTTATGAACCTCGCCGCCGTAATATTGGCTGTGCGTTCCGAACACGGGGTATCCGGGCGTGGTCATCAGGGCGACGTCGCCGGGGTTGATGAGGCAGGCCGGGAGGATTGACAGGGCGGCCTTGGAGCCGATGGAGTGGACGATCTGCGTGACCGGGTCGATGCCGCGTACCCCGCAGACGTTTTGCATCCAGCGTGCCGCCGCTTCCTTGAAAACCGCTCCGCCGTTGTCGGCGTAGGTGCGGTTCTCGCTCTTTGCCGCGGCCCTGGCCAGCGCCTGGACGCAATCCGGGAAGGCCATTTCGTCCGGCTCGCCGACGCCCAGGTCGATTAATTCCGCGCCTGGATTAGCCGCCAGCGCGGCCCGTTTGGCGCGTTTGATTTTCTCAAATTTGTATATTTCGGTCCCCTTGCCAAAGGACTTGCCGCCGATCCGGGCCGCGAAGAGGTTTGGAATGAAGTCATTGGTCATTTGTCACTGGTCATTGGCGAACGCGAAATCTGCAAATGACAAATGACCAATGACCAATGACATTTTTATACATCAAGCGCCACGAATTTGCGAATCCGCTTCACAAGACCTGGCATGTCGTACGGCTTGTCCAAGTCGATGGGCAGAAATACGCCCTGATTGTGGTCGGAGGCGAGGATGAGGTGCTGCTCGCCGTTGACGGCGTAGCCGGTTTCCTGCGGCTGATGGCCTGTGACCAGCACTTTGGTATACACGGCCTCGGCAAATTTGGCGGCGGTGGCAGGGCTCATGTTGCGACCCCAGATCAATTGATATACCGGGCCGATCTTCCTTTGATAGTCGCGCCCGTTCAGAGCGCGATCGAAAACCGTGAAATCGAACGTGGCGATCTGGCCGTCGGTCGGCAGGCTGTGACAGAAAAATAATCCGTGGGGACATCTCACCGCCAGGGGAAGGGACAAGAGGAATTCGCTGATGGAATAGCTCACCGCGTCGCCCCCGTCGCCAAAATCGCGCTTCACCCCCGCCGTGAACGCCTCGCAGACGCTGAGCCCCGCTTTCATGATCCCTTCGCCTTGAATCTGGGCCAGATCGTGATTGGCCAGCAGGAAATGGACCTGGCTGGAAAAGGAGCACTTGAGTTCGGCCGCCTGGTAAAGGATGTGCCAACTGTCTTCAGCGCCGGTCGGGTCGTAATGATCGCCGTGGATGAGTTCGTGAAGGATCAGGTGGCGGCGGGGGTGGTTGGCCAAGTCGGCGGCGCGGAGGAGCTTCGCGAAGTTGGTGCGGTGATCGTGAATGTCGCCGGTCATCCACACCTCCCCGGTTGCCGGAAGGACGACCGTTTGCTCGTGACGCAAAGACGAAAGGCGATTTTCTTCGGCGGCGGCGTCGAAGGTTTCGACTACCTCAGCGGCGCTGGGGGGCATGGGTTATTCGTAGGAGAACGGGGGAGATTCGTCAAGGAGGGGGAGAGTTAGGAATACCGGGCGGCGAACGTTTCCGGGGTATTGCGCGCGATGTCTTCGATGAATTGCGTGTACAGGAGCGAGCCGTAGACGACCAGGTCGCGGGCGGCCATTCGCAGACGCGATTGAAGCGCGGGATTCTTGATCCGGCCGTCCGCGTCGAGGTCTTGTCTTCCGTCGATGGCAAGGCCGTACGGAAGGCTCCAGCCGTAACACTGGCGCACGGCCAGGCGCATGCCTTCCATGACCGTGATCCCTTTTTCGTGCGACGAGCAGAGATATCCGAAGAGCTTTCCGCTGAATTCCGACCAGTGGTAATCGAGGAAATTCTTCATCGCGCCGGACATGGCCCCGTGATAATCCGGCGAGGCCAGTACGAACGCCTCCGCCCACGTGACGTCCGACAGCACGCGCGTGACCCGGACATCCGGATCGGCTTCGGGGTTGTACATCGGCAGGTCCGCCTGGCGCAGGTCCAGCAGCCGCGTTTCAGCGCCGAATTCCCTGGCCGATTCCAGCAGGACGTTCAGGGCGCGCAGGCCGCTGGAATGAGACCGGAGACTGCCGCTGATGCCGAGGAGTTTGAGGCTCATAGTCGCGAGTTTCGAGTTGCGAGTTTCGAGTTGGACCAGATTCTTTGCATTTGCTCGCAACTCGCAACTCGGTACTCGCAACTGCTATGCGATATACTGTTTTTTCTTCCGGCCGCTGAGATAGCTCTCCATGATGCACGAAGCCAGTTCACCGCTGCTGGTGTAAAAGGCCACGCCTTTCGTCAGCTTCGTCAATTGATCGACGAATCCAACCCAATCCATTCCCCAATAATCCTCGATCAGGGCGAAGGTGCTGATGCGGCAGCCCTCGCGGACGGCCAGCACGGCCTCCTTGAGCGTCGCAACCGTGCTGCGCGGATCGGGCGGATACAGCAGATAGACAAAATCACCCTCGACGTGAGCGGTCGGCTGGCCGTCGGTGATGATGAAAATCTGCTTGTTCTCGCTGGTTCCTTTGCGGAGCATGCGCCGGGCGAGCTGGAGGCCCATGTGCAGGTTCGTGAAGTGCTGCGGGGCCTTGGCGAGTTGGTTGATCGGCACCCGCAGGCGAACCTGATAATCGTAAATCGTCACGGGTTTGGGCATGGCCAGCGGCAGCAGGGCCTCGGGGATTCTGGCGGCGCCCGAATAGAACCCGACGAACTCGATCGAGTCCTGCGGAAATCGGCCGCGGATCAGCGCCTGCATCGCCATCGCCACGCGCTTGGCGGAATGAAACCGGCCGTAGCGCATCATCGAGCCGCTCATGTCCAGCAGCACGACGGTCGAGCAACTCGTGACCCCTTCGTGCAGATGAAGCTCGAAATCCTTTTCATCGAATCGGATTTTGCGCCGGCCCGCCGATTCGACGGGCAGGCCGTGCCGGGTCAGGGCGTTATGAAGCGTTTGATGCAGATCCAGCTCGGCGACGGGGTCGCCGTAGACATACGGCTTGGTGCCGTCGATGCGTTCGCCGCCGAGGCCGGGAGTGATGCGCTCGTGCCCTTCGCGCTGGCCCTGCTTCAGATTGGCGAAGACCTCCATGAGCGCTTTTCGCTGCATTTTGGTGACCGCCCGGGGAGTCAGGCGCAGGCGGCCCTTTTCGTCCTTGTCCAGTATGCCGTCTTGGAGCAATTGCTCCAGCAAGTCGGATTGGGCCTCGTTTTTCGGATCGTTCATCATCTGTTCGATCGCCTGGAGCGCCTTCTCGCCATGTTCCATGATGAACTGCATGATCTGATCGAGGCCGAAGAGTTTATCGGGCGTTGGGAATTCCTCTCCGTCGAATTCGCCGTAGAAATACTTCATGATGGGGGATTGTATGAATGCCGAATGCCAAATGCCAAATGCCAAATGCCTAATGCCTAATGCGGAGTGGAATATGCGGTAGTGGCTTACTTTCGCGATCCAAAGCCCCGGGAGCTTGCTCCCTGGGGCATGCCAATTCGCTTCAACATTCAATTTGACCCACGCCCGATGATTCGGCCGCGTCAGATTGTGCATCAACATTTCCCGTTCTTGCGGGTAATATGAAGGGTTGTATGGATCGACTCGACGCCACGGTCTATTTTCTGTCGGCGATATTGCAGCTTGTGGCGATACTGTTCGCCCTGCGGATGTCGCGGGAGGCGTCGGATCGCCGGCCGTGGCTGGTGTTGTTCGCCGCCCTTCTGGTGATGTTCGCCAGCCGGATACTGGCGTTGACCCTGCCGCGGGTTCAGCAACACCTGTTTCCGTTCACCGCATTCACGGTTTCGGCGATTCTGCTGATTGCGCTGTTTGCGATTCGCCGGGTGGCGATGGCGGAGCGTCAAAGCAAGCTGGCGGCCGCGAAAAGTGCGGCCGAACGCGACGAAAGCGAAGGGCGGTATCGGTCCTTGATCGACTTAAGCCCCCATGCGCAGGTCGTCTACGCGGATGGGCGGATCGCTTACGTCAACGCCGCGACGTTGAGGCTGCTCGGCGCAACCGATGCCAGCCAGATCCTTGGCCGGTCCCCGCTGGACTTTATCGCGCCGCAATACAAAGCCTTGGTGGATGCGCGAATCAAGCGGATGAACAGCCAGGGCGGATTCGTTCCCCCGGTGAATGAAGAATGCGTGCGCCTGGACGGTTCGACGGTTCCGGTGGAAGCAATAGGGGTGGCGGTGCCGTGGCGGGGGGGGCAAGGGATTCAAGTCATTTGGCGCGATATTTCCGAACGCAAACGCGCGGAAGAGGAGAAATCGCAGTTGCTCGCCAGCGAACGCGCCGCTCGCAGCGCCGCCGAGCACGCCAGCCGCATGAAGGACGAGTTCCTGGCAACCGTTTCGCACGAACTGCGGACGCCGTTGAACGCCATCGTCGGCTGGGCGCATCTGTTGCTTCAGGGAAAACTCGACCCCAATGATTTGCGGCAAGGCCTTGCGACCATCGAGCGAAACGCGCGCGTCCAAACCCGCCTCATCGAGGATTTGCTCGACATGAGCCGGATCATCTCCGGGAAGCTGCGGCTCGACATTCAGCGCGTTTTGCCTGTGACGATCATCGAGGCGGCAATCGATTCGGCGAAGCCGGCCGCCGATGCCAAGGGCATCCGGCTGGAAAAGATTCTGGACCCGCTGGCGGCGCCGGTGGCCGGCGACCCCGGCCGGTTGCAGCAGGTCGTATGGAACCTCCTCTCCAACGCCATCAAGTTCACCCCCAGGGGCGGACGGGTCCAGGTCCTTCTCCAACGCGTGACCTCGCACGTCGAGTTGACCGTGGCCGATACCGGCCAGGGAATCGCCCCGGATTTCCTCCCCTTCGTGTTCGACCGCTTCCGGCAGGCCGATCCATCGACCACGCGAAAGCAGGGCGGATTGGGCATCGGCCTGGCGATTGCCAAGCAACTGGTGGAGTTGCATGGCGGGACCATCCTGGCCACGAGTCCCGGAGACGGCCAGGGTTCATCCTTCATCGTGCAGCTTCCCCTGATGGTCGTTCACGCACAGCCCGGTGAAGCCGAGCGTCTGCATCCGCGCGCATCCGCGGAAATCGTCCCGGCGGACGGCTCGCGTTCCCAACTTCAGGGCGTCAAGGTCCTGGTCGTCGATGATGAGCAGGATGCGCGCGACCTGATCAAGCGGGTGCTGGAGGATTGCAAGGCCGAGGTGCTGACCGCCGGTTCGGCCGCCGAGGCCATGCCCATCCTGATCCAGCAAAAGCCGGATGTCTTGCTCAGCGACATCGGCATGCCGCAAGTGGATGGATACGATTTCCTGCGCCAAGTCCGGTCGATGACCGACCAGGGCGGTGGAAAAATACCGGCGATAGCGCTGACGGCTTTCGCACGCTCCGAGGACCGGACGCGGGCCCTGATGTCGGGATACCAGGTCCACCTGGCCAAGCCCGTCGAGCCGGCGGAGTTGGTTGCGACGGTTGCTTCCGTCGTGGGCCGGACGGGCCAGCCGTTGTGAAGGTCCGCCAATTCTCAAGGAGGATCGCATGAAGCGGAATATATGGCGGCGTCTCGGCGCATTGGCTGTCCTCGGCGCTTTCGCCGGCTGCCTGTGCTCGGCAAGCCCGAAGCGGGCGCCCGGCAATGCAGGCCCGATTCACCAGCTCAACGAAGGCTACAGTTTGCTCCACCAGCTTATGAGCGACGAGAGCGACGTGAGCAAAATGCTCTTCATCAAGCACGCGGATGAACCGGTGGCGGGCGCCGTGAAGGAAATCTCCGGCGCCTGCAAGACGGCAAAATCGCGCATGGATGATTTTCCCAAAACCGACGCTCGCATTGAATTCGACGTTCCCGATCTTCCCCGCGTCGAGCAGGAATCGCGTGACCTCGACTCCTCGATCGAGGAAAAGGAACTGTTGTTTTCCAGCGGCAAGACGTTCGAGTTGCGGCTGATCTACTCCCAGGCCCAGGCCATGGAATATGGCGAGGTCTTGTGCAAGGCCCTGGCCGCGCGCGAGGATGATGCCGGGCGCAAGGCGTTTGTGACCGATCTGGCCCAACAGTGCGCTGATTTTCGAGACCGGCTCCTGGGATTGCTGGCGGTCAAATCGTGATACAAAAAGGGCCGGCGATGTTTACGCGAACGATTCTCGTTTTCTTCTGCACGGCCGTATTCTGTGCTTCGGCCGCGGCGGATGAAAAGTACACCCTTCACGAAAACCTCCACGTCGGCCAGAAAGTGTCGAATTCCATTCACTATGAGTGCAAGGTCAATTCCACCGCGACCACCAACGGCAAGCAGACCGCAACGAATACGACCACCGCCCTGAGTTGGAAGGTGACGTTGACCATCCTGGACGAAAAGGACGGATCGGCAATACGCGCGCAGGCGGACGTCGATCCGGACAGCTTCGACACTGCCAGGGAGGGAAACGGACCGGAGAAACGGACGCCCCCCGCGTTCGCCGGAAAAACCGTCGTCTTGGCGCGCCACCCGGACGAGTCGATCAGCAATGATTTTCCCGGCAATGCCGGCGATGACGACGTCGACATGCTCAACAACTTCATCACCCCCGACGAAGATTTTTATCCCGACAATCCCGTGGCGGTCGGGGACACCTGGGACAACACCGCCAAGGCCGCCCGGCACGCCGAACTGGGGCCGAACGATCGCATGGCGTCCGTCTGCCGATTGGACTGGGTCAAGACGATCGGCGGCAAACAAATGGCGCAGATTTCCAATTCGGTCGCCATCATCTACCACGAAGACAACAACGTGGAGGAAGACACGAGTTACACCACGACGGTCCTGGTGGACGTGGCCGCCGGAATGATCGTCAAGGGTGACGAGAAGGGATCGAGCAAATACACCACCCCCGCGACCGAGGCGACCCAAGTGAGCGGCGGAACCCAGTTCACTTTTCAATGCGAGGTGATCCCCGCCGCAAGCAAGTAGAACGGTAGAGACCCGAACGCCCACGGCGCCGCCGTGGGGAGCCTCCAACCGTCCGCCAGATATATTAGGCGGCCCCAATCCTGACGCCGATCAGCTTCCAGCCCAGGATGGAAAGTCCCGCAATCGAGCAAGCCGACGCGAATAACAGAATAAGAATCAGCAGCGAATTGCCATCCCGCCCTCATGGTTTCATCGCATGGGTGTGCCAGAATTTCCGGGACAGCAGAAATTGAACCGCCATGACGCCAAGACGCCAAGATGGAAGTTGCGCCTTGGCAGGATTTTACCTTGGCGTCTTGGCGTCATGGCGGTTCAATCGTCTTCGCTCCCGGAAGAATTGGCAGACCCGATCGCACTCGCCTTTCGGTTCTCCGCCCCGGCTGGCGCGGCAAAAAAGGGGCGTTTCTGGGACAGCATGTTTGGGTTATTATCCGACCATACTCAAAGGGAGGTCTCGAATGAGCGAAGTCCGGGTATTGGTCGGGACGCGGAAGGGCGCGTTCATCCTGACGTCCGATGGCCAGCGCCGGCGCTGGGATATTGACGGGCCTCATTTTGGGGGCTGGGAGATTTATCATCTCAAGGGCTCTCCCGTCGATCCCAATCGGATTTATGCCTCGCAGTCCAGCGGGTGGTTTGGTCAGGTGATTCAGCGCTCCAACGACGGCGGCAAAACCTGGACGCCGGTGGGAAACAAATTCGCGTACGACGGCATGCCGGGCACGCACCAGTGGTACGACGGCAAGCCCCATCCCTGGGAGTTCAAGCGAGTGTGGCATCTCGAGCCGTCATTGACCGATCCGGACGTTGTTTATGCCGGCGTCGAGGACGCCGCCCTGTTCCGTTCCGGTGACGGCGGGCAGACTTGGCAAGAACTGCCCGGCCTGCGTGGGCACGGCTCCGGCCCGCGCTGGCAACCGGGCGCCGGCGGGATGTGTCTGCACACGATCCTTCTGGATCCGAAGAATCCCGGCCGCATCTTCATCGCCATCTCGGCCGCGGGCGCGTTCCGGACTGAAGACGCCGGCCAAACCTGGCAACCGATCAATCGCGGACTAAGGTCCGAATACATTCCCGATCCCACCGCCGAGGTCGGCCATTGCGTTCATCGCATTGCCATGCACCCGTCGCATCCGGACGTTTTGTTCATGCAGAAGCATTGGGACGTGATGCGAAGCGATGACGGCGGCGACTCGTGGAACGAGGTCAGCGGCAATTTGCCGAGCGATTTCGGGTTCGCCATCGACGTTCACGCCCATGAGCCGCAGACGATTTACGTCGTGCCGATCAAGAGCGATTCGGAGCATTATCCGCCCGAGGGAAAACTGCGCGTCTACCGCAGCCGCACCGGCGGAGGCGATTGGGAGGCGCTGACCAACGGTCTGCCGCAGCGCGACTGCTACGTCAACGTATTGCGCGAAGCCATGGCCGTGGATTCGCTCGATTCGTGCGGGGTCTATTTCGGAACGACCGGCGGCCAGGTCTACGCCTCCGCCGATGCCGGAGACAATTGGGCCCCGATCGTCCGCGATCTTCCCGCCGTCGTGTCGGTCGAGGTTCAGACGTTGTCATGATGCGAGTCGTGCTTCCGCAGCATCTGCGCACGCTGGCCGGCGTCGGCCGCGAGGTGAGCCTGGACGTCGCCGGCCAGGTCACCCAGCGTTCGGTTCTGGACGCCCTGGAGTCCCGCTATCCGATGCTGCGCGGAACGATCCGCGATCAGCTCACGCAAACGCGCCGCCCGTTCGTGCGTTTCTTCGCGTGTGAGGATGATCTGTCGCACGAATCGCCCGATGCCCCGCTGCCCGAAAAGGTCGCGTCGGGGGAAGAGGCGTTTTACATTATCGGGGCGATCGTTGGGGGATGATGGAGAGAAAACGGGACAGGTCCAATTAGGGGACGCGGGACATATTGGACCCGTCCCGTTTTCCCATGTCGCAATCCAAAGCCCTGGGAGCTTGCTCCCTGGGCATGCCAGATCGCTTCAACATTCAAATTGACCCACTACGCGCGGTTGTCCAAACTCCAATCCTCGGTATCCTGCGCAAAATCGCCGGCGAACTTCGTCGGCCAATCCGGGAGGTATCTCTTGAGCGACAAGGTAAAGTTGGCGGTGGTCGGCTGCGGCGGGATGGGCGGGGAGCACATCAAGGCGATCGGCCGGCTCGCCGACGCCCAGGTCGCGGCCCTGGTGGACATCCGGCCGGCGGCGTATCAGCAGAAGCATAAGGACCTGCTCAACGGCGACCCGCCCGTTGCGACGTATGACTCGCTCGATGCGATGCTGAAAAATCCTCCCACGGGATTACGCGGCGTGGTGATCGTCACCCCGCACAATCTGCATTTCGAACAGGCCGTCGCGTGTCTGGAACACGGCTACGACGTGCTGGTTGAAAAGCCGATGGTCACGAATTCGGCTCATGCCCAGGAGCTCAAGAAGAAGATCGAAAGCACGGGCCGGCATTTTCAGATCGCGTTCCAGGCGCCGTTCACCCAGGAGTTCGCTTACATCCGCGAGCAAATTCAAGCCGGGGCTTTGGGCGAACTCCAGACGATCACGGCCCATTCCTGCCAGGGTTGGAAGAAAATTTGTGCGGGCACCTGGCGGCATGATCCCAAACAGTCCGGCGGGGGGCAGATGTACGATACCGGGGCGCATCTGTTCAACGCCATCACCTGGCTGGTCGATCGCCCGGCCCTCGATGTCTTCTGCATCACCGATAACAAGGGTCTGGAAGTGGACATCAATGCCGCGATGACCATCCGCTGGGAGGGCAACGTGCTGGGCAGCGTTAATATCTCCGCCAACACCCCCGGCTGGCAGGAAGGAATTTTAATCGCCGGCGACAAAGGCCGGATCGGCACCGGGATTCACGGCGGCCGGGTCGAGCAATGGAATGAGAAGGGCATCGTGAAGTATCCGCAGGTCACGCAGACGCACTACACTCCCGTCGAAAATTTCGTGGACTGCCTGCTGGGCAAGGCCCAGCCGCGATGTCCGGTGCGTTATGGAATTCTGCATAGCTGGCTGATGGACGCACTTTACGCCAGCGCGCGGGACGGAAAACCGGTGAAGCTGAGCAAGCCGCCTCTTTGAAAAAGCCTTACCGCGAAGGAGCCCAGCGCGAGTTCTGCCCGCAACCCAAAGAATTTTACCGCGAAGGCGCGAAGGACGCGAAGTTGCGCGAAGGTCAAAATCAAATCTTGTTTTTTTCTTCGCGCAACTTCGCGTCCTTCGCGCCTTCGCGGTAAGGTCCGATTCAGGCTGGCC
>Ga0187867_10003259_pt1 | contig 13098 bp, 18 predicted proteins | sample June2016WEW_13_1_FD_132976 | JGI IMG/M metagenome (GOLD analysis project Ga0187867, IMG submission 132976) | Peatland microbial communities from SPRUCE experiment site at the Marcell Experimental Forest, Minnesota, USA - June2016WEW_13_10 | ecosystem: Environmental > Terrestrial > Soil >... | reverse complement strand
GCAACGGCCCAATTCCCCTCCGCGCCATACATCTGCGCCTCGGCCCCATATTGCGCCCCCTGGTATTGCAGATTCCTTGCCTGGAGGTTCGAGTTGTACCTGATCGTGAGCGCGTCCATTTCGCCCGTCTCGGCAGCAGAGGACCTCACGTCGACCGCCGATCCCGTGTTGGGATTCACCCCGCTAGCCGCTTCATTCGCCTTGACGGCTCCGATCATCTCCCCGGTTTTTATATCCTGGGTCTGCTCCTGCACCTGCCCCTGTTGCAGTGCGATCCTTGCGTTCTGATTCGCGGTGATCTGGTTGTTTGTCGCAACCTGAGCCTGATAATCTGCGGATTTACTCTGCGAGTAAGCTGACATTGCTGTGCTGGCGACAGTTGCGACGATACTTGCTACTCCAACCGCTAATGCGGGACTACACATTAGACCCCTCCATCGAAAATCTCAAAAAGGGCCTCTTCCAAACTCCATAGGCCACAGGCTCGGAATCAAACTCAAATCCCAACCATTTAAGCCACTTAATCGAAAGCTCGTTTCTAACGTCCACGAAATTAACGAGTGTAGGGAAAAGTTCGAGCATGTTTGCAACGTATCCCTTGTTCAGCCTAAGAAAGGTCATTGCATATTTCGGCAAATCATCGGCGCCAAGGAGCCATGGAGATCCTATACCTAATAGTATATCCATAGGAGTAACGCCCCACATGCAAACCGGCCGGTCATCCACAAGGCCCGTCCATGCCACAATTGACCTTGCAAGCGAATCTGCAAGCGCGCGGTACGGCCCCATACCCAAAGCCCCAACCTCATCACGGTCAGCTTTTCTCATATTCGAGGCCAACCAGAAGAGGTGATCGCTATGAGCGGGCACAATTATCCGAGCCATTTTTTTTCCTCATTCCTAATTCCTAATTTCTGATTACCCAGGACTGTCTCCAATCGTAACCTCGGGTATTACCCCCAAAATCGTACAAGGAAGCGGGTTATCCTGCTCGATACAAACATCGTCATCAACGAGATACTGGTTGTCGATCACAACCCTCTCATCCCCGGTAAAAAGCGGAATCGCGGTCCCCATGCTCACCACGGAACTCCGCTCCTTTATTTCCGTTAAATCATTGAAATTCGGCCCGACTTTCAAACCCCGAGTGTCGGTCACCCGTACAGCCACCGCAGATATTTTCTTCCTGTAATCCTGCACCTGCGTGGTCATTCCTTCGGGCTCCATGCAAAGCGTCTGGAGCTGCGCGACATATTTCAGCCCCACCGTGACGGTCTGTGCCGCGTATTGCAGCACTATCTGGCCACTGACCACTGTTTGCTGCGGTTGAACATTCCCATCGGCCAGGATGGATACCGTCGCCCCGTTCAAATGATCGAGCCCGGAAACCGTGGTCGTTGGTCCACCGTCCGAGGAGTTGTACTGAAGCCCGCAGTCGACGAACCAGGCCTTGGTTACGTCACTCACGCCATTGGTTAAAAAGTTTCGGCCGTTCATGCGCTCGACGTACTGTACGGGCTGCCCGCCATTAACGCCCGGGATGGTCCGCTGTGTCACAAAATAGACTGAATCCATGTTGATTCCCGGTATCTGTTGCTCGGGGATGGAAGCCACGGACAGAAACTGATCGGTCCCAGAGCTTCCGAAGCTGTCATGATGAGCCCACGCGTAGACATCCTGCTCTTTGAGATAAGTAAACGACAAAAGAATGCCATCGTCTCGGACCACCCACACCTGATAGAACGGCTGTTCGGCATAGGCCCAGCGCTCCATGTTGTGGCCAAAGAAAAGATGATTGGCTAAAACGCTCATGTCCGTCCCGGTATAGACGTTCACCCAGAAATTATAGGCAAGATCGCGAATGATCGACCCCTTGGCCTGGACGTACAAGATGTCGTAATTGATGACGATTGGCGGAAGATCGGCGCACCCCACATAGTTTTGAGGAACAACTACAGTGTTTGTAGGAGTGACGGCAATCGGGCTCGTGATCGCCCCTCCGACCAGAAGCCACGCTCCCCCCGCGGTCAAGCAGACGAGGTTATTCATCGGAACCAGCCACTTGATCGCGTTCACCTGGTTTGCGGCAATCGTCATGACAATGGCGTCGCTCGCCTGGCTGGGATTGCTTACGTCCATGTTCTTGAAGTCCGCCGGCTGAGTCATCCAGATCGTTTGAGGGTTTTGAAGAGATCCGGCGAAAACTTTTCTTTGCTGAAAATATGTCGCACATGAGGGGAAATTGCCCGAAGGCGCTACCGCCGCCTGAAACGTTGCCCCCGACCCTCCGGCCTGGGTAAAAACAAGCGTCTCCCCATTGGTGTAGGTCGTACTAAACCCGCCCACCGAGATCGAAGTTATAACGCCGTTGGTAATCTTGGGTGTGAATGTGCAGCCCGTTCCGCCGCCGGATGCGGTTACCGTGACTTTTCCAAAATAATTAGATCCTCCGTTTGTCACGACCGCCGTAATGACATCCTGCCCCAATGGGTTAGCCACAACTGAAAGATACCCGGTTGCTCCGGCGCCCTGGTTGGCCGCCTGGACGGTCGGATTTTGATAATTCTGGCCGCCGTTTGTAACGGTCACCGCCGTAATGACCCCGGAAACGATCGTCGGGGTGAGTACCGCCCCCGTGCCGGTCAAATCCGTTGCAACTATCTGAGTTGTAGAATCGTAGCCCGATCCGCCCGTTAAGACCTTAACCGATGCTATCGGACCCTCGTTGAAAGGATTTGTGCCCTGGGGAGGCGACTGCGTGAAGTCGGGAGCAATTTCAGTGTCTGTAAAGCTGGTTCCGTTCGCCGTCCCGATGTAGCCGTACATGACATCGGCGGGAATGATGGCCTGGTTGTAGGTCGGGTTTGCTTTGTAGACCCGGTAATATGATGCGGCCGTTAAGTTGCTCCAGGTGATCGTATTGTATGCGCCGGCGTCGGAATTTAACTGAACGCCAGTCCCGCTTTTTGGGGCGGAAGCATACGATTCATCCGGAGGCGAAGCCGAAACTGCCGTCACAACGTAGGAATAATTCCATTTTGTGTCCGTGTAGCCCGATGTCCCCGCCGAGTTTACAAAGTTGACACCCGTTGGAGCTGAAATCGTGGGCGCAAAAGAAAGTGTCGTGAGTGTCCAGACCCAGTGCTGTGTACGCGTGAGGTCGGCCGGCGGATAGCTCGGGTGGCAAAGAGTAAGGGTGTCCGCGCTCTGCGTCCATTTGATCGCCTGGATATCCGATCCCGCGTAGGGAGTTGTGAGGGTGAATACACGCGCGATCGAACCCACGAAAAAAGTATTATAATTCGTGGTGTTGATTACGTTTCCGTCCAGGTCGGTGAGAGTAAATCTACTTTCCGTCGCGTTCTGGACAATGTACTGTTTTCCCGGCGTGCTGTTGATCTGCTGCATCCCTCCGGAATGGGCCATCGTGATAAAAACCTGATCTCCATTCTTATACCCGTGATTCCCTACTACCAGAACTCCGGGATTTGCTTTAGTAATAGCTGAAATCGCCTTCGCGGGCTCAAGAACATACCCTCCGTTCATGATCACCCGCATATACTGGTGGCCGAACTCAAGAATATAGGTCTGGACCAGGTTGAACTGAAAGGGGATGAGCTGAGCGGCATAAGGGAGGTTCGTCATCGGGTTGATTGGACATCCCACCGCCGGGTTCGAATTCCAGCACCTGCCGACAAACATGGTCCCCGCGCGGTTGCTCGCTCCGCCATGCACCCAGACGAACATATTCCTCAAAAGCTTTGCCGCGATGTGGTACTTGGCCAGGTCCACGCGGGCATAGAGCGACGGAGCGATTTCCCCGGCGGCAAAACTCGTTTGAATCATGTTTAAAAGAGGTGCCATAATTATTCCTGAAATATTCCTACAGTGGATTCCAAGCCCAGCCGGGCGCAGATGAGTAAGTCAAGGTAATAGTGTCCCCGGGCTTCAAGATAACGGTCATCCAGCCGCCCGAAGGGATAGCTCCCATATTGACGCCATTTATGGCTGTGGCTGAAGTAACCCCGCCGATAAGGACCATGCAGGTTTGTGCATAAGGATTCGCATAGGCAACGGTTGAACTTGGAACCGAGGGGGTTGCGATATTCGGGATGGTTCCGATGTTATCGTGAATCTTATTGGTTGCGCTTCCCGATGGATAACCGCTAACCCCCCCCGTGAAAATTCCTTCCGAGGTGCCCGCAAACAGGTTGTCAGCAACGATCATGTAGGTATTGAGGTTTGACGCGAGATACAGGCCGTATTCCTGGGCTAGGGGGTATTCACTGCTGATGGTCTTATTTCCGATGATTTGAATGTTGCTCGAAGTGCTGTTTACGGCGATCGCGCAGGCTGACCCCGAATAGCCATAAGAACTGCCAAGAATCTTGTTATTAAGGATCTGCCAGTCGCTTCCAAGCATTTGGATGCCGTGGCCCGTACTGCCGATGATCTGGTTACCGACTATCGCAACGTCCTTCGTATTGACCGTTGTGACAATGCCCATCACGCCCGCAGTCGGTGTCGACCAATTTACCGTGCTGCCCGAGACTGATCCGGACCCGCTCCATTCCACATGCGAATTCGCAATAATGGCGAGAATCGTATAATCGAGTTCTATTCCGGCCCCGGTGGCCGTGCCCGCAGATACGAAATTGTTTATGATGACTGCGACAACATTACCCTGGGCGGATGATCCCTGGACTAGCACATTGTTTACCTGGCTCCGAAATCCCGTGCATCCGAAGAGAAAATACCCTCCGCCTTCACTTCCGGCTGTTGTGGCCCTAAAGCCGATGTACGAATTCCCTGCGCCGCAATTGAAATAGTAGATGTTTGGGTCCACAGCCCAATAAGCTGCCGTCGCGGCATAGGTGGACTGACAATTCAGGACCTGGGCGCCATACTGAACGCCGGAGTGATAAATATTTATGTCCGAATTTATGACGTAAAGATCATCCAGAATGCCCACCGACCCCGTAGGGACAACAACTCCGTTTGCACCGCTTCCACGGGTGACCTGCGCAGCCCTGGTGATCTGCAAATGCCGTATGGCCCCCATCCAATTACTCGGAGTCGTTAGTATTGTATGCAGAGGGTCGGCCCCGGTGAGGATAGTCGCTTGAGATGATTGGCCGATAAACCCCTGAGTGGTTGTCGCAAGCGTAAGGGATGTAACGGAGTAACTGCCGTTTGGAACAAAAACGTCTTGCCCCGTGGCTATCGCTGCAGCAAAAGCCGGGGTGTCGTCTTGCCCGGCCCCTACTGTGCCGCCCGATACAAGGCTTGCATATTGCTGGGGCGTGACATACCCCATGGCTGCAGCTCCGCTGGCTCCGGTCGGCCCCAGAGGCCCTTGGATGCCCGCAGGCCCCGTGGGTCCCTGAGGCCCTGTTGGACCGACAAAGGAAACCATCCCGGTCGCCGCCGCCACGAGCTGCTGAGTCTGCATCGTGAGATAATCAAGCGCCGCCTCGACCACCTGGGGATAAAATCCCCCCTGGTTCGTAAGCGATGTCCCCTGAGTGTACGGCACAACCCTTTGAATCGTAATGCTCCAGCCTGAAGGCAACGGATTCCCCGAAACCGGATATGTAACCGTCCCCCCGGGCCCCGACCCTCCGGCAAATTCGTTGCCGGACCCGATCCCCGTTACGCTGTACTGAGAAGCCGCAAGCACCGTCGTGACGGCGGGGCTGACGTTATTATTCGTAATGGATACGACAAGTTGGGAAGCGTTTTGCACGATAAATGAAAACGGAAAAGCTGTTGTCGCGCCGTTTCCCAGATAGGTTACATAGCTCTGATTTGTGGTCAGCATTAGTAAATCCCCTGTCCGCCTGAGTAATCATCGTCCATCGGATACGGCAGCTCACCCGGCACAGGGTAGTACCCCCTGACCCTGATCCAATCCGGAGTATGATCCGGAGACAAGGGTTGCTCGTTTGCATCGACTGCTCGAGCAGTGGTAGCCGCGTTTACGGCCTTCGCATAGAGTTCCTTATCGACCTGCTTGTCGCCAATAAGAGCGCCAACGAGGTGTGCCGCCAGTGCGTAAACCATGGCCTCCGAGAACTCATCGTCCCAGAGGTTCGGATTATCGACCAGGGCGGTATAGATGATCATGGCGGATTCAAGGTTGCTCATGATGACCTTGATCTGATTGCCGCTCGAATCATAATCCAGGCCGATTTGATACTTGGGCTTATTCTCCATTCCCGGAAAACTGAGCGGCGCCGCGTAAAAGCCGGGCATGAGCACGAGTCCGGTATTCTCCGGAGTACTTCCAGGAGGATAATAAGGCGGCTTTACCTGGCGAAGCCTCACGCAGTCCTGCGGCCATGCGTACTCATATGTCCATGGCGGGGGAGGAAAGGGCGGCACATTATTTGGATTTTCCGGCGTATTGCCGGCAGCGGCGACCAGGGCAAGGTTATTCTGGTATCTCGCAAACGACCAGGGCGCAAGCCGCAGCATAGCGCGACACTGAGGCTCGAAGTGAAGAGTGCAAGCCTGGGCCTCGGGGCTCGATTCACTCATTGATGCGATGGTCGACCGCGTGCCGATCACGCTGAGCGCTCTATTACAGATATCAACTTGAGCGGGCATCAGTTTTCCTTTCCACGCGAAGCCGCGAAGCCGCGAAGAAAAGCAAAGACGGTAATGTCGTCATTCCGGCGAAGGCCGGAATCCAGAAAGGTCTTAATTATTTCTTCCATTTGGCTGCATTCCTCGCGAAGTTCGCCTGCTTCTTCGTTTTGGCGCTGGCCTTGCTACCGGGCTTAAGGACGGAAGCAGCCTCTTCCTGCACAGACTTTCCAGCCGCTTTGGCCTTCGCAGTGAAAAGCCCCTCATGTGACTTCTTGATGTGGATACTTGATCTGCTGCTGCTCGAAGATGAGCTGCTTCTACTCGCTCCCATCTTTTTCAACCTCCGGCTCAGTCGCTACGGCTTCCATCATGGAATGATAGAGTTGCGGCGGCTTCATAGAATATTGCCCGGCAAACTCCATAGCCCACTTCGCAAGCTCGATTCGGTCCCCTAACGGAACGTAGATTTTCATTTACCATCCTTGTCTGTATCCATGCTCGGATACATTTTTCCCGGTAGATCTTTAGCCCGCTGGATCGCCGCAAGCGCCTCTTGAGCCTCTTTTTCGATCTGCTCAAGTGCTTTTTGCGCCTTCTTCAGCCGCTCCGGGTCCCCGTGTATTTCCGTAGCTTCTCTCAGTGTGTGCGCGTCGCCTCTTGCCTGGTAGTCCTCGTCGGTCTTTGGTTTTGCGATACTCATTTCGGCCGCTCCAAATTTTGGATTTCAAGTTGTTCCTTAAGAGACATCCCGGCTTTTTCGGCCAGCGAATAGACGAGAAGACACAGGCGCGATATTTCGGCTTTGAGTTCTGCGATCCCGCAGTTTTGGCAGTTGTCTTTGCGGATGGCCCAATGGAGAGCCGCGCCGATCACCATTGACGCAATTGAGCCCACAATCATCCAGCCGGCGTGATCCATTCCATTCATGCGAGCGCTCTCCTCTCCCATCCCTTAAGGAATTTCCCATCCCCTGGCTTCTTGATCACAATCGCCTCGAAATGTCTCACCAAAACCTGCTTGTACATCTCCAGGGACTTGCACCCGATGAGCAAAAGCCTTGCCTCGTTTACTCCGGTCAAAACACCGATATTGAAGATTTTGGCCTTGAGCTGGGCGAGTCCGCTTTCATCGCCGGGGAAGGGCTTCACGTTGTCTATCCCGCCCTTCATCCAGAAATCGCGGTAGTAGATCTTCACCGCATCGTCCCGGGTAAGATGCGCGATATCCAGGAGCGGATAGGAGCGTTTGGAGATTCCGAACTTGGTGCCGCCTCCGGCGTCTCCGGGAGTCTCCGTGTAGGTGGTCCCTTCCCAGTTGTCGATCAGGTCATCACAGGCTTTCTTGAAGTCCTCGGGATAATCCACCACGTTCCTCCTGTACGGTTTCCTCGGATACCACTTTACGCGGGCCATCTTTGCTCAGTCCTCAGTCCTCAGTCCTCAGTCCTCAGTCCTCGCGCTTCGCGCACTCAGCTCAGATTCGTAAGGTTGTGCTGCTGCACATCCTTGGCGACTTGCTTCGCCTCCGTGGCCGGGTCCGGTGGTTTCGCCACAATCCCCGTATGCGGAGAGACCAGCGCCCCGATCCCGGTGATAGTCCCCACGATCTTAAGCTGCAAATCCGCACTCACGATCACCCCGCAATACTTCGCATACTCCGTGGCGAGGATGCTCACCACAAGAGCGATCGCTGCCGGGTCCTGCCAATAGGGCTTGCCCGCGGCCTTGTCCTTTTCGTAGTACATGACCAGGCTGAAGATCCATTTCACGAATTCAATGATCTGGCTCATTTTGCTTTCCTCGTCGCAGTACAGGTTACTGCTTGGTGGAAATAGAAATAGTTAACGGTGAAGGGGGAGCTCCTGGCACAGTGAACGAGAAAGGGGCGGATTGCACACTGCATGCCTGCCCCCATTGAACGTCATTGACGCACGCCTGCGCTGTCACTGTGTACGATCCCGCCGCGATCCCCGCCAGGTTGAGCGCAAAAGCATAGGTTCCCGTAGCGTCCGGCGGAATGTTGGTTGCCGCAATGGTGGCCGGCAGGCCGGTCACGTTGTAGCTGAGAGTGTCCCCGGCTGGCGGCGTGTAGGTTTCAGGCGCACACACCAGGTAAGGCCCAGCCGCCCGGGCACAAACGGGAACCACGAGAAGCGCAAGAACGCACAAGAAAAATGCGATTCGTTTCATTAGATCCTCACTTTCCCTCAACGGCATTAACAACGGGTGTAATCACCGGCGTAACAACAGCCGCCGTCCCGCTCGATCCCGCCGCCGCCTTCAAGGCGTCATGCACTGTCCCTGTCGTGCTGATGTCCGAAGGATGCACGAGGACGCCCTTTTCATCATAGCGGTCGATGATCGTCACCTCGTCGCCCACAATGCCCACCGGATACTTGCCGTAGACATAGGTTTTGGTTACCCCGTTCACTGTGACCGGTTCGGCCGACAGCGGTGCATGAGCGCAGCCGGCCAGGGCAATAGCCAGAAGACAAAGACTTAGTGTGATGTCGTTCCTGCGCAGAAATCCATCAGGTCGATATTTACTCATTCCCCAAATCCTTTCCCCGTAACCAAACATGCCCCGATCAAAAGGAGCATCGCAGGGACTTCGGCGGCCGTCATCAAGCCTTCCTCAACTCCGTCCACCATTGCGCTCAGGTGAGCATGGATTTTCTGTAATGCGCTTTTGGGGACCTCTACGGTCTCTTCCATCGGATTCTCCTTAACTGAGCGAAATGGATACTGGAGATGCCTGCGTAGATACAGGCTTGGCCTCTGCTGGCGCAGCAGCAGTTGTTTGGGCCGCCACCGGTGCCTTAGCCGCCGTTACCGCGGCCCCCACCACTATACTTGCGGCCTCAACCGCAGCCTGCGCGGTCTGAGCCGCCGCCGTCAGGCCCGCAGAACTCAGACTGCCCATTGCGTACTGCTGGGCCGCCGAACCCAATGCCCCAACGACCGTGTTCGCATTGGTCAGCAGGGGATTTACGATGCTGCTGATGGTGCTCGCGGTTCCGGGGAAAACGGCTTCAAGGACAGGTTCCACGGACTGCTCGAGACCGGTCACAAACTTCTGAAAGTAGGTTACGACCTCGGCCCAGTTGACGCCCTTGAACCATGCCTCGACTTTCTGAATCTCTGCTTTTATTTCTCCGATAAAAACGCTTAGATCACTCATCTGATGCTCCTTGGTTTTTGTGAGTTCCGGAGAGGCCTTCCGGTCTCTGCCTTCTCGGCCTCCCCGTTTACGTAATTTCGCGGAAATGTTTCTTTAATTCCTCAATTCCTCAATTCCTAAATTCCTAAATTTGCTCAGGAGTTGTCTTCCTCCCACTCCACCATGCACCCGAAGGTCCCCGCTCCAAGGCCGGTCGTGTTGTTGTAGATCTCGACCAGGTCTCCGGTCCCCCGCAGGATCAGCGGCTTGTCGTTATTTAAGCAGAAATCCCATACAACGGGTTGAGCGATCATGCCGGCAGCCGGAGGCGAAATACCCATGATCCGGGCGTCAAATGCCGCAAAGCCCGTTCCCGATGTAGCCGCCGCAGTGTAGATGTTCACAACGCCGGTGGCCGCCGCATCATTCTTATCCATCTTGCCCGCCGTAAGAGCCGTAGCGCTCCCCGAGCCCGACACGGTGGTTGAACGTCCAAGCGTGAGTTCGGCATAGAACTTGGTAGCGCACTGGCCCCATAAAAGGATCTTCTTTACCCGGATCGTCATGGTAGCGCTGCCAACGATTTCGACCAGGACCGCCGCCGCGGTGGAATAGAACGTCTGAGCAACGGCGCACACGCGAAATGTGGGCTTGCAGTGCTCCTCGGTGACAAATATCCTCCCGGTGGGATCTGAGCCTATAAGGACGCTCTGTCCCGCCGTGCCGTTTGCCGGCATGGCGGTCTGCACTATCCCCTGATTCAGTCCGGGTGGTAATACGTTCGATTGCGGATTAGGTACTGCCATTGTTTAGTCTCCTGTGGTCAGTCGCCAGTGGTCAGAGAAAGGCTTTTTCTGACGACTGATGTCTGACGTCTGTTCACTGCCCCACGGCGTCCATCCCCGACTTGATCCCCTGGGGGCTCGCGCCGAAATCGGCTATCTTGTCAACGATTTCATGTGTGGACATCTCATGGTTGACAAAGCCCGTTTTTTTAAAAGCCGCCTTTGCCGAAGCGTCCACCGGTTTCATATGAGGACCCGGGATGACATCGTCTGATACCTCGACCACTTCTCCCGGCTCCCACAACCGCTGATCGATGAACGCCCGCTCCAGTAATTCGTACTTAGCCATAAACCAGTCTCCTGTGGTCAGTGGTCAGTGGTCAGAAAAGGCTTTTCTCCGGCCACTGGCGACTGACGTCTGTCCACTGCCCTTAAAGGTATTGGTTTGAATACCCGCTCTGATACCCAAGTCCCGGGCCAAGCGCCGTCCTGTCGATCGTGATAAAACTCGCGATCGCTCCCGCCGTCATGTTGGCCGTCCCCACCACGTAGTTCATCTGCATAAACTTGGGCAACGCAGAACCAAATTGGGACGTCGGAGTCATCGGGGGAACTTTGATCCGCAAAAGCTCGGCGCCCGCGGTAAGAGCCGTCAGCGCATAGGCGATGCTCTGAGCAACCGTCACATAGCTCCCCGGAGATCCCGACCCGTTGTCGGGCGCATACTGCACCTGCACCTGCAAGGTCGAAGAAGACCCGGTGAAAGCGGTCATTACCTGCACAACGATCTCGAGACCCTCGCCGATGCCGATATCCCGGCCGTAGCCGGACTTGCTCGATGCGAGCTGGCTAAGATCGATGATGTTGGCCGAAGCCTGGTTTCCGACCGTGAAAGTGGTTCCCGAATTCACCGCAGTCCCGGAAAAGACCCCTCCGGAAGATACGGAACCGTCCAAAAGCATTAAGGCATCCATTATCATTGGTTTAGTCTCCTGTGGTCAGACTGGCCACTGACGTCTGTTGTCAGCTTTTACGTCAACGCCGTCTCAGTGTTGAGCAACTGGTCACACGTCCGGATCGGAATGCCCCTGAAGGTTGTCACAGGCTTTCCGTCGAACTCTTCCATCCGCAGCAAAACATTGCTCTTATTGACCGCCTGGATGTCAAGCCAGGTCGAAATCGCGCGGTTGCAGTAAAACCCGGCCTGCCCAAGGCTTAGTTGCGGCTCTCCGTTTTGCCCGCTTGTCTGGACGTTACCTGCGCGCGCCGGCTGAATCGGCAGCCTGTGAATCGCTCGAATCATGAGGTTAATGAGGTTTGGAGGAGTTCCACCCGAAAGTGTCGTCACATCGATGTTGCAGATCCGGACCGCGTATCTCCAGTCCTTTACGACCAGGCCCGCATCCCATTTGTAATGGGTCCGCCAGGCGTAGTAGGGGTTGGAGTTTGAATCGTAGACAGGCGTCTTGCCCATGTCTTCTTGCCGGAAACCCGCTTTCTGGCCCTTGGGGAAGATACCGTGAACAGACATGGGGCCCCACATGATGAGCCACATCGACGTGCAGGTGCTCGAAGTTCCGCCGGCGTTAATGACATTATTGGCCGTCTGGGAGTTCGATGTCGAGATGCTCGGGTATCTGGGCGCAAGCCCCATGAAAGCCGCAGGCGTCGATGTGATGTTATTGTAGAAGATCGTTCCGGCCATTTGCTGGTTCATGCCCTCGAGAAACGCAAGCTCTTCAGACAGCCTGAAGGCGCGGTCGTTTCCGGAGAGTGCCACCAGGTCAACGTCGATATCCGAATAGGTCTCGAGCATGCCGCAAGATTCGGTGATTTGCGCAGTGGTCGATTTGCCCCTGGGTACGCCCTGGTTCAGCAACCGCCAGTAAGCCTGGGGAAGGCCGGTTCTGATCGTGGTCTTATGCCCGGTCGGAAGGTTTCCTTCCACCCAGAGCATGTCGTCCAGGATCTCGTTTGTCTGGGACAAAAGATTGATGATCTGGGCTATTTTCCCATCGTCGTCGATGCGTTTCGCCCAGTCCACCAGTGTCAGTGCAACAGGTCCTATGGTCGCCATTTATAAACTCCTGGAAGCATGAAGCACGAAGCATGAAGCACGAAGCTGTTATTCCCGCTCCTTGCTACTCGCTTCCCGCTTCCTGCATTTTGGGGTACATTGCGTTCAGGAAATCCTTGCTCTTGTTCACCGGTCCCCCTGTCAGGTTTCCCGGCTCTTTCAAAAGATTTCCCATCCTCACAAACAATTTGACCAGGGCAGGGTTATTCCCCGCGCCCGTCATGTTGAGAGCCTCTCGCAGAGCCTGGGCGTCGGCATCGTTTGTGACAAACGGATTTGACTCGCCCGGCTGGAACACCAGCGCGGCGGCCTTTACGGAATCCTGGAACTTTGTTCCACCGATCTCCGGGTCCGCTTTCACTTCGGCCTGCCATTTGGTCTGCGTCTCCGACCACGCCTTATAGGGCGCCTCGGCCAGAGCCTTTATCTTGTCCCCTCCGAAGCTGAGCAGCTTCTGGGCTTGCTCCTGAGTAAGGTCCAGCTCTT
>Ga0187867_10003258_pt1 | contig 13099 bp, 11 predicted proteins | sample June2016WEW_13_1_FD_132976 | JGI IMG/M metagenome (GOLD analysis project Ga0187867, IMG submission 132976) | Peatland microbial communities from SPRUCE experiment site at the Marcell Experimental Forest, Minnesota, USA - June2016WEW_13_10 | ecosystem: Environmental > Terrestrial > Soil >... | reverse complement strand
GTGAATCCGTCCGGTTTGGCGGCGGGCAATTACTCTGGCGCGATCGGTCTGAGCGCGAACGGAACGTCGGTGACGGTGCAGGTGAACCTGGTGGTGGGCAGCACATCCGGCGGTAACGTCACGGTGAGCGCTTCCACATTGAATTTCACGGCGGTAGCCGGGGGCTCCGCGCCGGCGACGCAGGCGTTGACGGTATCGAGCGCGGCCGGGAGCGCAGGCGTGCCATTCACGGCGGCAGCCTCCAGCACCGGCAACTGGCTCTCGGTCAGCCCGGCCTCGGGGACGACCCAAACCAACCTGACCGTTTCCGTGAACCAGGCGGACCTGAGCGCCGGGAACCATAGCGGCAGTATCACGATTACGCCGACCGGCGGCAGCGCGGTGGTCGTGCAGGTAACCCTCGACGTTTTGAGCCAGCCGGAGATCACGGTAACCCCCGCATCGCTTAGCTTCAGTTTCCAGGCTGGCAGCGGCGGAACCGTGGCGCCGGGACAATTGACCGTGAGCGCGAGTGGCGGCGTATCCAGCTTCCAGGCCAGCGCCAGCAGCACGGGCAACTGGCTTTCGGTGACACCGGCATCCGGATCTACATCCACAACCACCCAACTGACCGTGCAGGTGAATCCGGCGGGACTGGCGGCCAGTACGACGCCCTATACGGGAACCATTACGATCACCGGCGTGAGCGGCACCGAGGGCTCGGCGACGGTGACGGTTTCGTTGAGCGTGACCGCCCCGCTGCCCAGTATCACGGGAGTGACGAACGCGGCCAGCTTCGCGAGCGGCGCAGTTTCACCGGGTGAGATCGTGTCCATTTTCGGGACCTCGATCGGCCCCACGAACCCAGCCACCCTGACGCTGACTTCCGCCGGCACGGTTTCGACCTCAATCGGCGGGGTAACGGTCAGCTTCAGCGGTTATCTTGCGCCTTTGACCTACGTCGGCTCAACCCAGATCAACGCGGTCGTGCCGTATGGGATCGCCGGGAACAAGGAGCCGTTCGTGGAGGTGAAGTTCGCCGGACAGACATCCAACGATTTCACTCTGACGCTGGCAACCTCCGCTCCGGGGATCTTCACGCAAAACTCCTCCGGCACCGGTCCGGGCGCCATCCTCAACGGGGATAGCTCAGGCAACACGCAGCAGAACCCGGCGGCGCCGGGGAGCACGATTCAGATCTTCATGACCGGCGAGGGGTTGACGACCCCGGCACAAGCTACCGGGGCAGTGACTCCGGTGAACCTGACCGGCTCCGGTCCGATTACGCCGGCGCCGCAACTCCCGGTTATGGTGATGATCGGAGGCCAGCCCGCACAGTTGACCTTCGCCGGCGAAGCGCCGTACACCGTGGCCGGTGTATTGCAGGTGGATGCCGTGATTCCGCCGACGACCGGCGCCGGCGCGATTCCGATCACCGTGCAAGTCGGCAAGCAGATCAGCCAGACGGGCGTGACCGTGTGGGTGAAGTAGCGAATTAACGACCGTTCCTTTTTGAGCGGCGGCGTCTTCGTGCCCATGCGGAGCCGCCGCCGCAAACTTACCCTTGTGCGATCGCCCGTCGAGGCATGGAATGAGGCATAATGGCTTCATTGAGGAGGGCAGTTCCATGGCAAGCGCAAGTTCAGTGAAACCCAAAGTCAATCCGATTCCGGATGGCTATCACAGCGTAACTCCGTATTTAACGGTGGCCGACGCCGACAGGCTCATGCGGTTCGTGAAGGACGCTTTTGGCGCCCAAGAAGTGTTTGTGCACCGCGGACCCGATGGCGCCATCTCCCATGGGGAAGCCAAGATCGGCGACTCGATCGTAATGATGGGGCGGCCTCGGGGGGATGCGAAACTAATGCCGGCCATGATCTACCTGTATGTGCCGGACACGGACCTGGTGTACCGCACGGCGATGAGCGCGGGCGGCAAGAGCCTGCGCGAGCCGGTCAACGAGTTCTATGGCGATCGCTGCGCAGGTGTGGAAGACCCCTGCGGCAACCAGTGGTACATGGCCACACACATCGAAGACGTCTCGCCCGACGAGCTGCAACGCAGGTTGGCGGCGATGGCGCAGAAGAGCTAGAACACCGCCCTATTCGCGTTTCCGGTAAGCCCGAGCCATGACATAATCCTGATATGGAAATCACCTGGCTGGGGCACGGCACGTTTCAGTTTCGTCTAGATTCGGGGCAAGTGATCCTGATGGACCCGTGGACGGACGGTAACCCCGCGTACCCGAAGGGGCACCGCATCGAGCGCGTGGATACCATCGCGATCACTCACGGCCACTTCGATCATATTCACGACGCCATCCCGCTCGCCGCGCGATTTGAGCCGGAGATCATCGGCATCTATGAGACCTGCGCCTGGCTGGAGCGCAAAGGGGTCAAGCACACGCGCGGCATGAACAAGGGCGGAAGCCAGCAATCGAGCGGCGTCAAGTTCACCATGACGCACGCGGTGCATAGCTGCGGCATCCTGGACGAAGGCGAAATCGTTTACGGCGGCGAGGCGGCCGGCTACGTGTTGAGATTCGCCGATGGCCGCGCCTTGTACTTCGCCGGCGATACGAACGTGTTCAGCGACATGCAACTCATCGAGCAGCTCTACCATCCGCAACTGGCGATTCTGCCGATCGGCGACCTGTTCACCATGAGTCCGCACGAAGCCGCGCTCGCGTGCCGGCTGCTGCGAAGCCCCAAAGTGATCCCGATGCACTTCGGCACTTTCCCGGCGCTCACCGGAAGGCCGGAGGAACTGGCGAAGCTGGTCACCGGCAGTGGCACCGCCGTTTGGCCGCTAGAGCCGGGCAAGCCGGCGGAATGGTGATGAGGGCGCGCGGCGGCGCCTGTCCCCGAATGGTCGAACAGAACAATCGCATCTCGTCGCCGCTCATTCTAGAGCAATCGTAATCGCCCCGGCGACGATCAGTAGTCCACCAATCCCTTTCCCCAGCGTCAGCCGCTCTCCCAAAAACAAGGCGGCGAACACGATTACGAGCGCCACACTCAGTTTGTCAATCGGCGCAACTCGTGACGCTGGACCGACCTGAAGAGCGTGAAAATAGCAGAGCCAGGACAAGCCGGTGGCGAGGCCGGAAAGAACCAGGAAGATCACCGACTTGCTCGACAATGCCTGAAATCCCACTGGTGGCCGGGTGGCGAAGGCGAGAAACCATGTAAACACCACGACAACGGAAGTCCTGACCGCCGTAGCGAGATTCGCATCAATCCCGGCAACACCGATCTTCGCCAGGATTGCGGTGGCGGCGGCGAACAAAGCAGAAAGAAGGGACCACGTGAGCCATGTCATGAGGATCAACGTACCACGCACAACTTACGCCGAACCATCGCCCAGCGCACGTCACCGGCTCAGATTCGCTCGACAGCCCCGAGTTGGACTCCTGGGATAGTCGAACCACGCCAGTAGTGCCAATCTGCGAACTACCGATACACGAACACCAGGAGCACTTTCCGCTTCGCGTCCGACACGACCCGCTTCGCTAATCCGCCTTCGCCGCCCAGTGCAGGCCGATGCCTCCCAGCAGAAAGCCGCGCGCATTCACTCGGCTGTAGCCGCTGCGCCCGAGCAATTGCGAGAAATCGCCGATCGAAACGAACGACCGCAGCGAATCCGGAATATAGGTGTAGATGCGCGGCCGCCCGTGCATCAGTAACCCAAACAGGAAGCCCTGCATATAAAGGCAGGCCAGGAACAAGCGGCGGAGAACGCCGTTGGCGGGCAGGAAAAAGTCGAGGCTTATCATCACGCCGCCGGGCCGTGTGACGCGCTCGAACTCGCGAACGGCGGTCGCCAGACATGGAAAATTGCGCAATCCGTAACCGATGAAGACGCAGTCGAAGGCTGCGTCAGGGAACGGAAGCTGGCACGCGTCGCCGCAAACCGCGCGCTCAACTCCGCGCACCCGCGCCATCCGCAACATGCCCTCGGTCAGATCCACCGCGATCGGCCGCGCGCCGGGATACTGCGTCGCCACCAGCAGCGAAAAATCGCCCGTTCCGGAAGCCAGATCGAGCACCAGCGGGCGCTCTGGCAACTGCGCCAGTTTCAAGGCGGAACGCTTCCATCCGCGGTCCATGCCGTAGGAAAACACGCGCGTGAAGAAATCGTAGCGCGGCGCGATGGTGCCGAACATGGCGCGCATCAGGCGGGTATCTTGTCTTTCAGCCGGTATTTGCATGGGCAAACGAATTGTACCAAACCGCATGGTGAGCGGGCCGCTGCGGTTATTTCCTGGGCTGCGCGGGGCGCATTTCAATCCGGCTGACCATGGTGCGCGCGGGCATGCGCAGCACCATCGCCACCGCCTCGGCCACATCCTCCGGCGCGATCATCCAACTGGTATCGCCACTGCGGCCGGAGGGGCCGCCGGAAAACTCCGTGTCGACGCTGCCGGGCATGATGGAGGCCACGCGAACATTGTCATAGCGGTGATCGAGCATGAGAGCTTCGCTGAACCCGTTGAGGCCGAACTTGCTGGCGTTGTAGCCGGCGCCGCCGCTGAACGGGTTCTTTCCGGCGAGGCTCGAGATGTTGACGATGAAGCCGCCGCCGCGCTTGCGGAACCGCGCCAGCGCCTCGCGCGAGCAATAGAAGGGGCCGTTCAGGTTGAGCTCGATGTTGGCGCGCCATTGTTCCGGCGTCAGGTCCGCGACCTTACCGAACACGCCTTTGCCTGCGTTGTTCACCAGAATATCCAGGCCGCCGAACTCGCGGTCCACCGCCGCGAAGAAGTCGCTTACCTGATCGGGCTGGGTGACGTCGGCGGCGAAGCCGATCACCCTGCCCAACGGCCGCAGTCCGCCCAGCGCTGCTTCGACCGATTGGTTGCTGCGTCCGCAAATGGCCACCGCCGTGCCTTCTCGAAGCAACCGCTCCGCGATGGCGCGCCCGATGCCGCGCGTCCCGCCCGTAATCACTGCCAGCCTCCCGGAGAGAGATTCCATATGCGAGATTCTATCCCGGATTTGCCCCGAAAATGAGGTAGGGGAATGACGCGGAAGCCGGTGGGGCAGGTGCTTTCGCCTGCCAACCATATGTTCCGCTTGCGAAAGCGCGAGCTCACCCTTGGCGGCGCAGCGTGGTTGGCAGGCGAAAGCGCCTGCCCCACTAGCCCCGATTTGTGCGCACGGTGAGCCGTCCCGCGCTACAGTGGTTTGGATGACAATGGCAGCCGAAACTCCCGATGCGGAACTGGTTCGCGGCGCACAGGGTGGAGACCGCGACGCCACCGAACTGCTCCTCATCCGCCATCAACCTTGGATCTTCAACCTCGCCGTTCGCATGCTGCTGCGCCGCGCCGACGCGGAGGATGCCACGCAGGAAGTGCTGCTCAAAGCCTACAAGGCGCTGCCCGAATTCCGCGGCGAGAGCGGGTTTCGAACCTGGCTGTATCGCATCGCCGTCAATCACATTCTGAACATCAAGAAGGCTGCCGTGTCCGTGTGCTCGTTCGACGATGCGGCCCGCGGTCTGGAGCGAGTTCCCGACCTGGATCCTCCGGACCCGCGCACCGTTCCCGTCCCGGTGGAGATCCTCCTGGAAGAGGCGAAGATTGGTTGCACCATGGGAACCCTGCTCTGCCTCGACGGCCGGCAGCGGCTGGTGTTCATCCTCGGCGAGATCTTCGGCGTCAGCGACCAGGTGGGCGCGGAGATCGTGGATGTGAGCCGCGAGAACTTCCGCCAGATCCTGTCGCGCGCCCGGCGCGAGTTGTACGAGTACCTGCGCGGCAATTGCAGTCTGGTGAATCCCGGCGCGCGCTGCCAGTGCGCGAAGAAGACCCGTGCCTTTATTCAGGGCGGTTTCGTCGACCCGCAGAAGCTGCAATTCACGTCGCAATACCAGCGTAAGGTTCGGGAAGTCGCCGGCGACAGGGCTGACGAGTTGGCGGACGCGTACGGGAAAGTGGCCGCGCAAGTCTATCGGAACCATCCCTTCTACGAACCGGCCGAGCAGGTGGCGACGCTGAGACAGGCTCTGCGGACGGTTTCGCTGGCGCCGCCGGTCTAATTAGTCGTGCAACTGTCACAGCGCCGCTCGGGGATTGTCCAATCTGGTAGAGGTAAATGAAATGAAGAAGGCAATTATGGCTTGCGCGGCGGCGTCCGCACTGTGCGGATTGCTGGCGGCTGCCGATTCGAGTGAGTCGGTCACGCCAGAGATCCTCGCTTTGGAGCGCAGAGCATTGGATGGCTGGCAGGTGGGGAATCCAGACCCGCTGCTGGCGATTTCGGACCCCGACATCACTTACTTTCATGCCGTGACTGACAAGCGTCTCGACGGCCTGCCGGCGGTGAAAGCGCTCTTCGAGGGCTACCGTGGCCGGCCCTTGTTCGACGGTTATGAAATGGCCGAGCCAAGAGTGCAGGTGAGCGGCGACACCGCGGTATTGACCTATACCCTGGTAAGGCATATCGGGACCGTGACCGATCGCTGGTATGCAACCCAGGTGTACCAGAGAAAGAAAGAGGGCTGGCGCATCATCCATTCGCACTGGTCCGTGACCAAGACTGCGGAACCGTAGACACGCGGAGAGACGCACATGCTTCCAAACGCTTTCATCGGTAAGCGAAAGGCGCCGACGGCAGGCGATCTCGCCGCGGCGCTGGGCCCTGCGAAGGTCGATTGGGATCGACTGCTGGCTCGGCTGGCAGCCGAACTGAACCTAGTGGCCGAGGAGTGGAATTCCTCCGGCGCCAAATACGGATGGGCGCTGCGGTTGAAAATGAAGAAGCGGAACATCTTGTATCTCGGGCCGTGCGGCGGCAGCTTCAGGGCGACTTTCGTTCTCGGCGACCGTGCGGTGGAAGTTGCGCGCCACGGCACGCTTCCCCGAAAAGTCGTCAAGCTGGTCGAGGAGGGCAAGCGGTATCCGGAGGGAACCGCGGTCCGTATCGAAGCGGTCGGGGCCAAAGACATCGCCGCCATCGTAAAGCTGGCCGGCATCAAGCTCCAGTACTGAACGTGGCCGGGCGAACCGCCGGGTTTCCTATTCCGAGAGCGCCCGCGCGGCACGAAGCGCGGCGACGGATTCCTTGGCCTTTTCGAGCAACAGGCCGTGCTCGGCGCTTGCGCCGACGAAGCGCATGCCGCGCTCGGCCCAGGCTTTCGCCATGGCAACACTGCGCGTCTGAATGCCGGGCGTCACGCCATGGCGCCTACACTTTTCGATCAAGCCTTCCACCGTGGAGATCAGCAGCGGGTGCTCGAATTCGCCCGGCACTCCGAGCGCGATCGAAAGATCCGCCGGTCCCACCATAATCACGTCCAATCCGGGGAGCGCCAGCAGTTCGTCGGCATTCTCGATCGCCGCGACCGTTTCGAACTGCACCACCGCCAGCGTGTTGCGGTTCTGGTGTTCGATGACCTCCGCGAATGTGTGGGCTTCGTAGCCGGTCATGGTGGGATTGACGCCGTAGCCGCGTTTGCCCAGCGGCGGAAAGCGCAGCCAGCTCAGCGCCTCGGCCAGCACGTGCTTGTCTTCCACGCGCGGCAGAATGATGCCCTGCGCACCCGCATCGAGCAGCCGCGCCACCAGCGAATACAGCAACTCTCCCACGCGCACGATCGGGGTGATGCCGGCCTCGAGCGACGCCCGGATCATATCCTGCACGGTTTCCAGATCGAATGCGCCGTGTTCCATGTCGATGAACACGTAGTCGAAGCCGGCGGCGGCAAAGGTGCGCGGAATCTCCGCCGACCGGTACACCTGTAACCCGCACCCATAAACCGTTTCGCCTCGCGCCAGCCGTTCCCTGGTTTGGTTGATCCTCATCCGCCCGCTCCTTCATTCCGAACCCGCAGAACCATGCTAGCCCGAATTGCGGCTGATCGACGGTTAACATTCGATCACCTTCGCTTTTTTTGGGGGGCTCTATAAAGGATTCCCGGTCGCCCTCCGATTAGTTTGCTGTGCGGACAGTACGCAGTCTTTGGATTCCGCGGAGGATAAGCGAATGCAAGATGAGGACGTGATTCGTGAGTTCTTAGTCGAGAGTCATGAAAGCCTCTCGCGCCTGGATCAGGAGCTAGTCGAACTTGAGAAGCACCCTAAGGACGCGGAACTGCTGGCCAGCATCTTCCGGACCATTCACACCATCAAGGGCACCTGCGGCTTCCTCGCGTTTTCGACTCTGGAGAGGATCACCCACCAGGCCGAGGGCTTGCTGAGCCAGTTGCGCGATGGCCGGCGGGAACTCAGTCCATCCTTGGTGTCCCTCATCCTGGACACGGTTGACGCTACCCGCAAGGTGCTCGCTTCCATCGAAGCCTGCGGGGAAGAGGGTCCGGACGGATTTGAAGACCTGACCGACCGTTTGCGCGCGGCGGCGCGGTCGACGAGCGGCGTCCAGGACCAGCCGGATCCCGCCTTGACACCTGTTTCCACCGCGGAACATCTGGAGGGGAACGGCGTCCCCGAGCATGCTGAAGACAAGCAGCGCGAAGGCGAAGCCGCGAAATCCTCCGCAGTTGCGGATGCGAACATTCGGGTCGGTGTAGGGCTGCTGGACAAGCTCATGGATCTGGTGGGGGAACTGGTGCTGACCCGCAATCAGATTCTCCAGTTCAATACCGAGCGGGAGGATGCCGCGCTCAACGTGACCTCGCAGCGGCTCAACTTGATCACCACCGAGCTGCAGGAGGGCGTCATGAAGACGCGCATGCAACCCATCGGGATGGTCTGGAACAAGCTGCCGCGCGTGGTGCGCGACATGGCGGTGTCTCTGGGCAAGCAGATCCGGCTGGAGATGGATGGCACCGAAACCGAGCTCGACCGGACTATCATCGAGGCCATCAAGGATCCGCTGGTTCACCTGGTGCGCAACTCGTGCGACCACGGCGTCGAGCCGCCGGAGGCGCGTGTGCGCGCCGGCAAGGCGCCGCAAGGGCGCCTGACCCTTCGCGCCTATCACGAAGGCGGGCAGGTCAACATCGAAATCGGCGACGACGGGGCCGGCATCGACGTCGCGCGGGTGAAGCAGAAGGCAGTCGAGAAGGGACTCTTGCGGCCGGAGCAGGCCGAGAAGCTGACGGATCGGGAAGCGCTGAACCTGGTTTTCCAGCCGGGTTTTTCGACCGCGAAAACGGTGACCAACGTTTCGGGACGCGGAGTGGGCTTGGACGTTGTGAAGTCCAACATCGAGAAGATCGGCGGCGTGGTCGACGTTTTCAGCCGGCCCGGCGAAGGCACCACGGTCAAGCTCAAAATACCCCTCACCCTGGCGATTATTCCCGGCCTGGTGATCTCGAGCGGCGGCGAACGATTCGTGATTCCCCAGGTCAGCCTGCTCGAACTAATCCGCCTGGAGGGAGATTCCGGAGAAAAACATATCGAGCTGGTGCACGGAACACCGGTGTACCGCCGTCGCGGGAGTCTGTTGCCGATCGCCTACCTGAATCAGGTGCTCGGGCTCGCATCGGCTGAGCGGGCTGAGGCGGTCAACATGGTGGTTCTGCAGGCGGAGGACCGGCAGTTCGGGCTGGTGGTGGACGGCATCAACGATACACAGGAGATCGTGGTCAAACCCTTGGGCAAGCAAATGAAGGGGCTATCTGTTTACGCCGGCGCCACGATTATGGGCGATGGGCGCGTAGCCCTGATCCTCGACGTGTTAGGCATCGGGCAGAGCTCCGGCGTGCTGGCGGAATCCCGCGAGCAGGCGCGCGCCGGATCGGAACAGAAGACCCAGTCGGGGATTGAGCAACAGCGGCTGCTCTTGTTCCGGGCGGGTTCCTTTGAGCGCCTGGCCGTTCCACTTTCTCTCGTCGCCAGGCTGGAAGAGTTTCCGCAATCGTCGATCGAGCGCGCGGGCGGAAGCCAGGTGGTGCAGTACCGGAACCGCATCCTCCCGCTGATTCCCCTCCGAGGCGTGCTCGAACCCGGTGTGTCCGATCACGACCAAACGGCCGATCCGGCACAGGTGATCGTTTTCAACGACGGAGACCGCAGCGTGGGCCTGGTGGTCGACCAGATTCTGGATGTCGCCGAAGAGACGGTGACGGTGCGCCAGAAGACGGCCCGCCAGGGTCTTCTCGGGTCGGCGGTGGTGGGCAAGCATGTTGCGGATTTCCTCGATCTGAACTACGTCATCAAGGTAGCTGCCAGCGATTGGTTTCAGTCCACGGCTGGGCCAGCGAATGGTAAGCGGGTCCTGGTCGCCGAAGCTTCGGCATTCTCGCGAGGTTTGATCCGGAGCGGCCTGGACATGGCGGGCTACCACGTCTTGGAGGCCGCCAATCTGGACGAGGCGATTCGCAGCCTGGAGCAGCATCCGGTGGACATCGTGGTGACGGCGCTGGATCTTCCGCCCAGCGGCAGTTCCGCTCTGCTCGCCGCGATGCGGCGCCGGACCGAGTGGCACGAAATCCCGATCCTGGCGCTGGCAAACTCGGCCGAGCAGGCTCGGGCGCAAGCCGGCCAGACGGCTGGTTTCCAGGATTGCCAAGCGAAGTTCGACGAGGAGGCGCTGCTCGAATCGGTGGCGCGGCTGGCCTCGACGCTGGCGCCCTGCGAGGCGGTTCCGGCGTGCGCGTGAGAGGAGCGATAACCGATGGTAACCGACAGCACAACCAGTAAGTCCGGAGTGGCGCAGTCGAGCGGACAGTTCTCCACATTTTTCGTTGCCGACCTGTTCTTCGGCGTGGATGTACTCCGCGTCCAGGAAGTGTTGCGCTTCCAGCACATGACGCGCGTGCCGCAGGCCCCGGAGGTCATCGAGGGGCTGATCAACCTGCGCGGCCAGATCGTCACCGCCATCGATATGCGGCGGCGGCTCCGGTTGCCGGCGCGCGCCGGGGACCACACTCCGATGAACATGGTGGTGCGCACCGAGGACGGCGCCGTGAGTCTGCTGGTGGACGAAATCGGCGACGTGCTGGACGTGGACGCCTCGACTTACGAACGGCCGCCGGAGAATCTCGATCCCGCGGCGAGAGAACTCATCCGCGGCGTTTACAAGCTGAAAGACCGGCTGCTGCTGGTGCTCGATGCGGAGCGAACGGTGGATCTCACCGCGGGAAGGGCAGCATAGTGGCGCCGATGCGCTCAACGCCGCGAGGCGAGCCAGTCTATTTCGGACACGGGGCTCCGTTAATGGAGCACTGCAACCAGAGGCTGCGTGAATCGCAGCGTATGGCTTCCGGCAGTCTGCCGGAATCGGAAGGCAATTGCGGCCAAGAAAATCAGGCGCCGGTGACGGCGTAGTAACGCAATAGGAAGTAAGGAGAAAAGACAATGGCAAGACAAACAGGCAATGGCCAGCGAGTTCCTCCCGGCCGAAGTTCGTCCACCGGCGCCGCCGTTTTGGACCGTCCCGCAGCCGGCGCGCACGAGGCGCCAAAAGAAGGCCTGCTTCAGGACGAGATACTTCGCGTCTCGTCCGCTCTGCAGCAGGGGCGCCTCGCGGAGCGGGCGCACCCGGACCTTTTCGAGGGCGAAGATCGCAGCACGGTGGAAAGCCTGAACGGGATGCTGGACGCGGTGATCGGCCCGGTGAACTTCTGCGGCAAGTACCTGGAGCGGATATCGAAGGGTGACATCCCGCCCAAGATCACCGACACGTTTCACGGCGACTTCAACACGATTAAGGACAACTTTAACAACTGCATCGATGCCCTCAATGGGTTGCTGAACGCCTCGGCGGACATGTACCAGGCACACAAGGCCGGTGACATCGAGGCCTTTATAGACGCCGAGAAATTCCAAGGCGCTTACAAGCAGCTGGCGAACGACGTGAACGAGCCTGCGCGCATTCACGTCAACAACATGCTCAAGGTACTGCAAATCATCACCTCCTACGCCGAGGGGGATTTTTCGATGGTGATGGACCGGTTGCCCGGCAAGCAGGTTCTCGCCAACCAAAAGGTCGATCTCTTGCGAGGGAATCTGACCAGTTTGATCGCGGAGGCCGATGCGTTGACGCGCGCTGCCGTCGCTGGGCGCCTGGCAACACGCGCTGACGGATCGAAGTTCGCTGGCGACTTCCGCAAGATCATCGAGGGCGTGAACCAGACCTTGGACGCGGTGGTCGGCCCGGTGAATTTCTGTGGCATGTACCTGGAGCGGATATCGAAGGGTGACATCCCGCCCAAGATCACCGACACCTTCCAAGGCGACTTCAACACGATCAAGGACAACTTCAATGCCTGCATCGACGGGCTGGGTGGCTTGGTAGAAGCGAATGGCGTGCTCCAGAGGCTGGCCGTCAACGACTACTCCAAACGGGTCGAGGGAACTTATGCGGGTGTCTTCGCCGATGTCGCGCATGCCACCAACGCAACCATGGATCGGGTTCTGCACGTGCGCGGCACCGTTCAGAAAATCGCTAAGGGGGATCTAGGCGACCTGCCGGAGTACAAGAGGATAGGCCGCCGGTCGGAGCACGACGAGTTGGCCCCGGCAATGATCGCCGTAATGGAGGCCCTCGACACGCTGGTAACTGACGCGAATATGCTTGCCGCAGCTGCCGTGGAAGGCAAACTGGCCACTCGCGCCGATATCAGCAAGCACCAGGGCAACTTCCGCAAGGTAATCGAGGGCTTCAATCAGACGCTGGACAACGTGATTAAGCCGCTGAACGTTTCCGCCGAGTATGTGGACCGGATCTCGAAGGGCGATATCCCGCCCAAGATCACCGACAAGTACAACGGCGATTTCAACGAGATCAAGAACAACCTGAACAACTGCATCGACAACATCGGTGCACTGGTGACCGACGCCGGCCTGCTGGTGAAGGCGGCGGTGGAGGGCAAACTGGCCACCCGCGCTGACGCGTCCAAGCACCAGGGCGACTACCGCAAGATCGTCGAGGGCGTGAACCAGACCCTCGATGCGGTGATCGGGCCGCTGAACGTTTCCGCCGAGTACGTGGATCGCATCTCGAAGGGCGACATCCCGCCCAAGATCACTGACACATACCACGGCGACTTTAACGAGATCAAGAACAACCTGAACAGTTGCATCGACAACATCAACGCGCTAGTGGCCGAGACCGGCGGGCTGATCAAGGCGTCGGCGGAAGGCAAACTCGGTACCCGCGCCGACGGCAGCAAGCATCAGGGTGACTACCGCAAGATCGTCGAAGGCGTC
>Ga0187867_10003257_pt1 | contig 13103 bp, 12 predicted proteins | sample June2016WEW_13_1_FD_132976 | JGI IMG/M metagenome (GOLD analysis project Ga0187867, IMG submission 132976) | Peatland microbial communities from SPRUCE experiment site at the Marcell Experimental Forest, Minnesota, USA - June2016WEW_13_10 | ecosystem: Environmental > Terrestrial > Soil >... | reverse complement strand
TTTGGTCCGCGTGAAACGTGCGGGCGTACTCGGTCAGCACCCGGGGCGTGTCCCAGTCCGGATCGACCGAAAAACTCACCAGCCGCAAATCATCGCGCATCGGCAGCTCCGGCAGCAGCCCAACCTCATGATGCATGAGCAACGGGCACGCATCCGCACAGCGGGTGAACAGGAAACTGGCAATCCACACTTTGCCAAGCAGATCCCCGCGACGAATTGCGGTCCCGCTCGCCTCCGTCAACGAGAAATCCGGCACCCAACCCATCACCGGAATTTCCATCGCCGAAACCCGCGTAGGCGCGCCGCGCACGACGATCAATAGAATCGATCCCGCGATGATGGCGAACGTGCTCGCCACGCCGATATTCAATATGGTTTTCACTTTCATTGCAAATCCCCCTGCGTGGTGCGCCGGGCGGCCCGCAACGATAGGGCAAACATCACCACGGCAAAGATCGCGGTCACGCACAGGTTCGTTGCCCGCGATGGCAAACCGGCAGAGGCCGCCGGCACATTCCAGTACAGCCCCTGGCGGATCGCCATGACGCCGTAGGATACGGGATTGCAGTTCATCGCCCAACGCAGGATGGCCGGCGCGCCCGACGCCGGAAACACGGCTCCGGACAACAACCACAGCGGAATGAGGAACAGGTTCATGATGGCGTGAAAGCCTTGCGTCGAATCCATCCGCCAGGCAATAAGAAATCCCAGACCGGTCAGGGCAAACGCCAGCAAAAACATCACCACGGTAAGCCAAATCAACGACATTAAGCTCAAGGATAACCCCACAACCGGCGCCAGCAACACGAACACCAACCCCTGCACCAGCGCCAGCGTGGTCCCGCCAAGAATCTTTCCCAACACCAGCCCAAACCGCCCGACGGGCGCCACCAGCACTCCCTGAAGAAAACCCTCGCGGCGATCCTCGATGATGGAAATCGTTGAGAAAATTGCCGTGAACAATAACACCAGCGCAATCGTGCCGCCGAAAAAGTATTCCAAGTAGCCGTGTCCTTCGGGCGCCAGCGTGATGCGGAACGACTTGCCGAGCCCAAACCCCAGCAGCAACCAGAACACCAGAGGCGTGCCGAGCGCGCCCATGACGCGGTCGCGTTGGCGAAAGAAGCGCACCATTTCACGCCACCAGAGTGTGAACGCCGGCAGAACGAAATAATTGGCTTCGGATCCGCTCACGCGCCATCTCCTTCAAACCGATGCCCGGTCAGCCGGATAAACACATCTTCGAGGGTCGGTTTGTGGACACTGACGGCGTCGATTTGGCCCGGAAATGCCTCCACAAGATCGGTGATAAACCTGTGTCCGTTGGCCCGCTCGACGCGCACTCTTCCATCCAATATGCGCGCTTCGATCCCGAAACGTTTGGTAATCTGTTCGGCCAGCGACTGCGGCTGTCCGGTCTCGACCGAAATCACGTCTCCGCCGATCTTTTCCTTCAGCAGCCGGGGGGCGCTCAACGCCACCAGCCGGCCGTTATCGAGGATGGCGACCCGGTCACATCGATCGGCTTCCTCCATCAAATGCGTCGTCAACAGGATCGTCATGCCAAATTCATCGCGCAACCGCTCCAGATAATCCGACAGTTCGCGTCGGACGCGCGGGTCCAGCCCCGTGCTGGGTTCGTCGAGCAACAATACGCCGGGTTTATGCAACAAACCCCTGGCCAACTCGACCCGGCGCCGCTGTCCGCCGGAGAGCGTTTCCACCAAGTCCTCCATTCGGTCGGCCATTCCAAAACGGGTGAGCAGTTCATCGATGCGGGATTGCAACTCCCGGCCACGAAGATTGTAAAGATGGCCCTGGTGGCGCAGGTTTTCCCGCACCGTAAGCTTGCGGTCGAGGCTCGGTGCTTGAAAGACAACCCCAATGTTGCGCCTGATTTGCCCCTGATGGCGAACGATGTCGAGCCCGAACAGGCGCACCGAGCCCTCGCGGGGCGCGACCAGTGTGCTCAAAATGCGAAACAGCGTGGTCTTGCCGCCGCCATTAGGGCCGAGGAAGCCGAAGATTTCGCCGGCGGGGACTTCGAAGCTGACCTTGTCCAGCGCCGTGCGCTGGCCATAGCGGTGCGTCAATGCTTCGACGACGAGAAGAGGGTCGGCCATCCCAATAGACTCCTCCACTAAAGACCGGAGTCAACGATAATCAGCAGCAACAACAGGGGCAGGTACACAATCGAGGCTTTCAGCAAGCGGCGCGCGCTGAGAAAGGTTTTCGTGTGGGTGAACAGCAGGCCGACGGCGAGCAGCGCGGCGCCCATCACAATCGCTCCGGCGCAGTACACCCTGCCCGTCATCCCGATGACGGTGGGCAGGACCGACACACCGAGCAACAGCACGGCAAAGAGCATCGTCTGCCGAAACGTGCTGGCGCCAGTCGGATCGACGACGGGGAGCATCTTGAATCCGGCGTTGCGATAGTCGTCCCGGAACATCCACGCGATGGCGTAGAAATGGGGATGTTCCCACGCGAAGAGAATGAGAAACAGCACCCAGGCGCCCGGATCGAGCCGCCCGTTCGCTGCCGCCCAGCCGCACATTGGCGGGATCGCGCCGGGGATCGCTCCAAACGTCGTATTGAGCCAGGTGAGCCGTTTCATCGGCGTGTACACCAACACGTACAGAAACGACGCCAGCAACACCAGAAATGCCGTAAGCAAATTCACGATGCAAATCAAGACGACCACCCCGGCCAACACCAGGCTGATGCCAAACGCGAGCGCATTGGACGGATGGATGAGCCCCGCCGGCAATGCGCGGTGGCACGTGCGCTCCATCCTGCCGTCCACTTCGCGCTCCAAATAGTTGTTTAACGCCGCCGAACCGCCGGTGGCGCAGCCGACTCCGATCAGCGTCCACAACAGCGTGGGCAACGGATGAATTCCTCTGGCGGCGAGGAAAAAACCGATGGTGGTGGTGACCAGCACCATCGACAGGATGCGCGGCTTGACCAATTCAACATAGGCGCAGAGGTTCTTCACGAAAGTTCCCCCGGAACCAGTGGCCACGTGGGTTCTTCTCCCGGCGTCGCGAGGAATCGGAACGCCTTCATGGTCATGACCATGCTTGTCGCCAACACGAGCGCGCCGAGGGCCAAATGCGCCGTCGGCACCAGCACTTGGGCCGCCGACAATCCCTCGTCGATGTTCTTCGGTGCGCGCACGATCAGCGTGATTACACCGAGAACCAATTGTGCCGCCACAAGGCAAACCAACAGGATCGCGTGGCGCAGGAATCCGCGGTGCTTCACCGTATACAGTGCGGCGAACAAACTCGAGATGACGCACCCAAACACCACCGCCGCGCCGAAGATGTGCGCGAAGATTCCCCACTCGGCATGGCGAACCGTTGCGCCGAGGATCACCTGGGCATACACCGCGATGGTTGAGGCGAGGATGAACCGTTGTGCCAGCCGGGCGGTGGAGATCTCCAGAGGCAGGGCCGGCTGCCGCCACTCCGTCGACGTGACAAACGCCAGGACGACCGTAATGCAGAAGAACGCCTCCGCCAGGCAGGCGTGGGCAATCGACACGGGCGGCGGGAGCATGAGTTTGACGGTAAGCCCGCCCAGTATTCCCTGCACGATAACGACGGCAAGCGCGGCGATCCCGAGCCGTCGCACCCACCGGCGCTGTTCCACCCGAACGAGCCACACGGCCAGTATGATGGTCAGGATACCGACCGAGCTGGCGATCAGACGATGCCCGTGCTCGTAAAAGATGTTGCCGACCCACTTGGATACGGGAAACGAAAACATGAATTGACCGTAGGTCGTCGGCCAATCCGGCACGGACAAGCCGGCGCGATGGCTGGTCACGTTGGCCCCCGCAACGATCAGCAGGAACGTCGCGCCCGCCAGCAGACAGGCGAACCGGTGGAGCCAGGGGTGAAAGTTGGTGGTCATCTCGCCTCGCGACGGCGCGTGTCGGCCTCCGTTATTCCTGGAGGGCATCCTCCTGATCTTTGAGCCAGGCCTCGTATTGTTCTTCGGTATCGATGGTGAGGAATCCTCTCATGCGGTAGTGCCCGAGCCCGCACAGCTGCGCGCAGGCTATTTCGGCCGGGTAGCGGGGTCCGACGCGCACCTCGGTGATGCCATTCGCGACCAGTTTGCCCGCTGTGGCGGGGCTGATGGAGCGTCCCTTCTTGACGAGAACGGAGCCGTCCCTGGCCTGGTAGTCTTCCATGGCGACATCCGAATCAAGACTCCTGGACGTGGGGAGCGTCACGGTCGTCGCCAGCTCCTCGCGCAACTGATCCGAAGTCTTGGTTGGGACAAAATGGACAGGGATGAGCATGCCCGGAATGGCGTCCTGTTTCACCCGCATGACCGGCAGGGAGAAGCTGTGGATCACGTCCTTCGTGCTGATCTCGATCACCGCCGGACGATTGACCGGCAGGTGGAGCTGGTTCAGTGTGACGATATCGTCCTTGGCACGAGGATCTTTACGATCCAGTCCAATCGGATTTGTTTGTTCATCGACCAGCTTGATGTCGGTGCGGCCGAAAACTCCGTCAGGTCCCGGATAATGGACGTTCCAGGCAAACTGCTGGGCGATAACGCGCACGCGCACTGCGTTCGGATCCGTTGGGGCCGGGAACGCGCTGACTTTCCACGCCCAAAACGGTATCGACAGGCCGACCAACAAGGCAACTTCGAACACAGCCACCGCAGCCTCCAGATACGATGAGGCATGCGTTTTCACACCGATGTAATCCGCCTTCGGGTTGTTGCCCTTGCGAAAGCGAAACAGGGCATAGAAAAAAAACAGGATCCATCCGACGAACAGCACGGCCATGAGAATGTGCACGTACAGAATCAGTTGATCCACGCGGGCGGCGTGTTCCGAAGCGCTGACAGGCAATCCAAGAATCTTCTGAAGCATGGGGTGGGTCCCTCTTGTTTAATCCGTCAGGGTGTCAAGTCCGAGTTGTGTCGGCGGGCCCGTCTGGCAAAACAGTAAATCATGCCGCCAAACCCGCCCAGCACGACGCCGGTCACGCCCAGCATGGTGAAAATGCCAAAGTTCATCCCGCGTGTCTGTGCGGCGTCAGCCGCTCCGTAGCAAGCGGCGCATGCCAGTGCAACCCGCGGCAGAACGCCCACCAATACAACCGTGGCGGTCGCGGTCAAACTTTTGGAAACCCGTGATGTCATCATTGTCTACTCCTTGTCCAAATCCTTGAACTTCCGCAGGAACGCGATCTCGTACGCTACCAGCAAGACGCCCAGTCCAAAGGAAACGTACCCCGCGATCACGTAGGCGGTACGTCCGCGCGCGTAATCCGAGCCAATGCACCATGCGCCAAATCCGAGGCACATCAACACCGAAACGGTGATGAAAAATACATGGAACGCTTTGAGCGACATATCTACTCCGCGTGGCCACTCGCCGGTTTTCCCTCGCGCGAGACCTGCACGTGCGCCGGCGGCACGGCGAAAATCCCTTGTTGGCGCCCTTGCTGGTCCTCGTGGCTAAACATGATCAGGCCAACCATCGCAACTACAAAGGTCGCCGTAAGCACCAAGATCCAGTAGATAGCCCTGCGTTCCGCGACCAAATGCATAAAGAAGCCGGCCACCAGCGAGCCTTTGACCGTAGCGATGATCAGCGCCACGATAATGCCGAGGATGATTCCCAGATGAAGATTGGAAGCCAGTACGGTGACGAGGGTGCCCACCGCCAGTGCGACGAACACTTTGATGTAGGTCCCGACGTGACTCGGTACGTCTTCGTGTTGGGTATCATTCATGGTGCCTCAATCAATCTTATTTGCCCGGCAACAAATACAGGGTTGGGAACAGAAAGATCCACACGAGATCAACAAAATGCCAGTACAAGCCGGCGACCTCGATACGATTGGTAAATCGTTGCGGATCGGTCTGCCACATCCTGCTGCCGGGTCCCCACAGGTAGCTGTTGACAATCATTCCACCGATAACGTGCAGGCCGTGTAGTCCTGTCATCGTGAAGTACAGCGCCATGAAGGTGCTGGTCGACGGAAACAACCCGGTCTCGAACTTATGGGCGTATTCAAAGCCCTTGATGACGAGGAACGCCGCGCCGCACAGGATCGTCAACCCCATGTACAGCTTGTACTTGCCGAATTCCTTCGCTTTCAGCGACGCCCAACTCATGACCATCGTCACACTAGAGATAATCAACACCAATGTGTTGATTGTGGCAAGCGGGACGTTCAGGAATTCCGCCCCGTGTTCCCATGTTTCGGAACCAGTGCGCAGCAGCACATACGTCGAAAACAGCGCGCCGAACAGCATCACTTCGGACGACAGGAACAGCCACACGCCGAGTTTGGCATTGTACAGGCCCGTGTCGGGGCGTTCGGTCGAGTTATAAGGGATTTCAATCGCGCCGGACATCTAGGCCTCCTGGGGTTGGTTTTGAGGGAGAAAGTCGCGTTTCGCGCCCGGCACACTGTACTCGTAAGGTCCGCGATAGACTTCGGGGACCTTGAGGAAGTTCCCATGCGGAGGTGGCGTCGGCGTGGCCCATTCGAGGGTTGTGGCTTCCCACGGGTTGTCACTGGTCACCTTTTGTCCCGCAAAAATGCTCCAGAAGAAGTTGACAATAAACACCAGTTGAAAGAGCGCCAGTGCCCATGCGGAGTAGGACATTCCCTTGTTCAGGACGAGAACGTTCTGGGCGTGGAGATACGAACTCCCGCCGTCGTACAATCGCCGAGACACACCGGCCATCCCCTGGATGAACATGGGCATGAATATGCCGTTCATGCAGACCAGCGAGCCCCAGAAATGGATTTTGCCCAGCGTCACGTTCATCTGTCGGCCGCTGACTTTCGGGAACCAGTAGTAAATCCCGGCGAACAGGGCAAACAGCGTGCCGGGGGCGACGACGTAATGGAAATGGCCAATGACATAATAGGTATCGTGCAAGTGAATGTCCGCGCTGGCCAGGCCCAGCGGCAACCCCGTCAGACCGCCGATGCCGAACATCGGCAGAAATGACAGCGCGAACAACATCGGCACATTGAACCGGATCGACCCGCCCCAGAGCGAAAGAATCAGGGCCGTCAAAATGACGATCGACGGCACCGAGATGATCATCGTCGTCGTCTGGAAGAACGCGTTGATAGTGGTGCCCATACCGGTCAGGAACATGTGGTGGGCCCAGACAATGAACGACATAAAGCCGAGAAAGATCACGGAGTATACCAGCGACTTGTATCCCCAGAGCGGTTTGCGGGTGTTGTTAGCGATCACTTCCGCGACAATCCCCATCGCCGGCAGGATCAATACGTACACTTCCGGGTGCGCCAGAAACCAGAACAGGTGTTGCCAGAGCAACGCGCTACCACCGCCGCTGACGTTCAACGCCTTGCCGCCGACCACCAAACCACTGGGCAGGAAGAGGCTCGTCCCGGCGATTCGATCCATCAACTGCATGACCCCGGCAGCCTCCAGTGGAGGAAACGCCAGCAATAATAGAAAGCCCGTGACCAACTGCGCCCACACAAAGAACGGCAGTCGCATCCAGGTAAGCCCCTTGGCACGCAACTGGATGATTGTGGTGATGGTATTGATCGAACCGAGGAGAGAGGAAGTAATCAGGAATACCATACCGGTCAACCACATGGACTGGCCAGTGAAGAGCGAATGGCTTTGCGGCGTGATGTCGGACAGGGGCGGATAGGAAGTCCAGCCGGACTGCGCTGAGCCGCCGGTCACAAAGAAGCTGCACAGCATGACCACCCCGCCGATGAAGTACACCCAGTAGCTGGACATGTTGAGCTTGGGGAAGGCCATGTCCTGCGCGCCAACTTGCAGCGGTACCAGATAGTTGCCAAACGCGCCGACCGCCAACGGCACCACGCCGAGAAAGATCATGATCGTGCCGTGCATCGCGCCGAGTTGGTTGTAAAATTCGGGGGCCATAATGCCGCCCGGCATCCGCGCGTCACCGAGCCACTTCGCTAAAAACCCGATCGGAAGCGGTTGGCCCGGAAACGCCAACTGCCACCGCATCAGCATCATCAGGCAAAAGCCGAAGAATAAGAACAACAGCGAGGTTAGGCCGTACTGGATCCCGATGATCTTGTGATCGGTCGAGAAAATATACCTTCGCCAAAACGGTATGTCGTGGTGATATTCTTCGTTATGCCGCGCTTCTGTCATTGACCCGATTTCCTTCCAGAAAAGTCACTTCAGGAACCTGTCAGGCAACAACGGGCTCCCGCCTGTACGCCGGTTATGTCGCCCCGGCGCGTTACTCGGCCGGCTTGGTGAACTTGAAGTCAATAGTTTTAGCTTCGCCGGCGCCGACCGTCACCTTTTGAACCTGCTCGCCATACTTCTCATGCCACGCCGCCACTTGATACTCGCCAGCGGGCAGTCCCTTCAACGAAAATGTCCCATCGTCGCCGGTCGCGCTGTAAAACGGATTGTCCATCACGCCAACGTAGGCCGACATCCAGGGGTGCACGTCGCACTTGAAATGCACCATGACCTCGGGATTGGCAAACTTGCGCTTCACGATCATACCCTTGTTGGGTTCGCCCACATTGAATTCCGTGCTCTTGGCAGGCATGGCATGAATATTGTGCAGCGTGTCGTCGCTGTTCAGGATGTCCAATTCCTGTTTGGCCATGATGCCAAACACATGCGGCTCATAATGGCAACCGGTCTGGTTGATGGTTACCGGTTCCTTCGGCACATCATACGTCTTGCCTTCCAGGCCGGTTTTCACATACACGAACACGTTCTTCAACGTGCCGTTGGGATTCACGACCACCTCTTCGCTCAACAGGGGAGAATCCGCGTGCATTTCGGCGCACTTCGGGTCGGCGTCCGTGTTGATCTTCTTTCGCTTGGGCGGAGTCCCGTCAAAGGTGATCTTTCCGGAGATTGACGCCGAATCCGCGCCGCGTGAAACGGCGGCGAATGAAAGTGTTACTGCGACAGCCATCAACAACTTGAACGATTTCATAAGTTCTCCTCCAGCGGTTACTCTAACATTGTTTCTATTGGAACGCATGTTTTTCAAGGCCAAATCTCAGGGCTGTGCTGATGGCGACGGGGCGGCTGGCGGAGCGATTGCCGGCGCAACGGCGGCTGGGGTCGCCTGCACGGTCTGCTCATTCACCCCCAACGTCAACACGTAATCCACCAAGGCCTCGATCTGCTTGTGGCCGTCCCCGCCGAGTATGTTCGGCGCGATCGCCGTGCCGTACTCGAACTGGGGCATGCGCGTGCCCGGCATCTGCGCCAACGGTTCGACCAGCCATTTGTTGACCAGCCAATCCCGTTGCAGCCGCGCGTGCGCCAGCGAGAGGTTCGGTGCCAATCGCGGCAGGTCTTCCTCGGGAATCTCCGCCAGCGGTTTGCCGAGCGCTTTCCCCCCCACGATGTGGCACAGCGCGCACTTCAATTGCGTGAACAACTGCTTGCCGGCGTCCAGATGTTCGGGGGACGTGTCGATCTTCGGTGTTTGATAGGGGAATTGTGCCCGCCCTTCTTCCGCGAAATACTTCACCATCACGTTCGCCTCGCCATCGCTCAGCCCGAATGTCGGCATCCGCACGTGCAGCCAGGGACGAATCTCGCCCGTTTGCGGTGACTTGATGAAGTTGAACAACCAATCTGGCTGGGTGCGCTGGCCCTGGTGCAACTGCGTTGGCGTCCCGATCAGCAGCGGCGGTTCCATGCCCTGTGGGATTCCCGTTGCGCGGATTGCGCCGCCCTGCGCCTCAACGATGTGGCAGCCGACGCAGTTCAATTCCTTGACCGTCCAGCGTCCCCGCTCGATCTGGAATTCCGCGGGCGTGAGTTGGCGCGCCTCTTTCGGCGTCAATTTTTCGTCGGTCATGCCGGTCACCACGGTGACGATCTGGTCGATCTGGTCGTCGGTCAGATTGAACTTTGCCATCTTGAGCAATTCCTGCGGCATACGGGTGACGTCGATCCGCCCGCGGTCATACGACCGCGGGTCATGCAACTTCTGTTTCAGCCAGGCGATGCGGTTCTTCTCGATGTCCACCAAGCCGAAGTCGAGTTTGTCGACCGGCTTGCTGCCCCATTCGCTCAACTCGGTGCCGATGGGCTTGGCGTTCTCAAAACCATGGATGTCGTGGCAGGCAAAACACCCGTAGCGCGCGACCAGACGACTGCCCAGGAATACATTCTTCTTCTGCACCGGTGTCATAGCCGCAACCGTCTGCTTCGCCGCCGCCATCCTGGCCTTCACTCCGTCGATATCGGCGGCCAACCTCCTGGCCTTGCGGTCGATCGCGTCGTCGAACGTGTCTTGATATTGCTTCTGCAATTCCGCGAGCTGTGCCTCGTCACGCGCCATCCGCGCGGGATCCTGGTAATAAGCCATCGTCGTTTCGTCGACGAAATACATCTCGATAAGGTCGTTGAGGTCGTTGATCTTCTGGTGCGCCTCGGCGTCGGGCAACGTGACCTTCAGATATTCGACCGTCTCGCTACCGAGCTTGTCCGGCTTGGTCTCGGTCAGGGTCTCCTGATCGGTCTTCTCGTTGTGCAACGTCGAAAGATAGGCAGCAATGTCCGCAGCCTCCTGATCGCTCAGACGGAGATTGGGCATCTTGGTTCGTGGATTATACTGCTTCGGATCCTTCAACCACGCGTAGATCCAATTCACATCCGCTTTGGTGCCGATGCCGGCCATCTGGGGGCCCTGGGAACGCAGCCGCCGGTATTGCCAATCGTCCATGTATTGCCTGAGCGACGCCGGTGGTTTGATATCCATCAGTTTTTCGTCGATGACATGGCAGGCCATACAGCCGACCTGACCGACAAGCTTCTTGCCGTTCTGTGGATCACCCTGGACGGGCGGGGCCGGATACTGCGGCTGGTCGCTGACCGCAAAGAGGAACTCCGTGATGGCTTTCATCTCGACGGCATTACGATCGGGCGTGCCCGCGTTATTGCTGAGACCCCAAAACCGCGGCATGTAGGTGTTCGGGCGGAACGCAACGGGATTGGCGAGCCACTGGCGCACCCACTGCTTGTTCGTTTTGCTCGCCACCTTGAACAGGCTCGGTCCCGGCTTGCGCAGCGTGCGGATCGGGATATTGATCTCCTGCCCGAGGGTTAGCGAAACATCCTGCGGGAACCCATTGAGCCGCCGCACATCATCGGCATTCACATCGTAAAACTTGCAGATGCTGTCGAAGTCTTCGCCCGCGGCGACGTGATGGGTTGTGTACGTCTCCAACTGCCGCATCTTGTGGCACGACCAACAGCCAAGCTGCTCGATGAGCCGACGGCCATGATCGAGTTGTTCGCCGCCCGTGAGATTGGTCTGATCACTGTGGCATTTAAGGCAACTGGCCTGCACATACTTCGCCGCGCGCATCGGTTGCAGCAGAAATTCCTGTTCTTCCCACTGATAATTCTTCTCCCAAGCCTGGCGTTGCGTCATTGGAACAACGTTCGTCTTCTCCAGCGAGGCTGGTTGCGCCTTGGCGTCGTCGTCATCCGCCGCGTGCTTCTCCACTGTTACCCACAATCTCCTCGAAGAATCGTATGCGTACAACTGCTTTTCTTCGGCATCGGGCGTATGACCAGCGCGAGAGAAGGTGGTTTCACGGTCCCATCCCCAGTGACACGTCGTACAACCATACTTGCTCATCGGATGCGGCGAGGTGTCGCTGACAAACAGGTCGAGATGGGGATGGTTGCGCAGGGGTTCGGGCAATTTCGACCATTCGATGGCGCCAATCTTGTACTTGGCGCGGAACGTCAGTTCGTCCGGCGTCGGGTCTTTGCGGTCGATTGCCTTGTGGCAGGTGATGCAGCGATCCACGCGCGGGACCGTCGCGAAATTGACGTCGACGTGGTGCGTGTCAGCGACGATCTGCTCGACCTTGTACGTTGACGCGGCGAATTCCAGCATCGGCAAGTTGACCACGTCCTGGATCAGCCGGCTCCTTAATTGATCCAGCCGCTTTTTGACCAGATTGATATTGTCGTCGAAGTGCTTGATGCTGCGCTGGAGGTCTTCTTCATGGCCGATGAGCGCTGTCAGTCTGTCTTTGGCTTCCTGAAGTTTTGCGTCCGCCGCCTGCTTTTGGAGATCCAGCTTGTTGACGAGGTAATTTTGCGTCTCGGTCTTGTCCGTCCACTCCTGGACCTCCGGCGCGCTCTTGTTCAGGTTGTTACGTTCCAGCGCCTCTTCGTACGATGAGCGGTACTGGTCGCGCACCGCCTTTTGCATCGTGAATTCCCGAGTGATCTCATCGTCGTCCACGCGCATCTGTTCGACCTCGGCTTGGAGCTTTGCCTCGTCAGACTTTTTGGATGCCAACTCGTCGCGCGTCTTCTTGAGTTGCTCCTCCAACCTGCCCAGGCCCGCCTCGTTCGCCTTGGCTTCCGCGGCCCTGGCGTCGGCGGCGAGACGCTGTTTCTCGAGGTCATAGAATTTGCGCTGGTACTGTTTCCAGCCACGATCCCCATGCAACGCGAGCCAGGAGATGTAACCGCCGGAGTAATCCACCCAGATCATCAACACCAGCGACAACAGAAACACGAAGCCGGTGATCAGAAACCACCAGTGCAAACGCGGGATATTATATTCGTGGATGGTTTCGGGTTGGTTTCTCATCGGCTCAGAACTTGATCCACGGGGTATCCACGAAATATTTCAGGTTGATCGTCCAGCGCAGCACCATCTTCAGCGGCAGGGTGAACATCGTGAGAAACAACATCACCAGCACGCTGTAGCGGCCGAAATCCATCGAGGCGTAAAACCTCTTCAGGGCCGTTTTCGCCAGTAGGCCGGGCATCGCGAGAAAGTAGAACGCGAGGAACAGAATGCCGGCAAACTCACGCTTGCACGCGTGTCCGACCTCAATGAGGAACAGGTGGATCGACGTCCAGTCCGGCGGAATCAACTGGGGTATCTTGTTGACGACGTTCGGCAGCCCTTGATTGAACCACTGGATATGCGTCTGGCGGTACATCCACGGGAACCATTCCACCCACACGTAATCGGAGAGGTTCACATTGTTCAGGGCGACGACCTTGTGCGGGTCCCAGTACTCAAACGGGCCGAAGAAGTTCCAGCCCGGGCCGCGCAGGAA
>Ga0187867_10003254_pt1 | contig 13107 bp, 11 predicted proteins | sample June2016WEW_13_1_FD_132976 | JGI IMG/M metagenome (GOLD analysis project Ga0187867, IMG submission 132976) | Peatland microbial communities from SPRUCE experiment site at the Marcell Experimental Forest, Minnesota, USA - June2016WEW_13_10 | ecosystem: Environmental > Terrestrial > Soil >... | reverse complement strand
CTAACGAAATCCATGGTACAGTCTACGAATTCAACCGCGTGTCGGATCTCTCGTCGAACAGCTTTAATAATAATGCTTACGGCTTGCCGAAATCCGTCTTCGTGCGCAACCAGTTTGGCTACTCGGTTGGCGGTCCCATCAAGAAGAATAAGCTGTTCGTGTTCAGCAGCACCGAATGGATCCGCATCCGCAGCAACGCCAACACCGAGGTGGTGGTGCCGGACGCCAACCTGATTGCCGCGTCCTCCGCAAACACGCAGCAGTTCTTCTCCACTTATGGCAAATTGGCGCCCGGCGCAAATATCCTGAGCACTTACAGCATTAATCAGATTGGCGCCGCTCAGGGTAGTCCGTTCTGCGGCAGTTCGGCCGGATGTTCCGCGCTCAATCCAAACAGCCCGATGTTCGATTTGGTAGCCTATAGCGCACCCGGAGATGCCGGCGGTGGAACTCCGGAAAACGGATACCAAAACGTGGAGCGCGTCGACTATAACGTGAGCGACAAGACTCAGATTTACGGACGTTACGCTCTCCAGAGCGACAACCTGATGGCCGGAACGGTTTCATCCAGTCCGTATGCCGGCTTCAATACCGGCGCGTACGATTTTGACAATAACATCCTATTTTCGGTGATCCACACCTTCAGCCCCGCCTGGGTATCGCAGTCGAAGGCCGTATTCAACCGGATCAATGGACCGGTGGATCCCTTTGGCCAGTATCCCGCCGTGCCCACACTCTATACCGGTTCCTCGGGTCCAGGCACGGTGCTGGGAAACAGCATTATCTTCCCCGGTTACGACCCTTTCACTCCGGGCGCCGGCATCCCCTTTGGGGGACCGCAGAACTTCGCGGAACTCTATGAGGATATGAGCTACACACGCGGCCAGCACAGTATCCGTTTCGGCGGCAGCTACGAATATATTCGCGACAACCGCACGTTCGGCGCCTACGAAACGGCTGGCGAGTATCTTAGCCAGGGCAACATGGGAGACGCCATCGGTAACTTCGTGGCCGGTCAGCTTGCGGAATTCCAGGTGGCCATTAATCCCCAGGGCAAGTTCCCGGGCGACACGGTGAATCTACCCATCGGCGCACCGAATTTCAGCCGTAGCAACCGCTACAACGACCCGGCCCTGTATGTGCAGGATGCCTGGAAGGTGACCCCCCGGCTGACCTTGAACCTTGGCCTGCGTTGGGAGTACTTCGGCGTTCAGCACAATAAGGATGCGCAACTGGATTCCAACTACTACGCCGCAAATCTGGCAACAGACACTCCGCAGGGTATCGCGGGCGGGTCGGTTGAACTGGCTCCCAACAGCCCCATTGGAGGCCTCTGGAAGAAAGATTATAAGGATTTCGCTCCGCGCGTCGGGTTTGCCTGGGATATTTCCGGCAAGGGTACGACGGCTTTGCGCGGCGGCTATGGAATCGGCTATGAGCGGAACTTCGGCAATGTCACTTTCAACGTCATTCAAAACCCGCCGAATTATGAAACGGTCAGCGTAACCTCGGCCCAAATGCCTCTGCCTATTTCCACGAGCAACTACGGTCCCTTATCGGGTTCGAGCGGCAGTATTGCTCTGCCCACCGCCAGCCTGCGTAACGTGGATCCTGAAATCAACACTGCATACGCGCACTTGTGGAGCCTGTCGCTGGAGCATCAGTTCGCCAAGGGAGTCCTGGTCGCGGCGGACTATTCGGGATCGAAGGGCGAGCATTTGTACGATATTTCCGACATGAACTACTACGGGTACGGAAATGTGTACCTGGGTGAACCTTGCTCCTATGCCGCGTCGCAGGCTTTTTACAACGGAACGGGTGGCAGTTCCGGGGTTTGCAACAACACGCTGAATCAGCAGTACGGCGCGATCAACGTGCGTGGCGATAAGGCCTATTCCATGTACAACGGCCTGACCCTTCGCTCGGTCGTCAACAATGTGGCTAATAGCGGGTTGCAGTTGAACTTCAACTATACCTGGTCGCATTCCACCGACAACCTGAGCAGCACGTTCAGCGACACCAATGGACTAGCCGCCAGCCAGGGCGATTACATCCTCGGCCTGCTGAACGCGTTCGAACCGAACGTGAGCAAGGGTAACTCCGACTTCGACATTCGCCAGCGCGTAGTAGTGAGCGCCGTCTGGGCAGTTCCGGCATTCAAGACGGGTCGTGGCCTGGCCGCGCAGGTACTCGGCGGCTGGAATCTGTCCCCCATCTTCACCGCCCGCACCGGCTCACCCTATTCCATCTTCGATTGCTCGTATAACTACTACTATTGCCCGTACGCCGCTTTCACCTCGCCTGTGTCGGTGAACGGCAACGGGACTCCGCCGGCTATTACCAGTACGCCGAATACCTTCAACTTCCTTCCGTTGTCCACTGCGGCGATGGACCACTGGACCAATCCGACTTACTACTTCTCCGATCTGCCGCCTTATCCGAACGACATGACGGGCCGCAACACGTTCCGCGCGCCGGGTAACTGGAACCTGAATGTGGGAGTGTACAAGACGTTCAAATTCACCGAAAGGTTGAGCGTGCAGCTTCGCGGGGAGACCTATAACCTCTTCAATCACGCGAATCTATATGTCGACGGCGCCGCCGCCGACACTCTGACGACCTCCTTCATCCCGGCTTGCTACGGCTGCTCGGGATCGGAGACCGACCGCCGCAATCTGCAACTCGCCGCCAAGATCATCTTCTAACGGCATTCCGCTCAGAACCCCTTTGCTATCCAATGGGCTCCTTCGCGAGCCCATTTCTTTGTCGCCTGCCGATGGCCGCGATCAGTTCTGCCTTCCGTTCCTCCAATTGGGTCATCTGGGCCTTCAGCCGCCTCAGTTCGCGAGTGACGCGCGCCAGTTCCGTCTTCGCCTGCCGGTCCTTCAAGTAGTTAGCCCCATGCTTGCGCTTGACCAGCGCTTCCACCTCCCGGCGGAGAAGCCGCAGCCACGGGTTCCCGTGCATCGAGGCAACCCGGTATTGGAGAGTGCCAGCCCGCACCGCCAGGTGGATCTCATCCTGCGTCAGCCCGAACTCCTCGCGCGCCGACTTGTCGCTGAGGGTCGCGCCCTTGCTCTGCCATTCGGAATCCAGTTCGTCCATAGTCCCGATTCTACGCCGTCTTAACGGGCGCCCCTCGCCCTACGGCGTGCACGCACCCTTCTCTTCCTGCGCCCTGTTTACCGCCTTTTCAATTCCGTAGCCAATAGGCTACAGTGAGGTTTGATTGGCAAACGGGCCTGTCGCCCTCGCGATCTATGCGACCGCGGACGGCAGAAAACCATTTCAGGAGTGGGTCGAGTCGCTTAAGGACTTCGAAGCTAAGGCCCGGGCTACCGGGTGTATTTTGGACAGGACGGCAGAACGCTCGTCGTCCTTTTGTGTGGCGGCATCAAGGCCACTCAACGCAAAGACATCGCAGACGCGAAGAGATATTGGCGAGACTATAGGAGCAGGAAACATGCCGCGAAGCGTGCCCTATGACGATTATCTGATCGAGTCTCTAAAGGACCACCGCCTGGCGGAGGCATACCTCAACGCGGCGTTGGAGGAGGACGATCCGCGCGTGTTTCTTCTCGCTTTGCGGGACGTCGCACAGGCCCGCGGAATGAGTAAGCTGGCGGCGAGGAGCAACCTGAATCGGAAAAGCCTCTACAAGATGTTATCCAAGCGAGGTAACCCCAGCCTGCAGAGTCTCGGTGCCCTCCTGAACGGTCTTGGCTTTCGGCTGGCGGTGGAATCCAAGGACGCCGCGTGAGAATTGGATCGCGTACTGGAAACCCCTTCGCCGCAAAACGTTTTTCCATTTTTTCAAGTACAGTTCCATCGTCTCACCGCCCCGCCGGGTTCGGGGCACTTCGCAGCCGCCCGGCCAACTCCGCCGCCCGCGCAAACTCATCCCGCGCGCCCCGCGTACGCAGGTTCTCGCGAAGCTGCTCCAACTCATTGATATACGCCGTGAGGGCCTGCTCGATGGATTCCGTATTGGTGGCCAGGATGTCCCGCCACAACTCATACGCGCTCAGTGCCAGGCGCGTGCTGTCGATCAGCCCCGGCCCGGCCACCTGCAAGTCCTCCGGCGCGGTCAGATTTTCCGCCACAGTAGCGGCCAGCGCGGTGGAGGCAAGCTGCGGCAGGTGCGACGTAAACGAGACCAGACGGTCGTGCTCGGCCGCGCCCAGCACCACGGTCTTTGCCCCGATGCGGCCCAGCCATTCGACGAACGCGCGCGCCGCGGGTGTCTCCAGATCCTCGGGCGCCGCGGGCGTCAGCACATAGGTGCGGCCGCGGAATAGATCCGCCTCCCCTTCCGCCGCGCCGCGCTTCTCCTTGCCGGCCAGCGGATGCCCTCCCAGGAACTGGCACCGTCGCACCAACCTGCGCGCCGCGGTGACAATGGCGTGCTTGGTGCTGCCCGCGTCGGTGATGAGCGTCTCCGGCCGCACCAGCGGGTCCAGATGGTGCAGCGTGTCCAGGATGCGTCCGATGGGTTGCGCCAGATATAGCAGGTCGGCGGAACGTGCCGCCTGCTCCAGCGTTACGGCCCGGTCGATCGCGCCGCGATCCAGCCCCGCGCGGACCGCCGCTTCCGAGCTGACGCCCAGGATTGTGCCGCGGAAGCCCGCCTGCTTCAGCGCCAATCCGAAGGAGCCGCCGATCAGCCCTACCCCGACGATGGCAACAGTATCCATCAGATCGTCCGGCCCACCGCCGATGCAATCAAGCGCAACTGCTGCATCAGCTCTTCGAACTGCTCGGGACGCAGCGACTGCGCGCCATCGCTCAACGCGCGGTCGGGATCGGGGTGCACTTCGATCAAAAGCCCATCGGCGCCGGCGGCCACCGCGGCGCGCGCCATGGGCGCTACTTTGTCGCGTCGTCCCGTGCCGTGCGAAGGGTCGGCCATCATGGGCAAATGCGAGAGCTTCTTCACCACGGGAATGGCCGAGATATCCATGGTGTTGCGCGTGTAAGTCTCGAACGTGCGTACGCCGCGCTCGCACAGGATCACGTCGTAGTTGCCGCCCGCCATAATGTACTCCGCGGAAAGCAGCAGCTCTTCGATGGTCGCCGCGATGCCGCGCTTCAGCAGCACCGGCTTGCGCAGCTTGCCGAGCTCGCGCAGCAGGGTGAAGTTCTGCATGTTGCGCGCGCCCACTTGCAGGATGTCGGAATACTCAGCCACCAGCGGAATCTGGGTCTGATCCATCACCTCACTTACAACTACCAGCCCGTTGCGGTCGGCCGCCGCGCGCAGCAGTTGCAGGCCCTCGGCGCCCAAGCCCTGGAAGCTGTACGGCGATGAGCGCGGCTTGAAGGCGCCGCCGCGAATCACGCGAGCCCCCGCGCGCGCCACCAACTCCGCCACGCAATCGATCTGCTCACGGCTCTCCACGCTGCACGGCCCGGCCATCACCACCACGCGGTCGCCGCCGATAGACACCCCACCGGCCTTCACCACGGTTCCGCCGGGTTTGAAATTCCGGCTGGCCAGCTTGTAGGGCGATGCGATGCGGTGCGCCTCCTTCACGCCCTCCATCACCTCGAAGACCTCGAGGTCCACATCCACCTTGCCGCCCACGCCGCCCAGCACCGTGTGCATCACGCCCGTGGAGCGATGCACGTCGTAGCCTTCACCTACCATGCGATCGATCACCGCCTGAATCTGGACCTCAGCGGCCCCCTGCTGCATGACGACTAACATTTATGAGTCTCCGTCCGTGCTGGTTTCCATGCGAATCCTTTGGATGGTGCGCATTTCGTCGATGATGCGTTCGAAGATGCGCTTAACGGCTTCTGGCGTGAGCGGGCCGCCGTTATGCGTGGTGATGTTTTCGAAAACCTGGTCTTCGCGCCGTGGCTCGTAGATGGGCAGCTTGGCGGTGCGCTTGACGCGGCCGATTTCCTCCACCACGCGCGTGCGTTGGTTCAGCAATTCAAGCAGGCGCAGATCCAACGCGTCGATCGACACGCGATACTCTTCGAGCGCCCGCAGCGCGTCCTCGCGTGTCACCGCACCTCCGCGGTCCGCAGATCGAAGCCATGCTTCAGTTCGCGCACGAACGATTCCAACTGGATTTCGAGCGACGGATTGTCCCGATTGCGCTCGATCAAACTAACGATGGCGCTGCCTACCACTACGGCCTCCACCGTCCGGCCCAATTCCGCCACGTGCTCCGGGCGCGAGATGCCGAATCCTACCGCCAGCGGCAGATCCGTCACCGCGCGCACAGCGGCGACCAGCGGCCCGACGGCATCGGAGAGCGACTCGCGCGCGCCCGTCACTCCGGTGCGCGAAACCAGGTACACAAAGCCGGTCGAGTATTCGGCCACCAGCCGCAGCCGCCGCTCGGTCGAGGTGGGCGCGGCCAGGAACACCGTGTCCAGGTTGTGCCGGCGCATGGCGTCCACGTAGTCGGCGGCTTCTTCCACGCTTGCATCTGTCAACAGGCAGCCATCGATGCCGGAGGCTGCGGCGTCGCGCGCCAACGCTTCCAGGCCATAGCGCACCACCGGGTTCAGATAGGTAAACAGCAGCAGGGGAATCTCGGAACGGCGCCGGATCTGACCGGCGACCTCCAGCACCTTGCGTAGCGTGGTGCCTGCCGCGAGCGCCCGCTGGCCCGCGCGTTGGATTACGGGACCATCCGCGATGGGGTCGGAAAAAGGCACACCCAGTTCGATCAGGTCCGCGCCGCCGCGCTCCAGCGCTTCCACCAGCGCGGGCGTGCGCTCGGGCGATGGATCGCCCACGGTCAGGTATGCAATCAGGCCTTTGCGTCCGGTCCGCTTGAGGTTGTCGAACAGGAGAGAGATGCGCCCGCCTTGACAGGCTGAAGCCTGTCCCACCAGATCAGTCTGCATCCAGTTCCTTCAGGTTTTCCCGATAAATATCGATGTCCTTGTCGCCCCGTCCGGACATATTCACAATGTAGACTTGGTCGTGGGCCGCCGGCGCGCGGCGCACCACCTCGGCCACCGCGTGCGCCGATTCGAGCGCTGGAATCAGACCTTCGATGTGGCACAGCAACCGGGCCGCCGCCAGCGCTTCGCCGTCGCTGGCGGCCACATACTCCGCGCGGTTGCGATCGTGCAGCCAGGCGTGCTCGGGCCCGACCAGCGCGTAGTCCAGGCCCGCCGAAATCGAATGCGTCAGCGAGACCTGGCCATCTTCGTCCTGCAGCAGATAGCTGCGCGCGCCGTGCAGCACTCCCGGCGTCGAGGTGCGGAAGCGTGCGGCATGCTCGCCCAAATTCGATCCCCGCCCGCCGGCTTCCACGCCGATCAGCCCCACCGCTTCATCCGGCACGAACGCATGAAAGATGCCGATGGCATTGCTGCCGCCACCCACGCAGGCGAAGACCGCGTCCGGCAAGCGCTTCTCAGCCTCCAAAATCTGACGGCGGGATTCCTCGCCGATCACCTTCTGAAAATCGCGCACCATTACCGGATAAGGATGCGGCCCCAGCGCCGAGCCCAGCAGATAGTAAGTCGCGCCGACGTTGGCCACCCAGTCGCGCAGGGCCTCGTTGATGGCATCCTTCAGCGTGCGGCTTCCGCTGGTCACCGGGACCACCTGGGCGCCCAACAGGCGCATGCGGAAGACGTTGAGCCGCTGCCGGCGCATGTCCTCCTCGCCCATGTAGACCACGCAATCGAGGCCCAGCCGCGCGCAAACCGTAGCCGTGGCGACGCCGTGCTGCCCGGCGCCGGTTTCGGCGATGATGCGCCGCTTGCCCATGCGCCGCGCCAGCAACCCCTGCCCCAGCGTGTTGTTGATCTTGTGCGCGCCGGTGTGCAACAGGTCCTCCCGTTTGATGTAGATCCGCGCGCCGCCTAAATGTTCGGTGAGCCGCCGCGCAAAGTACAGCGGCGTGGGGCGACCGGCGTAATTCCGCAGGAGGTCGTTCAACTCAGCCTGGAACGCCGGATCGCCGCGCGCTTCCAGGTATGCCTTCTCCACTTCTTCGAGCGGCGCCATCAGGACTTCCGGCACGAAACGCCCGCCATAAGGCCCGAAATGCCCGCCCGCGTCTGGTTGTGCGGTCATCATGGCGATGCCGCCAGCGCGGCTTTCAGAAACGCAGCCATCTTGAACCGATCCTTGCGACCCGGCGAACTTTCGAGTTGGGAACAAGCATCGACGCCCCATGGATGCACTTGCTCAATGGCCTCCCGCACGTTGCCCGCATCGAGGCCCCCCGCCAGGATCACGTGGGGCAGGCCCTCGGCCTGCGGCGGCCTCCCAGGCCGCCTCAGCCGCGTCCAATCGAAAATCCGTCCCGATGCCGGGCCATCCACCAGGACTGCTTCGGCCGGGCCAGCGGTTGGCAGGCTGAAGTCCTGCCCCACCATCCGAATCGCCTTCCACACCCGCATGCCGCGCGGATACTGCTGCGGCGACTCGCTACCGTGCAACTGGGCGATATCCAAACCCACCTGCCCGGCAATCCGCAGCACGGTTTCCGGGGACTCGTCCACGAAGACGCCCACCTTCCAAACACGGGCTGGCAGCGTGGCCGCGACGGCCGCCGCTTCGTCCGGCGCAATATATCGCGGGCTTGCCGGGTAAAAGTTGAAGCCCAACGCCGCCGCCCCTCCATCGATGGCCGCCAGCGCATCTTCGCGATTGGTGATACCGCAGATCTTCACCATCATGCATCCACCCATGGAGTTAACAAAGCCCGCACGGCCGCCGCCGGATCCAGCGATTTCATCAGGTGCTCGCCCACCAGAAAAGCCTGATAGCCCGCCTCGCGCAGCAGCCCGATATCCCGCGCCGAGCGGATGCCGCTTTCGCTCACCTTCAGCACTTCGGGAGGGATGCGCGGCGCCAAGCGTAGCGAGGTTTCCAGCGTCACCTGGAACGTGGTCAGATCCCGGTTGTTGACCCCGATGATTTGAGCGCCTACCTCCAGAGCCTTGGCCAGTTCCGGCTCGTTGTGCACCTCGACAAGGGCAGCCATTCCGTAACCGGCCGCTTCGGCAGCCAAGTCACGAATCTCGCCCGTTTCCAGGATGGCCGCAATCAGCAGGATGGCGTCCGCGCCGCCCGCCGCCGCTTCCAGAACATGATCTTCGCTGAGGGTGAAATCCTTCCGCAGCACCGGCAATCCGCAAACGCCGCGCGCCGCCGCCAGGTCCGCCAGACTGCCTTGGAAGAACGCCTCGTCGGTCAGCACGGAAAGCGCCGCCGCCCCACCGGCTTCATATTGGCGAGCCAGCCGCACGGGGTCGAAATCCGGCGCAAACAGTCCTCTGCTGGGCGAGGCTTTCTTGATTTCGGCAATGATAGCCGGCGTCCGCGCAGCCAGCGCCCGCCGAAAATCGCGCCGCCCGGCGCGCGCCTGTTCCGCCTGCCGCTCCCATTGCTTACGCACACCGGGAGCAGGCGTTGGATGCTCCCGCTTATGAGCGACAATACGGGCCAGTACGTCTGGAACGGTTTCGGTCAATTTGATTTATGGTAGCAGACCGGCGCGGCGGGACGCCGGGAAACGCTTGTGAACACCCGGCGAGCTGCGTGTTTCCGAGGCAAGCTAACGGAGTGGGGAGGAACCATTGCTGGCTAAAAGGAGCGCAACTCGCAACGGGCGTCCACATTGAGTAGTGAAATGCGCGGGCGAAACGTTTCATCGCGCCGGACAATTCTTTTCGTGGCGCGGACCCCTGGTCTGCTGTGTGAAGCGAATCGGGTATAACCGGGTTATACTGCGAGCGTGAAGACTGCCGTCTCGTTACCCGACGACATTTTCCGTCTGGCGGACGCTGCCGCCCGCCGCCTCCGCGTTTCCAGAAGTCAATTGTACGCCACGGCGATTTCGGAGTTCCTGAACCGGCAGCAAGGGAATGCGGTAACCGAGCGCCTGAATGAAGTATATTCTCGCCGGCCCGCGACTGTGGATCGCGCATTCGATCGCGCCCAACTGAGATCCGTGAACAAGGACTCCTGGTAGGGATGGACGAGATTCAGCGGGGACAGATCTGGTGGGCCGATCTCCCCGAACTTCGCCGCTCCGAGCCTGGATACCGGCGGCCGGTGCTTGTGGTCCAAACTGAATCTTTCAACCGTAGCCGCATTCAAAACTGCAATCGTGGCCGTGATCACCGGCAACCTGGAACTTGCCGACGTGCCTGGTAATGTCCTGTTGCCCGCGCGCTCGACCGGCCTTCCGCGCGACTCGGTCGCGAACGTATCGCAACTTATGACCCTCGACCGTAGTTTTCTGACCGAGCTCGTCGGCACACTGCCGCCTCGCCTGCAAGGCACCGTTGATGAAGGTCTGCGCCTTGTTCTGCAACTCTAGCTCAACGAGTTTTTCACTCCGGCCTTGGTAGTGTCTTAAAGTCGCACTTTAGGACAATACCATTACCGCCGATGACACATCTCGCCGCCCTCCCGAACCCCTGAAAACAAACGTGTAACGACAATCCGCTAGCCGAATCCCCGGCGCCGCCGTGCTATCCTCACATCGGGCAGGAACATCGCCCTCGCGAAGCGGCGTTCCGCCCCGGTCGAACACGAGATTTATGCACCAACTCGCACCAACACGCGCCAAACGCAACTCGGACACCCGGCCCCAACCCGCCGCCGGCCATCGGCATTTCGCGCTCAACAGCGGCTTCCCGCCACCCCGTGGCCGCATGCCACCACGCGCCGTCAACTCCCCTGAAAATGGCCGCAAACAAAATGATTGCAAAGGCTTTATCGAAAATTGGTTTCGGGTGTCCGAAAAAGAGTTTCGCTCCCCGCATGCACAAAAAAGCACAACTTTGCACAAGAAAGCACAACTCTGCATAACCCGGCCGCCGGCCCCCGCCCCCTTTGGGTACCGTCCTAGAAGTCCCTTCACGCGACCTCAGGACAGCACCCCGGTCTTTCCTGGCGTTTTCGCGCATAATATCTAAGGAACCCTGTTCATGAAAATCCGTAAAGCGGTGATCACGGCCGCCGGACCCAGCCAGCGGAGCCTGCCGCTGCAAACCCTGATCGACCGCGATGGGGTCGAGAAACCCGTCCTCCGCATCATCGTCGAAGAAGCCTTGCGCGCCGGTGTCGAAGAGATCGCCATCGTCGTTTCACCCGGCGACGAAATCGCCTACGCGCGCGTGGCGGGCGATCATGCCGGCCGCCTCCGCTTCGTCCCACAGCCCGAACCGTTGGGTTACGGGCACGCCGTGCTGTGCGCCCGCGACTTCGTCGGGCAGGACCCGTTCCTGCACCTGGTCGGCGATCATCTTTATATCAGCCGCGCCGAAAAAGGCTGCGCCCAGCAATTGGTGGAAGTGGCCGAAGCCCAGGCGTGCGCCGTTTCGGCCGTGCAGGCCACCCGCGAAAACCTGTTGCCGCATTACGGCGCGACCGGCGGCCAGCGCGTGGCCGGCAGCCAGGATCTCTACCGCATCGACACGGTAATCGAAAAGCCCACGCCCACCGAAGCCGAACAGCGCCTGGTGGTCCCCGGGCTGCGCGCCGGACACTATCTTTGCTTCTTCGGCATGCACGTCCTCACGCCCACGGTGATGGACTTTCTCGGGCCCCGCATCAGCCTTTCCACCGCACTCGCCGAACTGGCCCGCCGCGAGCAATATCTGGCGCTGGAGCGCGCCAACCGCCGCTACGATATCGGCGTGCGCTACGGCCTGCTCACCGCGCAACTGGCGCTGGCGCTCAGCGGGCGAGATCGCGACGAAGTTCTGTCCCAATTAGTCGAGTTGCTGGCCATGCGCGAGCTGCCGGCGGCCGGGAGATAGCCGGCCATGAGCCAACTCACCGGCATCGTCACCGCGGCCGACCCCGCGCTCCGCAACCGCTCGCTCGACGCCTTTTGCCGCGCCGCCACTCTGGCGGACTTGCAGAGCCAATCCGCCGCCCTCGACCGCTTCCGCCGCTCGAGCGACAATCTCTACGAACGCGTCCGCGCGCTCTTCTTCCTCTACGCGATCCACCGCTTCCACCTGCCTTTCAAACCGGGCGTGCGCGCCCAGGCGCCGATTCCGTTCACCGGCTACGATCACCTCCTCAAACGCCGCTTTGAAGAAGCCATCGAAATCTTCCTCGCCGCGCAATCCGCGAACGGCCCCAGCGCGGCCATCTCCAGCGCGCTCGCCGCGGCTTATCATGGCCTCGGCTTCCAAACCCTCGCCGGACAGGTGCGCCGCAGCGTGCGAACCGTGCGCGGCAATCAGTGGATGTTCCGTACCGGCCACCCCGCCGATTATCCGCTGCGCATCCGTCCCGAACTCCTCCACCAGACCGGCGGCCTCTTCCCCATCCTGCGCGAGACCACGCCGGTCCGCATGGACCTGACCCACAGCGGCTGGAGCGATATCTTTTTCCTGGGAATGGACTTTCCCGAAGGCGCACGCGTGCTGAATGTTTCGATCGACCTCGCCGTGCGCGGCGCCGGCTCGCCCAAGCCGCCCGTGGAAGCCTGGCTGCGCGTGATCGACGAGCCGGTGCTCCGCCTGGCCAGCGTCGATCTGGGAGCCGCCGCCGAGATTACCACGCTGGCCGAGGCCTTCGATTTCGCGCGCGATTATCTCGGCCTGCTCAAGGCCGCGGTGATCGCTTCCGGCATCGTGCCGCCTGGAATGGAAGGGGCAGGCCAGCCCCTGGCCGATATCCTGGCGGTGCTTACCGGCCGGCCCGGTCACGGCATCGAAATCGTCAGCCGTGTGAACGATATCCCCAAAGGCTCGCGCCTCGCCGTCTCCACCAACCTGCTCGCCTCGTTAATCTCGGTGTGCATGCGCGCCACCGGACAAGCCCACTCGCTCACAGGCGAGTTGGCAGAAACCGACCGCCGTCTGGTGGCCGCGCGCGCCATTCTCGGCGAATGGCTGGGCGGGTCCGGCGGCGGCTGGCAGGATTCCGGCGGATTGTGGCCGGCCATCAAGCTGATCGAGGGCGTCACGGCCGCGGCCGGCGATTCGGAATTCGGCGTCAGCCGCGGTTGCCTGCTGCCCCGCCATCGCATCCTGGGCACGGACGAAGTTTCCGCCGAAACGCGCCATAGTCTGCAATCGAGCCTGGTGCTGGTACACGGCGGCATGGCGCAGGATGTCGGACCCATTCTCGAAATGGTCACCGAGAAGTACCTG
>Ga0187867_10003253_pt1 | contig 13111 bp, 9 predicted proteins | sample June2016WEW_13_1_FD_132976 | JGI IMG/M metagenome (GOLD analysis project Ga0187867, IMG submission 132976) | Peatland microbial communities from SPRUCE experiment site at the Marcell Experimental Forest, Minnesota, USA - June2016WEW_13_10 | ecosystem: Environmental > Terrestrial > Soil >... | reverse complement strand
TGCTGACGGGGATGGTCAGTCACAAAGAAGTACAGCAAGAACAACGGAACAAGCCCCAATGAAGCCAACACAAAAAAACTGGGACGCCAGCCCCAAGTCGAAATAATCCAGGTGAAAAACGGCATCGCAATCGCAGGCCCGACCATAAGGCCGAGCAGCCAGGCGCCATTGGCCTTACCGCGTTCGTTGGGAGGGAACCAGTTCTTCACAAAGGCGCTCTGCATCGGCCAGTGCATCCCTTCGCCGACGCCCAGCATTGCGCGCGCAACAAGCATTACGCCGAAAGTCGCAGTAAGACCCCCTATCATTATGGAAATAGTCCACAGGAAAATCGAAATCATCATCGCCTTGCGTGGACCGATAATGTCGCCCAGAGGGCTGAGCACGACGTTGGCCACACCATAGGCGATCAAAAACAGGGTCATAAGCATCCCCATCTGGACCGGCTTGCCTTTGATGGCCATATCGTTGAGAAAACTATTGTCGGCCACCAGGACGGAGACGTTTACCCTGTCAAGATAAGCCACCAACAAGGTTATCATAAGGATTACGGCCAGTACCACCCTCTGCCTGGTCGCACTAAGTGCAAGTTCGGCATTCCGCACATCCGATTCGAGTTGCATGAGGCAGCCCCCTGTGATGTATCCAATGATAAATCCAAAATACCAAGCGTTCACGGCAGATGAGAGGTGCGAAGGCCCGGTCTACGATTGACCTATTTTACTCCAATAGCATAGCCCTTGAGGTTTGCGATCTCAACGGCTCCGGTCGCTTTCCGGACTTTATGAGGTGGCTGTGAAAACATTGGGTGGAAAATGTTTCAGTCGATAATAGCCTACTGTGCCGATCACATGACTTGCGCCGCTCTGTCATGTCCGAATCAACGAAAGCTCCAGCCCCTCGCGAATAACTCTTATGGAGATCGCGGATTGTTTCAGGCTGCATCCGGACACCTGCTGATGGAGGATAAGTGAATTTGTTCGAAGCGAAAGTGGTTGCGGACTCTCTGGTCAGACCAGAGCCTGACATAACGCATATGCGATTGTCAAGTAGTTTCCCAAGCGAGTATGAGCCCACATTAGAAGCTCACAGTAGAGCGCTTGACCCAACCGGGCAAGATGGTATAGTGTAATTCAGTACTGCTGGTCAGACCAGATGTTCAGCTACTGTTTCTCCGGTATCAATGCAACGAACTGAAACGGACTTCGGCGTCTTATTCCTCCCGCGCGGGGTTTACGAAGTGAAGAATATTTACCGGCCAATCCGGCAGCACAAGGTCACAGAAGAAATCGTGGCCCAGATTAAATCCTTGCTCAAAGAGGGAACACTGCAACCGGGTGAGAAACTGCCCTCTGAGAGAATGCTTTGTGGTTTGCTCGGCGTGGGCAGGTCATCGCTTCGCGAGGCCCTCAACATACTGGAAGCGCTTGGCTTTCTGGAGATAAAGAATCGGAGGGGCATATTCGTTCACTCCGTGAGTTCACCGCTTTTGTACGATCCCCTCGTCCAGATACTGCGGGAAGGCAAGGCCGGATTGGGTGATCTTTATGGGATCAGAAAAGATATCGAGTTGGGTTCTGCCTATCTGGCCGCGAAGCTCAGAAGCAAAAAGGACCTGGTCAGGTTGAAGGAATTCCTGGGGAGAATGGAAACGGCAGCCCAAAACGGTTCAAGATGGTCGATCCGCGATGACATGGACTATCATCTTGCCGTAGCCCAAGCCTCGGGAAATCCTCTCAGACTGCATATTCTCAAGAATATCTTTGACCTGGCAGGAGAATTTTTCCGGATATCGGCGGAGAAAATTACCGCCATTTGGCTTGCCAACGTTTTCGAGCAGCATCGTAAGGTATTTCGGGCCATCGAATGTGGAGATCAAGAAGGGGCCAGGGTGCAGATGGAAGAGCATCTGAGCTGGGGAGAAGAGAAATGGAGGGCTCTATCGGCGGAAATCAACCCGCAGCAATAAATGATTCCACCAGGACCAAACGATTGGCCGTAATGGTAGATTAGGCAGCCCGTTTTTACCCATCCCGGGAAGATCTTGTCACGTGGGCAAGGAGCGCCAAGATGGAAGAAAATCAGACCAGGGCCTTTCTGCATTCTGCCCACGAAGGGGTGCTGGCAGTTGACGCACAGGGACGAGTCACCCTTTTCAATCCCGCAGCCGAACGACTGATGGGTATAGCGGCCGGTTCCGTGCTGGGTCTACATGTTATGGAGGTTATTCCCAATACTCGCCTGCATATTGTGCTCAAGACCGGCGAAGCCGAACTGGACCAGATCCAGGATACGGGAACGACAACTGTTTTGACCAACCGGGTGCCGGTGCGAAACGCACGGGGAGAAGTCGTCGGAGCGATGGCTACTTTTCGGGATATCGGGGAAATAAGACGCCTGGGCAGAGAAGTTGCCGCGCTCAAGGAGACTCGGACTCTTCTGGAAGCAATCGTTAACTCTACACAGGATGCAATTTCGGTAGTTGACGAAAAGGGGCTGGGCATACTTATCAATCCAGCTTATACCCGGCTGACCGGCCTGAGCGAAAGTGAAGTCCTGCAACGGCCGGCCACGGTCGATATCGCCGAGGGAGAAAGCATGCACCTGCAGGTGTTGCGAACGCGCCAGGCGGTAAAACATGTACCGATGAAGGTAGGCCCGGGCCGTCGAGAAGTTCTGGTAGACTGTGCTCCCATCATTGTCGACGGCGTGCTCAAGGGAAGTGTTGGAGTAATCCATGATGTCTCCGAACTACGTTCTCTCAGCGAACAACTGGATAAGGCGCATCAACTGATCCGCCACCTGGATACCAAATACACCTTTGACGATATCGTTGCCGTAAGTGCGCTCATGCGGGAAGTGGTCGAACAGGCAAGAAGGGCGGCCGCCACAAAAGCTACGGTGCTTTTGTCAGGCGAAAGCGGCACCGGGAAAGAACTCTTCGCGCATGCCATACATCACTCAAGCGACCGCGCCAAGGGGCCGTTTATCTGTGTGAACTGTGGCGCGATTCCTGATACCCTCCAGGAAAGCCAACTCTTCGGCTACGTGGAAGGAGCATTCACCGGGGCAAGGCGCCGGGGACAAAAAGGATACTTCCTCGAAGCCCAGGGCGGGACGATTTTCCTGGACGAAATAGCCGAGAGCAACATTGCGGTGCAAACCAAACTGCTGCGGGTGCTCCAGGAAAAGGAAATCGTCCCGGTGGGAGCTTCGCGGCCTGTTCCAGTTGATGTCCGGGTAATCACGGCAACTAATGTGGATCTGGTTTCCGCAGTCGAAACACGGCGCTTTCGCTCGGAACTTTTCTATCGGCTGCATGTCCTCCCAATCCATATTCCCCCATTGCGAGAGCGCCGGGAAGATATTCCTCCACTGTTGAATTCTCTTCTCAGCAAGCTCAACCGTGAGTACAACCGGCACGTGGAGGGGATCACCCCTGAGGCGCTGGCCCTGTTTTGCTCGTATAACTGGCCGGGCAATGTACGTGAGTTGGAAAACATCCTGGGACGGGCATTGATAAACATGCAGCCCGGAGAGAAGATGGTGTGCGCGGGGCATCTGCCGCTGTTGACACCGGTTTGCGCCAGGCCCGCCACTGGAAACGGGCGGATCTTGAATCAATTGCATGAAAGTAATGCCGGCCTTTCCGAAGCTCATGCCGCATGGGAAAAAACGTTGCTGCGACAGACAATGGACACGGTGGGAGGAAACAGGACCCATGCTGCGCGGCTGCTCAAAATTTCGGTTCGCCAGCTATACAACAAGCTGAAAAAGCATGGCACGGAGTGATGAGGAAAAAATATTCCGGCAATATAATTCCATGTCGGAAATATCTTTCCTGCCATCCAGCCATTTTGAAGTTATCAAGACCTTCGATTCCGGGACCTCTTTCCCCTCTTGAAAAAGGGGGAGGATTTTATGCCTCCTGACCAAACTACTTAAGAAATCCCCCTGAGTCCCCCCCATCTATCAACTGTCTGAAAGTCAATTCAGGAAGATCGCAAAACGCTTTTGGATGCCAAAAGCCTTCAGCGGCTAGCTGGTTTTTCGGCTCCCGGGAGATAACTGCCGATGTCCGGGGGCGGTGGCATGGGACGTGCTGATTGCTCAAGGTAAAGAATCCGGGAGGGACAAAAATGCTCGATTTCCAGATAGCTTCGATGGAAGAAAAGAAATCCCATGCCATCAAACTGATGATCCAGCCGGAAAGATGCAAGGGTTGCGGGATTTGCATCAAGTTTTGCCCCGAGAAGATTCTCGTCCTCGGCGACGAATTGAACTCTTACGGATATCCCGCTGTCGGGATAATCGATGAAAAAGCCTGCACGCATTGCTTGCGCTGTTCCCTGGTATGCCCCGACGTTGTCTTTGCTTTCCTGTCAGAGGAGAACGAGCCGTGCTGGAAGCACTGATGAAAGGAAATGAGGCATTAGCCGAGGCGGCTGTGCGCGCTGGATGCCGTTATTATTTCGGTTATCCCATTACTCCTCAGACCGAACTTATGGAATACCTCGCCCGGCGTCTGCCCGAGGTCGGCGGCACTTTTCTTCAGGCGGAGAGTGAAGTGGCGGCCGTTAACATGGTCTATGGGGCAGCAGGCGCAGGGGGCTCTGTGATGACCTCCTCTTCAGGCCCCGGAATAAGTCTGAAGCAGGAGGGGATTTCTTTCCTGGCATCTGCCGAGCTGCCGTGCGTGATTGTCAACGTAATGCGGGGCGGACCTGGCCTCGGTACTATTCAGCCATCTCAGGGTGACTACTTCCAGGCCACCAGGGGTGGGGGACACGGCGACTACCGGGTGCCTGTCCTGGCCCCGGCGTCCGGACAGGAAACGGCTGACCTCGTGTATAAAGCCTTCGATATGGCGCAGCGCTATCGTACTCCGGTTATTCTGCTAAGCGACGGGGTTACGGGACAGATGATGGAACCGGTCCGGCTGCCCGAAGAAAAAACCGGCGCAAGCCTCAAACCGTGGATTACGGATGGCTGCAGTGGGCGTCAGAGGCGGGTGGTAAAAACCTTGTACCTGGACCCGATCCAACTGGAGGCCCACAATCTGCACCTCCAGGCCAAGTATTCCCAAATCAGCGAAAAGGAGGCTCTTTTTGAGGGATACCTTCTCGGAGATGCTCAAGTGGTAATCGTGGCATTCGGGATTTGTGCCCGCATAGCGCAAACCGCCGTGGACAATTTGAGGGAGCAAGGCCTGAGGGTTGGATTATTCCGTCCTGTTACCTTGTGGCCCTTTCCGGAACAATTCCTGAAAGATGCCGTGCAAAAGGCGGATCATGTATTGACCGTGGAAATGAATGCGGGCCAGATGCTCCAGGACGTCCGGCTCTCCTTGCCCTCAAAAGACATTTCCTTTTACGGACGCATGGGCGGAGTCCTGGTCTCCGCGCTGGAAATTGGAGCAGAGGTTAAACGAATCATAAAGGGCACGGTAAAATGACCAAAAACTCCTATGTTGCTCCGAAAACATTGACAACGGCCAGATTTCATTATTGCCCCGGTTGTGGTCACGGAGTGGCGCATCGTCTGGTGGCCGAAGTTATAGACGAGCTTGGAATTCGGGAGAAAACGGTTGGTGTGGCCTCGGTCGGCTGTTCAATCCTGATTTACAATTACCTGGATCTGGACATGCAGGAGGCGGCGCACGGCCGGGCCCCTGCTGTAGCTACCGGCATCAAGCGGGTCCTTCCCGATCGCGTTGTTTTCACCTACCAGGGTGATGGTGACCTGGCGTCTATCGGGTTGGCGGAGATCGTTCACGCGGCTGCTCGGGGAGAGAACATAACCGTGGTCTTTATCAACAACGCAAACTACGGAATGACCGGCGGGCAAATGGCCCCGACTACATTGCCCGGGCAGAAGACCACCACTTCTCCTTTCGGACGGGACGTGAAAAAGGCAGGCTATCCTTTGAGAATTGCCGAGTTGCTGGCTGTCCTGGATGGGCCGGCCTACATAAGCCGGGTGGCGATCCATAACCCCGGTGCAGTCCTGAAAGCGAGAAAAAGCATCCGGAAGGCTTTCGAGTACCAGCAACTTGGTTTGGGGTTTTCGCTGGTGGAGGTACTTTCGCCGTGCCCCACAAACTGGGGCCTGGAACCTGTGGCAGCATTGCAGTGGCTTGAGAAACAAATGATTCCCTATTTCCCGTTGGGAGTTTTCAGGGACGCGGCAATGCCGGCATCAGAAAGCGCAGTCGACATTCACGGGGTTTCCCCGCCTTGACCCGGGAAGGCATCCCGCTGAGGCCCGAAGCGCATGACAGATGAACTGAGCGGGATGCCTTCCGCGCTACGCGAAGTACGTCGCTAAGGGATGTCTGCGAGAGCATGTCACCAAAAGATCGTTTAGTGTTGTTAACAAGTCTGCCATACGAGGTACAGGAGTGTTAAACATATGCATCATCAGGTATTGATCGCCGGATTTGGCGGACAGGGAATTTTGACGTGCGGACAGGTCCTCGCCCTGGCAGCTTCGATGGAAGGCAAGCATGTGACATGGATGCCCTCCTATGGACCTGAACAGCGCGGCGGGACCGCCTATTGCGTTGTCACGCTTTCGGATCGCCGGTTAGGGTCCCCTCTGGCGGAGAATCTCACAGCGGCGCTGATTTTCAACAAACCTTCCCTGGTCAAATTCGAGCCGCAGTTGATCGAAGGCGGCCTCCTGATCCTTAATTCTTCCATGGTCAAAACCGATGTCCAGCGCAGTGATCTCATAGTGTGTCAAGTGCCGGCGGACGAAATCGCCCGGGAGGCGGGGATGAGGCGGGCGGGCAATATCGTCTTATTGGGAGCCTACCTTGCGGCAAGCAACGCAGTTTCTTTCGACGCAACCATGGAGGCCATTGTCGAGTACCTGAGGCCGGCGAGGGAGTCCCTGGTGGAAGTTAACCGAAAAGCCCTCACGGCGGGATGGGATTTCATGTCCGGAACTACTTCAACCCTGCCTCTCCGGGACCCGCAGTTTGCCGTCAACCCGGCGTGGTTTCACGACGGGTCCTTCTCGAGGGCCCTGCGAGAATAACGAAGCATGCGTCTCATTTGGGCAGGCCGCTGAATTCTTCATCCGGGGCAAGAACGGCAGAAAGTGCCGCAAACCCGCGCCAGTCAATACCCGTTCTCGACGATCTGTGAAGCGGGGCTGACCGCGGGTGGCCTGATTTGTTAACCTGGAGATGCCGCCTCAACAGGAACAACTTCGACTTCCATGCGATCAGGACCGCGAATGATGGTGAGCTTTACCGGATTTCCGACGGGCCACTCGGCAAGGAACCTGTGAATGTGATCCACACTGGCCACCTCACGCCCATCAATTGCTACGATGACATCGCCTTCCCGAACACCGCCGCGTGAGGCAGGGCTTTGCGGCGCGACTGCCATGACCTCTACACCGGACTCTGCGCCCAGCCCATAAAAGCGCACCATCCGCCGTGCGAGCGGGCGCTGCTGAGCAGTTATCCCCAGATGGCCGCGCTTCACTTTTCCGAGTGTAAGCAACTGAGGCACCACCCACTTTGCCGTATCGGAAGGGATGGAGAAGCCTATCCCCTGGGCCATAACTATAATGGCGGTATTGATCCCTACGATCCGTCCTCTGGAATCGACAAGCGGGCCGCCTGAATTACCGGGATTTAGAGGCGCCGTATGCTGGATGATATTCTCTATCAGCCGCCCGTCAGCGCTCCTGAGAGCCCGGCCAAGAGCGCTCACGACACCTGTGGAAACTGTTGACTGGAAGCCGAAGGGGTTTCCTATGGCGATCACCAGTTGCCCTACATGCAGGGCCGATGAGTCTCCCATTGAGGCATAGGGCAGGGCCGATCCCCCTGCTCTGATCAGAGCAAGGTCCGTAGCAGGATCGGCGCCGATCAGTTCGGCATCGAGGCTTGTTCCATCCCGGAGCGTTGCGGTCAAGCTCTTTGAACCCCGAACCACATGATCATTGGTGAGAATGTAGCCATCAGGAGTGATGATCACTCCGGAGCCTGATCCGGCCTGCCCCGGTTTTCCCCCTGCCTGCGCGCTTTTTACCAGGATACCGACTACCGCCGGTCCTACTGCATCCACTACAGTTATGACAGCCCGTGAATATGCGTCAAGCAGTTCGACATCCTGCCTTCCTTCAGCGCTAACCTCACAACTGTGGAGCGGCTCCCTTGGCTCTCCCTCGCCCTTTATCAGATTCAAAGCACGCTGTAAGTTCTCCACTTCCATTTATGCTCCTCAAAACATTTTCCCGGCGTCCGAGGCAGCGCCTATCCGTACCTGGAACTCGAGGCTTGCGGCGGGCAATTCAGCCCGGTGCGATTCACCCAATGCTTTCATTGTACATATCTCTTATGACCAATTCGTCCAAAGTCAAGTTTTCGGGGGTGCATGGGTGAATTCGGGAAGGTATGGCGCCTCGAACTGAATGGCAGGATGTTTGGCTGGAGGAGTTTTTTCTCATATCTGCCTGCGAGCAGGCGGGAGAGCCGCAACTTCAGGGCGTCTGATCAGGGAGACCCAAAAACCCCACTCCTTCCTGTTCCTCGCCGCTTAGATAGACGTGGAGATATTGTCCCTGCGCGCATGAAGGGACGTGTATTACCCGCGCAACTCCATCTGTTGTTTGGAACCCGGGGTCGAGCGAGGCGAGGGTATTTGGGCACTGGTGGAAAAACTCCTCCCTGAACACCGTTTCGGGGTTGTCCGGGAAAATCGCCAGTGGGACGATGTTTGCTTCGACAAGATCGTTGAAAAAATGGGTGCCGAAGGATGGCTCCGGAACGAGCCCAAGCTCTCTGGTGGCTATTTCGGCCAGGACCCTTGTGCGGTTGATGTCTTCATACCCCACTCTGACGCCCATTTTAACATCGTTGGTTCCCCACCTGCCCGGCCCGAAAAGCGCGTAAACCTTATTTTCGAGCAGGCGATTTATTCTTCTCACAATGCGCCCCACAGCAAGCCGCTCATCGAATGTCGAGAGTCCGGCATAGACCCTGGGATCTATGTAGACGATATACTCGATATTCCTGACCACGCTGCTGAACAGGACACTGCCGCAGGTAAAAAGAACCCTTTCGGGCGCAATGTCCTTCGGAATGACCACTTTTTCCACAAGCCGGCTTGCAGCCAGCGCACGGCACTGGAGAAGATAGAGTTTGCCGTCGTCCCATGCGAATTCAACCTCTACCGGCCGGCCGTATGCCTGCTCCAGCCGGCGCAGGATTTTTTTCATAAGGCCTGCCAGGGGAGTTTTGGAGAGAAGGTTATCGAAAGTTATACTGGCGTGGACCGTGTCTATTTCCTGGTTTTTGAAAAGAGGGGCCGAAAGATGCCCTTCATCATCAATAGAGACAGCGTAATAGACGTCGGGATGATCTATCGTGCGCAAGAGGTCCGATGCCGGGATGGTCTGGATTGAGCTTGCTTTCAAGTCCAGAACATCAACGAGCTTCTGAGAATATTTCTTTATTTCCTCGGCGCCGGCTTCCGGGCGAAGAAGAGGGTGGCTGAGTGGGACCAGTCTGGGATAATCAGGCCCGATGCGGTCAACAGCGCGCGTCCCCAGCCCGAAGACCATCCTTACCAACCCGTCCGCCCTGACTATCCGTGGAGTCCAGGAATACATGTTCTGCGAGAAGGCAACTCCTGCAGCGGTCGGGAAGAAATAATTATCAAACTGCCTCCCGACAACCTTCTGGACGAGAACGCTCATCCGTTCATCGAAATCGAGCAGGTCACGGTCTTGGCGGTAAAGAATGGCCCTTGAGCTGAAGACGCTGGTGAGCACCTGCTTCAAAGCGCAGGTGAATTCGTCGAGCCGGATTTCGATATCGCCCTGATTTGCTATGAAAACCGAGTCGTACTTCCCCGAAAAAGTATACCCGAAGTTGTCCTCCAGCAAGCTCGATGAGCGGATTATAAGTGGATGTTGCTCTGTCTTTTCCAGAAAACCCCTGAACTGCGATATCACATCGGGTGGGAAAGTGGCATTTCGGATTGTTTCAGATATCTGGCTGAATTCCTCCTCGATCGTCTCCCGGCTCTTATACTTTTGAGAGTGAAGTGAGTAAAGATTGTTCGAGTCGAGAAAATCCGTAAGAAAACCTGAAGTGAAATAGTGTGACTCGGGAATCCTGACGTATTTTTCGATTTCAGGGTCCCGGTGTCCAAGCAGGGGCAAAATGATCTTATAGGCCAGGAACATCCCTGCCGATTTTCCGCCGATCCGCCCGCCGCGCCTTGGGTTCCAGATAACGCGCTCCATCAGCTCATCCATATCCCGGATTGTGATATGATTCTTGGCGACCCCCAGGAAAGGGAGCTGGTCGGAAATGAATCGGCTGATCAGGCCGACACGCACCCCCATTGAGTCGCCCGGCGTCATGTGCAGGCCCCCCTTTGGGATTGCACAAAACTCTCTTACAGCTTCGCGGATCTGGCTGGAGGTAATTCCTTCCGAGTTCATGATCTTGTTGAGAGTTTGGAAAGCGTCGTGTTTTCTGGCAAGATTGATATAGTCCTCGATATCCTCCCATGTAAAATGGCGGGCAAAATATATATCGGTAAGTATATCTGTCAACTCACCGACTGCCTGCTCCGTTACAGGCTCGCCAATCGCCTCCAGTTGCCTGATTGCATCCTGCCGGACCGACTCCGCGCACACGACCCCGCGCTCGCAGAGCGCCGAGAGAAACAGCTTGCGAATCTCACCCAGAAGATGGTGGAACCGAATCATTTCGCGATAGAGCCTGTATGCGCGAACCAGGTCCACTGCGCACATCTCTGTCGAGGTGAAGTAAGCCTTGCCGTTTTGATCCATTGAAACTCCGAAGGGCTCGAAATCTACCGCGCAAGAACCCCTGATTGAGACGACTACACCCATCCTCGCAGCTTACAGGCTTCGGCCACTCGAGCAATTGCAACCAGATAGGCGGCTTCTCTGAAGTGTACTCTGCTGCGCTGACTCATTTCGTACACGTCCCGAAAGGCCTGGGTCATCCTCTTGTCGAGCCTCCAGTGGACTTCCTTAAGTTCCCAGTAGAGGTTGTAGGCATTCTGGACCTGCTCGAAATAAGATACGGTCACTCCTCCGGCGTTGGCAAGAAAGTCCGGCAATATAACTATGCCCTTGTCGAGGAGAATGAGGTCGGCTTCAGGCGTAGTCGGACCGTTTGCCAGCTCGCAGCATATTCTGCATTTAAGATGTTCTGCGTTGTCGGCGCGAATGACATTTTCGAGAGCTGACGGGAAAAGGACCGTCACCGGAAGCCCGAGAAGGTCCTCGTTGCTTATATCTTCGGCCTCAGGGAAGCCCTGGACCCCTCCGGTTTTGATCTTATGATCGACCAGGGCCGCCGCGCTGATTCCATTGGGGTTGTAGATGCCGCCTCTGGAATCGGAGGCCGCGACGAGCTTCAGGCCCAGTATCTCCTCGCCCAGAATAGCCGCATTCTGACCCGCGTTCCCAAACCCCTGGATGGCCATTGCTTCGCCTTCCAACTTGATTGAGTTAACCTCCGCGGCTTCACGCGTGACATAGATGCCGCCTCGGGCAGTGGCGTCCGCCCGACCCTTCGACCCGCCCAGAGCTATCGGTTTTCCGGTTATGACTCCGGGATGATTTTCCCCGACGATCGTTTCGTACTCGTCCATCATCCAGGCCATGATCTGAGGCGTCGTATAGACGTCAGGGGCCGGAACATCCTTTGTCACACCCAGGGACCTGGCCATTGCGCGCATATAGGCCCTGGCCAGGCGCTCCTTCTCGGTCCCCGACAGTTCCTTCGGATTGCAGACTACGCCACCCTTTCCTCCCCCAAGCGGCAAATCCACAACGGCAGTCTTCCATGTCATCCAGGCGGCAAGCGCCCGAACCGTATCCATTGTCTCCAGAGGGTGCCATCTGAGGCCGCCCTTAGCCGGACCGCGCGCGGTATTATACTGGATTCTGAACGCGTGAAAGATCCTGGTTGAACCATCATCCATTTTAACCGGCAGGGTCGCCTTGATCTCCTTCATGGGCCACCGGAGCAACTCGTGTGTTGCCTTGTCGAGCTCCAGTTTCTCGGCCGCCTGATCGATCTGCTGCTGCGCAATAGTAAACGGGTTAAACGGCTCTCCTTGCATAAAATGCTCCTCAATGGATAATGGTCGCACAAGAGTAAATCATATCCCTTTGGGTACCCTGAACCGGGAGCCAACAAACCCGTAGGGGACATGGGACCTTAAGTCTTCTCTATTGGTCTAATACCGATTCGCTGTCAATGGTTAAAGATAAGGCGCGTGGGGGCACGAACAATTCAGTGTGTAAGGTTCCAGATCATAGCGCTAAAGCCGGTCCCGATCAAAACGATCTCTATGAGAACTTCGTATAGAGGGTCCTCCCGAAACTTTCTTTTGGAACCCATTTTAAGGAAAAAACCGTAAGCAAGGGCTGGGGCGATAAGGAGATAGGAAAACCCGGTGCTGAACCCTGCAAGGGGTCCGCAAAGCGCTGTAATGACAAGCGCGAGCAAGACGCCGACCGTGAAATGTGCCGTCCTCTTTTCTCCCGCAAGTACGACGAGGGTCTCCTTGCCGACGAGCCTGTCGCCCTGAATGGCGAGGAAGTCACGCAGGGTGGTTCGGACCAGGGAAAGGAGAAAAACGACCCAGCACGCGTACACTACACGGCCCGTTTCATAGCCGCCGGCAAAATAGGGCAGGACCGAGCTGACCACTGCCCAGGCCATCGGTACGAAAAAGGTTTTCGAAGTGGGAATATCTTTGAGTTTTACCGGAAATTTCTCCCACCTGGCAGGCATCAAGAGCTTGACCCCGTATAAAAGACCAAGCAGTATCAATAAGACCATGGCAAGGAAGTTGGGCACGCCTATGCCGTGCGCCAGGAACAGAGCGGCCGCCAGGGATACGACGCTCGAGAGCATAAAGACCGGCCGCCATTTTCGATAAAAAGCAGCCCTGCCCGGGTCGTTCAACTCAAGTGAGTCCTGATCAAGGTAAATGTTGAGGGAGTGCATCGCAAAGGCGTAAGTGGCCGCCATAAGGCTGAAAGCCGCCGACCCGGCGAAATCGGTCAGAGCTTCCGAAATCTGGGCCAGGAGCGC
>Ga0187867_10003248_pt1 | contig 13117 bp, 21 predicted proteins | sample June2016WEW_13_1_FD_132976 | JGI IMG/M metagenome (GOLD analysis project Ga0187867, IMG submission 132976) | Peatland microbial communities from SPRUCE experiment site at the Marcell Experimental Forest, Minnesota, USA - June2016WEW_13_10 | ecosystem: Environmental > Terrestrial > Soil >... | reverse complement strand
CGAGGAGTGCAAATTAGCGGCTGCCATCGTGAATCCATTCCCCTGAATTGCGAATGAAATAAAAGTGCAGACGAAAGTAAAGCAACGCCAGTGTGGATGAATCCTTCTGCATGGTTTGCTCAATGAAGTCGCGATCTGGCTCCTGATCATGCAGAAGAGTCTTCAGAGCTTCGATCCAGGACTTGTCGATCTCTTTCCTGCCACCGTTTTCGTTGCCATCGCCAAGGTGCAGGCGCACGAAGCGAATGAGCTTTTCCGAGTCGCCATCTTTTACAGCTTCGCGCAAATAAGGAACTGACATCTTCTATTCTCTTCTTTCCTCAGCAACGCTGAAGCGAAAAAGGTCAGGTCGCGAGTAGTGTCGAGAGACGTCGAGCGTCATACACTCACGCTCTATCTCGATGAGATCAAGACATGCATGCAAGATAGTTTCCTGATCGAAGACTGGTATCATTTCGAGATTTCGGAGCGCCCGTAGGTACCGGAAGGGAGTTGGAGCGTTCCCTCAAGACTGCTGCCAGGGCCTCGCTGCCGACGGCGCTCGAAGTCACAGACCCCTCCCCTTGGACCATGGTCCTTCGTTCTCCTCCTTGATGCCGCCTCTGAGGAAAAGTTACAGGCTGGGAGTCTTAGTCCGACAATTTCTTAGATTGCAATTCTTCAGGCTCTCTGTGAGTTGAGAAGGCAGGAACCATGGAGATCGGACGAAAACAAATTCGCATTCTCCATGTTTCATTTCAGTTCCAAGAATCCACAACCATCTTTAACGATCTCTCGAGAAGTTGTAACTTCCGTCATTCTCATTACTCTCACGAAAGCGCGGCCCGTTATCCAGGGACTGCCATATCCGGAAGTGTGGTTCCAAAATCCGAGGCCCGCATAATCTGTCGAACTCTAAGGAGCATTCCATGTTGAAGATGTCCCATGTCCTGTTGACCACGGTTTTGGCAATGAGCGCAGTGTTGCCAGCCCGCAGTAAGGCTCAAACAAGCAGTGCCGCCGGCGGAGCAGTATTCGTCATGACCAATGCAGCCAACAACAATCAGATCGTCGCCTACAAGCGCAATTCGGATGGTTCGCTAGAGGAAGGACAAACATTTCCAACTGGAGGCCGGGGCAGCGGTGGAGTGACCGACCCGTTGGGATCGCAAGGTGCTCTAACGCTGAATGAAAAGCACAGCCTATTATTCGCGGTGAATGCCGGCAGCGGGAATATTTCCGTATTTCAAGTCAGAGGTGCGAACCTCACTTTGCTGGAGACCGTTCCCTGCGGCGGCAGCGAACCAGTTGCGGTTGCCCAGCACGGAAGTTTGGTCTACGTGGTAAATGCCGGCGGCGCAAGCGACCTTGTGGGTTTCCGCCTCGCCGCAGATGGACACCTGAAGCAAATCGAGGGTTCAACCACTTATCTGAGCACCGGAACCTCCGGACCTGGGTCGTTGTCATTTAGTCCGGACGGCGAGTTCCTCCTGGTCACGGAGAAGCTAACCAACAACATCGACGCCTTCCACATTCAAAGCAACGGCACGCTGGGCCCAATCGTGGTGAATCCGAGTGCTGGTCCAGGTGCATTTGCGGTATCATTCGCACCCAATGGAACGGCTCTGGTGGCCGAGACCGGACCAACCGGCGGTACCAATGCATCTGCGATCTCTTCCTATGCGGTTGTTAGCAACGGAACGCTCACTTCCATCAGCGCCAGCGTTCCAACTCTAGGGGCGGCAACATGCTGGCTGGTGGTCACTCCCAACGGCCAGTTTGTGTATACCTCTAATTCCGCGTCTTCCACTATCTCTGGTTTCGTTCTCAGCGCAGCCGGTTCGTTGACACCTGTCTCCGGAACCGTGGTGGGGACGAACCCGAGCGGAAGCATCAACCTGGAGATTGTCATTAGTTCAGACGGCAAGTATCTTTACACGCTGGATTCAGGTACCGGCACCGTCAGCATTTTTGCTATCAATCAGGACGGAACCCTTTCCAGCCTGGGCGATGCAGGCGGGCTCTCCGAAGATGTTGGCCTGGAGGGAATGGCAGCTTTCTAACAGTACAGGATGACACTCCGGCTGCTTCGGTTTTCGGTCCATTTGATCTGAGCCCCCATTTCTCGCGTCCTTGGCGAGGAGTGGGGTTTCTTCGTTGCGTTGCTCTTCAGAATTCGGAGACGTCGGTCCAGAGGGGTTTACTCCGGTGTTTGCGAGACACTCCAAGTTGTTCTCGCCCATCGACTGACTTCGCCCCGCTCAATCGTTGACCGGGCTCATGCAGTAAAGAAAGGGAAGTCCATGTTCATCGAACTGATGCCACTCATCGAAAAGCGAGCCATAACCATCACAGTGGCAGCTCTCAAAGACGGGCATGTCCGGGTCAATGTCGTACCCGCGGGACGGGCGAACCGTTGCGTTGCCAGTAAACGCGGCCGTGTGGGCCTGGATGCGGATAGAGTCGAGCCGATAGCTCAGTCAATTCCAAATTCGGTGAGCTGTTCCCGGGGTAAACGAAAGACACCCTTTATGCAGAGCGGATTGCAGACACAAATCTGGATGTGAGTTTTGCGGTAGAAGCCTGAATTCTCGTACAGCCGATCGCCTTCGATGAATACGCCACGCACGCTGTCAAATGCCTGGAGCCCTCCCTGCTTCATCGAGCCATGAATATGGTTGACAACCGCGCAATCCAGCTTTCGAAGCAGGAGATCCTTGCCGCCCGCATTGACAGGCAACTTCGCTCCGGACGCCGCGACGACCTGGCAGAATGAGTCGTACCCCGCCTGGACGGCCTGAATGCCGCTGGTCGACAACAGATCCAAACAATATCCCAGGTCGATGGCGGCACCGACAACATAAGGCCGATCAATCCTCTGGCGTCTGCTCTTGAGTTCAGCCGCGAACTCGTACCCGCGCAGAGGGTTGGATTCCCAGAAGTAGATTCCGTGTCCAAGCCAATCGTAGTCGTTGTCGCTCGGCTCGAAAGGCTCACCCGCAATCAGCTTCTCGGCAACGTCGCGGTCGCAGCCGTGATAGCCCAACACAAACGCCGTGGAGAGCCGATGCAATTTTTAGAGGTTGGGTCTAGCGGTAGGGTTCGGTGAGTTCGCCGTTGGGCGTGAGCACACCCTCATTTTGAAGAAACTCCTGCGCCTTCTCCTTGCTTGAGGCATGTTCCGCGGTGACATCTTTCAGCGCTTGGAGTAAGTCGCGAAGGTCTTTTTCGCTCATTCTGGAACTCTCCCATGATCATTATGCCAGTTGTTTATGCGCTTCGCAAAGCAAATCTCGGCAACCGCAACTCAGACAAAACAGACAAAAATACAACTAATCAAATCAGCAATTTAGCCCATTTGCCCTTTGATGCAGTTCATTCGAGGAAAGAGTCAAAAGCAAGCCACAGCTATGGATCTAGAAGGGCCACGCTATGAGCCAAAGCTGTCGGCCAGTGAAAGAAATATGGAATACGCGCTCCGCTTAATGCGGATTTCATGGATCATCGATTTTTTGCTTCGCGTCGAAGCTCTTTCAGCTCATCAAAACACGGAGCGCACCGTCGAACGTGATCCACCAGGTGGGAGAGTTGAGCGTCCGCGGGTGTTGTGCGAGCTTGAGCAGGACCTGGCGCTCTGGACAGTCGATGCGCTGAGGATTGGGAAAGTCTTCGTGCAGTACCCGGTCAAACGCGTCGAGCAGTTCTTTTTCCAAATCCATTCCGCACGTCCAGGTCGAACATGGAGTCCAAGACTGCCATGTTGTACAGAAGCCTGTTTCCGATATGGCTATTGTTGGCCGCGGTTTTATTCAGGGCCGCAATAGTCCACAAGACGTGGAGGGAATGGCGAAGCTGTTTCGACGGTTTCGTCATTCCAGATACATGTCCGAAGCCGTCGATATCTGGGCGCAGGGCGATGTTCTCATCGAGCGACTGGAGAAGTTGGGCGATAACTTGCACGCCGAGATCTCTTCCGGTAGACCCGATCCTCAGAAGATCGCAGAAATTGCTCGTCACGTGGACAACCTTGGGAATCAACTTACCCCACTCGAGGACAGGTTCTCTTACGCGTTGGGAGCAGGAGCACGTCAGGCAAAACGCTCGTTTCTCCTGGTTACATTCACCGCGGCCGCCATGTCTGTAGTCGTTGGACTGTTGTTCACCTTCTTTATGTTGCGGCACATTCACCAGACGGAAGAACGATACAAACATCTCATCAATACCGCCAATGACGTAATTCTTGTGCTGGACGCAGAGACAGGAGTCATCCTGGACGCCAACGAACGCAGTAGCAATTTCCTCGGGCTACCACTGCGCGAGATTTTGGGCCTTCCATGCGAGCAGATTGTGATAGAGAGCGACCGGGATCGGTACCGCCGGCTGTTGGACGGGACCTTGATGGGGAAGGCGGTCGCCGGCAAGCAACTGCACCTGAGTCATTCCGATGGGCACTCAATAACCGTCGAAGTCAACACCAGCCTGACAGAATTCGAAGGAAAAAAACTCGTTCAGGGAATTTTTCGCGACATCACCGGCCGCCAGAGGTTAGAAGAGGAAGTGCGGCAGGCCCAAAAAATGGAGGTCGTTGGCAGATTGGCAGGCGGCATAGCTCACGATTTCAATAACCTGTTGATGGTGATTCTCACGCAGGTTGCAAAACTACGGTCCTTGCCCCGCGGGCCGCAAGTGCTGGAGCACTCGGATGCGATTAGAACGGCCGCGGAAAAGGCTGCTTTACTTACCAAGCAACTGCTCGCTTTTGGACGCAAACAAGTATTGGTGCTTCAGGTGCTCGATCTGGACGAACTTCTGGAGGAAGTTAAGGACATGCTGGCTACCCTTCCGACGGAGCAGGTGCGGTTGACAATCAAGCTGAGTGCAGAGCCGCTACCCGTGAAGGTCGACCCCGGAAAGATTGAGCAAGTCCTTATGAATCTGGCGGTAAACGCTTGCGACGCCATGCCCTCGGGAGGAGACATAATAATAAGGACCGCTCGTGTACCCGGACCTGCGTCCGAAACCGGGGAATTTGAGAATCCAAACCCCTTCGCGATGCTGGAGGTGACTGACACCGGCTACGGTATGGATGCCGAAACCAAAGCTCGTCTTTTCGAACCTTTTTTCACAACCAAACCGTTCGGCAAAGGGACAGGACTTGGACTCTCAACCGCCTACGGGATCGTGAAGCAAAGTGGAGGCTCAATCGAGGTTGAAAGCTCGCCCGGAAAGGGGAGCACGTTTCGTGTTTACCTGCCGCTGGTCGATGAAACCGTGCCTCCTCGGAAGATTCGCGAACGGTCGATGTCCTCTTTAAGAGGGTCAGAAACCGTTCTCCTGGCAGAAGATCAACCTGCCATCCGAATGGTATTGCGCGAGTTCCTGGAATCCTGCGGGTACAAGGTGATCGAAGCGCAAAACGGTAACGAAGCGCGTGAAATTGCAAAGGATTATGACGAACCGATTGACGTTCTTGTGGCGGACGTGATCCTGCCTCACGTTCGCGGAACTGAGTTGGCGAAATTGCTCACCGATCTTCGTCCCGAAATGTCCATCGTCCTCATCTCCGGCTATTCCGAGGACGCGTTGCTCGAGAATCACTTGCTCTCCGAGGGCAGTATGATCTTGCTGCAAAAGCCGTTTGAACCCGAGGATTTGGCTCACAAGATTCGCGAATCTCTGAGTCGAGGGCGAATTCCTCCAGGAACTCGGGCGACCTAGCAATTGACCTCGGCCGCCGCTGTCGTCACCCTCATTGCACAGATATGTGTCCGTAGGAGGTAAGCCTTCCCTCACAGAACGGGCGAGAGGCCTCGCCTACCCTCAAGCAGACTTTTTCGTTGCCTCGGGAAACACGATAAGTTTCTCGCGAACCGCTCCGGCACTCTGCCACTCCCACCCGCATTTGCAATTAACGGAGTCCCACAATCGCGGCTTTTCCAGAAGTGCTTTGCATACGGCACACGATCTCGTCCACATGGTTTCTCTCCCATCGCGAATCCATATCGGACTTGGATTCGAAGGCAAGGCCTTAATGCTCTGTTTGGTTGTTCTCAATATGCATCGGACAGAAAGAGTGGGCAATGGCCCCGACGTGCAGGATGGAATCACGTTTGAGCTATTTTCGATTAGCGTCGATGGCTATAGCTTTGGCCGCGCTGGCGGCTGGCTCCCAACGAGCCGTGACGAAGCTCCAGGACTACGGGGTCCATGCTGCCGCCGCCAGTCCAAACCGTATTTAGTCTCGCGCCCGCTATAGCGAACTTCGGCAGAGCACCTTGTCCGCTTATCAGCGGATGCTGACAAGCCCGACGCAATAAGAGGCGACTCGGCCTCCGTAAAATCGCGCACAAATCGCCGGGCGTCTCGACTACTGTTCATCGTAAGCGTTTGAGCAACACATCTATTCGAGGAGCACCGTTTGTGTTGAAGTTTGCGACACATAAAAGGCGCATGGGTATCGCCAACCAGCAGGGCATCCGCGGATACCGCCTGGACTTCACCGATCCAGTCGGGAGAATCTGCCGGGCAATACCCGTAGAGGGGATCGGATGGCGTTGCGTGGCAGAGATAAAATCGCGTGTTTTGCCGTCGCAACTCCTTGTGAAGAGGCAGGGCCTTCAAGAATTGCTTCTGGTCTTGATTAAGCACCGAAGCTGTGTACCGGCGCGTTACATCGGCCATCTTTCTGAAGCGAGGGCTACAATGGGGATCTTCGTCATATCCGATGGAATGAGCGTGGTTTCCCCGCACAAGAATTGAGCCGCTTGCCTTGACAAAATCGACAACGGCCGCCGGCTCGGGACGGTAGTTGACCAAGTCTCCCAAGACCCATAGTTCGTTGTACGTTTACGGCAATGCTTCTAATGCATCAAAGTTGCCGTGCAAGGCGGAGATTATCACGATCTTCATGTGCGTTGTTCAAGAGCCCAGATTCAGGGACGCCTATAACTGCTTGTTGATATTCAGCCGTCGCCACCGGGAAGGGAGGGGCCTTCGTCTCTGCAAGAGACAACGGCCCCTTCCTGCGGGCAGTTTTGCCATCCACTAGCCTGAGCTAGCGGACAGGCTGATCGGGGGGGAAGCGCACCGCCCGCATACCATGGGAAACTCTTAGTGAGCGACCGGACGCACAATCGCCTCCAGCGCGGCGACGACCGCTTCGGGTTCCGCGCGACCTGTCATATAGTCCACGTCGGCATGCGCGAAGCGGATGATGCCCTTCGTATCGACGACATAGGTTGCCGGAACAGGAAGCTCGTACGAATCCTCTCCGTTGCGGAGGGCAACGTCGTTCTTGAAAACGTTCTTCGAAAACTCTTTCAGCTGCGCACCAAGCTGAAACACGATCCCGAACTGCCGCGCCACCTTGTTGCCAAAGTCGCTTAGCACCGGAAAGGTCAGCTTGTTCTTCTCGGTCGCAACGACGCCATGATCGGGCTTTTCTGGTGAGATTGCGACCAGGGTCGCACCAAGCTCCTGCATCCTCGGCAGCGCTTCCTGCAAGCCATGCAGTTCGATGTTGCAGTACGGACACCATTCGCCACGATAGAAGCTGACCACGACCGGCCCCTTGGCCAGCAGCTTTTTGAGCGAGACCTCCCTGCCATACGCATCCGGCAGCGTGAATCCGGGTGCAGCCTGTCCGGCCTTCAACGAGGGGTCAAGAAAGCCCAACCCCCGGATGCGTTCCACTTCCCCGGAGATGACATTGAACTTCTCCCCCAGCCTCGCCTGAACTCTTGCCTTCTGCTCTACCAACGCTTGCTTTATGCTCATCAGAGTTTCTCGTTATAACTTGTATTAGGTTGATTGCTTGCCTTGCTATTTCACGGAACTGATCTCGGCTTTAATTCCCTGGAGAACACGGAAGCCGGAGAACACAGCGGGGAAACCGCAGTAAACCGTCAGATGTAATAGCACCTCGGACAATTCCTTGGCTGTTCCCCCAAAATGCAGAAAGCTCTCCATGCCCTGAGTCACACCGCCGAGATGCCGCCGTCGACACGCAGTTCTGTTCCAGTCGTAAATTTCGACTCGTCCGAGGCGTAATACAGGGCGGCCGCCGCGATTTCTTCCGGTTCTCCCGGGCGGTGGAAGGGCCCACTCGCCACCATTTGGCCGAATCCGGCGATCTGTTCCGGACTTAAGCCCATTTTGCCGGCAATGGGTGTGTTGATGGGACCAGGAGTGATCGTATTGACCCGGATGAGGCGCGGAGCTAGTTCCGCAGCCAAGGTGAGTCCAAGCGAGCGGAGGGCCGCTTTGGTTGCACTATAGACGCTAAGCCCCGGCATACCCTTAACCGCTCCAAGGGAGGAAGTGAGAATGATCGAGCCACCATCCAATATCACCGGAACTGCAAACTTGAGTAGGAAGTAGGGCCCTCGTACGTTTACACGGAAAAGTTCATCGAACTGAGCTTCGTCAACGGCAGGGAGCGGAGCAACTCTGGCGATCCCGGCGTTGACGAAAAGGATGTTGAGGCGGCCATACTTTTCCTTTATGTGATCAACCAGTGCTTTGGCGGCCTTGGGGTCACCAGCATCCGAGGCGATTGCCTCGACGTAGGGCATTGTCTTGCGCGCGGCTTCAACGCTGGCTTTGCTTGAGCCTGTCACAATGACGGTCGCTCCCTCTTCATGGAAGCGTTTGGCGGTGGCGGCTCCCATGCCGCTCGTTCCGCCTGTAATTAGCGCAATTTTGTTCTTCAGAGCGTTCATGCAGGTCTCCTGTCGATATTCTGTATCATGTGCTACAAAACCTATTACAGCCTGTCCTCCATGTCAAGAACAATCTTTAACGCACGCTACAAATATGTTATTGTGCGGTTATGGCGCGGACTTTAGAATTCGACTACACGACGGCTCTCGAACGAGGAACCCGAGTCTTCTGGAAGAGCGGCTACGCCAGCACGTCCCTGCGCGACCTGCTCAAGAAGATGCGGATAGGCGAAGGCTCCTTCTACAACACGCTCAAGAGCAAGAAGAACGCCTACCTCGAGTGTTTGAAGCACTACAACGCGACCGTGAACCGCCATCGCGGAGAGGCTTTTTTCTCAGCGCCTACGGCTGCGTTGGGGTTGCGGGCGCTGTTTAAGACTGTACTCGACTGTCTGGACGACCCTCACACCCCCTCGCGACTTTGCCTGATGGCAGGCAGCGTCGATGGCGAGGTATTGGCTGAACCCGTTCTGCGCAAGTACGTGCAGGAGCAGATGACAATGTTGGCCGAACGGATGGCCGGACGCCTGAGCGCGGAAAAGGAAGCGGGGCTCCTACCGGCAAAGTTTGACCCCCAGCTCGTTGTGCCCGTCATCGTCACCTACTTGCAGGGCCTGTGGCGAATGGCCCTGGTGTCCTACGACCGGACTCAATTCGAACAACAGATCGATCTATTCCTGACCAGCCTTGGACTTTGACGATTTCGACGGCGTCCGGAAGCAGGACCGGCAACGTGTCACACCTTCTCTTGCCTTTCTTGGCACTATGCGGCACGAAATTGTCACGTAATGCGCCGCTCTTCTTCCCGAATGGGAGCATCGTTAATGCTGGCATAGCGCCTCCGCATCAGCCCATTATCCGCAAACTCCCACAACTCGTTGCCGTAGGATCGGAACCACTGGCCATCTGCATCGTGCCACTCGTACTCAAAGCGCACGGCCATGCGATTTTCGCGGAATCCCCACAGTTCCTTCTTCAGCCGATAGTCGAGTTCCTTCTGCCATTTTCGCTTCAAGAACTGTTTGACCTGTTCGCGGCCGTGCAGAAACTCGGTGCGGTTTCGCCATTCGGTGTCTTCCGTGTACGCCAAAACTACTCGTTCCGGGTCGCGAGTATTCCAGACATCCTCGGCGAGCTGGACTTTGGCTTTGGCGCTTGATTCGTCAAACGGAGGAACAAGAATTTGCGGAATTATGCACTTGACATACCCAGCGTAAAAAGTTAGTATTTACGCATGGAAAACGAACTCAATCTCGCCACTCTAGCCAAATATTTCAGCGATGAGGATAAAGCGCGGGAGTTCCTTGAGGCTATCCGCTGGCCGGATGGCCCCGTCTGCCCCCACTGTGGAGTGATCGGCGAAGCCTACAAGTTGCAAGGCAAGAGCACTCGCCCCGGACTCTGGAAGTGCAAGGGATGCCGGAAGCCGTTCACGGTCACGGTCGGGACGATCTTCGCAGACAGCCATATCCCCCTGAGCAAATGGTTGCTGGCCTATCACCTGCTGTGTGCCAGCAAGAAGGGCATGAGCGCCCACCAGCTTCACAGAATGCTCAAGGTCACATACAGGAGCGCATGGTTCATGGCGCATCGAATCCGTTACACGATGAGCCAAGAACCATTGTCATCGAAACTCACAGGCATTATCGAAGTGGATGAAACCTACGTTGGCGGCAAGTTGCGTGTCGGGCCTTACAGGAAGCGTGCATACATGAAGGATCGCGGCGAGAAGCGAACCTATCCCTCCGTGACTTCCAACAAAGCTGCGGTCGTATCTGTGTTGCAGCGCGGCGGACGGGTTCAGTCTCAGCACGTGGAGCGCGTCACGGCGGAGAATCTGAAACCGATTGTTAATCAGATGATCGCAGAAGATGCCCACGTGATGACGGACAGCTCTACCGTGCTGAAAGCTGGATTGATCGCCCGTAGACACGATCAAGTGAACCACGTGGCGAAGGAATATGTCCGCTACGAAGATGGTATCTGCATCACCACCAACACTATCGAGGGATATTTTGCGACATTGAAACGCGGGATCAATGGGGTGTACCATCACGTCGGCAAACAGCACCTACACCGTTACCTGAGTGAGTTTGATTTCCGCTATAACTCCCGCAAGGAGAAGGACGGGGATCGCACGCTGATGGCTCTCAAGAGCACAGGCGGGAAACGGCTGATGCTACGGGACTCAGTAACCGGAAAACTCCCAAACTAGGTCCTTAGCGAGCATGCTCGAGCATACTCGAGTACCCTGATATGGAACCTGACGAAGAGCAGCTAACTCTCAGATTCGATGTACCTTTAGCCCTCGTAAGCCCTACGGAGTTATACCAACATGCGGAAGCCCTGCTCGAGGTTCTAAAAGAGGATAGGCGCTTCGAGCGCAAGAGCGCCAAGGCGACTCCGCGATTGCTAGGGGAATACCTTTCGATGTGGGCGAATACGGCTCCAGATGGCGGCTTAATCGCGCTTGGCATCGAGGACAAGGGCAAGATCATCGGGTGCAGGGCACTCACCCAGACCGAACTAAACGAGCGCGAGCAAGCGGGGAAGGTATATTGCCCGGACGCCCGTCCCGAATCGAGGCTCGTGCCCGTCGTCAACGCCGACGGCGAGAACGATTACGTTCTCCTCTTTCGCGTCCCCTATAGACCGGATCGCGTGGTCTACGACAGTCAAGGTGATGCTTGGATAAGAGTTGGGGACCAAAAGCGGAAGCTCTCCAAAGAGGAATGTGCAGAATTAGAACGCGACAAAGGCCAAGTCGATTTTGAGCAAGAGGCGATGCTCGAGTTTTCCTACCCGGAGGATTTCGATACTGCGAGAATCTCACAATTCGCCAAGAGCTTCGCAAAGCGGAGGATGCTCACCTACGAAAAGTCAGACGAGCAAATTATGGCGCTACGCCATCTCGGGAAATTTGAGAACGGCGTGTTCGTCCCGAACATCGCCTGCGTTCTTCTATTCGCCAAAGATTTAGAAGCTCTACGCAAGTTCCCCGGTTGTCGCGTGAGGGTGAGAAGGTTTGAAGGCGAACAGGAACAAACAGGCGCGAATTACAACGCTGTAAAGGATTATTGGATAGAAGGAAACATCCCTGCGATCATTGAAGGTACAGCTCGAGTGCTCGAGTCTCAAATCCGCGAGTTTTCCCGGCTCGGCGCGGATGGGCATTTCATACCGCACTCCGAATATCCTCACGATGCCTGGTTTGAGGCTCTTGTGAATGCTTGCGTTCATCGCTCTTATGGAATGCGAAACATGCACATCACGGTGGAAATGTTTTACGACCGATTGGTTATAGAAAGCCCCGGCGCTTTTCCTCCGTTCGTGACTCCCGAGAACATCTATGACACTCAACACGCCCGCAATCCTAAACTGATGGACGCAATGATTTACCTAGGTTTTGTGCAGTTTGCAAACGAGGGCACGAAACGCATACGCGATGAAATGCTGGCCAATAAACTTCCGGTACCTCTGTTTGAGCAAAAGGAAATTGCAGGCGGTTATTCGGTGCGCGTTACGCTCCGCAATAACTACAAGCAGCGTGAACCGTGGATTGATTCCGATGTAAGCACCATTTTAGGGGAAGACCTCTCCAAAGCACTTACTCCAGAGGAAAGCCGAGCAATCAACTACATTCAACAACATGGCCAGATCAATGTTAGCCAGTTTCACAATCTCGTCTCTTCAACTGTGAAGACTTGGCATACATGCCGAAAAATACTATTCGGCCTCGAGAAAAAGGGCATTCTTGAATACAAGCATCGGACTGACATTTTGAAAGATCCAAAGGCTTGTTTTGTTCTCGATGCTCGCTTCCGGCGCATCATCAGAAAGGATTCCAATGGCCACTGAGAAAATTACTAATTCGAAACCAATCCCGCACATTCCGCTCCCGTTCAAGGAAGTCATGGCGGATGTGCTCAAGGTGAAGCCGCCGGAGAAACCGAAGCCGACAAAAAAAGCGAGGCGTAATGGTAATGGTTGAATGGGGGCCATGCTGTTTCTGTGGACTCGACATTCAGTCCTCCGATGTTGACCCATGCCGAGTTCAAGTTACGACGGCCAGCGGCAAGTGGCAAACATGGGTTTGTCACGCAGCCTGTTTTAAGCTAAGGATCACCAACCCGCCCGAAGCGCCCGGATTGCTAGACCCAGCCCACTTTTAGTGCGTGGGTACGTCAAAGGCATAATTCCGAGAATTTGGCTCATAGCTGATTTCTCCTAAATGATTTCTACCGCATCTCCCACGTGGATCGGACCGGGGGCAATCACCGCACAATCCAGTGCCATTGACCTGCCCCCCAGAAATTAGTCCATTGGAAATGTGACTTCTCCATTTAGGATGACCCGCCCAGGGTCTAAGGAGGAGTCGTGCGAAAGAGTCGATTCAGCGAAGAGCAGATCATCGCCGT
>Ga0187867_10003247_pt1 | contig 13118 bp, 7 predicted proteins | sample June2016WEW_13_1_FD_132976 | JGI IMG/M metagenome (GOLD analysis project Ga0187867, IMG submission 132976) | Peatland microbial communities from SPRUCE experiment site at the Marcell Experimental Forest, Minnesota, USA - June2016WEW_13_10 | ecosystem: Environmental > Terrestrial > Soil >... | reverse complement strand
ACGGGACATGGTGCCAAACCACATCATGCAACTCATCACGCTCACTGCGATGGAACCGCCCATCTCCTTTGAGGCGAATGCGGTGCGCGATGAGCAGGCAAAGATACTGCACGCGGTTCAACCTTTCAGCAATGAAGACGTGCTCAGCAAAACGGTGCGCGGACAATATGGCGAAGGCACGATTGATGGCGAACACGTGCCTGCCTATCGCTCTGAAGAAGGGGTCCCTCCAGACTCGCGTACCGAAACGTTTGTCGCTATGCGCCTGCTGATCGACAATTGGCGCTGGGCCGGTGTTCCGTTTTACCTGCGCACGGGCAAGCGGCTGCCCGGACGCAATACGCATGTCGTCATCCAGTTCCGGCGCGCTCCGTTCGTGCTTTTCCGTGAAACTTCGGTCGAAAACATGATGCCGAATCAACTCGTTCTGCACATTCAGCCCGAGGAAGGCATCTCGCTGCGCTTCGCTGCCAAGATTCCCGGAACCGCCATGCAACTGGGCGAGGTCAACATGGATTTCGCCTATGCCGATTATTTCGGACAAACTCCTTCGACCGGCTACGAGCGGCTCTTACACGACTGCATGATCGGCGACCAGACATTGTTTCAGCGTGCCGACATGGTCGAAGCTGGCTGGAATATCGTCAACCCGGTGCTCGACGTCTGGAAAGCCCTGCCACCGCGCCATTTCCCGAACTATCCGTCTGGCACGTGGGGACCGAAGGAGTCCGAAGAATTGATGGAACGCGACGGCCGTCGCTGGAGAAACTTTGAAAAATAAAATCAAAAGAGTCATCCTGAGCGGAGCAAGCCGATACGCGAAGCGCATCGGCTTGCGGAGTCGAAGGACCCCTGCTTCCGTCCCAGGACTCTGCGCCCCCTGGTATAGCCCAGGTGCAAATCTCTATGCCCCCCACTCGTACCATTGACGTCCTCGCCACGACCGCTGATCTCTTCCACGCCGCTGCTGAAGAGTTTGCGCGAGTCGGGCGTCTCGCCATCGGAGCCCAGGGCCGTTTTTCAGTCGCATTGTCGGGCGGTTCGACTCCGAAGAGTCTCTATTCCCTGCTCGCCTCCAGTTATGCCGACTTCCCCTGGAGCCGAACCTTTCTTTTCTTTGGCGACGAGCGCCACGTCCCGCCCACCGATCCCGCGAGCAATTACCGCATGGTGAATGAGGCGCTGCTCTCAAAGATCGCGATTCCCGCGGCCAATGTTTTCCGCGTGAAGGCCGAGAATCCCGATGCGGCCGGTGTCGCAGCCGATTACGAAGCACAACTCAAACACTTCTTCGAGCTCAAACCCAATCAGTTTCCACGTTTTGATTTGATTCTGCTAGGCCTTGGTCCTGACGGACACACTGCCTCCCTGTTTCCCGATTCCGAGGGCTTAGAGGAAACGACCAGACTAGTCATTGCCAATTGGGTCGAGAAGTTTAAAACCCACCGCATCAGCTTCACCTTCCCTATTTTGGATCGCGCCGTTGAAGTGATCTTCCTGGCGAGCGGCCCTGACAAAGCCACGATGGTCCATCAAATTCTCGAGGGCAAGAACAGACCACCGTTCCCCGCACAACTGGTGCAGCCTGAGGACGGAAAATTGCTTTGGATGCTCGACGAACCAGCAGCCTCCAAGCTCACTCGTCGTTAGCCCGCCGGCTCTCTACAATCAGATTCGCTCAAATTCGCGCCGAGCATTTGAAGAACTCTCCAATTTCTTCTTGCGAACTGCGACAAACGGCGCATAATGAAATCCGGGTTTCTGTTCCGCGGAGGAGCCCCCGTGGAGCTTTGCAGTCTTATCTCGCGACGCTTCTGCATCAGAGTGGGCTTCTGCCTGCTCTGGGTATTTTCCGTATTCGGCCAGCGAGTTCTTGACGAGACTCGCGTTCCCTCCAACTTCAATCTCGACATGCAAACTGCAGCCCGCCTGCGTCCCCAACTCATTGCGCAGAGCACAGCCGCGGATCGTTCTGCCCCCGGCCGTGTTGTGTTCGAACGGCTCGTGGCACAGCTTCCCATCTCTTCCGGCAAACGATTCGCATGGGAGCTGCGCATCGTGGATGACGATCAGCTCAACGCGTATTCATCGCCCGATGGAACAATCTACGTCGAGAGCGGCCTTGCCGAACTAGCCGGGCCAAGCATGGGCCTGTGGGCGGCCATTCTCTCCCACGAGATTGCGCATGTTGAAAGGCGCGACTGGTCCCGTCGCTATCTTTACCAGAAGTCCATCGAGAGCGACGCCGCGACCGAGATTGTGCTGGGCGATCCCGGTCTCCCGTCCGTTTCATGGACCGACTCGCAAGGGGCTTCCGAAAAGCTGGCCCGGTTCTGCCGCCAACTCGAGGTGGACGCTGACCGCGACGGCCTCATGCTCATGGCTCGCGCCGGCTATCATCCCGATTTCGTCCCCGCATTGCATCATCTGCTGCATGCGCGCAGTTCCAGCGGTACCCCAACATCTCTTTATGCAATGCATCCGTGCTGGGAAGAACGGGACCGTGAGTTAAGCCGGGCTTACTTTGATGCAGCGATTGAATTCGAGCACCGCTGGCCCGAGTGGTATACCTCGCCAGGTGGTAATCCGCCGGTCGTCGTTTTCGCGGACGCGGCGACCGTGAAGAAAACCGCTTCCAAAGAATGGGAAATCCAGGTTCCCATGCATTGCGAAAATCTGGTGGGCGCGGTCGAAGTAGTGCTGCACACGGGCTACGCACCCGGCAAAATGCCGCGGCAAGATTTTTTTACCGCGCAGAGTCCGGAATTTGAGCAACGGCAAGTAACGGGCTGCATCCCGCCCCGCACCACAATTACCTTCACTCTTCCCGATTCGTCCAAGCGCCGCGAACCGGGCGCCTATTGGACCGACGTCTATGTGCTCGATGCCTGGGGTGCGGTTCTGGCCCGCGCCGACGTGCCAAAGTTGTCGCACTAGAATCTTGACCGTCAGACAGCACTTATTTCTTCAATCCCTCAGTAAAGTTGGTAACGACCGTGACGGATTGGCTGACCTGCTGCGCGATCCGATCGAGAAGGAATTTCTTGCCATCCGGAGAGACATCATAAAAAGGCTGTCCCACGATCGTCCATCGGCTGACGAGTGGTTCAGCCGCGCCGAATTGCAATGCACCCCCGGCTTCCTTAACCGGCACGGCCGAGAGTGTTTGCGTCGAGTCAATGTAATAGAGCGTCTTGCCGTCATTGCTCCATCGCGGAACCATTCCCCCGTTGGCGGACACCTGCCACTTCCCCTGCCCGCCACCATAGGCCATCACATACACCTCAGTCCCCCCAGACTCACCCGACTGGTATGCCAGCCAACGGCCGTCCGGAGAGAGTTGGCCATTGGAACCACGCGCCAACACCATCGACGGTTTGCGATCTCCCTCCAGTGGTAACATCCAGATTTGCCTGCGCCCTTCGGGAGTGGCTTGCGAATAAAGGATGGACTTGCCGTCCCGCGACCAATCCTCCGGAGTTACCTGTAAAACCTGTGCGTCCGTAGTCACCAGTACCTCCTCCGCGCCACTCCCGTCGGAGCGCTTGCGATAAATGCTGAAATGCTCGCCACGCCTCGATAAGTATGCGATCCAGACGCCATCCGGCGACCAGATCGGGTTTATGTTCGCAATTGGCCCAAACGTCAGTCTCGTCCTAACTCCGCGCGCCACGTCAAGCACCCAGATGTCGTTTACACCCGAGTCCAGTTGAAGGGCAATGCGGTCTCCTTGCGGAGAGAGCCGCGCCATCTGCAGGTTTGTAAGCTTGTCCGCCGCTATACCAATCTGTTTGCCGTTGCGATCGAGCCAAAGCAACTGCAAATCTCCGCTGCCACCACTGCCGAATACGAGCAATCCGTCATCCGTCGCAGACGCGTCCATATGCCAAGTGGCGGGGTCGTTCATCACACCTTTGGTCACGCTTCGCGGTTCGTCGCCCAGCTTCCCATTCGACGGATCGAAGCGCTGCGCCATCAACTGGTCCCCGCGCGCAAACAGCAGAAATCCCCACGCATAAATCGCGTTCGATTGCGAGCGGAACAGCGCGCGGTTCTCTTTCCCATCCAGCGACGCATAGAAGAGCGTATTATTCGCCGACTTCGAAGGATCGTGATGAATCGCCAGATAAAGAAAATGCTTGCCATCGGGGAGAAAATACGGCCAGCGATGAGAAGTGTGCTGGTTCTCATCGAGCTTCGTGATCGCCAGTGGACTACCCCCGCTGGCGCTGACGCGCACGAGTGGCGAACTCGGGCTCGGCGAGAACACGATCACTCCGCCCGGCCCCCACGCCCCTCCACGCCCCACTTGCGCGTCGCAGATAATCTGCACCGCATCGCCATTGACATCAACCGTCTTCAACTTGCCGTCGGAGAAAAATCCAAGCGAACGGCCGTCCGGCGACCAGAAAGGAAAAATGGCGTTATCGGTGGCCGGCAGAGCATGTCCCTCCAGCGAGTTCATCGGGCGAATCCATAGCGCTGTCTTGCCGTCCGATCCTGTCGCCGCAAAAGCAAGCGCTGAACCATCCGGGGACAGCACCGGCGGGCCTGCGGCATCGTCCGTCAGGCGAAACGTGGCGTTCGGAGGAGGGTTGATGACCGTGCGAATAGCCCGCACCGGCTGGACTGGATGGTAGAGGAACATTCCAGCCACGGCGCCCGCTACGATCGCAGCCGCCACAGCCGCCCACCCCAGCCGCTCGCGGCCACGAACTGGCGAGGGCGCGTCTGGCGTCGAGGCCACGGCGGAAACTGACTTGCTCGACGCAATCCACTGCAACTCCAGCTTAATGTCATGCGCCGTCTGGTAACGATCCTCCGGATTCTTCTGCAGACAAGTCGTCACCACATGTTCAAAGGCAGTGGGAGTGAGTGGCTTGAGCGAGCTGATCGGCTCCGGATCGCTCTCGAGAATCGAGGACGCCAATGAGATTTGACTCTTCCCCGAAAACGGCCGCTTTCCCGCCGTCATCTCGTACAGAACCGCGCCCAATGCAAAAATGTCTGAGCGAGCATCCGCTTCTCTGCCCTCGATCTGCTCCGGCGACATGTATTGGATTGTCCCGATAATGCTCCCTGCCGTCGTCAGCGGAGTCAGCGGACTTGGCCCGCTCATCGTCGCCGCCGCAGTGAACGACGGCACAGATCCCGATACCACACCGGAATTCTGCACGCCCAGCGGTTTTGCCAGCCCGAAGTCCATCAGCTTCGCGCCCGCTTGCGTCAGCATGATGTTTCCCGGCTTCAGATCGCGATGCACGATGCCTTGCCGGTGCGCGACCGCCAGCGCTTCCGCGATGGCGATTCCGATCTTCAAAATTTCGGGGATCGGCAGTGCACCCTTGCGCAGACGCTCCGCCAACGTCTCGCCTTCCAGGAATTCCATCACCAGATAGTCGGTGCCATCCTGCGACCCGATGTCATAGAGGTGGCAGATGTGGGGATGGTTCAAGGAAGAAATCGTCCGAGCCTCGCGCTCCATGCGCTGCTTCAGTTCAGGCGATGAAGAAAGATGCGTTGCGAGAACCTTGATGGCTACAATGCGATCCAGCCGCGTATCTGTCGCTCGGTAAACCTCGCCCATCCCGCCCGCGCCCAGCTGCGACTGGATTTCATAAGGACCAAGTTTTGTGCCAGAGGAAAGGGCCATGCGTGGGCGTGATTATATCGTGTTCGGCCCCAATTGTTGCCAGAAGTCTAATGAAGCCCGTCTGCCAGGTACAACGTCGAATAGACTCTCTGGAGGATGTAAGTAAAATGCGCGCCATCCGGCGTGACGTTAGCCAGGCACGTCGCGCCCAACGCCCCCATTGAGCAGCTGCAGCCAGTAACCCTTTACCGTCCGTGATGAGGCAGTACCTTCCGTCCGGAAAAGCCGTATCGTCTTCATCGAGCTAAGCCCCCTCCCACCGCAGGTTTTGCACAACACCGCAAAAACATAAAAGAGAGGTACAATTGCGGCCACTTCCAGAGTCAGCAAAAAATCATGGTCCTCGGCGCCTCTGAGATCGTGACTTTCAAATCAACAAAATAAGGAGCCCCCATGCGAACGAGTATTCGTTTTCGGATTTGCAATCTAGTCGTTTTGTTTCTCTGCCTGATGCTCCCAGCTGTGGCAAATGCTCAGCGGTCGGAAGCCGGAGTGGGCGGCAACCTCCTGCCAGATGGCTTTTACATCACTCCTACGGCGGCGCCCGGCTCGGTTTTCCAGGGTTTACCGACCGGACTTCGCCCCGATGGTTCGGCCGACGCCAACGGTGCAGTCAATAGTGCGCTCAGTCCTGACGGCACCGCCTTACTCATCTCCACCACCGGCTATAACACCGGGTTCTACACTCAAGGAGCCGATGGCACTCCAATCCTATGGGCTGCGCTCGATCCCTTGACGGGCCAGCCGTCGTCAACCACGACGCCAAATGCGGAGTGGGTTTTCCTTTTCGACGTTCGCGGCGCGCAACCGGTGATGAAGCAGCAAATCAACATTCCCAACACCTATCACGGTTTGATCTGGGACCCCTCGGGCACTAAATTCTACGTCGCTGGGGGCATCGACGATCGCGTTGAGATCTATATGAATGCGAACACCGGCGCAAGCGCTGATGGTAACTATGTGCCGAACGCTCCGTTCGTGCTCCTGGGTCATGACCAGCCAGAAGACGTGCCCATCCAGCAGTATCCGACCGGCGGACTGTTCAGCACGACCCCAATCAACAACAACTGGATCGCGCAGGATATGTACATGCCGTTCGGTGCGGTGGCAGCAGGATTGGCGATCAGTCCCGATGGCACCACGTTATACGTGGCCAACTATCAGAACGACTCCCTGTCGATCGTGAACACTTCAACGCGCGCCGTTTCGAGCGAAATTCAGTTCTTCGTTCCCGGACAAAGTACCGCCATTGGCGAGATGCCATATTGGCCGGTGGTGCTTTCGAACCCCGACGGTAGCACGGCGAAGACCTATGTCAGCAGCCAGCGCGACGGCCAGGTTCTGTCCGTGAGCCCGTCCGGTTCGTACACGGTGATTAAAGTCGGCGGCGAACCGAACCGCATGCTGCTATCGGCCGATCAACTTCGGCTTTATGTGGCCAATGGCGATCTTGATGAGATCGAGGTGATCGATACCATCAAGGACGTCGTGAAGAGCCGAATTTCCGTTGCTCGACCCGGATATAAGTACAAGGGCTCCAATCCAAACTCTCTCGCGCTCAGCCCTGACGGAAAGAGTCTCTACGTCACGCTCGGTGGTGAGAACGCTGTCGGTGTCATCAACGTGGCCACGCAACAACTGCTCGGCCGCATCCCCACGGGATGGTATCCGAGTTCGGTGACGGTCAGCACCGACGGCACGAAGCTCTACGTTGTCAACATGAAGGCGAACGCCGGCCCCAATCTGGAGTACCGCAATGACTGCAGTGGGCAAGGCATCCCGCCGCAGTATTTGCAGTACATGTGCCCGCCACCGAATCCCACATCGCGCAACGAATACATTTTGGCGTTGATCAAAGCGGGATTCCTTACCATCCCCATCCCCGACGCCAACACGCTCAGCTACCTCTCGAGCCTGGTGGATGCCAACAATGGCTTCAATAATCCCCAACACGATCCCATGATGGCGTTCCTGCACAGCCGAATCAAACACGTGATCTACATACAGAAGGAAAACCGCACCTACGACCAGATCCTCGGTGACCTACCGCAGGGCAACGGCGATCCGACCCGAGTGCAGTTTCCGCAACCCATCACGCCCAACGAACATCTGCTTGCCACACAGTTCGCGTTGCTCGACAATTACTACGACGCGGGCGACGTGAGCGGCGACGGCTGGAACTGGGATATGCAAGGCCATGCCAATGATGTCACGGTGAAGAACGTGCTCGTCGGCTATGGCAATGCCAACTACAACATCCCCTTCGATTGGAACGGCAATCCACGCAACATCGGCATTGCCCTGCCAGATACGACCACTGGAACGCCAAGTCCGAGCACGGTGCGCATTACCACCTTGTTCGATCCCACTGGCGGTTCGTCCATTGAACCGGGGACGAAAGACATCACCGCTGACGAAGGCGCAGATGACCTGAAAGCCGACGCCGTCGGCGGCTACATCTGGGATAGCGCAATGCGCGCCGGAAAAACAATCCGCCATTACGGCCTCTACGCCGACGAAAACTACTACGTTGTCCCTTCGGCGGGAGCTCCCTTCTACATCCCGATCGTGCGCGACGCGTTTAAGCAGAAAGTCGTGCAGGCAGTGCCCGTGCGCAAGTCTCTGCTTGATAAAACCGACGTTTACTATCGTGGATGGGATCTCAACACCCCCGATGTTTACCGTTTCGAAGAGTGGAATCGAGAGTTCACCGAGTATGTCAAGAAAGGCAATCTACCCAATTTCGAAATAGTCGATATGATGAACGACCATTTCGGCAACTTCGGGTCGAACGCAGCAGGCCTGGAGAATCCACTCTCGCAGATGGCCAGCAATGACTACTCCGTTGGCCGCCTGGTCGAAGCTGTCACCAACTCACCCTACTGGAAAGATACGGCGATCTTTGTCGTCGAAGATGACGCGCAGAATGGCCCGGATCATGTGGACGCGCATCGCTCAACGGTGTTCGTGATTTCTCCTTACACTTTGAGCGGCGGCGTTATTCACACCACGTACAACTCTACGAACGTGCTTCGCACGATTGAAGACATTCTCGGCGTTGATCACCTCGGCCTCAACGACGCGAACGCTCTCCCGATGTCTGATGTATTCGTAAAACAACCCAATCTGCAGCCTTTCACCGCACCCATCCCGGGTATCCTGTGTCAGCCTCCCGTTGATCCGACTCTGGTACCGGAATGCAGCAACCCCGGAAAACGGCCAGTCACCGCTTTCGTCAAATCCTTACACGACGGTAAATGGTGGGCGCAGGCGACCAAGGGCTTCAACTTCAATCACCCTGACATGGTTAATTCTGATCAATTCAACCGGATCCTGTGGCGGGGCATCATGGGGGACGACAAGCCTTATCCCAAGACTGGCGTTCAACTGATCAGCAAGAAAACAACAGACGCGGACCGTGACTGAATTTCGGCTGTAGTGTATTTCGCACTCAACGCTAAAGGGTCGGTGGCAAATGCCATCGACCCTTTTTTGCATTAACTTTTTTTGCGCGTGCTCTCTCTGAACGCGGAAGCGATGGAGGTGAAATTCTACGCCGCGCTGCCCCGCCAGTCGCCAATCTCGCGTAGACCTTCTGCACGCGTGTGTTCGAAGAGGCGGACTTTGTGGCGGCTGTGTTCGAATTCGTGGATATCAGCCCAGACTTCCGCCTTCCACCCCAGATCATGCGTCGCGGCTTCGCCACACGAAGCGCAGCGCGTGTGAAAAGTCACACCGGGCCTCGGCACAGCCTGGCCGTCCTGCAGTTCGATAAATACGCAGCGCACTTCTTCGATTTCTTCGTCCGGACCCAGAATGTGCTCATAACGCAGCAGGTAGCCGAAGCCGAGTTTGCGCGCTTCCACTTCCGCTTCTTCGCGCGTGTGGAACGGCCCATATTCGGCCCTCAACTGCTCGGTCGAATCGCAAGCCATCCAGAAAACGTCCTTGTGCGCCATAACCTACCCTTAAGCTCCGAAGACGCGGGGGGCAACACAGAACCAATCCTTATTTACAGTTGACCCTTGGATTGCAGGTTCAGAATGTACCAACCCAACTTCTTTTTGAGCAATTTAACTACCGGGAATGGAAGCCGCTCGATAAATTTTGCAGTCCGGCGAATCGCCAGAAACAAATGCGAAATCCCCTGAAAACATACAACTTAGTCCTCAGCTGCCGCTCTCCCCAATCGCTTAGTCCAACATTTACCTAGGATGCCCATGTGAAATCCGTTGCCGTTGCAGAATACATCGGATCGCACGAATTTCCTCCCGACACCGGTAAGTTGGCCTGCCAGCAGCACAGAGCGTCACTTCTTCTTCAACTCAGCCGTCCAGTCTTGCACCAGATTCAGCGACTGCGAACTGCCTTCCGTCTCGCTGATTGCCAGGAATCTCTGCCCATCATGCGTCGCCGAGTATTCCCGGCTCAGCCCTCGCATCGTGACTGAGAACAAGTGTTTGCTACCGCTGACGCGAAACGCCGATCCGGAGCCGTCCACTTCCGAGGCCCCGATCCCCGTGAAATCGTAGTAGTAAATTTCCTTACCGTCTGCCCGCCAACTGGGAAATGCGCCGGCTGCAACCTGCCACTTCGCTCCCGTCCAAGGGAACGGTGCAACAAAGATCTGTAATTGCCCATTCTCCACCGACTGGTATGCCACCCACCGTCCGTCCGGCGAGAATGCTCCTGTTTGCGTGATCAGCCCGTTCTGCTCGCCAAATTGAAATGGTTTGCGGTCACCGAATAGCGGCAGCACCCACACCTGTTGGTTCATCCCAATGCCCTGGTTGAATAGCAAAAAGCGTCCGTCGGCGGACCAGTCGGCAAGCATGTCCAGACTCCCGTCCGGCACCGTCAACAAAGTTTGCGCCGCCACGCCACCGCCCACATCGATCACCGAAATCTGCTTTGCCTGACCGGAAGTGAAGGCGACCCGCCTCCCGTCGTGCGACCACACCGGGAATCTCTCCACTCCGCTGCCGAATGTCAGCCGCGTCTTAAGTTTGCTTTGCAGATCGTGAACCCAGATCGTCGCCGCCGCAGTATTTCCATCGGTGACGGCAACCCTTTTCTCGTCCGGCGAGAGATTCAACTCAGTGTAGCCGCCGCGCTCCCCCACCGTCCCCAGCGCTTTTCCGCCCCGGTCGAACCATGTCATGGACTGAGTCCCCGAGGCATAGCCGGAAGCATAAACCAGCACGCCAACATTCGATGCGCTCAGGTTCGCTCGCCACAGTCCGCCGTCGAGACTCACGTTTTCGTTTAAGGCGCGCTCTTCTCCTGTGAACTTCCCCCGCGACGGATCGAATGGCTGCGCCACCAGGGCGTTGTCCCGCACCGAAAGCAAATATCCATTCGCGTAAATTGCACTGGAAGTTGTGTGGAACAAGAGGCGGTTCTCCGAGCCATCCAGCGACGCAAAAAACACGCCGGTATCCGGACTGGTGGGCGAATTGTGATTCACCGCGTTGTAGAGAAAATGCTTTCCGTCGGGCAGAAAATACGGCCACCGGTGCGAAGTATATTTCGCATTGTCCAACTTGGTGATCAGCGTAGGTGTGCCGCCCCCGGCTGGTATCTGCGAAATACTAGAACTGAATGTCAACGCCGCGATGATCGTTCCATCCTGACCCCAGCTCCCGCCACGCCCCATCGACACATCGCACAGCGCAATCGGCGCCTGCGAACCCACATCGGTTCGTTTCAGCTTGCTGCCGGTGAAGAAGCCAATTGACTTGCTGTCAGGAGACCAGAACGGAAACGTCGCGCCCTCTGTCCCTGGCATGGGTTGTGCCGAGGCCGAATCGAGCGGGCGCAGATAGAGCTGTGTACCGGTGCTGCCAGCCGCCGAAAATACGACATAGCGCCCATCCGGAGAGATCACCGCCGGACCTGAGTCGTCCCCGGACAAGTTGAAATGAGTCTTCTCCGGAGGATTGATCGCGAGCGTCAACACAGGCAATTGCTTCTGGCTGCCGGCATACACCATCAACAGTGCACCCGCCGCAACCGCGCCCAGCACTGCCGCCACGGCCCACGCCAGCGTGCTTGGATGCTTGCGGGTTGGCGCAACCGCAGCCGCCGCTCCACTTGCACTCACCTGCGATCCGCCCTCCACAATCTGCCTGAGCTGAAGCTTGACGTCGTGCACCGTCTGCCAGCGCTCATCCGCATCCTTGGCCAGACAAGTACTGACCAATCGCTCAAGCGCCGGTGGCGTCATCGGTTGCACCGAAGAAATTGCAGGCGGCTCTCGTTCCAGAACAGCGGCCATCGCGCTGGCCGCGGTTTTGCCCTCGAATGCTCGCTTGCCGGTCGCCATTTCGTACAGCAGAGCACCCAGCGCGAAGATGTCAGATCGCGGGTCGGCCTCGCGCCCCTCCACTTGCTCCGGCGCCATGTACTGGAACGTGCCTACCACACTGCCCTGCGCGGTCAGCGGGTGACTTCCCGGCGGCGCAGTCAGCGTGGCCGTCAGGCCTGAAACCACGGCGGAATTTACGCCTGAGCCCCCAACCGACGCCTTTGCCAACCCGAAGTCCATCAGCTTCGCACCGGTCTTGGTCAGCATGATGTTGCCCGGCTTCAGATCGCGGTGCACTACACCGTTGCGATGCGCTTTATCCAGTCCTTCGCAGATCTCGATTCCGTATTTCAGGACTTGCTCGATGGGCAGCGGTCCCTTGCGCAAACGATCCGCCAGCGTCTCGCCCTCCAAATATTCCATCACCAGGTAGTCGATCCCATCCTGGTGGCCAACATCGTGGAGAGTGCAAATATTGGGATGATTCACGGACGAAATCGTCCGCGCCTCCCGGTCGAAGCGCTGCCTCGCCTCGAGATTCTCGGAAAGATGGGAAGGCAGAATCTTAACCGCTACCGTGCGATCAAGCCGCGTATCCCGCGCCCGATACACTTCTCCCATCCCGCCCGCGCCGAGCGGCGATTGAATTTCATAAGGTCCAAGTTTCGTACCAGAGGCGAGCGCCATGGGTGCGCGCCATTATAGCCGCAAACCCGCCTTTGTGAGGCTGCAACCGGCAACAGGTCTGCCAACTGTATACTGAAAAAGCCAGAGGCGCGCATGGCCCGCTATCCACTCCGTCGGCTTCTATGGAACATCGCTTGCTGCGTCCTGGTATTTTGCCTGTTGGAGTTCCGCCCTCTTCTGATTGGTGGGTGTCTCAAGCTGATTGCATCGCTGGCATTTGCCTGTCTGCTCGCCTTCGTCGTCGTTCACTCTCCGGACATATACAAACTGGTCACAGCTTGCCTCCAGGCTCTCCCAAGCGTCCGCTGTCCGTTATTCGTCGACCGGCGATGGGCAGCGCGTTTTCGAACGAGCCTCACGAGTCCGACCGAGCCAAGCCTCACTCCGCTATTTCAACGTCCCCCACCCATCTTCTTGTCATAACCCCTTGAACTGAAGCGGCTTTCCTTTTGGACAGTCGCACTCGTGTTT
>Ga0187867_10003246_pt1 | contig 13118 bp, 9 predicted proteins | sample June2016WEW_13_1_FD_132976 | JGI IMG/M metagenome (GOLD analysis project Ga0187867, IMG submission 132976) | Peatland microbial communities from SPRUCE experiment site at the Marcell Experimental Forest, Minnesota, USA - June2016WEW_13_10 | ecosystem: Environmental > Terrestrial > Soil >... | reverse complement strand
TTGCCCTGTCGCTTCTCCGACAGTCGAGCAGCCTCGTGGGAATGCCGCGCAGATGCAATCCTAGACGCGATTACGGTCGCGATCTTAACGGATCCGCATCGCCTGAGCTTTCGCAATCCCAGCCCACGAGCCTCTGTCTCGTGGGCTTTTTCATTGGGCAACCGCCCAAATTGCGAACCAGGAAGAGAGCTGCATTCCGATGAAGCCGTTTCACATCATGGCCAAGCCGCATGGCGCAATCTGCAATCTCAATTGCACCTACTGCTACTACTTGGAGAAGGAAAATCTCTACGCGGGCAGTGGGCGTGAATTCCGCATGGCGGATGATGTGCTCGAAACCTACATTCGTCAGTACATTCAATCGCAGCCTGATGAGCACGTCAGCTTTGCCTGGCAGGGCGGCGAGCCAACGTTGCTGGGGATTCCATTCTTCGATCACGTCGTCGCGTTGCAAAAACAATATGCAAACGGCAAGACTGTCGACAATGCATTCCAGACCAACGGCACGCTGCTCGACGATGCATGGGGCGAGTTTCTGGCGCGCAACAAGTTTCTCATCGGACTCTCCATCGACGGGCCTGAAGATGTTCACGACGCCTATCGCGTGGACAAAGGCGGCAAGCCAACGCACGCGCGCGTGATGCGCGGCCTGGGCTTTCTCAAGAAGCACGGCGTAGAGTTCAACACGCTTACGGTCATTAATCGCCTGAACTCCTATCGCGCTCGCGATGTCTATCGCTTTCTCAAGGAGATCGGTAGCAAGTACCTGCAATTTATTCCCATCGTCGAGCAGCTCGCCAAAGAACCGGACGCCAACGGACTTGTCTTGTTGAAGCCGTATTCGCGCCAGGAGTCGGCGGTTTCAGAGTGGTCTGTCGAGCCGCTGCAATTCGGGAAGTTCCTGCAACAGGTCTTTGACGACTGGGTGATTCAGGACGTGGGCCGCGTATACGTCCAGGTCTTCGATGTTGCGTTGGAGTCATGGTACGGGGTGCCGCAGACGCTCTGCGTCTTTTCTCCCAAGTGCGGAAGCGCGCTGGCAGTCGAGCACAATGGCGATGTGTACTCTTGCGACCATTTCGTTTATCCCGACAATAAGCTGGGAAATATCATGCAGAAGCATCTGTCGAGCCTGGTGAGTTCGCCGCAGCAAACGCGCTTTGGCAATGCAAAGGAATTTGCGCTGCCCTCTGATTGCCGTCAGTGTGATGTGCGTTTTGCCTGCAATGGCGAGTGTCCCAAGCACAGATTCATGACAACCGCTTCCGGCGAGTATGGGCTGAACTATCTCTGCGCGGGCTACAAGCATTTCTTCCATCATATCGATCCGTATATGCGCTTCATGGCTGAAGAGCTGAAGCAGAATCGAGCACCGGCGCGAGTGATGGAGTGGGCCAGAGCGCGAAGAAGTGCGGGCGTCGTAAACGCCTCGCCGCTGAAGAAGCATGGAGTTGCTCTCGCCTAGCTGTCTGTCGCACGAGGTTGTGGTGATGTGATTAACGCCCGGCCTTTCTTCCTCGTCCTTACAGGGTGCGGAGCTTTGCGACAGAACATCGCTGGTCCAATCAACATTTTTACCGCGTCATCTTTGAATGACTGAAACCAACAGGAGATTTATGAACGAGAAAAGAGTTTTGAACGCGTTGACATCAACATTAGTTCTTGCGGCTGGAGCAAGTCTTCCGCTGCACGCACAGACGGCGCAGCCCTATCAAGGAGTTGTGGGCAGAACCCTTGCCGAGTCAAAAGAATGGTGGCCAAAACCTGTCACAGCGCCTGCCGGCGCACCAAATGTGGTCTGGATCCTGATCGACGATGTGGGTTATGGCGCTGCCGGCACATTCGGCGGTGTGATCAATACTCCCACTTTCGATGCTCTGGCCAACAATGGTCTGCGCTATACCAACTTTCACACCTGCGCCATCTGCGCACCCACCCGCTCGGCTCTATTGACCGGCCGCAACAGTGCATCGGTGCATGAATCAGGCTTCTCGCATATTGGCTCGTCGGCAGGCTTTCCCGGCTGGGATGGGCGCGTGCCTGCCACGGCCGGCACCATCGCCGAGATCCTGCGCGACAACGGCTACAACACATTTGCTGTTGGCAAGTACGGTATTACGCCCGACGAGGAAGCCACCGATGCTGGTCCATTCGATCATTGGCCGACCGGCAAGGGCTTCGACCACTTCTTCGGATTTTTAGGTTCAGCAACCGATCAGTACAAGCCGGATCTGGTGGAGGACCAAGCGCACGCGACTCCCGATGGCCGCCACCTGAGCGACCAGATCACCGACAAGGCGATCTTCTATATCGACCGGCAGAAAAAGGCCGCGCCTGATAAGCCATTCTTCCTCTATTACGCTCCCGGTGCCACGCACGCCCCGCACATGGTCGACAGATACTGGAGCGATCAATACAAGGGCAAGTTCGACAAAGGTTGGGATGCATTCCGCGAGGAGGTCTTTGAGCGCCAGAAGAAACTCGGCGTGATACCCGCCAATGCAATCCTTCCCGAACGTAATGAGAACATCAAAGCCTGGGACTCTCTGACGCCCGACGAGAAAAAGCTCTATGCGCGCTTCATGGAAGTCTACGCGGGCTACTTGACCTACACGGACTTTGAGGTTGGCCGCCTGGTCAATCACCTGAAGGAGATCGGACAGCTCGATAACACGCTGATCTTTATCTCCATCGGCGATAACGGCGCGAGCAAGGAAGGATCGCAGGAAGGCACAATCGACAAATCCTATCGCGGCAAGCTGGTTTCCGATGAGGATCGAGTGGCCTATAATCTCGCCAACATCGACAAGATCGGTACGCCTGATTCCCATCAAGGCAACTATCCACTGGGCTGGGCGCAGGCCGCTAACACGCCCTTCCGCTATTGGAAATCAGATGCCAACAGCGAAGGCGGCACACACAACCCTCTCATCGTTTATTGGCCCAAGGGCATCAAGGAAAAGGGAGGCATTCGCACCCAGTACAGCCATGTAATCGATCTTCTACCCACCACGCTTGATCTGGTTGGCATCAAGGCTCCCGAAGAGATTCGCGGCATCAAACAGCAGCCGATTGAAGGAACGTCTTTGGCTTATTCGATTGATGACGCCCAGGCTCCGACTCGTCACACATTGCAGTACTACTACATCTTCGGCTCGCGGTCGATTTACGACAACGGATGGAAGGCTGAACTGGCCTATCCCAACGACATTCTCACCAAAAATGCAATCGTGAATCCGCCTCTGGATGAAAGCACTTGGGAGCTCTACAACCTCAACGACGATCCGACCGAGCGCATCGATCTGGCCAAGAAGTACCCGGAGAAACTGACGCAGTTGAAGGCGGAATTCGAAGAGCAGGCCAAAGCTCATCATCTTGCCCCCTACCTCACCTTTGACGATATTAAACTCACTCACCACACCTACCTGCCTCAGTGGTATCTTGACCGGCAAAAGCAGGCGGCGGCACAAGCCAGTAGCAGCAAGTAGCGTTGTCGGAATGTTTTGATTGCGGCCAGTTCGCGATTAATTGTGACTTGGCTGCCGAATACGTTAGTCAACAAATCACCGAGTCATCTTTGAATGACTGAAACCAACAGGAGATTTATGAACGAGAAAAGCTTTTTGAATGCATTGACATCATCGTTAATCCTTGCGGCGGGCGCGAGCCTCCCGCTGCACGCACAGTCGGCACAGCCCTATCAGGGAGTTGTGGGCAGAACCCTCGCCGAATCGAAAGAGTGGTGGCCGGAGCCTGTAAAAGCGCCAGCTGGCGCTCCAAACGTCGTGTGGATACTGTTGGATGACGTGGGCTATGGCGCGGCTGGCACCTTCGGCGGACTGATCAATACACCCACTTTCGACAGTCTTGCAGAAAATGGCTTGCGCTATACGAACTTTCATACAACGGCGATTTGCGCACCCACCCGCTCAGCCCTGCTGACCGGCCGCAACAGCGCATCCGTGCATGAGTCTGGATTTTCACACACCGTCATGTCTGCTGGATTCCCTGGCTGGGATGGCAGGACTCCACCCACAGCGGGAACCATTGCCGAGATTCTTCGCGATAACGGCTACAACACCTTCGCGGTAGGTAAGTACGGCGTGACGCCGGACGAAGAGGCAACCGATGCTGGCCCCTTCGATCATTGGCCGACGGGAAAAGGCTTCGATCATTTCTTTGGCTTTCTCGGCTCGATGACGGACCAGTATCATCCGGACCTGGTGGAGGATCAGGCGCATGTTCGTCCCGACGGCCGCCACCTGAGCGATCAGATCACCGACAAGGCGATCTTCTACATCGACCGCCAGGAGAAAGTCGCGCCGAACAAGCCCTTTTTTCTCTACTACGCGCCGGGCGCCACGCACGCTCCGCACCAGGTGGACAAGTTCTGGAGCGATCAGTACAAGGGCAAGTTCGATAAGGGTTGGGACTGGTATCGCGAACAGGTCTTCGAGCGACAGAAGAAACTTGGAGTGATTCCCGCGAACGCGGTACTACCTGATCGCAACCCCAATGTGAAAGCCTGGGACAGCCTGACCCCGGACGAAAAGAAACTCTACGCGCGCTTCATGGAGGTTTATGCGGGCTATTTGACCTACACGGATTTTGAGGTCGCCCGCTTAGTCAACCATTTGAAAGAGATCGGCCAGTTAGACAACACGTTGATCTATGTCATGATCGGCGACAATGGCGCAAGCAAAGAGGGAACATTCAATGGGACCATCGATCAGGGATTATTGCCCAGGGCGATACCTGAACAGCAGAACATTGAAGATAACCTGAATAAGATCGGTGAGATCGGGACCTCTGCTGCCACCAATGGAAACTATCCACTAGGATGGGCGCAAGCCGCCGACACTCCCTATAAGGACTGGAAGCAGGATGCAAACAGCGAAGGTGGAACGCATAATCCGTTGATTATCTATTGGCCGAAAGGCATCAAGGATAAGGGCGGCATACGTCCGCAGTACAGCCACGTGATCGACATTCTGCCCACGACACTTGATCTTGTTGGCGTCAAGGCCCCGGAAGAGATTCGCGGCATCCAGCAGCAGCCGATTGAAGGTACATCTTTGGCCTACTCGATTGACGATGCCAATGCGCCCAGCCGCCACACTCTGCAGTACTACTACATCTTCGGCTCGCGGTCGATCTATGACAACGGATGGAAGGCAGAATTGGCCTACCCAAGTTCGTTCATCAACGGAAACGCGGCGAGTAAGCAGCCTTTTGATGAAAACGCCTGGGAGCTTTACAACCTCAATGAAGACCCCACGGAGACGATCGACCTTGCCAAGAAATACCCGGAGAAACTGGCTCAGTTGAAATCCGAGTTCGAGGAACAAGCCAAGGCCCACAACCTGTACCCGCTTATCACATGGGAAGATGTCTTCAACGGGCGCATTCATCGCACCAAAGACTCAAAGTCACTGCTCGATGAATGGAAGAATGTGACCAAACCAGGCTCGAACCAGTAGCTCCTTATGCATCCAGTTCGCGGCTCGCAGCGAACTGGATGCTTGATCAAGATGAAGAAGCTATACAAGGCGGCAATGGATAGCCACCGTCAATTTCAAGGATGTAACGGAGAATATCGATGAATCTTTCGCAACAAGTAGGATTGTTCCTTAGCGGGACCATGGCCTTGAGCGCCTGGTCGCCTGCCTTAGCTCAAAACAATAATGCAACATTGCCCCATCGCGACGCACCAACGCCTTCGTGGCCAGAGCCGACGAAGGCTCCGGCGGGTGCGCCGAACGTCGTGCTGATCCTGGTTGACGATGTGGGCTTCGGCGCGACTTCAACCTTTGGCGGCCCCATTGCGACGCCGACCTTCGACAAGCTTGCGCAATCGGGCTTGCGCTACAACTCATTTCATGTAAACTCGCTCTGCTCGCCGACACGCGCCGCGCTTTTGACTGGACGCAACAATCATGAAGTCGGATTTGGATCAATCTCCGAATGGTCCGCGCCCTACCCTGGTTACAACACGCTGCTTCCCAAAAGCTCCGCGACGATTGCCGAAGTTCTCAAGGTGAATGGTTACAGCACGGCAGCTTTTGGCAAGTGGCATAACACACCCACCTGGCAGGTGAGCCCGCAGGGTCCCTTCGATCGCTGGCCAACCGGATTGGGCTTCGAGCATTTTTACGGATTCCTTCAGGCCGCCGACAATCAGTATTACACGCGCATCTATCGCGATCAAACGCCGGTCGAGCCTAACAAAACGCCGCAACAGGGCTATCACTTCACCACCGACATTACCAACGAAGCGATCAACTGGCTGCATCAGCATGATGCCGTCGCCAGCAACAAGCCCTTCTTCATTTACTACGCCACCGGCGCAACGCACACGCCGCATCAGGTACCACAGAAGTGGATCGACCAGTACAAGGGAAAGTTCGACAAGGGCTGGGATGTGATTCGCCAGGAGGCCTTCGATCAGCAGAGGAAGCTGGGCGTGATTCCCGCGAATGCTGAGTTGACTCCTCGGCCCGACGGTCTGCCTGCATGGGACTCGTTGACGCCACAGCAGAAGAGGTTACTCGCGCATCAGGCTGAGGTTTATGCGGGCTTTGCCGCGCAAACCGATTACGAGATCGGCCGTCTCCTCGATGCGATTCGCGAAGAGGGACAAGCGGATAACACCGTTGTGCTGGAGATCTTCGGCGATAACGGTGCCAGCGCAGAAGGCGGACTGGATGGCACCGATGCGCGCGACATCAATGGCAAGCCGCTGACCGCAGAAACGCGTCTCGATACCGCCGACCTGCTGGGCAGCGAAACATTCATGAATCACTATGCCGCTGCATGGGCGTGGGCATTGAGTTCGCCGTTTCAGGGGACCAAGCAGGATGCATCGCATCTGGGCGGAACTACCGATCCATTGGTCATTGTTTGGCCTGGTCACATCAAGGATGCTGGCGGACTGCGTTCGCAGTTCTCGCACGTCAACGACATTGCGCCAACCATCTATGACATCGCCGGTGTAACGCCGCCCACGGTGATCAATGGCGTGGCGCAGACTCCGCTGGAAGGAACCAGCCTCACCTATACTTTCGACCAACCGCAGGAGCCGACGCATCATACCGTGCAGTACTTCACCACCAGTGGCAATCGCGCCATCTACAAGGATGGATGGTGGGCCGGCGATCGCTTCCACTCCACGTGGGAGCAGTCCTACACACTCAATGCCAGCGACAAGGATCTTGGGAATCATCCGTGGGAGCTTTACAACCTGAACGATGATTTTAGTCAGGCGCACAATTTGGCCAATTCCAATCCGGAGAAGCTGAAAGAGTTGCAACAGGTCTTCGATGCCGAGGCTGCGCGCAATCAGGCAGTGCCGATTATTCCCGCACGCCAGGACTATCCGATCGGCCAGGCAGGCGGGCAGAAGGTATTCATCTATCGCGAAGGCGTTGAGCGTTTGCAGCCGCGCATTGCTCCCAACCTCGCAGGGCGCGCCTACACAATCACGGCGGATGTGGATGTGCCGGCCAGCGGCGCAGATGGTGTGATTATCGCGCAAGGCAGCCGGTACGGCGGCATCACTCTCTTCGTCAAGGATCATCGCGTCGTCTATGAAGTGAACGCATACGGGCACCGCTCCGGACAGTTGGTTGCTTCTGAGGCGCTTCAACCGGGCAAGGCGCATATTGTTCTGAACCTGACTCCGAATGCGCCCGACGACACAAACTCCATACCATTTACTTCGCGTAAACCCCTGGCCGCAAAGGGAGCTTTGTCGATTAACGGAAAGGCGGAGGGTGAGGCTCAGTTCACGAACGTCAATCTCTCCTTCAGCGAGACGCTGGATATCGGCAGCGATCTCGGATCGCCCGTGAGTCCGGAGTACAAATCGCCCAATCGTTTCAATGGCAAGATCGACAAGGTCACTGTTGAACTTGCAAAGTAACTTCCTCAACCGCGCCTGTCCGATGTGGATTCATGCCGGGCAGGCGCGATAGGCAAGACAATCCGTATCGTTCCAAATCGCAAAATGCAACATTTTGTCATTGGAGATTGTCATGTTTTACAAGATTCCGGAAAACCTTCCCGCTGAATTCGAGGAATTGGATTCGTATATCGCGCGCTATCAACGCGGCGAGATTGACGCCGCCACACTGAAGGTGCGACGCGTCCCCTTCGGCTGCTACGAGCAGCGCGAGGACGGCAAGTACATGGTGCGCATTCGGACAACCGGAGGCGCGCTCATGCCGTTGCAACTGCGCGCAATTGCAGAGATCTCCGCGCGTTACGGCAGCGACGCGATTCATATTACGACGCGGCAGGAGTTTCAGATTCACGATGTCGCGCTGGAGAATATCCTTCTCGTCATGCGCGAATTGCTGCAAGCCGGTCTGGCTTCGCGCGGCGGTGGAGGCAACACGGTTCGCAATGTCCTGGTCTCTCCCGATGCGGGCGTCGGGGTCGATGAAGTCTTTGATCCAAGCTCGTATGCCTTTGCGCTGACCAGCCGCTTGATCGCCGAGCCGGATTCATGGCTGTTGCCGCGCAAATTCAAGATTGCATTTTCCAATTCATCGGCGGATAGCTCGTACGCGGAGTTCAACGATCTCGGGTTCATTGCCCAGCTTCGAGAGGGACGCAAGGGATTCGAGGTTCATGTTGCCGGCGGACTGGGCACCAAGCCGGAGGTCGGGCATCTGCTGCACGAATTCATTCCCGCCGAGGATGTTTACATCGTTGCAAGCGCTCTCAAGCGCCTCTTTGACAAGCACGGTAACCGCAAGAATCGCCATGCGGCTCGCTTGCGCTTCTTGTGGAAGACGCTCGGCGAGACACGCTTCCGGGAACTCTACGAAGCGGAGCTGCAACTCGTTCGCAGTGAAAGGCCGGCGGAGTTGCTTATCGAAGATGTACCGCAGTCCATCCTGCTTCCGGCGTTTGTTCCCGATCGCGATACCTCTCCAGAGTATTACCAATGGAAGGATCGTTACGTCGAGAACCAGAGGCAACCGGACTTGGTTTCAGCGCGAATTCCGATCTTTCTCGGCAATCTAAAGAACGATTACGCCCTTCGGCTGGCGAAGTTTCTTGAGCCCTTCGGCGACCATGTGCTGCGCGCCTCGCTAGGTCAGAATCTGAGATTGCGCAATATCCCAAAGGAATATCTGCCGAATGTCTATCACGTGGTTCGAGAACTTACAGAGCTTGCCTCCGGTCCGCGGCTGATTGGCGAGTCCATCGCCTGTACGGGCGCAGACACGTGCAAACTGGGCATCTGTCTTTCCAAAGGTGCGCTCACTGCGGTCGTTGACAGACTCAAAAGCTCCTCTCTCGATCTGGATCAGATCGCCGATTTCAAGCTCAACTTATCCGGATGTCCGAACACCTGTGGTCAGCATATGCTCGCTGATCTTGGTTTCTATGGCAATGTTGGCCGCAATCGACAGCATATGTTTCCTGCTTATATGGTTGTTGCCGGAGCGGAGATTGGTAATGGCAAAGCGCGTCTGGCCAAGCCGATCGACCGCGTGTGCGCGCGCGATCTTCCCGAATTTGTTCATGATGTTCTGAAGGTGTGGATTGTCAAGAAGAGCAATCATCCATCCTTTGCCACCTATGTGGATGGAGAAGGCACGCAAGATATTCGCGAGATAGCCAGCCGCTATCGTGAGATTCCAGCCTACGGCGAAGACAAAATCTACTACCAGGATTGGGGTGCGAAAGAGTCCTTTTCTCTTGTTGGCAGAGGCCTCGGCGAGTGCTCGGCTGGACTCTTTGACTTGATTGAAGTCGATTTGAATGGTGCCAGGCAATTGCGCGAGGAGCTTCGCTCCGGCGATCCGCAAAACGAGGAAGCCCTTTACGGAATCGCCCTGCGCAGCGCTCGCGCCTTGCTGATTACGCGCGGAATCGAGGCGCCGACAGATGCCGCCGTCTTTGAGAACTTCGCAAAGAAATTCATTCAAGCGGGGCTGATCGACAGGCGCTTCGAATCGGTGATTCGCAGCGCACATCAAAAAAATACCGGGGAATTGAACCAACTGGAAGAGGAAGTCTTCGCGCTGCTCAATGCCGTAGAGACTCTCTATCGCAGTATGGATAATTCGCTCCGGTTTCCCGCAGAAGAAAAGTCAACAGCATAATGAAACGACCAGAACTTATGACGACTTTATTGGGTGTCAATCTTACGCAGCGCATCGGCAGCACGCCGCTGCTTCGCCTCGAACGCGTCACCGCTAGCCTGAAGGACGTGCAGGTACTGGCCAAGGCTGAGTGGACCAATCCCGGCGGCTCCGTCAAGGATCGCGCTGCATCGAGGATCGTGAGCGAGGCTTTGCGTTCAGGTAAACTGGGCGCGGGCATTTCACTGCTTGATTCGACCAGCGGCAATACCGGAATTGCCTACGCGATGCTGGGTGCGGCCTACGGGATTCCGATTACATTGTGCATGCCCTCGAATGTGTCGAAGGAGCGCAAGCGGATTCTTCGCGCCTATGGCGCAACGGTCATCTACACCGATCCCGGTGAAGGCTCGGACGGTGCCATCCGCAAGGCGCAGGAGATTGCGGCCGCGGAGCCGGAGAGGTATTACTACGCAGATCAGTATTCAAACGACGCCAACTGGCGCGCGCATTATGCCAACGGAACAGCGGATGAAATCTGGATGCAGACGGCAGGGCGCGCCACTCATTTTGTCGCTATTCTCGGCACCAGTGGAACTTTCGTGGGGACATCGCGTCGCTTGAAGGAGCTGAATCCAGCGATTTGCTGCATCTCTCTTCAACCCGACTCGCCCTTTCACGGAATTGAGGGAACCAAGCACATGGAGACCTCGATCGTTCCGAAGGTTTACGATGCCAGCATCGCGGACGCGGAGTTGGGCATCGAAACAGAAGCGGCCTATACGATGGCCCGACGAGTGGCGCGCGAAGAAGGATTGTTGATCGGCGTTTCAGCGGCCGCGGCGCTGGTTGGCGCAATGCAGGTTGCACGAGATGCACCCGCGGGTTCCGTAATTGTTACCATCTTTCCCGACTCGGGCGACAAGTATTTGAGTGAGCATTTTTGGGAAGAGAATGCATAAGGCAACGGAGCAAGCATGGCGTTGAAGATACCGGTCGAACTCTACGATCAATTGCGGCAGCATGGTGAAGCGACATATCCCCATGAGTGCTGTGGAGTTCTGGTGGGCGAATTTGATGATGTGGGCGGAAAAGCTGTCAAAACGGCAGTGGAATGCGGCAACACGCGCACCGATTCGCTGGCCAATCGCTATCACATCAGTCCGTCGGAGTTAGTGCGCATTCAGCGGGATGCGCTGCTGGCAGGCCACGACATTGTCGGCTTCTACCACTCTCATCCCGATCATCCAGCGCACTGGTCGGCAACCGATCTTGCCGAGGCGCATTGGACGGGCTGCTCATATGTCATTACCAGCATCGAACAGGGCCGTGCCGTACTAACGAATTCATTTATCTTGCTGGATCAGGAAGAAGCCAAGCATTTTGAGGACGAACTCCTCGAAGTCATTCAGTAGAACAAATGCAACGTAAAATAGAACCGTTTTGAAAGGAAGAATATGTCCATCAAAGTCTTGATTCCCACGCCGCTCCGGCCTTATGCCGGCAAGCAATCCGTCATCGAAGTAAACGCTCAAACCGTAGGTGAGGCGCTGAGCGATCTCGTCACCAAGCACCCGGATCTGCGCAAGCATCTCTTCTCGGAAGACGGCAAGCTGCGCTCCTTTGTCAACGTCTATCTGAACGATGAAGACATTCGCTACCTGAGCAAGGATGCAACGCCTGTCAAGGAAACGGATACGATCACCATTGTTCCCTCCGTTGCCGGTGGACGATAGGACTCAGCAACTCTGCGAAAAATGAACTCACAAAACTATTTGGAGAAATGAACCGTGGATGAATTGATTGATGGTAGTCAGGCAAAGTTGAGCAATGAAGAGATTCTGCGCTACTCGCGTCATCTCATTATGGCGGAAGTAACTCTGGAGGGCCAGAAGAAATTGAAGGCCGCGCGCGTTTTGTGCGTGGGCACCGGCGGGCTCGGTTCGCCGCTGGCGCTGTATCTGACTGCGGCGGGCGTGGGCACTCTCGGCCTTGTTGATTTCGATGTAGTGGATTACACAAATCTGCAACGTCAGGTTCTGCATCACACCAGTGACGTGGGCCGTCTCAAGATCGACTCGGCCATCGACAAACTGACCGCGATCAATCCATTCGTCGAGATTAAGCGCTTCGATACTTATCTCAACAGCCAGAATGCACTGGAGATCTTCTCGGGCTTCGACATCATTGCCGACGGCACGGACAACTTCGCCACGCGCTACCTGGTCAATGACGCCTGCGTGTTGAGCAACAAACCCAACGTCTATGCCTCGATCTTTCGTTTTGAAGGCCAGGCCAGCATCTTCGCCACCGAGGCCGGACCCTGCTATCGCTGCCTCTATCCCGAGCCGCCGCCGCCGGGGCTGGTTCCGTCGTGCGCAGAGGGCGGAGTGCTGGGCGTGCTGCCGGGATTGCTCGGCGTGATTCAAGCCACCGAGGTCATCAAGCTGATTCTAGGCGCGGGCGAGCCGCTGATCGGCCGTCTGGTGCTGGTCGATGCGCTGGCCATGCGCTTCCGCGAGTTGCGTGTGCGCAAGAATCCTGAATGCCCGGTCTGCGGCGTGAATCCAACGGTCAAGAAACTGATCGACTACAACCAGTTCTGCGGCATTCGCGGCGAGGAATCCGATGCAGGCCCAAGCGCGAAGATTCCCGAGATTCAACCCGAGGAACTCAAACGCCGTCTCGACGCGCGGGAGGATATTTTTGTGCTCGACGTGCGCGAGCCGCATGAGTATCAGATCGTCAACATCAAGGGCCACCTGATTCCGCTAGGCGATCTGCCGACGCGCATCCATGAACTCGACTCCAGCCGGGAGATTGTGGTGCATTGCAAGAGCGGAATGCGCAGCGCCAAGGCCGTCGATTTCCTGCGCAAGTCAGGCTTCAAACGCGCCGCCAATCTGACCGGCGGCATTCTAGCCTGGGCCGACAGGATTGATACGACGCTGCCAAAGTACTGACTAGCCTGCAGTGGGGCGAAGCGCCTTCTGCGGCAAAGATGGAAATGGGCTGCGACCC